>Ga0334885_1000459_pt1 | contig 71361 bp, 67 predicted proteins | sample GraSluR1_MG_8_FD_207233 | JGI IMG/M metagenome (GOLD analysis project Ga0334885, IMG submission 207233) | Sludge microbial communities from methane-producing bioreactor in Wageningen University, Netherlands - Granular Sludge_31_05-R1 | ecosystem: Engineered > Bioreactor > Anaerobic >...
ACCTCTCTCATTTTGTTGGTTTGTTGGTTTTGTACACCTTATAAGTTCGACAAAAACAGGGGTGAAGCCTTTATTTTTGCTTCGCTAAACCCCTATTTTATTAGGGTTTTAAGTATGAAATTTTCTCATCCAATTCCCGCAGCTTTTCCTCCAGAAAGGCGCGGTTGTAAAGGCCGGTCAGACGGTCATGGTAACTGAGGTAAGTGATTTGCTCCAGGGCTCTTTTGCGTTCGGTAATATCTATTCCTACTCCCAGTGAAGCCGGCTGGTTATTAAACTGAATTATGCTCACTGCGACCTCGATCCAAAGTGACTGGCCTTCCTTGTTGAGTATGACTGTTTCATAGCGCCGGGGTGCATCTTCACCGCGATGCCTGGCTGTGGTGATACTGTCTATCCAGTCCCGGTGGTCTGGATGGATGAATTCCCAATTTTTCATATTAATCAGCTCATCTCTGCTGTAACCGGTTACTCTCAGGGTTTCCAGGTTAAAAAAGACCAGTTCCCGATTCTGTACAACATAGATAAGGGCCGGGGCAGTTTCAGCCAACCGGCGGAAATTCTCTTCACTGTTTGTCAGGGCACTTTCCAATTCTTTTCTAGCGGTAATATCGTATGCAGTAGCAATAACTGCCGGTTTTCCCCCATATTCTATTCGATTGGCGGATAGGTCCATCCAGTACTCACGTCCGGTTTTGCTGAAGATTATAATGTCATGGCGGAAGGAAGGTATTTTACCTAGAAGCAGTTGAGTCAGTTCATTGTCTAGCAACTCATGGTAGTCCCAATGCAAGATGTCCATAGCGTTTAATTCCAGAATATCATAGGCATTATATCCAGTCACATTGGTGAAAAAGGCATTTACATACTGGAAGCGATAATTCTGAACTACAAATATGAGCGCCGGAGCGGTATTAGCTAGTTTGCGGAAATTCTCCTCGCTGTTTATCAAGGCATGTTCCAGTTCTTTTCTGGAGCTGATCTCGATTCCGGTGGCAATTATTGCCGGACGTCCTTCAAATTCGATGCAATCAGCGGACAAATCTATCCAGAGTTCCTGACCATTTTTGCCGTTGATTTTAAATTCGTAGCGTGATATCAATTCGGCTCCCTGCTGGCGAGCAAGTCCCCGACCCTTTACCAGGTCACGATAGTCCGGGTGAATTATGTCCCAGAAGTGAATCGCCAGCAATTCCTCCTGACTGTAGCCGGTTAGTCTTTCGAAGGTAGGGTTGACATATTTGTAGTGCTGGCCCTGTACCACCACGATAAATGAGGGTGAAGTTTCCGCCAGCTTCCGGAATTTAGCCTCGCCTTCCCGCAGGGCTGATTCAATTTGTTTGCGTTGAGTGATATCCCGGCCTATGCCCATAATTGCATGAGGCTGGTCTTCCCGGAAGATAATCCGGGAAGTTAGTTCCAGTATTGCTGTTTCTCCGTCTGCTTTAACAACCGGAAGTTCGTAGTTGATTTTTTGCTGGTTGTTGAAGCGGGAGCTTATCCTTTCCTCAAGCAAATTATGTTTATCCGGCACCACCAGTTCAAAAATAGATCTGCCTTTCAGGGTTCCGGTTTCAAAGCCCAGGATGCTTTCCCCGTTTTTATTAATGTATAACAGACGACCTTCAAAATCATGGGTGTATATGATCTCACTGGCTAGATCAAACAATTCATAGAAATCCTGCTGAGCCTGCTCATAATGGAGAATCTCCTTATGGAGGGTCTGCTTGGTCTTGTCCAGTACTTGTTTGAAGAACTTTTGTTCTGTCAGGTCAGTGCCCACCAACTGTATTTCGCGTAAAGTCTGGTCGGCAGAGAAAAGCCCCCGGATTCTCCAATTCCAATTCAGAAAAGTATGATTTAAGAAAGTCGGACCATATTCCCAGTCCATAACGGGTTGGGTGGGGGATAGCATATTAAAAAGAGATTGGAGTTTCCGGTTAAAATCCGGTTCGGAGATATTACCCAGGTTATTTCCTATTAAATCAGGCCAACTCTGTCGAAAAAATCTGCATCCGGCCGGATTTATGAACAGTATAGTTCCATCCGGTGCCAGCCTGCAGATTACTTCTCGGTGATCCTCGGTTAGATAGTTGAATTCTTCCCGGTTCAGATTCCAGTAAATGCACGTTTCTCTTTGCAGTAAGAGCAACTGGTGTTCCAATGCTCTGATTTGCTGGATCAAGTGATCTTTGCTCATACGGTCGTATTTGTTCATATACTTCTTCTCCTTGTACGATGCTAAAGATAGGATTTACAGAGGCCGACTAATGATTATACACAAATAGACTATATTTGACCCGGTTGGTATAATTTGATAATACTAGTTTTTAATTTATCATACTTGTCTTAAAAAATAAGTCGAAAAAAAGCAAATGAGACAAATAACTGGGCTTATTGTATTACTTATATCGAAAAATCAGGACAAACTCGTTAACCTATATGACGTTGGAAAGGATAATAATCCATTGACATGGTTTGAATGAAAGTGATATATTACAGGAAATTAATAATTGGATGAGACGAGAAGAGCCGAGTTTAGAGACGAGATGAGAAGAGATCAGGATAGGGAAATGTATTTATGGCCGGTGCTCGTTTAGCAGCGGCTTTGTTTATCCCTTTACTATTCAGGCAGTTGATGTCCTGCTGTGGTCCTCCTTCATAAGTTTCTCACCTGCTTTTTCCTCTCCAAGGTATTCTTGATCAACACTGTATATACCTAGATAATGAGCCGCCTCGATTTTGCAGGCATTGTTCTGCGCAATGCGGCGGATGCGGGTATTGGGGGAGTTAAGGCGACAGGGGATGGGAGGTATAGGAAGATGATGAAAACGGCGATAAAACGATGGCCCTTGAGGCCATTGGGATAAGAATGCTGACTGAAGGTGAACGAATGGCTATGATATTAAGGAGGAAACCAGATGTCGAATGTAGATTGTGCCGGGATGCCAGGTGCCGGAGGGTACTTTGACAAATACGGAGGCAGGTTTATGCCGGAAACCCTTATGCCGGCCCTGCAGGAACTGGAAAAGGCTTATGAGGAATTTAGGAATGATGATGGTTTCAACAGTGAATTGGCCTGGTACTTGAAAAACTATGTGGGCCGCCCATCTTTGCTTTACCCGGCCCGGAGACTGAGTGAGCATGTAGGCGGTGCCAGGATATTTTTGAAGCGCGAAGACTTAAACCATACCGGTTCTCATAAAATTAACAACACCATGGGTCAAGCTCTGCTGGCTCAACGGATGGGGAAAAAACGCCTGATTGCTGAAACCGGGGCTGGACAGCATGGAGTAGCTGCGGCTACTGCAGCCGCTTTACTGGGTTTTCAATGTGTCGTCTACATGGGAGAAGAGGACACCATCAGACAACACCTGAACGTATCCCGCATGAAGCTGTTGGGGGCCCAGGTGATACCGGTCAGATCCGGCAGCAGAACCCTTAAAGACGCCATGAATGAAGCTATTCGTGATTGGGTAACCAATGTAGACAACAGTTACTACCTGCTGGGTTCAGTGGGGGGGCCCCACCCCTATCCCATGATGGTGCGAGAGTTCCAAACCGTGGTGGGAAGAGAAAGCAGACAGCAGATACTGGAACAGGCCGGAAAGCTGCCCCGAGTGGTGGTAGCCTGCGTAGGAGGAGGATCCAATGCTATAGGGATATTTCATCCGTTTCTGGCAGATGCGGAAGTTAAGCTGGTCGGAGTGGAAGCAGGAGGGGAGGGCCTGGACAGTAATAGGCACTCAGCCACCTTGAACTGTGGTTCACCAGGAGTGTTGCACGGGACCCTGAGCTATGTTTTGCAGGATCGCGAGGGTCAAATTAGTGAGGTGCATTCCATCGCTCCCGGCCTGGATTATCCCGGAGTTGGTCCTGAACATGCATATCTTAAGGATATTGGCAGGGTTCGATATACTAGCGCTACCGATGGAGAAGCCCTGGAGGCCTTTAAATTATTGAGCCTGACCGAAGGGATACTGCCTGCTATTGAGAGTTCACATGCTCTGGCAGAAGCGTTGAAACTAGCTTCTAAGATGAGCCAGGAAGAAATTGTACTGGTCAACCTGTCCGGCCGGGGAGACAAGGATGTCGAGAGTATAGTGAAACAGGAGGGCAGAGAAATATGAGTATAATAACCAATAGATTAAGAGCGGTAAGGGAACGGGGAGAAAAGGGTCTGATCACCTATATGACCGGAGGCGATCCTGACATGTACAGCTGCCGGAAAATCATGCTGGATATGGCTCAGGCCGGAGCTGATATTATAGAAGTGGGACTGCCTTTTTCAGACCCGGTAGCAGATGGCCCGGTTATCCAGGCTGCTTCCCAGCGGGCCCTGTCAGCCGGGGCAGCGGTCGGCCCAATATTACAGATGATTTCTTCGGTGAGTCAGAATACTGACGTTCCGGTAGTTATAATGACCTATTTTAACCCCATTATGCAGTTTGGATTGGAGGAATTTTGCCGTCAGGCTGGAACCAGCGGGGTAAATGGAATTATCGTACCTGACCTTCCTCTGGAAGAGAGCAGCATACTTCGGGATCTTGCGGATAAATACCACTTGGATTTAATACCCATGGTAGCCCCAACTACTACTGAAGAAAGACTGCAAGCAATTTGTACTTATGCCCGAGGTTTTGTTTACTGCGTATCAGTAGCAGGAGTAACCGGAGTTAGAGAACAGATTAAAACCGATCTGGATGCATTGACTTCGAAGATACGAAGATATACCGATTTGCCCATTGCCATAGGATTTGGTATATCCGGGCCTGATTCTGCCCGGGAAGCAGCTTCTCACTGCGATGCAATCATAGTCGGCAGTGCCCTGGTGGAACTGATAGGCCAGCAAAAATATCAGGAGATGGCAGCCCTGGTAAGCACGATAAAATCAGCCCTGCGTTAGAGTAAATCGGAAAACAAGGGGACGGATCTTTTGTTTGCTTGTATTCAAGCAAACAAAAGATCCGTCCCCTTGTTTTCCGTATAATCAGTGTTGATTGGTACGCTTGGAATCTGCATCCAGCCAATTCAGGTGAGACAAGAGGGACCTTCCCACCAAGGGATTGGCTGCAGCAGGAGGAATGCCCAGTTCTTCCAATATGGTGCGGCACCAGCGCGGTTCTATGGCCGGGGAATAAGAGCGGGCATTATCTATTACCACCTGATGGATATTATTCAGATAGGCAAGGCCTGCATCCATAACCTGATAGGCTTGGCTGTCCGCCCTGGGTTCATCCCAGGCCGATAGCAACATGCTTATTCCCTCCAGTTTTTTTAGCATCTTAATCGATTCTATGGAAGCCTGAATGTCATCATAGATGGGTACATCTCCGGGCAGAGGAATCACATCTCCGCTGAAAAGCGCCCGGTCGGGAAGCAGCATTAAGGAAATGGAGCCGCGTGAATGACCGGGAGTATGGTATATCTGCAGTTCCAGTTGGTCTTCCAGATTGATTATGTCTCCTGCCTGTAGGGTATGTTCGACTTTCACCGGACCGCCAACCAGTGAATGAAAACCAGGAACCGTTCGTTCCCGGTATTGCTTATCGACATCCTCAATCCAGTCGACTTCAGCCTTATGGGCGGCAACGGTACAGCCGGTCTGTTCTTTTATGTTTCGGGCCGCGCCAATATGATCCGGATGTGAGTGAGTGAGAAATATTTTAGATATCTCCGCCGGATTCCGGCCAGTTTTCTTCAGGTACTCAAAAATGATCTGTTCTGAACCAGATATCCCGGTATCTATCAGGTAAACTTGCTGCCCATAGATAAGATAAAGATAGACAAAGCGGTCCAGTTCATGGTCGGCGTTAAGCTTAATCTTAAAAGGCAATTTCAATGCATGAACATGTTCGGTAATTCTCATTCATACTCCTCCATCCTAATCGCATGTAATCTCTTCCCGTAATTGTACTTTATTCTAAGCTATCATGGCAGTCAGCACAAGCTGACGATGAAGAGCGAGAGCCGGATCCGTGCAGGGAGGCTGGCTGAGAAGGCCGCTTCAATTTTTCCTCGATTGGCGCAGAAGGTTTAACACGTTTCGATCAGTAGGAAAGGCTAGAGGAGGCAAATTATCCAGGTCAAAGTAGGCTAACTGGTCCAGGTCATCACCGGCCAGCATATATCCGCTGGTAATTCTAACCATAAACCAGATTCCGACACTATGCTGGCCTGGATTATGAAAATTAGACTGAACCGAAAATGGTTCCAGTACCTCTACATCCAGATTGCTTTCTTCTTTAAACTCTCGTCGGACGGCTTCATAAACATCTTCATGATATTCAACGTAACCGCAGGGAATACACCAGCAGCCTACATAATCGCCTCGGCAGCGCCGACCCAGCAATATCTGCCCTCGCTGATTTAACAAAATCCCTGCTACACCTACCACTGGGTTTTCATAAAATCGATAGCTGCAGCTGATACAGGTTAAACGAGGAGTATGGTTTTCCCAACGATTCTCCAGTTGTCCCCCGCATTTGGGGCAATAATGGAAACGCAATGATTAATCACCTGCCCGGTTGTAACCCTTGATACGTTATTCAAATCATAGCGTATTATAGGCATTATTTCTACTTGGACTATGGAATTCGCGCAAGAGGGTTTTTAACCTGCTGTTGCCAATTCCATATACTTTGCCATTGCCTGTTCAGGGGATTCGTGGTTCCGGCTACAACGCCAGCCGATTATGTTGGGGCACAAAACAGGCCCAAAAACCGCTCATATTTCCTGTTACTGAAGGCGGAGTTTGGGCATAGCGTTTGGTTCCTTTTCATCGCTTTGAACCAAGGCGCTGTAATATTAAAGCTGGTTTCAGCAGTTGATATATATGCTTGCTCTATCAGGAAGTGAAGCTAGCAGGGACCCCTTTCTTACCAGCGCCAAGATATAACGAAGGTTTAGGTTCAGTGCGGCAGCAATTTCCGATGCGGTTTGCCCCGGGTGTTCCCTCAGGTACTCTCTTACCAATGATAGGTGCTTCTGTTGCTCTGCGCTGCATTCAGGGCATAATTCGTGGCCATACCTGACTAGGTAGAGGCGGCCGCATTCTTTGCAATTGCTTAATTCGCTCTTCATAAAAATCACTCCCAATATCAAACATTAATGCTTAATAATGCTTGAGGTAATTTGGAGATATGGGCAGTACATCGCACTGCCGCTACTATAAATACGTTAAAATTTGTTTAACATAGGGGTCGATAAGTCCCGATAAATACATAATATAACATATATGGAGAAAAATCAACCCTTAAGTCCCAGAGGGCAAAGGACTTAAGGCCGAGAGACAGAAGTCATTTCAGGAATGTTGGTCTGCCATTGAGGTATCGGGCTGTATGACACTTGCGTTGGGCTTAGCTGGAAAAAACTATGTGGATATGCTTTAATTAGATTTATCAGCCAATGGTACTGGGTTGGGGAAAACAAGGTTTCAGCCCAGGCGGTTGACCCTGATTGGGGTATAAGTTCTGGGTGGGCAGTCCAGATTCTTAACTGGGAGTGATGATTAATGAGTAAAATGGCAGGATTTTCTGGATATTCTAATTCCGGTAAAACGACGGTTATTTCGGATTTGATAGGTATTATGAAAAAACGGGGCCTGAGGGTGGCGGCGGTGAAGCATGCTTCTCATGGCTATCAGGTGGATACACCGGGCAAAGATTCCTGGCAGCATTTTGAGGCTGGTGCTGACCGGGTTGTGCTCATAGGACCGGAATCAATGACCACTCATCAGCGTTGGACCGCAATTCCGCCCTTGCGGGAGATATTTGAGGAAATGACTGATGTAGATATCGTATTGATTGAAGGCTTTAAACAGCAAATACACCCCCAAATTTTAGTCTATCGAAAGGAAGGCGGGAAGGAAACTGACTATCCCCCCGGCGATTATTCCGCCGTCATATCTGATACAGAACTTCCGCTGGACATTCCTCAATTTGCTTTCAATGAACTGGAAAGAGCAGCAGATTTTATTATCGATTTATTAAAATAAAAGATACTAATGGACGATATTTAACAGCTGACACCTCCCCAATTATCCTGGGAGGTGTTTTTGCGATATCCTCCATTATTGTCATGCAATATTCATCTGTCTGAGCAGCAGCAGGAACTTTTTGTATGTTAAGGTAATAAAATGTATCAAAGCTAGAGAAAGGAGATGAATAATGATGCATCGCAAACTGCTTCATCCCATTGAAGATACCTATATATCACAGTTCTATGCCAATACCAATTTTGGGGGAGTTCCTTATTTGTACACCAACAGATATCAGGGACCATTAGATGAATACCAATCACTTATAAAGTTTGATTTGGGCAAGCATGATCACTTCCGACACACTAGGCACAAATTCAGGTCCCAGCTTCGTCTTAAAATATACCGCAATGAACTTCCGGTCCCAATAACATTATTTGTATATAAGGTTATCGGACAATGGAGTGAGTTGAATGTTACCTGGAATAACCGGCCAGCGACAGCTCCGGAACCGATAGGATCTGCCATTGTACACCCCGGATTTTTTGGCTGGGTAGAAATCAATCTTGATCATTTCAGTGACCATGAAGGCCTGCTGTTAAAATGCCATGAGAATTTCGATAGCCTGCTGGGCTTCTTTGCACGCGAATACGTCAATCCAGACTTTTGGCCGCAATTGAAGATATTGTCCGTCGCTGCTGCTGATGAGGCAGATAAGCCGATAGTAACAGTAACTCCGATAACTGCCTCAGTAGTCCTTTCACCTGATCTGGTCAAAGTGCCTCCTTTCCATGATCACAGGAGAAGGCATCGGGGAAGAAAAATTGCCCGGGCCGACAGAAGATGTGACAGGGCTGGCAGAAGAGTAGTTAGAAAAAGAAGGCATCCCATGTGTTAGCTGACTATACAACCAGGCTGGAGCTTACCCTCCAGCCCTTTTTAATTTTTTATCTAACTGACGTGTCCATGTCTTGCTGAAAGAACATACGATTTTCCTGGATAACTTATATCACGATATTATCACTGATCAACGACACTAAAATAGCTCCGCTCTTGTAAATACCTAACCGCCTTGTTATAATTGCTACGTTGCCCAGATAACAGGGTCAAACTGAATGCTAATTGATATAAGATGGAGAGAAGAATATATGACTAAAAAATCACTGCGTAATATTGCCATAATTGCCCATGTTGATCATGGAAAAACCACCCTGGTGGATCAACTGCTGAAGCAATCCGGCTATTTTAGAGTTAACCAGTCGGTGCCGGAGCGGGTGATGGATAGCAACGACCTGGAACGGGAGCGGGGAATCACTATCTTATCAAAGAATACCAGTATCATTTACCAGGATACCAAAATAAATATTGTTGATACTCCGGGCCATGCAGATTTTGGCGGTGAGGTAGAAAGAATCGTAAAAATGGTAGATGGAGTTTTGCTCCTGGTAGATGCCTACGAGGGCCCCATGCCGCAGACTCGTTTTGTGCTGAAAAAAGCCTTGCAGGCAGGCTTGAAACCACTGGTGGTTATAAATAAAATAGACCGGCAGGGGGTAAGTATCGATAAAGTAAGGGATGAGTTACTGGATCTCTTCATTGATCTGGAAGCGGACGAAGATCAGCTGGATTTCCCGGTGATAATGACTTCAGCCCGGGATGGATATGCCAAGAGGCACCTGGATGAAGAATCAGACAATATGAAACCGTTGATGGATGCTATACTGGAGCACATTCCGGCTCCGGAGGGTTTTGCCCAGGGAGAACTGCAGATGGGCATCTCCTCGATCACCTATGACCCTTATGTAGGTCGGATTGGGATTGGGAAAATATCCCGGGGGAGTATCAAGAAAGGGCAGGAGTGTGTGCTGTGCAGTTCTGTTTCGGATGAGCAACGGGTCAATAAGATAGGTGTCATTTATACCTTCGAAGGATTGCAGCGATGTGAGGCGGAAGAAGCAAAGGCCGGAGAAATTATTGCTATCGCCGGGATTGAAAACATCAGTATAGGAGATACCATATGTTCCTCCCAGGATATAACTCCCCTGGATTTCGTCAAGATAGATGAACCCACTATTTCCATGAATTTTGTAGTCAATGACAGCCCTATGGCCGGATTGGAGGGCAGGTATTTGACCAGCCGTCATCTAAGGGATCGCCTTATGAGAGAACTGCTGTCCAATGTTTCATTGCGAGTAGAAGAATTGAGCCCGGACACCTTCAAAGTTTCGGGTCGGGGAGAACTTCATCTTTCCATCTTGATCGAAACTATGCGGCGGCAGGGCTATGAATTCGCCGTTACCCGTCCCGAGGTTATCCTTAAGCATGAAGAGGGAGCGGTTTGGGAGCCGGTAGAGGACTTATATGTGGAGGTGCCCGAACTGTATGTAGGTGCGGTGATCGAGAAAGTAAGCAGCCGTCGGGGCGAGCTGTTGAATATGGTTAATTCCAACAGCGGCACGGTTAAGCTGGAGTTTAAGATACCATCCCGAGGGTTGATCGGACTGCGCTCCGAATTACTGACTGATACTCGGGGAAATGGTATAATGCATCATGTCTTTTCTGCTTATGCTCCCTATAGGGGAGAGATTGCCGGGCGTACACGAGGATCTCTGGTGGCATCAGAAAGCGGAACTTCAGTAGCCTATGGTTTGTATAATGCTCAGGATAGAGGTATTCTCTTCCTGGGGCCGGGAACCGAAGTATATGAGGGTATGATTGTAGGCGAAAACAGCCGCAAAGAAGATATCACTATCAATGTGTGCAAGAAAAAGCATTTGACCAATACCCGCTCGTCAGGAGCAGATGAGGCTCTGCGCCTGGTTCCGCCGGTGCTCATGAGTTTGGAGCAGTGTCTGGAGTTCATTGCTGATGATGAGTTGCTGGAAGTAACCCCTGCTTCGCTGCGCTTGCGCAAAATGACTTTGGACAAGGTAAAACGCGAGCGGGCAGCCAAGAATAAAATCCAAGCGGGATGAGCCATCAAGGATTAAGGCTATTATATTATCTTTCCTTAGTCAGTCCTCATACCAATTCCTACTTGGCATCTTTTTACTTCTGGGGTACTGTCACTTTATTTGCCAGTACCCGGTGCCAGGCTACTTTAAATATCCAGAAAAATCAAAAGGGTTTAGCGTTCTTCAACCCTAAACCCTGTCGATAGACAATTTATCTGTAGCTGTTGGCCCGTCTAGCCTGGAAACAGTCTCTGCAGTAAACTGGTCTGTCTCCGGTCGGCTCAAATGGTACGGTGGTCTCTTGACCGCAGGCAGCGCAAACGGTGCTAAACATCTGGCGATCTTCTCTGCCGCGTGAGTTACCGAAACTGTTGCGCTGTTGCTTGCGTGCTCTTCTGCACGACGGACAACGGCCAGGTTCATTTTCAAAGCCTTTTTCTGCATAAAATGCTTGCTCGGATGCTGAGAATATGAATTCATTCCCGCAATCTTTACACACTAAATACTTGTCTTCCATGAAATAGTCAACTCCCTTCAGGTATTACTCTTGGACCTTCGTTACCCGAAAAGGAGTAAGCGTCAAGAACAAGGCACTAAAATCATAATCCAATCAGCTGACATTGTCAAGTCAAAGCGTCGGAAAAGGGCTAGGAAATGACAGAAAAATAACCCGGCAGGCAGTGAGCGGATAACTGACAACCTAATCCGGGTTCTATTCCTCTGCCTCGCTGCAGCGGTGGGTTTAAATTGCTCCATAGTTTCTTCCGAAGCCTTATAGTTATTTGCTCCTGGGGTAAATCAATAATTTCTCCCCGCCTGCCCCCCAGCAGAGTACTCGTGCGTATTCAGCCGCCTCGGAAGCCGAGAGAGCCAGAGCTTCTCCCGGGTATCCCTGTGGCTGAAGAGAGTGCCAGGGGCCGGCATCAAAGAAAATGGCATCGGCATGATTTTCGAAACTCAGCTGTATTTTTACCTTCACCCGGTTGGAACTGGAGGTATTTAGGATCATAAAAGTTGCTATTTTCCGGGGGCCCAGGGCAATCGGACCGGATTCTATAATAGAGGTGGCCGGAGGGGCAGGTATTATCAATTCCTGCTTATCTGCTATTTCCAACACTCCATCGATAAACTTAACCGCCAGTTGGGGCCAGGCATCGCTATTCTGGTACCTGCTGCTCCTGAAGGCCAGCAAATTGTTTTGCTCTTCGCAGCCGACCAGCAGCAGACCATTATTAGCTATAGAGCCGTCATACCACCCTCTGACCAAATTACTGACATCAATGGAGTGAATACCGGGTATGGAATTGGATTCAAAGGCAATTGACCCGTCCAGGGATGCACTCAAAGGAGGTTGGTTCATCCAACTGCTGGCATATTCCATCCACCTGTTAAGTAATCGATGGACACTTACATTTACTATCCCGGATTGGACCTCGTTTCTGTACAGGCTCAGGAGGAGATCCGCTTTTTCAATAGTACATCCTGGGGGTATGCTGCTCAAGTCGAACTGCAGCAAGGATCTATAACCATCTCCGGTTTGCTGATATTGGCTGACAAACAAAGCCTGACTGGAAGAAAAGTTGTGATCCGGGTACCAGTTCGAAATATAAGTGTTCTTACAGGCCAGGAAGGTGATGGACGGCACTGCGATCATCTCCTTAAAGACATACATTTAATATAAAATATTACAAAAGAGGAAGGAATGTTCATCATTTAGGCCTGGAAGACGCCCAATAGGCTAGAAATATTATGGTAAACAGTAACAAATTTTGCAATAAAGCATAAATTATTGTAGGAACTGGCAATAAACACAAACAAAACTAGTAATATTCAATGCTGATGGTAAAACCACAAAAATTAGGAGGTATCATTTATGTCACATTACAAAATACCGGAAGAAGATAAACCGGCAGCTGTCTTTCCTCATAGCGGTACAGTCGTTATGAACTGCGGGACCGGAAGCGGACTGGCCCTGCCGGTTGAAAAAAGAGGCGGGAAGTGCGTCAGTCAGCCCTCCCTGGTAGCCGGGACGGTAAGCCTTAACAGCCGGGGCTTGATTTGTCCCACGATTAAAGTCGACTTTTCCAGTATGATTAATTTCAAGGTCGAGAGCAGAGAAGGAGAATACCTGATTCGGCTGATTTTCCAATTGAGCAGGGCCTGTGACGGCGGGCAGAAGATTCCCCTGGGCACCTGGGTCTATGAAAAGGAAGTAGATATAGAACGCCGCAGGAAATTCCCGGTCAATAACGTAGCACCGGCTCAGGCTTCCGGCCCTGGCCCTTCTATTTGTCGTAGGGATGTGGATATGGAATTCAAGGAGTCTTTTGGTTTTACCTGGTGCGGGTGCTGTGATTGCCCCGATTGCTGCCAGTATATTGTAGAGATAATAGATATTGATACTGATGACATCAGCTGTTTATCTCTTACCAATGTGGGAATCAATGCAATAGCTTCCGGTGCCTGTCCTGCTCGCTGCTAAATCAGCATAAAAAGCGCCTGATCTTCAAGAAAAGCGCAGGAGAAGCAACCCGCAGAGATGTTTTGCGGGTTGCTTTTTGGGTATATATCAACCGACTGTAATTGGTGTATTTCATGACTATCCTCAGATAATAAATAAATTAAACTGCTTATAGTCAGATTTTGTGATAGAATATATCCTAGTGAAAAAATATCTTGGTATCTAGTACAAGCTTAATAACATGAAACAGGAGAGTAGTTAAGTTGAGAGGAGATCACATCAGGGTTTTTCGGTACTTCTATTACCATCATGCAATCGATATGGGGGATGGGACCTGTATACATTTTACCGGAGAACCTTTTAAAAAGTTTGATTCATATATTCGCAGGACAAACATGGATGTGTTTCTAAAAGGCGGAACCAAAAAGGCAGTTGCCTACCATGACTGCAAAGATCCGGATGAAGTAGTTAACACCGCCTTATCCTACGTTGGAATGGCTGGCTATCATTTACTATGGAATAACTGTTATCGTTTTGCCCGTTACTGTAAAACCGGTATACCCATGCCCATGAAATTTCATGAACTCAATCAAAAAGCCGCTTCGGTTACCGGGTTTAGCCCCCTGATGGTAGGACCATCCCGGTGCCAACCTGAAATGAGTGTCAGCACCTTAAGCGCCCAGCTGTACATGGCTATCGAGAGCATTAAGAACCTGAACCGGTCGTTAACCCATAAAATATTCAAAAAGTAAAATATGGGATAAGAGCAAAGTTTTCTGTTGGGGTCCTTCATCACCGGGAAATTATCCTCTTGTCCCATAAAATAAACCGGTAGCGAAGCTGTATGAGTTAGCTATCGGTTTTTAATTGTGAATTTGCAGGTGGGCCCTTGGGCTTATACATTAAATACGCTTATTTTAGCCTTTTGACATTTCTGGCACTCTTTCCGGGTTATCATCTGAGGTGAGTATATCAAGTAACACGTGCCGAAGTCAGAGCCAGGGATAGCTTGCGCGAATCAGTCTGAAAAGGCGAATAAAATGATTCGTCCGCAGATAACCGGTATTGCTGCAGCGTCAAGAAGTGAAGGAGATTGACACCAAGCTTAAAACTATTGTACAATAACCTGTGTTGGGAACGACAACACTACTTGTGTCGGAGTGGTGGAACCGGCAGACACGTACGTTTGAGGGGCGTATCCGTAACTGGGTGCGGGTTCAAGTCCCGCCTCCGACACCATGATTAGGCGCACCAGGCAACTGGATTCTTAATAAAAGACCGTTAGGTAAGATAGTGGCTGAGATAATGTTTTCAGCTACTATTTTTATGCGCCAATGCCAAGGCGTATAAAGAAAAGCCGGCTTTGGCCGGCCTTTTTTTATTTATCGGCTAGGCTTACTTCTAGATTCATCTCTGATAATCCCAAATTGTCAGTTATTGTACCTGCCACTAAGACAGATTCCGATGGAATCTCAGCAATTATGAGATCTTTTTATGATTGCCTTTTTCGTTCTATTTCCTGGTCCTGTTTTTCATAGAGCATCTTACATAAACGGGCAACAACTGAATCGGACAACTTGGTGATTGGGCGTCCACTTGTAAGAGCATAATAATAGGTGCGAGCAATCTTTTCCAGAAGCTCTACATTGCGATAGGCATTTTCAATTGACATCCCCAGGCTGAGTGCTCCATGGTTTTGAATAATATAACAGTTGCAGCGGTTACTCAAGCGGGAGGACATGTTCTGCGATAACTGATGACTGCCGGACAGGGCATAAGGGATGATATCAATAATATGCCCGGCATTTAAGGTTACTTCATCAAAAAGAGATGGAATGGGTTCATTGATTAAAGCGAATATGCTGGCATATACTTGATGAGTATGAATGATGGCATTCACATCACGTCGCTGTTTATAAATTTCTATATGCATTTCAGTTTCCAGGGAAGGCTTATATTTTCCCTCCAGAATATTCATTTCAAAGTCTACTATGCAGATGTCATCGACGTGAATACCAAAGTAGTCCATGCTGGTTGGAGTTATCGCAATAACATTTTCTCCTTCGATCAATATGGATATATTGCCGCCGGTGCCGATAGTGTAGCCTTTCTGCGATAGACGCTGGCTGTATTGTAAAACTGATTCTTTGTAAGCTTGATACTTACTCAATTTTGGCCTTCCTTCTTTCCTTTATTTTTGTCTAAAATCCTTAAGCTTATATTATCATAATAAAAAATGCTTTAAAAACATATATTCCCCAAAACCTCATCGACGAAAACAACTAAAAGAGTAATATCATATTTTTTTAAACTACCCAAAGCTCATTTATTACCGGCCGTTTGCTGAATACTGCAGGCGAGAAGATGTCCCCCGCTTTCTTGAAGCGGTTGGGCTTTCCTATCAACAAAACCGGCGGCAGGTTCTAGTCTCGCTTCGGAAATGGGTTGAACTGCTTGGTAAGCTTCTCCATTGGCAGTCTGCGGTTCTTTGCCGGGATAACCAACTTAGCTATATATTAACTTTTGAAGAACTATCTGGAACCTTCTGGTGTATAAAAGAATAGTATTTATTATCAAGAAAAGAGAACTCTTTTTATAAGCAAAGGAGGTAACGATTTGAGAAGGTATGCGCCGGCTGAAGGTGCTAAAAGTGATTGGTGCTCTGAGCAACACAGCGAAGTCCTGGACAAAAGATTCTGTTACTTTTCCAAACATCCCCAGCCCAAAGGAATATTACTGGAATGTGGGTGTAATCCTCAAGACGCGACATTTGATCCCAACCAGCTGGAACCGGAAACAAAGGTATTAGATAGGGTAGTAGTAGATACCACCTGTCTTTTCAGGCCGATGGTAAAGATCGAGTTTTCGAGTTTGGTCTTCTTTGATGTGGCTCTGGAAACTCCTGATCGGCAAAGGAGTTTTACTCTTATTCTGACCTTTGAATTGATCAGGAAATGTAATGGAATTGAGGATACATTAAGAGAATGGACATTCCGCCGATTGATTGAATTCATTCCCGTACAGGGTAAAATTATCGAGGATTGGCAGGAAGAGACGCCTTTCACTGTAACTTTCTGTGACAGAACTTGTCCGGATTGCTGCACATATGAAATGAGAGTTACTTCGACCAGAATAAATGACCCTTCTACAGCACCAGACTTTGAGGCAGTAAGAGTGACTAAACCAGACATTAGTGCATTGGCTCAGGGATTATGCGGAGATTAAGCTCAAATCCATGAAGTGCCCAAATTAACCGCAGAGAGATCTGCGGTTTTCTTGTTTCTGTATAGATCAGAGGTGACAACCATCCGGTTATACGGTTAGCAGGGAGGTCCATTAGCCTCTATCATTTCTATGAAGGTATTGGCCAGGTCAGGATCAAACTGGGTGCCGGCAGCCAGCCGGATTTTCTCCAGGGCCTGACTATGACTCATGGGCTGGCGATAGGGACGGCCATGGACCATGGCCTCATAAGCAGAGACTATGGCCAGCATTCTGCATTCGAAGGGGATGTCGTATCCATCCAGGCCCAGGGGATAGCCATGGCCATTCCACCATTCATGATGTTTCAGGATCCAGCCGGCTATGGGAAGTAGCTCAGGGGAACTGTGAGCGATACGGTGGCCTATTTCACAGTGACGGGATACCTCCTTTTTTTCTTCCAAGGTCAACAGCCCGGGTTTAAAGAGAATGCGATCAGGGATACCAACTTTGCCTATATTATGGAAACGAGCCAGAAGACTTAAATCAGCCATCCGGTCGGTGGAAATCTTGTTGCGCCGGGCGAAGGACAACAGCAGGTCTTGTACTCGCTGGCTTTGCGCCTCGGGGATGATTCCCCTTATGTTTAAAGAATTCATCATGGTCTGTACAAGATCAATCTGTACGCTGCTGCTGTGGTGGAGTTTTTCCCGATACATGTTATCATCTGCATTAATAAACAGCATTCTGAGGCTTAATTCATTATTCTCTGAGCAGGAACAGCCTATGGATATGCTCAGAGGCAGGGTGGGATCTTTGTGGTTAAAACGGTCTACAGCTGCTTGAATTCTGTGGCTGTAGTTTTCCAGTTTGGATTGACTGCAACCGGACACAAGAATGGCAAACTCATCTCCGCCGATTCTGGCCACTATGTCATTCGGATGGGCAACTGATTTCAGGATATTCGCTGCAGCTTTCAAAACCGCGTCACCACTGTCGTGTCCCAAAATATCATTAATTAACTTGAGACCATCGATGTCACAGATGATAAGACCGGGCGAGGAATTTCCTGCTTGGCGTATCTGCTGTTCAAAGTAACCGCGATTGTGAAGGGCGGTGAGAGCATCATGGGTACTGGCATATTGCAGCTGCTGGTTAACCATCTGTAATTCAGTGGTGGTTTGCTTGAGTTCACCCGTTACAGTATTGATAAGGGAAGTTAGAGCTTTCAGGATACTCAGGTTCCTGGAAGCAATGTTATCTATTGCCGTTCCCTCTTCCGATTGTTCCTGATCAGCTTCCGGATAGTCCTCAGATAAGGGGGGGTGAGATGTCTCGGATTCCGCCAAAACAACGGCGGTCATAGTATTGCTCAGCAACTGGTTGCTTTTATCGGCATGGAAAAATTCTCCGCCGGTGTAGAAACCTGATGTGGGAGCAATGGCTTGCAGGGGCAGGGTCTCGATCTGAGCTGAGTCTTGCAGATAGCTTCGCCGCGCCAGACAAGAGTATACAAATATGCTCTCTGCCGGTTGTTTTCGTATGTCCAGCAACAGATCATCTATCTGTTCAAGAATCAGGTTAATGTCGCCGAAGCTAAAACATACTGTATCCCCATTGGCAAAATCTCCGTTAAAGCCCAGGGAATCATCCTCATATCGAGACATGGGGGCTCTTGCTATATGGATGCCATGTTTGTTTATTACCAGGGGGAATTCGATGCCGTCCATGATATCGAACTCCTGGTATGCTCCCAGATAATGGTGATAAACCTGGTAGGCAGGTATATTATCAATAGTATAAACCCGTGAGGTATCAGCATGAGTAATAGTCATCTCTTTGCCTATTGGCTGCCAGCCCAGGCGGTTATGGCGAGTAACCCTCAAATCTTTGCCGCACAGGAGGGCAGCCGCAAATCCGTGCTCGGCAATTTCTTCATCAGTAAAGACTAGATATTTGCTGCCGTTAAGATTATTGCCGGCAATACCTCCCGCTACGGGCAAGTTGGGGTTGATGGATTGGATGCAGCTTAATAATCGGGTGATATAGTCTGAGGGTGTTGCGTATAGAATAAGCAGCCGGGCCTCGGGATTATTCAGAGCAGCTACGGGTAGTTCATAATTGTCTCCATTTGTTAAGGGGAATAATATTGTTTCTACATCACTATGCTGAAAAACAGAAAAAGACAGGACTATACCGCCGGAACTAATAATCCCGTTAATGATTTCACCATTGGTAGTGGTTCCAATTATTTTAGCTGCAGGAAGGAGATAATTAATCTGCCTGCATATATCTCGCAGGAGTCTTTTGTCTGTGACACCGGTATAAATCTGAACCAGAATGGCACGATTATCGGGAGATGATAGTATATCCTTATTATCTTCCACGTATCGGACCAGACTGGGATAGTTAATATAATAAGTATTGATGCTATACATTTCGTCCTCCATATAACCCCAAGGGCATATTAATATATCGACTAAAAGGAAAGATTTCAATAGACTTAATGGACTAAATTGTTGAAAATATTGTTAATATTTTACTGTAGTTCCTATACCCAATAAGCATTATCATAACGACAATGTTGATTATTGCTTTGAGAGAATTACAGCAGGAAACCTGGCCGATATTTGCCAGGAAAATGCGTGTAAACCTGAGGAGATACTTGGGCTTAAGAAACCAGAAGAAAAGGGGTGATTATAATGAGAATAAGTGAGCTAGATAACAAGCAAGGATGGATTTTTTATCCAAAGCAATTGCTTCCGCTGAGGTGGTGAAACTCTCAAGGTTTCTTTTTATGCCGGTTTGGATTCCAGGTCCACGGTTTCAACTGCACTGCCATGTGGTTAAGGGCGGAGAAGGAATCAAGAAAGTCATGGATCCGTTCGAAAATCAGGCCGGCCGCAAACCAGAAGGGAAAGAAATCCAGGCGGATTAGACCATCCACTGTATAGGGACTAAACCCCGAATAATCCCAGGGGCAGAATCCAATGAATTGTATTAACAACCAGCCGCTGATATATTCGATGAAAAGTATCAAGGAAACCCAGATAAATCCTCGAATAGGCCAGGGAGCTGGCCTGATCCTATCATGCACCGGCTCCAATAATACCGCCATCCCATAGATAGGGAACATCCACAGGTAGGTGTAGCCGGTCAGGCTTAATGATCCCCTGAGCAGAGAACCGCTGCCGGTAAATATTATTTCGAATATCCAGCCAATGAATCCGTACATAATAAATCTTCTGAACATAAGTATAGTATGTTTGAGGGCACCCGTTTCTTAACCTGTAAATTAATGGGTACAGTGCTGGGACTGGGCGGGGAACGGAGTGTTATTAATGCTTCTGGATAGGGACGAGGATAGGCCCGCATCGGCCATAGCTTTATGAAGAACAGCTATTATTACTTGGAAGGTGGCAGCACAAATTTTTCAATGATTTTTCCGGGGAAATTATAGTAATATGGTAATTAAGCTAGAGGAAGGAAATAGTTCCTGGGAAATATGGCGAAGATACCCATGGAGGGGGAGGAGGAAAAATATGAAGAGACTTACTCAGAATGTGATGCTGCTGGGAAATGGTTATTTTAACTATTACCTGGTTGGACAAAAAGAAGCGGCCCTGGTGGAATGCGGAACCAGTGCAGGGGCAGCTATCCTGGCCAAACAATGGCAAGAGTTGGAGGAGAAACCTGATATAAAATATCTGGTAGCCCTGCATTCCCATTTTGATCATGCCTGCGGCATTCCTGCCCTAAAAGAACTATTTCCCCAGGCTCAGGTAGCGGCCAGTAAGGCAGGGCAGAAACTGCTGGGTAAAGAGCGCGTGGTCAGAGGATTGTTCGGGTACGATCAGGTAGTGAGTGACAACTACCTGCGTCATGGTTTGGTGGACAGTGAGATAAAAGGACCGGACTGTGAGAACATAGCAGTGGACATAGCCGTAGGGGAGGGGGATGTCCTTGACCTGGGCGGAGGCCTGCAACTGAAGTTTATTGATGCCCCCGGTCATAGTGTCTGTTCTATCTGTGCCTATCTGGAAAAAGATCAGGTTATGTTGGTTTCAGATGCAGCGGGGATAAAAGGACAGGACAATCAGATATCCCCAGTGTTTTTCCAGGACTACGATCTTTATGTAGATACGATAAATAAACTGATGTCTTATCCGGCTCAGGTGGTTGGGGTCGCTCACGGGGATATAATAGCGGGGGAAGAGGTGCCGGAATATTACCGGGCAAGTCTGAGTGCAGCCTCAAGCTGCTTTGAACTGATCAGGGATCAGCTGGCCGGGGGAAAGGATGAAAAGCTTCTGGCCGCTGAACTCTATGAGCGGTTCATTAAGGACGGTATACTGTTATATCCAGCTGATATGATGACCGGGGCTATGACCCTTTTGATTGAGAGCGTTAAACGAAAACTCTAGCCAGATACAAGCAGCGCTACTACTTGGTGGTACAGGGGTTAAAAGGTTCTCCTGGCGGGAAGGAGGGTTCTGTATGTTGCGAAAGCTGGCTGATAATGTTCTCATGATGGGCAACCAGCATTTCAATTATGTAGTAGTTGGACAGGAGGAGGCGGTGCTAATTGAATGCGGGGTCAGTGCGGGGGTGATGAGTTTTCGCCAGGATTGGCAGCAACTATCCAACCCTCCGAAGATCAAAAAAATTGTAGCTATGCATGAGCACTTTGATCACGTATGCGGTATTCCCGGATTGCGAGAGATGTTGCCCGGGGTTCCGGTTTTAGCCCATCCCCGGGCCGGCCGGGTGCTTGCCAAAAGTTCGGTAGTAAAAGATTTTTTCCGGCAGGACGATGAGATGTCCGACTTGTTTACCAGGCGAAGAATAATTAAGGAAAAACCACCTGCTCTTGGAATAGATTCCATTGCTATTGATGAATATATAAGTGAAGGAGATACTGTCCCCATAGATATCTTTTCCGGGCTGAGGGTAATGGAGACTCCCGGCCACAGCCCGAGTTCGCTTGCACTTTATCTTAAGGCGGAACAGATGATGTGCCTTTCTGATGCGGGGGGATACCAGATCAGAAGTGATTTTATCTTTCCCATCTTTTTTCAGGGCTATGAATCATACCTGGAAAGTATCGAAAGGATGAGCACCATACCTACCCGTATCCTGGCTTTGCCTCACGGTCAAATTTGGACCGGGGTATCAGTGCATCTTTTCTATCGCCGGGCCCGGGAAGAAGCAGAAAAAGCCTTCAAAAGTATCCGGCGCAGACTGGAGGAAGGTATGGAAGGTGACGAGATAGAAAAAGCCCTTTACCAACATTACTACCGGGACGACCTGACCATTTATACCCCGGATAATATCCGCCTTTGTGTCAAACTCCTGGTGCAAAGAGTTAAGGAATGTCTATAGAACAGCTTAATACTGGACAGTTGGGAGCAGGCGGGTGATATCCATCCTTCTTGTAAGGCTATAATCAGGCGAAAAGAAGTGCCCTGCTTTTCTAAGCCATGGAATTCCTATTTAAAAACAGGGAGCAGGTTCTAATCCCTGCCGTTTTGCGGCGGCGGCTTGAAACTGCTCCACAATTTTTACCTATGCCCAAAACGAGACCCGGGCAGTTTGGCCCGGGTCTGGAAGATAATACAAAAAGATGCCAGGTTTATCCCTTAACTTTACAGGTCATAATATAACTCAAATTCCATAGGATGAGGCAGGCTATTGATCTTGGCGGCTTCAGCCCGCTTGGCTTCTATCCAAATCTCTATAAGCCGGGCCGGAAATACTCCGCCGGCCAGTAAGAATTCGTGGTCTTTTACCAAGGCGTCCAGGGCTTCGTCCAGGGTTTTGGGCAGGGATTTGATCTTGGCCTGTTCCTCCGGAGACAGTTTATAGAGATTAACATCATAAGGCCCAAAACCTTCGGCAACAGGATCTATCTGGTTTTTGATCCCATCCAGACCCGCCATCAGAATAGCCGTATATCCCAAATAAGGATTGCAGGTAGCATCCGAGGAGCGGAATTCAAAGCGCTTGGTTTCAGGAGTCTTGGCGTAAGCCGGAATTCTGATTACCGCACTGCGGTTGGAAGTAGCGAAGCATATACTGACCGGGGCTTCGTAGCCGGGTACCAGGCGTTTGTAGGAATTAGTGGAGGGATTGGTAAAAGCCAGAACTGCCGGCGCATGTTTTAACAAACCACCAATAAAATACAGAGCGGTTTTACTCAGTCCGGCATAACCGTTTTCATCATAAAACAGGGGCTGACCGTTTTTGAACAGGTGCATATGTACATGCATGCCGTTGCCGGCTTCTCCGAATAGAGGTTTGGGTAAAAAGGTAGCGGTTTTTCCTTCCTGGAAAGCCAGGTTTTTGATTAAGTATTTGGCCAGCATGGTTTTGTCAGCCATTTCCCGCATGGTACCGAATTCCACTTCGATTTCCACCTGCCCCGGGCCCCCTACCTCGTGATGATGATATTTTACCGGGATATTATTTTCTTCCAACAGCAGGCACATGCGTGATCTTAAATCGTATAGTATGTCTTGCGGGGGGGCGATATGGTAGCCGCCCTTAAGAGGTATTTTGTAGCCCAGGTTTTGGTATTCTTCATCTCCGCTGTTCCAGATAGCCTGTTCAGCATCAATGGAAAACCCGGTTTTTTGAGGTTGACAAGTATAAGTAACATTATCAAAAATATTGAACTCATACTCGGGACCAATTCTCAATTCATCTGCTATGCCAGTCGAGGCCATATATTCTTCGGCTTTAATGGCAATGGCCCGGGGATCTTGCTCGAATCGGTAATTTTCCGGTTCAGCAATAACATATACATCTCCGATCATGCTAAGGGTAGGTACATCCGTGAAAGGGTCAAAGACTGAGGTGGTAATGTCAGGAATGAAAACCATGTCGCTCTTCTCGACCGGAGCAAAACCATAGTTGGAACCGTCAAATCCGATACCGTATTTGAGAGTGTCGGGGGTAAAACGACCAATGGGGATGCCCAGGTGGCGCCATCTGCCTAGTAAATCAATCATCTTGAAATCAATCATTTGAATTTTCTGTTCACTGCAAAATTTCGTTACTTCTTCGTAACTTCTGAACATTTATAAGCCTCCTTTGCCTTATATAACACTCCGAAATTATAGCAAAAATATATCAGATAGGTAAAGTATTTTAAATGCTGTATACAGTATTATGTATGGCGGAATGCAAGCTGGCTGGAAGTATATTCTATTAGACATTCAGGTATATCTGCTTTAGGGGCTTAATAAGATGTAATACATCTTACTAAGCCTTAAGATGCATGGGGGTGGGTGAAATAAACAAGAGGCTGATTAAGATCATATTGCCAATACTGGCAGTGTTGCTGGTTTTTGGTTTAACTTTTAATACCCTGCGTGACATGTATGTGAAATCCCGCCTGGAAGCCGGAGTGGAATTGAACAAAGCTCTGGCTAACATGGAAAATATTACTGAATACAAGTATAGCCTGAAATCAGGCTTTACAGTTGAAGGTCGGGAGGAGGTGATAAGCCGGGTAGAGGGAGAGAAGAGTCAGGGAAGAACTCATATAAAGGGGGAGATGGTTAACACACCGGTAGATATTTATTATATTGACCGTACCATCTACAATTACGATTCGGTCTCCGGAAAATGGTTGATTATCGAGAGCGATACCACCAATTCCGAGGAACTGCTAATATCGGAGCTTAATCCCCTGAGCAATTTTCAAATCAGGGCACCCGGAAAGGTTGACAAAATAGGTTTTGAGAAGATTGATGGTACGGAGTGTTTGGAGGTCAGATGCCAAACCGGAGTACAAAGCGAGTTGCTGGAAACCTTTTGGAAGGATTTTGAATACCGATTCTGGATTGATTACCATAAAGGGCTGGTGAAAAAGGCCCGAGTAGAGGCTAAGAATAAGGAGTCTTTTGAAACGCTGCTGAGAATTGAGGTTGTCTTCGATGAAATTAACCGGCATATCAGTGTAGAAGCACCGGATACTAGCGCAGGAAAGGAGTAAATAAGGAGCAGGGGCCAAAAAAGCAGCCCCTGCTTTTCCTTTAAAGGCACTGACTGAAGCAGAAGCATAAGCCGGCATACGAAAAGAGAAGGGAGCAGCAAAGCATTTGCCAGCGGTTGACAGCCTCGTTGCGCGATGAGTCAGGAGTTGTTATAATCTCCTTAGACAAGGGGGGATATTTTTGAATCTCGCGGAAGTAGAGGTTTTATTTTCTCCTGAAGAAATTCGGGAGAAGGTAAAGGAATTGGGGAACAAGATTTCTGCTGACTATAAAGGAGAAAGCCTTCTGGTAGTGGGGATTTTAAAAGGGGCCTTTGTTTTTATGGCCGACCTGATCAGGGAAATCGATATACCTATGGAACTGGATTTTATGAGTGTTTCCAGTTATGGAGCCTCCTCGGAAACATCGGGGGAGGTACGAATTATGAAAGATTTGGATTTCTCCATAGAAGGAAAAAACGTTCTGGTGATCGAGGATATCGTTGACACCGGCTTGACCCTAAATTATATCAGCAAGATACTGAAACAAAGAGGGTGCAGCAGTGTAAAAATATGCTGCCTGCTGGACAAACCTTCGCGCCGGCGCAGCCCGGTTATACCTGACTACATTGGTTACACCATTCCGGATCAATTTGTAGTCGGATATGGGTTGGATTACGCTGGACGATATCGCAATTATCCTGCGGTATGTATATTAAAGCCCTCAGTATATGATAATGATTAGAGGTGCAGCAATGAATAATGAACTAGTACTGGTACTTGATTTCGGAGGTCAGTATAATCAGTTGATTGCCAGGCGAGTCCGGGAATTATCCGTTTATAGTGAGATGGTTCCTTTTGATATAAGTTATGAGGAAGTGGTTAAAAAGAATCCCGGGGGGATTATTCTGACCGGGGGACCCGAAAGTGTTCATGTGGAAAACGCACCCGCCTGCGATCCCAGGATATTCGAGATGGGAGTTCCGGTACTGGGAATTTGTTATGGAATGCAGCTTCTGGCTCATCATTACGGTGGAAAAGTAGCGGGGGGGCATATCCGCGAATACGGTCGCAGTATGCTGCGGGTTATCCAGCCCGGGGATATCCTTTTCCGTGATCTGGAAGAGGACATGCAGGTATGGATGAGCCATGGTGATTCCATCGAGGAACTGCCGGTCGGGTTTCAGGCTACCGCACGTACCGGTAACTGTCCCTTTGCGGCTATGAGCCATGCAGAATTGGGTTTGTATGGAGTTCAGTTTCATCCGGAGGTAAAACACACTGTTTGGGGTATGGATATTTTGAAAAAATTCCTGTTTGATGTCTGCGGGTTGAAAGGTGAATGGGATCTGGGTGATTTCATCGGGGACACAGTAGAAGAAATTCGCCATAAAGCAGGGGACAGGAAGATATTATGTGCACTCAGCGGCGGGGTAGATTCTTCGGTTGCAGCTACCCTGGTCCATAAAGCGGTAGGCGATCAGCTTATCTGCGTATTTGTAGACAATGGACTCCTGCGCAAAGATGAGCCGGAACAGGTTGTGGATACTTTCCGCAACCAGATGCATATGAATCTGATAGCAGTTGACGCTAAAGATCGTTTCCTCAATAAGCTGGCCGGGGTAAAAGATCCGGAGCAGAAGCGTAAGATAATAGGAGAGGAATTCATTCGGGTATTCGAAGAAGAGAAGAACCAGCTGGGTGATATAGATTACCTGGTACAGGGGACTATTTATCCGGATATAATTGAAAGCGGCACCAGTACCGCACATACTATCAAGAGTCATCACAATGTGGGCGGGCTGCCGGAGGATATGGATTTTGAATTGATCGAACCGCTGCGGCTGCTGTTCAAGGACGAAGTCAGGCTTATCGGGGAGAGACTGGGTATTCCCAATGAGATACTGTGGAGACAGCCCTTCCCCGGTCCCGGATTGGGAGTCAGGGTTCTAGAGGAGATTACCTGGGAAAAGCTCGAGCTTCTGAAAGAAGCAGACGCTATTGTGAGGGAAGAAATAAAAAAGGCTGGGTTGGAAAATGACATCTGGCAGGCATTTGCAGTGCTTCCTCCCGTAAGGAGTGTAGGAGTTATGGGGGATGCCCGTACCTATGCCTATCCGGTAATAATCAGAGCGGTGGTAAGCGATGATGCCATGACCGCAGAATGGGCTCACCTGCCCTATGAACTGCTGGATATAATGGCCCGCCGGATTGTTAACGAGGTCCGGGGAATCAACCGGGTGGCCTATGACATAACCAGCAAACCCCCCGGCACCATTGAGTGGGAATAAGGAGGGAAACCAAGGGGACAAGAACCGTCCCCTGTTTCCCAGGTTAGGTTTGGTGTTTGGAGGCGCACATCTTGTAGAAGCCGCGGGCATTGGCGAATACCGGGTCATTGCTTACTATTACCACCGGGAAGTATCGGCGCAGATATTTTTGCAGGAGTATTGCTCCACCTCCGCTTAAAATAACAATATTTTTTTTCAGGTTGCGGCTCAACCATTTTCTTGACAAGTCGCCTAAGACTCTTCGGGTAAATTCTTCCAGCATTGCTTCTTGTATATCTTCCATACTCATTTCTTCATCATCCATGGCATTGGTAATTTCCAGAATACCATAAGGCAGGGTGCCTGAATCCCGGTCCAAGAGCTTTTCGCCGGCTACGGTACAAAAATTTATGGTTCGGGAGCCAATATCAATAACCCGGACAATATCTTTTTTAGAGAAATTGCGGTTGTCTATTATTTTACCGGTCTCATCCAATACATAATCCCAGTAAGCTCCTTCGCCTTCAGCAGCTATGGTGATATATTGCACATTTAGCTTACGGTATTCCCGGTTAATCTTTACCTGATAATCGCCGCTGAGGAAGGTCAGGATTTCGCTTATACTTTCCGGCGTATACTGCTGTATGGGTATGCCGGTATTAACAGTAAAATTATCGTTGTTTTCAATGGCCAGGGCCAGGGCTGATAAGAATAATATTCTGGTTTCAGGCTGTACTTTGTTGTTTAAGAGCATCTGCCGACCAAAAAAGCTTTCCTCCACCAGATCGGCAATAAAATACTTTTCCCCATCAATTTCCACTTCGTAGTTGCCCCCAAAAGTAATCTTTCGGTCTCGCCATTCACCAACCCGGGCCTTAAATTGCAGCTTCTTTTGGGCAGTTACTACTTTTACTGAGTCGCGACCTACATCTATGCCGATACATTTCACCTTTCAAGTCTCCCTTCTGGAAACACGAGGGTGGGCCTCCTGTTTCCCATACTAATTGACCCATACACAAGTGAAAGGGAAAGGATCGCCCCTTCCTTTCCTGTGCCTGTATATGATCAATCCATATTAAAATGAGCAAAAAACCAGTCGTCATTGTATTTGCATTTCTTATTCAAGGTCAGCCGCTGCTCCCAGACATCACTGGCGATGACCTCTACCATTACCTGGCCAAAACTGGTGTTGCCTTTTACCGCCTCGATGGTGCGGGCGATCCGGTCTTTGTTATATAATTTAAATGCCAGCCTTAAGTAGTTATAGACAATATTCTCGTACAGTACCGGGTAGGGTTTAGTGTTCCTGAACTTATGAAGGATACGCACTTCAGGGTTTAGGAATATCTTGTGTCCCTGCATCCATAACCTTATGCACAGATCGATATCTTCCAGTCCTACAATCCTAAAAGCCCCATCAAACCCTTCTACTTCTCTGAAGGTCTGAGTCCTTATAGTCAAACCGGCTCCGCCGGCTAAAGGAATGGGAGTGAGTTCTTCTGCTGCCCGGGTTATCCAGCGCGGCTGCAGCCGGTTATCCAGAACCAGGCCGTAAACATCGGGATGGCTTGGGTTGAAGCTGCCTACCACGGGCGCCAGTACCTCAATGGCAGGATCCTCAAAGCAGTTAATAATTTTATCCAGCCAGTACTTGCTGGGGATCATATGAGCATCCATAAAGACTAGTATATCTCCCCGGGCGGATTTCGCGGCCAGGTTTCTGGCCGCGGCTGGACCTAATACGTCGGTGCTGATCAAGCTTATATGATTGTCAAACAGATCATGCAAAAAATGGGTGGAATGGTCTGTTGAACCATCATCAACTACTATGATTTCGTAGGGGATATCGGTTCGGGTAACTTCTATATGGTCAATAGTCTGTTTCAGGTTATGCCCTTCGTTCCTGGAGGCTATAATAATGGATGCTACTATGCTTTTACTCAGATTCAAGCTTTATCATCTCCCCGTAATCCAGTTAGGGAACGATTAATCTGATTGTTGCTGATGATAATATCCAGGCTTTGATTTCTGGCTGGATTCTGAATCCTGAAACGCTTTGGATCAACGTCCTTTACTACTCCATCGCTGGTCTCAATAACTGTATTTATCTGGATTTCATTTAATTCCCCTGCCGCTTGCTTGGCTGGCCAAGAGATTTCCAGCTCTGGCTCAGACGAGCAATCCAGAGGTTCTCCTGAGAATTCATCAAGTGCTGCCGCATTGGTCGGTGTTATATCTTTCGCGGCGGATAGATCCTGGTTTGCTTCATGTACCGGCTGCATCCGGTTCTTAATGCAGGCTATATACTTATCAATAATACTCATCTTTTCCCTCCCTCAAAAAGGTATGTTGAATTTAGCAAAAAACCAGTCATCATCATAGGTGCGCTGATACAGATATTTATTGCGCTGTTCAAGTGAGTCACTTAAAATAATTTTAGTCAGAGTCCGAGCAGTATGCCTCCTGTCTCCCAGGGCCTCAATTATCCTGGCAATTCTGTCTTGATTAAAATGGCTTACGGCCATACGTACCCGGTTATAGTGAAAATCAACGGGATTTACCTGATAAGGCGGTACTTTCCGGAAATGGTGGCCAATTTTAACCCAGGGGTTAACAAATATCTTGTAGCCGAACAACCAGAGCTTCAAAGAAATTTCCACGTCTTCATACCCCCAGGAGTTAAATCCCCGGTCGAAGCCATGAACTGCATCAAATGCGCTTTTGCGTATAGCCAGACAGGCGCCTGGCGCCAGAGGCACTTCTTGAATACCGGAAGGCCGTTCCAACCACTTTATCTCCAGGCTGTTGTCCCAGGTCTGCCCGTAACCCGCCCGGCGGTGCGGATCAAAAGGGCCAATACCCGGGCAAACGGCACTGACCTCAGGATTGTGGAAGGTTTCCAGCAGGGTGTGCAGCCACCCTTTTTGCATGATTATGTGTCCATCACAGAATATTAGTATTTCCGCTCCTTCAGCCGATTCCGCTCCTAAATTGCGTGCCCCGGATGCTCCAATACCTTCGGTGGTAATAAGGACAATATCCTTATAATCTTTATTCTTTTGGCGCAGAAAATAGCAGGATCGATCTTTGGAACCATCGTCAATAACTATAATCGGGGTTTTTCCCCGGGCTTCGGTTCGAAGCATAAAATCCACCGTTTGTTTGGGCCTGATATTTTCATTTCTGCAGGGTATGATGATGGCGGCTTTTTTATTATCCAAGGTATTTCCTTCCCTTTGATTTACCCGGCTTTACTATCACAGCGGATGGAAGAATATTAAGATAACGGGCACAAAAAGCATACCCGTTATCCAGCTTACTAGGGGTCAACCGGAGTAGCAGTTCCGATATAAGGTGAAGCAGTACCTATAACAGCCGCATTCTGGAGGAAGAATATCTTGATAATAACATTTACATCCGGTGGCAGAGGTCCAAGAATAAATTGCCCGCAGTCGTCAGTTATAGCGTGCCCGATTGACTCCAGATTACAGGTGGTGGTTGGATCATCCTCAGGATCCAGCATTTTGAAAAACTTTACTACGGCAGCAGGAACCGGAGTACCATCCGGGAAGCGGACGATACCGTGAATAACCTTTCTTTCATCAGGGACCAGGAAAAGATCCGCATCAAATTGCTGGGCATCATCAGGGAAGTCACTGGTGGTGTTTACCACAAAGCGGGTTAGACGGTAGCCCATATAAAACCTCCTTTCAAAACCATTCGATATTAATTTATGAGAAGCGAAAATAATCTGTTCCCGTTAAAGCTATAATTATTTACCATTTTAGCCATAATTTCCATAATATTCTTGCTAATTAACATTCATCAGCGGTATCAGCCACTATGGGTCTATGGGGGTGGCAGTACCTATATATGGTATTGGAGTGCCAAATGCGGAAGCGTTTTGCAGGAAGAAAACCTTGATAATTACGTTTACATCTGCCGGCAATGGCCCCAAAAGGAACTGCCCGCAGTCATCGGTGATAGCATGCCCGATTGACTCCAGATCGCAGGTGGTTTCCGGGTCATCCGCGGGATTTAACATCTTGAAGAATTTTACTACGGCAGCCGGAACCGGAGTACCATCCGGGAACCGCACGGTGCCGTGAATGACTTTTCGGTCATCAGGAACCAGGAAGAAGTCAGCATCATACTGCTGGGCATCATCCGGGAAATCATCGCCAGTGTTAATCACATAACGAACCAGGCGGTAGATCCCGCCCGGAAGAGGTGGGGCCTGGAAATCGAATTTGGTAACGAAACCATCCGAGAATCCCATAAAACCAGGCATTATTTCCTGAAAAGCTCCGGGTGTGACCGGGAAGTTTTCCGAGAAGGTTACCCCGGTTAAATACACATTTCCCAGATCATCCATTGCTATACCCTGGGCAATATCTTGGTTCAGCCCACCCAGGAAAGTCGAATACAGCAAGGAAGATCCGTCAGCATTGAGCTTTATAAGAAAGACGTCAGTGTTACCCCCATAGGAGATCTGGTAAGCATCCGGACTAACCGGGAAGTCCAAGGAATTGGTAGATCCTGTAACATACACATTGCCATCGTTATCCAAAAGGATAGCCAGCCCCTGGTCATCGCCAGTACTTCCGCCAATAAATGTTGACCAGACCAGATCAGAGCCATCCTGGTTTAATTTGGTCACGGTTACATCGAAAAAGGCCTGCAGCGTTTCCTGATAAGCTCCCGGAGTGGTAGGAAAATCAGGAGAATTGCTGTATCCGCACACATAAGCAAAATTATCGGAATCAGTGGTTATTGACCTGGATTCATCGTGGATACTGCCTCCGAGATAAGTGGAATAGATTAGAGCAGTAGCATCTGAGTTAAGCTTGCTAATGAAACCACAGGTATCACCGGCAAATAAGGTTCGATATGCCCCAGGGGTTACCGGAAAGTCATTGGATAAAGTAACCCCGCATACGTAGGTGTTTTTGTCGCTGTCTACTGCCAGGGATTGACACGAATCCATGCCGCTGCCCCCCAGATACGTACAATAAACAATAGTAGATGCATCCTTATCGATTTTCATGAGATAACCATCGTTCATACCGCTGATTATAGGCTGCACAGCTCCTGGGGTAACCGGAAGGTTGGTTGAAGTGGTCTCGCCGGCTATATATACGTCTTCATCACTATCCAGTGCCAGGCTGAAGATATAATCGAATCCATCTCCACCATAGGCTAGAGACCATATTAATGAATCTCCGGCAGGATTGAGTTTGGTTAAAAACGGGCTGGTATTTATCAGTGGGGAAGAGGGGATTGCGGTTACTGGAAAATCTGGAGAGGTAGTCATGCCGCCCACGATAACATTTAAGGCTGAGTCCAGGACCAGAGCGTTGGCCATATCAACTCCGCTTCCACCCAGATAGGTAGACCATATCAAAGATACTCCGGAAGTATCCATTTTAGTAATGAATGCGTCGTAGGCACCTGCGTTGTCGAGCTGGAATACTCCCGGGGTGGTGGGAAAGTCTCCGGAAAAGGTTGCCCCGCTGACATACGCGTATCCTGAGCTGTCTACTGCTATGGAGCGTCCTTCATCGTTTTGATTTCCTCCCAGATAGGTGGAATAGTCCAGGCCGGGATCAATAACCAGGGAATAAGCTGGATCATAGTCCTCAGAAATACAGAAGCCATGAACAGATTCACTGCTTGCAGTATGGTCCAGGAAGAATTCTCCTGCCACCTCTACCTTTTTTCCATTAATGACCTGATAACAAAAGGGTGCACAATCGGTCATGGTACCAACGCAGCTTTGGATTTGCAGGTTGCCTTTTTCATCCAGTATAACATTATCGGCTCCAGCGTAACTGAGACGTATAAGGTTAATATCAGCGCCAGGTTGGACCCTAAATTCATATTTTACCTGGCCCTTCTTGCCTTTCAGCTGCATATCGATACCGGGCCATAGGTTGCGATAGCTGATTTGATGGTAGACCGGGATACCGGTAAACCATTTGCTGGGTTCCTGGCCGCTGAAGAAATTAACTCGGGCAGTACCCTCCTGCTCTGCCAGAATTGCCACCCCCGGGTTGGCTTCGATAAAGCGCAGTGACAGCAACAGACCCAGATCCTTGGTGGAATTGTTTTGACTCTCTGGAAACAAGGTTTTGGGATCAGGGGAGCTATGATGGTGGGCAGGTTTTACAAACGCAAATAGAATTTCGTCTCTATTGAAATGAATGGCAGAATTGGCCTCCCGACTGTAGTATAGTGAAGGGGCTTTACTTTGGCCATGGTTGGGAATAAAATTCATCGGCATATCATGGAATCTGCTGGCAGCAGTTGTGCCTCTGATGGGTCCTGTCTGAACCGGCTCAAATTTTTTTGTGAACAATATTTCACCTCCTTGCATATATAAGCCATGGTTTTGTTAATGTCATGACTACATTAAGTTATTCAAATGATCTGTTATTTGCTACCAGTTTAAGCAAAGAAAGTGAATGAATCTATAAAAAAATCACCAATACCTGTGCTTTAAATATTCCCGCAAAATACCCCGGAAAATAATTTGTATTTCCCGGGGTGTTTATGTCAATAGTTTTAAGTTCAGCTGGATGGCATAGTTGCCGCTGCTTAAGAGTCAGCCGGCAGGATATAACTCTCATTTCTTTCCAGGGGCTGGCTGGTATCCCAGTGACCCAGCAGTGAATCAACTTTTTCTCCTTCTACCAGGATTTGTACTCTCTCAATATTGCTTAACTCAGTTAAAGAGTTTACCAGCGACATAAGGGTAATGGTCTCGCCGGCACTTCCTCCCCAGTGTTTGCTTATAATATCCTGGGAAAAATCAACCATGGCGGTGCCCTCTTCCACTATAAGTGATAAAAGACGGGTCTCCGGAGGAATAGTGGGATACAGGCTGCTGTCATTTGGACCGGCTATCAATTCCTGTACCACCAACGAAGGAAGTTCTTCCGGGTTTTCAGTTTCTGCCATACGCTGTTCGGCGACTAAACCGGCAGCGCCTTCTTCCGCAAAATAAAGGGTCAGTTCCGTCTGCTCACCCGTTATCGGAGGCTGAGCGTTATTGGGATCGTCTGTTTTCTCGGCTGTAGTGCATCCGGCAACCAAGAGCGCTAAGATTAAAAGACCGCTTAAAAACAGGCCTGTAAGTTGCTGGTGTTTCATTATTTAACTTCCTTTCCTATAATTCTCTTATCATATTATATACGCAGATGGTCCAAATAATCATACACTATCCCAAATAATTCACCGTTAGAAAGTGATTAGAAGAGCTAATTATTACTTGGGAGTACTGAGAAGTATAGTCCTTCTCCCGGCGGGCAAGAATTCTATTTACAGAAAACAGGCATAAAAATAGACAAAAGAGATGAGGGGTCTCAATGAGGACCTGTATGACAGGACCCACTGTAAAAGGAGGATAGCTGTGGAAGATTTAATAAGGCAGTTGGCTGCCAGGGTTATTGCCCAGTTGGATAAGCTGGAAGAGGAAAGTGATTTGGATTGTTGGCTGAAGGTATCCGATCCTGACCTGCAAAATGAAGCCCTTGAAATTTCCGAAGGTATAAGTAAATTAAGAAATAAACTCCGAGAACTGAATTGATCACAATAGCCCCAGGTTCAGGTTGCCCGCTGTGCCCTGGCTTTAATTTATCCTCAGGGAAAATGTGCCAATGGCTGGATAAAACCTGGTTGACACCCGATAGATGCTTTGCTAATATCAAGATGTAACTAAATAGCCAGATAATAACGCGAAAGTGTGTCTAGGGTTCCGCATATTCGATAATGGACTGGTCCGAGTGACACAGGCGCTTTTGGGGCGCTACACCGTATAGGGATAAAAGCCCAGGCGGACAGGTTTCGTTTACGAAACTGCCCGTCTGGGCATTCTATTTTCAGGGGGGACGGTCCTCCCGGATTGTTAGAGATTGAAGAAAAGGTTCAAACTATTCTCACCAAGTGCGGAAGGTTAATTAGTCCCCAGAATATTATGCCGGGATGTGTTGAGTTGTTTATTAAGGCTGATAATCAAGGAAATGTTGGCAGAGTCAAGGAGGAGTGCCGGAAATGCCGAAAATAGGAATAATAATGGGCAGTGATTCTGACCTGGAGGTGATGAAAGAAGCGGGGGATATGCTGGAGGATTTCGGGGTTAGCTATGAATATACTATTTGTTCTGCCCACCGCTTGCCCCTGGCTACGGCTGAGTATGCCCAGAATGCTGCTGATCAAGGGATGAAAGCGATAATTGCCGGAGCAGGCGGAGCAGCCCACCTGCCGGGAGTCATAGCCGCTTATACTATCCTGCCCGTGATAGGCGTTCCCATTAAGAGCAGCACCTTGTCGGGAATTGATTCATTGTATTCCATAGTCCAGATGCCAAAGGGTATCCCGGTAGCTACGGTAGCTATTAATGGCAGTGCCAATGCAGCTTTGCTCGCGCTGCAGGTGATGGCCTTAAGTGATGAAGGCATCAAACTGGCCCTTCTAGACTATCGCCAGAAGATGGCCGAAGGAGTGCTGGAAAAAGATAAAAGACTTAAAGAAATTGGAGTCCAGGCTTACCTCAAAGATAAGAAATAAGTTTTTCGGGAGGATCATCAATGATAGATAGATATACACTGCCCCGTATGGGAGCTGTATGGTCAGAGGAGAACAAGCTGCGCAACTGGCTGCAAATCGAAATAGCCGCCTGTGAAGGTCAGGCGCTTATAGGACGCATTCCTGAAGAAGCAGTAGCAGTTATTCGGGAACGGGCTGATTTTGATATTAAAAGAGTTAAAGAAATAGAAGATGAAGTACATCATGATGTGATAGCTTTTTTGACCAATGTTGCTGAATATGTGGGGGACGAGTCCAAGTACATACATTTCGGGATGACTTCTTCAGATATCCTGGATACCGGATTAGCTTTGCAGATGAGAGATTCTGCCGATCTTATTATGGAAAAGCTGTTCAGATTAAAAGAACTGGTGGGAGAAAAGGCCAGGAAATATAAATATACATTAAACATAGGAAGAACTCACGGTATCCATGGTGAACCAACTACTTTTGGCCTTAAAATGGCTCTATGGTATACCGAGATAGACCGTAATATAAAAAGACTGGAGGAGGCCCGGGAAGTTGTGTCCTATGGCGCTATATCCGGGGCGGTAGGAAACTTTGCTCATCTGGATCCACGGGTTGAAGAATATGTGTGTCAGAAGCTGGACCTTAAGCCCTGTCTGGTTTCGACCCAGATAATTCAAAGGGATCGTCACGCTCAGCTTATGACTGCCCTGGCGGTGATTGCCAGCTCTCTGGAAAAAATGGCTACGGAGATCAGAAATCTGCAGCGCACAGAAATACTGGAAGCTGAAGAACCTTTTCAGAAGGGACAAAAGGGCTCCTCGGCCATGCCTCATAAAAGAAATCCCATGATGAGTGAAAGGGTGGCCGGGCTTTCTCGGATTATTCGAGGAAATGCCATGGCAGCCCTGGAAAATGTAGCCTTATGGCATGAACGGGATCTAACTCACTCTTCAGTAGAAAGGGTCATAATTCCAGACAGCTGTGTATTGCTGGACTATATACTGGAAAAATTCTGCGCTATCGTAGCCGGGCTGGTCATATACCAGGATAATATGATGGAAAATATTAATAGGACCCGGGGACTGATATTTTCCCAGGAGCTGATGCTGACCCTGCTAAACAAGGGGATGCTGAGGGAAGACGCTTACCCTCTGGTGCAGAACCATGCCATGCACAGCTGGGAAGAGAAGCTTGATTTTAAAACATTGGTATTACAGGATGATGAGATTATGAATTACATGACCCCGCAGGAGATAGAAGTCATTTTCGATCTGACCATTTATACAAATAATGTTGATTATATATTTAAACGCTGCGGTTTGGACTAGCAGTATAAGGAGGGAACGGCATTGGATAAAAGAGAGATGCTATATGAAGGTAAAGCCAAGCAGATTTATGCGGTTGAGGATGAGCGCTATTTTATAATGACCTATAAGGATGAAGCTACCGCTTTTGACGGTGCAAAAAAAGGAATTATAGAAAACAAAGGTATTGTTAATAACCGGATATCCTGTTTACTCTTCAAGATGCTTGAAGAACAGGGTGTGGAGACTCATCTGGTTAATCAAATAGATGAACGGAATGTGATCGTAAAACGCCTGGATATGCTGCCGGTAGAGGTAGTAGTGAGAAATGTGGCCGCCGGAAGTCTCTCCAGGCGGCTGGGAATAGAGGAGGGGACAGAACTGCCTTTTCCCATAGTAGAATTGTTCTTAAAAAATGATGAGCTTCATGATCCTATGATCAATGAATGCCATGCCCGGGTTTTTGGATGGGCTACTAAAGAACAGCTGGAGGACATTCAGGCCCGGGGGCTGAAGATCAATGAAATCCTGACCCAATTCTTTGATAGTATTGGCATAATACTGGTTGATTTTAAACTGGAGTTCGGCGTTTGCCAAGGAAGGATAGTCCTGGGGGATGAAATATCCCCGGACAGTTGCCGCTTATGGGACAAAGTAAGCCTGGAAAAGCTGGATAAAGATCGATTCCGCCGGAATATGGGCGGGGAAGCAGAAGCCTATCAGGAAGTGGTAAGAAGGATAGAAAAGGTGTTGGGATAAACCTGCAAGTTGCTAATTGTATAGGAGGAGGCAAAAAGGTGTTAAAAGCTAATATTTATGTAACTTTAAAAAACGGTGTTTTAGACCCCCAGGGAGAGGCAGTCAAGAAATCTCTTAAAGTACTGGACTATGGGCAGGTCAGCGATGTGCGCATAGGCAAATTCATCGAAGTATGGCTGGAAGGTGCAGATTGTGATTCGGCCTTGAAGGAACTGGAGGAGATGACCGATAAACTGCTTGCCAATCCGGTTATAGAAGATTACCGGGTGGAAATAGTGGAGGTAAATCAGCCATGAAATTTGGGGTAGTGGTTTTTCCCGGTTCCAACTGCGATGCAGACTGTTATCACGTTATAAAGGAAGTGATGGAACAGCCGGTTGAGTATATTTGGCATAAGGAAAACTCGGTGGCTGGTTACGATGCGCTTATCCTGCCGGGTGGATTCTCTTACGGGGATTACCTGCGAACAGGTGCTATTGCTCGCTTTTCACCAATTATGCCTTCAGTAACAGAATTTGCTGAGGGGGGCGGATTGCTCATAGGTATCTGCAATGGATTCCAGATACTGCTGGAAGCTGGATTGCTGCCTGGGGCTATGCTGAGAAACAGCAGCCTTAAATTTATTTGCCAACCCGTATACCTTAAGGTAAACCGCAATGATACCCCCTTTACCAACCAGCTTAAGGCAGATGAGGTTCTAAAAGTGCCCGTAGCTCATGGAGAGGGTAATTATTTTTGTGATGATCAGACTCTGCAAAGTTTGAAAGACAACGGCCAGATTATATTCACCTATTGCAGCGAGAAGGGCCAAGAGGGCCTGGAATACAACCCCAACGGCTCCCTGGCCAATATAGCCGGTATATGTAACTCCAAGGGAAATGTTCTGGGAATGATGCCTCATCCGGAGCGCTGTGCAGAAGGAATCCTGGGAGGTCAGGACGGCTTTTATATATTTGCTTCAATGATCAACTGGCTTGGGGAGGTGGGAAAATAATGAAAGAGATGAGCTACCAGGAGATGGGCCTGCTGGATGAGGAATACGCTCAAATCACTGAGATATTAAACCGTAAACCCAACTACCTGGAACTGGGTATGTTTTCGGTAATGTGGTCCGAGCATTGCGGGTATAAAAACTCTCGCCCCCTGCTGAAGAATTTCCCCACCGAAGGACCGCAGGTAATACAGGGCCCGGGAGAAAACGCCGGGGTAGTAGATATTGGAGATGGACAGGCTCTGGTTTTCAAAATCGAGAGTCATAATCATCCTTCAGCTATAGAACCGTACCAGGGCGCGGCCACCGGGGTAGGCGGAATTGTCCGCGATATTTTTACTATGGGAGCCAGGCCGATAGCTTCGTTAAACTCCCTGCGTTTTGGCAATTTGGAAGATGAACGGGTGAAACAGCTGTTTTCCGGGGTGGTGGCAGGGATAGGAGACTATGGCAACTGTCTGGGCATACCTACCGTGGGAGGAGAAGTATATTTTAACCAGGCTTACCAGGGAAATCCCCTGGTAAATGCCATGTGCGTAGGCTTGGTCAATACAGATGAGATAGCTTACGCTGCTGCCAGTGAAGTGGGCAGTCCCTTGATGCTGGTAGGGGCCAGAACAGGCAGGGATGGTATTCATGGTGCCACCTTTGCCTCCGAGGAATTGAGTGAGGCCTCCCAGGAGAAGAGGCCCTCGGTACAGGTGGGAGACCCTTTTATGGAGAAACTCCTGATCGAGGCCTGCCTGGAGTTGATCAAGGAAGACTTGGTGGCGGGGATGCAGGACCTGGGAGCAGCGGGCCTGACCAGTTCCATTGCAGAATCTGCCAGTAAGAAGGGAAGAGGTATCAAAGTCGATGTATCCCGGGTCCCCCGACGGGAAACCGGTATGACTGCGTATGAGGTGATGTTGTCGGAATCCCAGGAGAGGATGTTGATCGTACCTCGGGAGGGACAAGAAGGGCGGATTGCCGAAATATTTGATAAATGGGGATTGGATGCTACAGTTATCGGAGAAGTGACCGACGATGGAATCTTCCGGGTATATGAAGGGGAAGTTCTAGCAGGAGAAATGCCGGTAGCCGCCTTGACAGAAGGCTGCCCGGTATATGTGCGGGAAGGGTTGGAACCTTCCTATTACCAGGAATACCGAGATTACAACCTGGATGAACTACCTGAATGCAATATTGATCAGGCCTTGACTGCTCTGCTGGCTTCGCCCAATATTGCCAGTAAAAGATGGGTCTATTCCCAGTATGACCACCAGGTAATGATAAACACTGCCTTGCTCCCCGGAGATGCAGATGCGGCAGTTCTAAGGATAAAAGGTCATAAAAAAGGAGTGGCTTTGGCTACTGATTGCAACGGGCGCATGGTTTACCTGGATCCCTATCAGGGCGGTATGATGGCAGTATGTGAAGGAGCTCGCAACCTGGCCTGCGTGGGTGCACGTCCTCTGGCTCTGACCAATTGTTTGAATTTTGGCAGTCCCGAAAATCCCTATATCTACTGGCAGATGCAGCAGGCCATCAAAGGCATGTCAGAAGCGGCCCGAGTATTGGGCACACCGGTAGTAAGCGGCAATGTGAGCCTCTATAATGAAACCGCTGCCGGAGCGATATTCCCCACGCCGGTAGTAGGAATGGTAGGAATCCTGGCGGATATCGGCCAGCGTTGCGGGATGGCCTTCCGAGATGAAGGAGACCTGCTGGTGCTTCTGGGCAGGATTCGGGAGGAACTGGGTGGTTCTGAATATCTCCAGGTCTGTCATGGTCTGGAGAAAGGTGCTGTTCCCGAGGTGGATCTGGAAGAGGAAAAGAGGTTGATTGACCTCTTGGTAAATCTTGTCGAAGCTGGATTGTTGAAATCATGCCACGATATTGCTGACGGCGGCCTGGCTGTTGCTCTGGCCGAGTCGTCCATTAGAGGCGGTATTGGTTTCCAGGCTGATTGGGATTTTAAGGGCATCAGGAGAGACCGGGTGTTGTTCTCGGAGGCTTCCGGCCGAGCGGTAGCTAGTCTGGCCGAGGAGGATCTGGCCGCGGTCAGAACTTTATGCGCTCAACTGGATCTGGAAATAACCGTGCTGGGCAGAGCAGGGGGAGATAGCATGATTTTTGCAGATAATGGATCGGAATTTATTAACCTGCCAGTACTAGATCTTGCCAGGATCTGGGGGGAGGCCATAGAATGCCATATGAAATAGGGGATAAGTTTAAAGATGAATGCGGTGTATTCGGTATCTTCCTGAATAAGCCGGAAAGTGAAAACGAAGCTGCCGGTACTGCTTTTTACGGGCTGTATGCCCTGCAGCACCGGGGGCAGGAAAGCGCCGGGATCGCAGTATCCAATGGCCATAAAATAAACCTGCACAAAGGGATGGGGCTGGTTACTGAGGTGATAAAGCCTGAAACCATAAGCAACTTGAAGGGCAATATCGCTATAGCCCATGTTCGCTACTCTACAACGGGAGAAAGCGGCATAGTAAATGCGCAGCCCATGGTTTTTCATTATCTGCAGGGTATGCTGGGTCTGGTCCATAATGGCAACCTAACCAATACGGTTGAATTAAGAAAACAACTGGCTACTTATGGTTCAATATTCCAGACCACAACTGATACCGAGCTGGTAGCCAATCTGCTGGCCCGTTATTCCCAGGATAAGTTGGAGGACGGTCTGAGCAAGTGTATGATTGATCTTAAAGGGGCTTTCGCCCTGATAATCATGACTGAAGATAGAATGATTGGCATACGGGATCAGATGGGGATTCGTCCCCTGTGTCTGGGCAATTATGAGGGAAATTATGTGCTGGCTTCGGAATCAGCGGCCCTGGACACTATCGGGGCAGAATTTATACGGGATATCAAACCGGGGGAGATTGCTATTATTGGCCGGGATGGATTGAGATCCAGCCAGGTAGTTAATTCTCCTCGCTGTGCCCACTGTGTTTTTGAGTATATCTATTTTGCCCGGCCCGACAGCACTTTGGATGGAATAAATGTCTATCAGGCCCGCAGAGAGATGGGGAAACAGCTGGCCCGGGAATGCGATACTGATGCCGATATGGTCATATCAGTGCCTGATTCCGGTACGGCTGCCGCTCTGGGCTATGCTGAGGAATCGGGTCTGCCTTTCCAGGATGGTTTGATGAAAAACCGTTATGTGGGCAGAACCTTTATCCAACCTACCCAGAAGATGAGGGAATTGAGCGTCAGGTTAAAACTCAATGCGGTAGGGAAAATTGTGGCTGGAAAAAGACTGATAATGGTGGATGATTCCATCGTCAGAGGCACCACCAGTAAACAGATTGTGCAGATGTTGAGGGATGCCGGAGCCAGGGAGGTGCATATGGCGGTTTCTTCTCCGCCTACCACTTATCCCTGCTATTATGGTATAGATACTTCCCGTCGGGAAGAATTAATAGCCAGTAAGATGGGGGTTGAAGAGATAAGGCAGTTCATAGGAGCTGACAGCTTGAATTACCTCAGCCGGGAAGGCATGTTCGAGGCTCTGGGGGGCAATGCGGGTAAATACTGTGATGCCTGTTTCAGCGGTTATTATCCGGCAGGAGCAGAAACTTAGAGCAGCTTGAATCAGCACCGGTATTACCCCGGTTGAAGCCCGGCCCCCCTGCTCAGGAGGCTGCGGTAAGAATAAGGTCGGGAGGTTAAATATGGATAAATCAGGACTCAGTTATAAGGACGCTGGGGTTGACATAGATGCTGCCAACCAGTCAGTAGATATGATCAAGAAGTGGGTGGGCATGACCCGACGCCCTGAGGTTTTGACTGAAATTGGTTCATTTGGAGGTCTTTTTGCTCTGGATACGGTTAAATACCGGGAACCGGTTTTGGTTTCGGGTACTGACGGGGTGGGAACCAAACTAAAGATAGCCCAGCTGACCGGGATCAGCGATACGGTGGGAATAGATCTGGTAGCCATGTGTGTAAACGATATCCTGGTGCACGGGGCCGAACCCTTGTTTTTCCTGGATTATATAGCGGTCGGGAAGTTGAAGCCGGAGTTGATCGAAGCTCTGGTCAAAGGCGTAAGTCAGGGCTGTCTGCAGGCCGGATGCGCCTTGATTGGCGGAGAAACTGCCGAGATGCCCGGACTTTATGCGCCGGATGAATATGATTTGGCTGGATTTGCGGTAGGAGTGGTAGAACGTTCCAGGATCATCGACGGGAGCAAGGTGCAGGACCAGGATGTAATTATAGCCCTGCCTTCCTCGGGATTGCACTCCAACGGATTTTCCCTGGCCAGGAAAGTGCTGCTGGAAAGAGCCGGCTTGAACCTGGATGAAAGGCATGAAGATCTGGGCCGAACCTTGGGTGAAGAACTTCTGACGCCTACTAGAATATACGTAAAAACCATACTGTCCCTGCTCAAGGAAACAGAAATAAACGGGATGGCTCATATTACCGGAGGAGGCATGGTGGAAAATCTGCAGAGGATTCTTCCCTCCGGACTGGGGGCAGTGATTGAGACCAATCAGAGTACAATTCCCCCTATTTTTAATCTGCTGCAGAAACTGGGACAGATATCAAAAGAAGAAATGTATCGGACTTTTAACATGGGTCTGGGTTATGTGCTGGTAATATCCCCGGATAAATCCGGGAGGGTTCTAAAGCACTTGCAGGATCAGGGAGAAAAGCCGATAATTATAGGGAGTGTCAGTGCCCGGGAAAAAGGGGTGGTACTTAAATGAAGCAGATCATGACCGCCCGGCATCTGAAGCTGGCGGTTATCGCATCTGGCCGGGGCAGCAATTTCGATGCCATATGCCAGGCCATTGAGAGGAAAGACCTGGATGCCAACATAGAGCTTCTGGTCAGTGACAACCCTAATTCTCCGGCCTTGGAGAAAGCAGCTCAGAGGGGGATAAAGACTTTACATATTAATCCCAGGGAATTCAGCAGCCGCGAACTGTATGAGGCGGCGCTGACTGAAGAACTACAGGCAAGAAAAGTGGACCTGGCAGTGTTGGCGGGCTATATGCGCCTGGTGGGAAAGGTTTTCCTGGCTGCATTTGAAAATCGGGTATTAAACATCCATCCCGCCTTGCTGCCTTCATTTCCCGGGCTGCATGCCCAGCAACAGGCACTGGAATATGGAGTCAAGGTCAGCGGATGCACAGTTCATATTGTAGATGAAGGCATGGATACCGGGCCAATTATTCTGCAAAGAGCAGTACCGGTATTGGCAAGCGATGACGAAGAGACTCTTTCCCAGCGCATATTAAGAGAAGAACATCAGATATACTGGCAGGCCTTGCAGCTGATAGCTGAAGGCCGGGTATGGGTTGAGGGAAGAAGAGTACTAATAAAGTCAGGTTAAACGATAAAATTTCTGATTGCAGCGGTAAGGGCAATGAGTTCTTAACCGCAGATTTTGCAAAGGGGGATACCAACATGAAGCGAGCCCTGGTTAGTGTTTCCAATAAAGACGGAATTGTAGATTTTGCCCGGGGTCTGGAGAAACTGGGCTATGAGATCATTTCTACCGGCGGTACTTATCAAGCCCTGCAGGATGCCGGGGTCAAAGTTACGAAGGTATCTGATTTGACTGGTTTCCCTGAGATCCTGGATGGCAGGGTGAAAACTTTGCATCCTAAAGTGCATGGCGGGATACTGGCCCGGCGTACCGATGATCATCTGCAGCAGCTGCAGGATAATAATATCAGTACCATAGATCTGGTTTGTGTTAATCTGTATCCTTTTCGGGAAACAGTCAGCAAAGCCCAGGTCACTTTGGATGAAGCCATTGAAAACATTGATATCGGCGGGCCTACCATGATCAGGTCCGCAGCTAAAAACTATCAGGATGTAATCGTGATAGTAAAACCCGAATTTTATGTCCAGGTATTAGAGGCTCTGGAGGAACAGGGCAGTGTAAGCCAGGATTTTCGTCTGCGGCTGGCGCTGGAAGCTTTCAGCCATACTGCTTCCTACGATGCCATGATTACCGCCTATCTATCCGGGATTACTGAAACAGTATTCAATGACAACTATGTGCTGGCGGGAGAAAAGGTATATGAACTGCGTTACGGAGAAAATCCTCATCAGAAGGCTTGCTTTTACCGCAATATGACTCCGGGGCTGGGATTGCCGGATGCAGTTCAGCTGAACGGCAAGGAATTGTCCTATAACAATATAATTGACGTTGAGGCTGCCTGGGCTCTGGTCAAGGAATTTGATGATCCCGCCTGTGTGATCATCAAACATACCAACCCCTGTGGTACTGCAATGGGAAAACAATTATACGAAGCCTTCGAATTAGCCTTTGCAGCTGACCCCCTATCGGCCTACGGGGGGATTATTGCTTTCAACCAGGAGGTGGATGAAAAGACTGCTGAAAAAGCTGCGGCACCATTTATGGAAGCAATTATAGCGCCGGGTTATGATGAGGCAGCCTTGTCCATCCTGCAGAGCAAGAAAAATCTGCGGGTTTTGCAGCTGCCTATTAATAAGAGTCAGGGTCTGCAGTTGAAGACCGTAGAAGGCGGATTTGTTTTGCAGGGCCCGGATGCGGATAGCATTGGGCCCGAAGATCTGAAAGTAGTGACTGATACCGTGCCTGACGGTCAACAGATCCAAGACTTGCTCTTTGCCTGGAAAGTGGTCAAGCATGTTAAGTCCAATGCCATAGTGGTGGCTAGAGACAATATCACCCTGGGGGTTGGAGCCGGGCAGATGAACCGGGTGGGTTCAGCTGCTATCGCCATGGAGCAGGGCGGCGAGAAATGCCGGGGAGCAGTAATGGCTTCAGATGCATTTTTCCCCTTTAAGGACACGGTAGAGATGGCGGCCCGCTACGGGATAAAAGCTATTATTCAGCCGGGGGGGTCCATCCGGGATCAGGAAAGCATAGACGAATGCAACCAGCATGGGATTGCCATGGTTTTCACTGATATGAGGCATTTTAAGCATTAAAACTTGAATGTCGGCGGAGCGAAAAACAGGGAGGTTTAATTATCGTGGGGAAGAAAGTTCTGCTTGTGGGTCAGGGAGGCAGGGAACACGCCCTGGCCTGGAAAATTTCGCATAGTCCGGAGCTGGCGAAACTATATACTGCTCCTGGGAATCCTGGTATAGAGAGGATATGCGAGTGCGTAAATATTGATGCTGCCGATGTGGAAGGACTGTTGCAGTTTGCCTTGAAGGAGAAAATCGATCTTACGGTAGTAGGCCCGGAAGTGCCATTGATGCGAGGCATAGTAGACTGTTTCGAGGCTAATGGACTGACCATCTTTGGGCCGACGGCAGCGGCAGCCAGATTGGAAGGCAGCAAGGTATTCACCAAAAACCTCTTTAAAAAATACGGTATCCCAACCGCCCAATATGATGTATTCAGTGATATAGAAGCAGCCCGGGAGCACATAAGAACTTACACTGATAACAATAAACCGGTAGTAATAAAAGCTGATGGTTTGGCTGCCGGCAAAGGGGTAGTAGTGGCGGCCGATTATGAAGAAGCCGGCCAGGCTCTGGATGCCATAATGCTGAATAAAGAGTTCGGTGCGGCTGGCGACAAGGTAGTCATTGAAGAATGTCTTTTCGGGCAGGAAGTTAGTTTTTTTGCCATAAGCGATGGTTCTGACTTTGTTCCCCTGGTATCGGCCCAGGACCACAAGCAGGTCTTTGATGACGATAAGGGCCCAAACACCGGCGGCATGGGAGCATACTGCAATCCCCCGATTTATACCCCGGAATTGCATCAGAGAGTTCTGGATACCATAATTGCACCGGTAATCAAAGCCATGGCGGATGAAGGCACGCCTTACCGGGGGGTGCTGTATGCCGGGCTTATGATCACCGAAGATGGACCCAAAGTACTGGAATTCAACGCCCGGTTTGGAGATCCCGAAACCCAGGCGGTAATGCCCTTAATAAAGAGCGATCTTCTTCCCCTGCTGGAAGGAGCTGCCCGGGGATGTCTGGATGGCTGCCAGGTAGAAATCCATGATGGCACCTGTATCTGTGTGGTGCTGGCTTCGGGAGGGTATCCGGGCAGTTATGAAAAGGGCAAGGAAATTCACGGCCTGGACAGAATGGCGCCGGACACTTTGCTATTTCATGCCGGTACGATCAAGCAGGGCGGCGCTTATTATACCAATGGCGGACGGGTGCTGGCTGTAGTCAGCCGGGGAGAAGATATTCCCAGGGCTATAGATAAGGTATATAAAGAGGTAGAGAAGATTACTTTTGAGCATATGCATTATCGAAGCGATATAGGAAAAAAGGCGCTGACTCAGGGGGGGAGCAAATGAATCCCAGATTAGCTCCGTTCGTTAGGGTCGGAGCATTAATAATATTTATCATTATGCTGACGAACCTATCGACCCGGGAGTTTCTGAAAACTACTTTCATAATGGGGATCCCCTTTATATTTGCCCTGGGGTTCATGAAAAAGAGCCACCGGTATTCCCTGCGCTGGGTTATTGGTCTGGTTGTAGTACTGGCTGCAATGGGAGGATATATCAGTATGCTCACCACTTTGCCGCAGCGTATAGCCACCCACCAGATTGTCATTGAAGGCCATGTATTGATGACCGACGGCAAGTTTGATGAGGCGGCAGAGAAATTCAGCGAATTGGAGAGATACGGCGAGATTGAAACCCGGGATGACAAGATAGCCCTGGTAGAAAAAGAAAGGGCAGCGGCCCAGAAGGTAAAACAGGCCGAAGAACTTATAGGGAAAGGACAAATGGAGCAGGCCCGAGAGTTGCTGGAAACAGTTCCTTCGGACAGCCGGTCTTATAAGGATGCCGCCCGGCTGCTAAAAACTTTGAGGGAGTAGGGGAATTATGATGGTTACACTGGAACAGGTAAAAGCTGACGAAATGGTGCAGGCATATATGCGGCTGGGGAATGAATATATTGGAACCCTGGGAGCCATCGAACACAATCTCAGTCATGCCGAATATGTCTCCGGGCTGTGTAGCGAGATATTGGAGAAACTTGGGTACTCCCAGCGTGAGTTGGAGCTGGGGGCCATTGCCGGATACCTGCATGATATAGGGAACCTGGTCAACCGATATGGTCATGGAATGTCCGGAGCCCTGTTGGCCTTCGACATCCTTATGGGTATGGGAATGGACCCGAAGGAAGTGGCCGCTGTTATGGGAGCCATAGGCAATCATGAGGAACACGCCGGGGGACATAGTGTTAATGCCATTGGGGCAGCTTTAATACTGGCAGACAAATCAGACGTACATCGCTCCCGAGTCAGAAAACAAGAGATATCTTCCTTTACCCCCAGAGATAGGGTAAACTATGCAGTAACTGATACTAATCTGGTCATCGATATTAACAATAAAATAATATATTTGAAGATTGAGATTGATACCCAAGTGTGCCCGGTCATGGAGTATTTTGAAATATTCCTGACCAAGATGCTTATGTGCAGGCGAGCTGCCCAGTATCTGGGCTGCGAATTCGCCCTGCTCTTAAATAATAATCGATTGCTGTAAGGAGCAGATAAGATGAGAAACAGGCAGATACCCAGAGGATTGCGGGATTTACTACCGGAAGAAGTTAAAGTGATGAGAAGCATGGAGAAAAAGGCCGCCGGGCTTTTTAGCAGTTATGGTTACGAAGAGGTAATGACTCCTACCTTCGAATTCCTGGAAGTGATTGAAGCCGGGCGAGGCAGCAGGCGGGAAGATTTATTTTTATTTATGGACCGCGAAGGGGGCATTTTGTCCCTGCGCCCTGAAGTTACCGGATCGATTGCCCGTATGGCATCGACTCATCTGTATGATGCAGATTTTCCCCGCCGGATTTTTTATACTGCCAATGTCTTTCGCCATGTTCAGCCCCAGCTGGCGCAGTATCGTGAATTTCGTCAAACCGGAGTGGAGTTGCTGGGGGCAGCCGGGATATGGGCCGACGCAGAAGTAGTAAATATCGCAGTTAAATTACTTGATCGCATGGGAATGGAGAGATTCAAGATCAGCATCAATCAGCTGCCTATTTTTAACAGTGTTCTGGATGATAGCGGTCTGGAAGCAGAGGAGCGGGATTTGGTGCGCAAACTGGTGGAAGATAAAGACCTGGTAGCACTATCGCGGTTACTGGAAGGACTGCGAATGGACGATGACCTGAAAGAGACCATTTCTGCCCTGCCGGTCTTGCATGGGGGACTGGATGTGATTCATCGAGTGCCCTATGTGGAAAAAAATCGCAAGGCTTCAGCAGCAGTGGAGGAATTGATTAAGATATACGATGCCCTGAAGATATTTGGAGTAACCGAACATATCGTAGTGGACATGGGGGTATTAAGAAATTTGGATTATTATACCGGATTGGTTTTCGAGGGCTATTCCCCGGATCTGGGATACGGTCTCCTGGGAGGCGGTCGCTACGATAACCTGCTGGGACAATTCGGTCTTGACTGCCCGGCCACCGGGTTTGCTCTGCATATGGACAGGCTGGCCCTGGTTTTACAATGCCGGGATATGGAGCGGGATCATTATGTGCTTGGAGGCAGTGATTATCCCGCCATGATACATAAAGCAGAAAAGCTGCGGGAGCAGGGTTTCATTGTAGAAATGGACCTGGGTCAACATAGCCGGGCCGAACTGGAAAAGAGGGTCAGCGGTAAAGACAATTTCACGCTCTTATATTTGGAATAAGGGTAGAATAATCGGATGGTGGGCTGTGAGTATGGGAGTCTTGGGTCAGGAAAGGGGACACACTAGGTTATAACCATGAGCTATTGAAGATGGAGCAATGTTTTGTCGGTGCTATGGCGAGCTCTCGCAATAAGGTTCGGGGATACACCTGCCTTGGAGTTTCTGGTTGTTGGAATGTCCCCATTATAATAGGAGGAGAAAGATGCAGCGGGATTACTTAACTATTGCCTTATCAAAAGGCACTCTTCTGAAACCAACGGTAGAACTGCTTAAAGAGAGCGGGCTGCCGGTCAGCGGATTGAGCGAAGATAGCCGCAACATGGTTTTTGCCTATGAAGATGAGGGTATTAAATATTTAATGTGCCGTCCGACGGATGTCCCCACCTATGTGGAACAGGGAGCGGCAGATCTGGGGATAGTGGGCAAAGATGTTATAGTAGAACAGGCCAAAGATGTTTTTGAGATGGTAGACCTGGTATATGGCTACTGCCGCTTTGTGGTAGCAGTACCGGCAGCCATGAAAGACAGAAGTCTGCGGGAATTCAATTACCGCAGAGTAGCCAGCAAATTTCCCTTGATAGCCGAAAAGTTCTTCCGCGAACAGGGGCTGCAGGTGGATGTTATTAAGCTTCATGGCAATGTAGAACTGGCGCCTCTGATGGGCCTGGCTGATATGATTGTTGATCTGGTTTCTACCGGAAGGACACTTAAAGAGAATAACCTGGCTGAGCTGGTTAACATAATGGATTCTACTACCCGGCTTATATGCAACCGGGTTAGTTACCGAACCAAACACGAAAACATCCAGCCGTTAATAGAAAATATGCAAAAGATAGTGAAAGGTGGGAGCAAGACATGAAATTGAGAAGGATCAAGGCATCCAGTCCAGAATTGATGACTTTTTTACAGGCTAACTATGATGATATGAAACAATATGAAGAAAGCGTGCAGAATATTGGCCGGGAAGTTAAACGGAGAGGCAACCAGGCCATATTTGATTTTAATCTGAAATTTGACGGAGCGGATATCAACGCTGATAATTTTATGGTTAGTGAGGAAGAGTTTGAGTCTGCTTATGATGCTGTTGATGATGAATATATTTTTGCTCTGCGGGCAGCTATTAACAACATTGCCGCGTTTCATTCCCGTCAGTTGAGGAACTCCTGGATGGAAACAGATGATCGAGGCTGCATACTGGGACAGGTTTTCCGTCCCCTGGAGAGAGTAGGCATATATGTGCCTGGTGGCACGGCTGCCTATCCTTCTTCAGTGCTGATGAATGCCATTCCGGCTCAAGTGGCAGGGGTGGAAGAAATAGCCATGGTAAGTCCGCCGGGAAAGGATGGCCGTATGAACCCTTATACCCTGGTGGCTGCCAATGAACTGGGGCTGCAGGAAGTATATAAGATGGGAGGTGCCCAGGCAGTCTTTGCTCTGGCCTGGGGGACCGAAACCATAAAAAAAGTAGATCTGATAAGCGGTCCGGGCAATATATACGTAACCCTGGCCAAAAAGATGGTTTACGGGGATGTCAATATAGACATGCTGGCCGGACCCAGTGAAATATTGATCCTGGCTGATGAAAAGGCTGACCCGGTATATGCGGCAGCGGATATGATGTCCCAGGCTGAACATGATTTGCTGGCCCGCAGTATATTAATCAGTTGTGACGCTTCCTTGCTGGACCGAGTAGAAGAAGAATTGAATCGTCAGGTCCAGTCCCTGGAACGCCGGGAGATAATTGAAAGATCCCTGAACAGCTATGGCGCACTGATATTGTCAGACAGCCTGGAAGAATCCTGCCAGGTAGCTAACCTTATTGCTGCCGAGCACCTGGAACTGATGGTAGAAAATCCTTTTGATCTGTTGAGCCAGATTAAAAATGCTGGGGCTATTTTCATGGGCAGGTATACCCCGGAACCAGTTGGAGATTACTTCGCCGGACCTAATCATATACTGCCCACCGGAGGTACGGCCCGATTCTATTCGCCGGTCAGTGTTGATACTTTCATTAAGGCTTCCAGCTTGATTTACTACTCTCAAAGGGGTATAAAACAGGATGCAGATGAGATAATCAAGCTGGCCACGGTGGAGGGCCTAAGTGCTCATGCCAATTCGCTCAGAGTAAGAAAGGAAAGTGATGAATAATGGAAAGGCTTAGAAAAGCTGAAGTACAGAGAAAAACCAATGAAACTGAAGTCCTGGTACAGTTGAACCTGGATGGGACCGGCAGTCATCAAATTGATATTGAGATACCTTTTTTAGGACATATGTTGGTGCTGCTCTCCCTGCACAGTCTCTGTGATTTAAAGGTTACCGCCCGGGGAGATGTGGAGGTGGATGATCACCATACGGTGGAGGATATCGGGATATGTTTGGGTCAGGCTCTGGCTGAAGCCCTGGGGGAGAAAAGGGGTATTCGCAGGTACGGAGAGGCCACTATTCCCATGGACGAAGCTCTGAGTCGGGTGGTTGTCGATCTGTCCGGACGGGCAGTATTGGTATATAACGTGGAAGTGGAGAGGGCTTGTATTGGAAATTTTGCCACCGAAAACGTCCGTGAGTTTTTAAAGGCAATAGCTAATGGAGCTCGTATGGCTATCCATGTGGATGCTATCCGGGGAGACAATACCCATCATATACTGGAATCCATTTTTAAAGCCTTTGCTCGTGCATTAAAAGAAGCCATAGATATGGAACCACGTATGGAAGGAATATGGTCTTCCAAAGGCAGGCTGTAGATCCTGTTCAGCAGCACAGGGTTCCGGACCAGGAGGAATTAAACTTGATAGCTATTATTGATTATGGAGTAGGTAACCTGGCCAGTGTAAGGAATGCCTTTCTAAAACTTGGGCATGAAGCGGTTATCACCGGAAGTTCCGAGCAGATACTGCAGGCCCGGCGGGTGGTGCTTCCCGGGGTAGGCGCTTTCGCAGATGCCATGCATAATCTATGCCGTTTGGGATTGGATGACACGGTTAAAAAAGTGGTGGAAAATGAAACCCCCTTTTTAGGTATATGTCTGGGTTTGCACCTGCTTTTCAGCCAGGGAGAAGAACATGGCGTTCACCCGGGACTGGATATTATTCGAGGCCGGGTGATAAAATTCGAACTGCCGCGGGAGTATAAAGTGCCGCATATGGGATGGAACCAGGTATTGCCCCGAGAGGGCAGCCGGCTGTTTAAAGGCCTGCCCAGCGGCAGCCACTTCTATTTCGTCCATTCCTATTATGTTTTGCCGGAAGACGATAGATTTACGGCTGCCCGCAGTGATTACGGGACAGAATTCGTATGTGCGGTGGAAAAAAATAATATTTTTGCCACCCAATTTCATCCGGAGAAGTCAGGTAAGCTAGGCCTGCAGTTACTGCAGAATTTTGCTGTGCTTTAGGGGCGATATCTTCTTATGCCCCTAGGGCGGATGATAATGAGGTGTATAAACAATGATTATATTTCCTGCTATTGACCTCAAAGATGGTCAGTGTGTCAGATTGGTACAGGGAAAAGCCGAAGCCAAGACTGTTTACTCCAATGCCCCGGGGCAGGTGGCAGCTTCCTTTGAAAAACAGGGGGCCCAATACCTGCATGTGGTTGACCTGGATGGAGCATTTACCGGCAGTCCAAAGAACTCAGCGGCTATTGAAGCTATTGCCGCCAGCATTAATATTCCTTTTCAGGTAGGGGGAGGACTGCGCAGCGTGGATGACGTACAAAGGGTATTGAAGCGGGGCGCAGCCCGGGCCATTGTAGGAACCAGGGCGGTCAGCAGTACTGATTTTGTCAAAGAACTGCTGGATCGTTTTGGTGCCGAGCGTATTGTCCTGGGGATTGATGCCCGGCAAGGTATGGTCGCGGTGGAAGGATGGGTAGAAATATCGTCATTGAGCGCGGTGGATTTCGGAGCCAGCATGAGGCAAATAGGGGTTGCCACCTGCGTTTTTACCGATATCAGCCGGGATGGCCTTTTGACCGGACCCAATCTGGATTCCACCCGGCAAATAGCTGAGAAAACCGGTCTTGAGATCATCGCATCGGGAGGGGTATCCAGTACCCAGGACATTACAGAGCTTAAGGCCATGGAGAGGCTTGGGGTAATAGGAGCTATAATCGGCAAAGCATTATACGATGGCAAACTAGATTTGGTCCAGGCTTTGCAGGCAGCCGCTGATTAGTCAAATAGAAGCAGAAGGGGAGGGAAGCATATGCTGGCCAAGAGGATCATCCCCTGCCTGGATGTTCATGAAGGCAGGGTAGTAAAAGGAATCAATTTCGTAAACTTGCAGGATGCGGGAGACCCGGTGGAACTGGCTGCTTACTATGATAAAGAGGGAGCTGATGAACTGGTGTTTTTGGATATCAGTGCGTCACATGAGGGCCGGAAAACCATGATCGAAGTAGTAAGAGAAACCGCCCGTCAAGTGTTTATCCCTTTTGCAGTAGGCGGCGGAATAGGGAATATAGACGATATCCGCAGCATACTGGTGGCCGGTGCAGACAAGGTTTCAATCAACTCCGCAGCAGTCAGAGAGCCAGCTTTGATCGGGGAAGGAGCAAAAAAATTCGGCAGCCAGTGTATAGTCTTGGCCATCGATGCCCGCATGAAAGATCAAGATGCCTGGGAGGTATATATCAACGGAGGAAGAGTGCCTACCGGACTGGATGCGGTGGAGTGGGCCCGGCAGGCTGAAAAGCTGGGAGCAGGAGAAATACTGCTGACCAGTATGGACAAGGATGGCACCAAAGATGGTTATGACCTGAAATTGACCCGTGCTATATCCGATGCGGTAGGGATTCCCGTTATAGCTTCCGGGGGAGCCGGAACTCTGGAGCACCTCTATGAAGGGATAGAGCATGGCCGGGCCGATGCAGTGCTGTGCGCATCTATTTTTCATTACCGGGAATATACCATCGATGAAGCCAAAAGATATTTAAGGGATAAAGGAGTTCCGATTAGATAATGATTGATAAATTAGATTTTGAAAAACAGGGTGGATTGATCCCTGCCGTAATACAGGACAATGTGTCCGGTCAGGTTCTAATGCTGGCTTACATGAATAAAGAGGCTCTGGTTAAAACTTTGGAAACAGGCAGAACCTGGTTCTATTCCCGCAGCCGGCAGGAATTGTGGATGAAAGGAGAAAGCTCCGGGCATGTACAGGCAGTCAAAGAAATACTCTATGATTGTGATGAGGACTCCATCCTGGTAAAGGTGGAACAGACCGGAGCAGCCTGTCATACCGGACACTATTCCTGCTTCTATCGGGATATCAAGGGACAAGAAGTAGATAAGCCGGTATTCAACCTGGATAAGGTTTATGCATCAACTGCTGGCAGTCCCGCCATTCTATATGAACTTTTTGATATTATTAAAGACCGGCAGGCCAAAATGCCGGAAGGCTCTTATACCACCTATCTGTTTCAAAAGGGATTGGATAAAATTCTGAAAAAAGTCGGAGAAGAAAATGCGGAAGTAATAATCGCAGCTAAAAACCGGGAAAAATCAGAAGTTATTTATGAGACCTCGGACCTTATTTACCATCTGCTGGTCCTGCTGGTTGAACAAGAGGTGAATATAAGTGACATCTTCGCCGAACTGAAATCGCGCCGATGAGTCCAGGAAATGGCTCCTGGACTTATTCATTTCTGGTCTTCTGGCGAAGGGTATCCATTTCCTCATCTATCCTGGCACTTAGTATCTGCAGATCTGATTCGTCCAGTATTCCCCGGCGCATAGCTTCTTGCAGGGCGCTTTTCTCGCTTTGCAGAGCCTGAATGCGAGCCTTGTTTTCCAGGATATAATTCAATGATACTTCATTTTGCTGCAGTTCCTTCAGCTGTTGTTCTATTTCTTCCATCCGCAGGCGATATTCCCGGTGGAGTACATCATAATTACCAGAAGATATTGATTTGCTTTGCTGCAGGCGGTCCAATTCCAGCAGGGCGGCTTCTCCGGCCAGCAACTGGCTGGCCAAGCGGCCATATTCAGCCATTAATCCCCCTTTGCTGGCCAAACCCAGCTTTCTGATCAGCGGCTTGATGCTAAGCCCCTGTACCAGCAAAGATACCAAAACCACCCCAAAAGTGGTAAGCAGCAATTCGTAGCGGTAGGGGAAATTTGCTCCCAGGCCCAGCACCAGAGCCATGGGAATGGCTCCCCGCAGTCCCCCCCAGAAGAGTACGTGCTGCCAGTTGAAAGGTATATCCCCTTTGAGACGGTTGACCAGAGGCGAAAGAAGGTAAACGGCCACAGCCCTGCCTGCCAGTACCACTGGTACCGCCAGGAGAATATCGGTCCACCGCTGGGTTAGATCAAACAGCGCCACTTCAAATCCCACCAGCAAAAATACTATCGAGTTGACCGCGAAAGCCAGATATTCCCAAAAGGAGTTGACTGCCAGGCGAGTGGAAGCACTCATACCGGTGCGCATGCCATAGCTGCCCATAACCAATCCTGCGCTTACCACCGCGATTACTCCTGATACATGGAGGGTCTCGGCACTCAGGTAGGCACCGAAAGCAGTTATGGTTGTCAACATGATTTCAAAAAGATGGTCATCATATTCACGGGTAAGTCTGGAGGCTAGAAAACCAATACCCCCTCCTACCAGCACCCCTCCCAATACCACCAGCAGGAAAGACTGAATACCGCCTATAATGGAGATCTCCTGCCCTGAGGCATAGTTTACCAGCAGGGTGAATAATACTATGGCAATTCCGTCATTAAAAAGGCTTTCTGATTCCATAATAAGTGACAGACGCTTGCCCACTCCCAGTTCCTTGAATATGGCTATAACTGAAATGGGGTCGGTGGGTGAAATCAAGGCGCCAAAGACCAGGCCCACCGCTAGAGGGAGATGGAGCAGCCAGGAGATGGCATATCCTACCACTAGGGTAGATATTACAGTTCCAGCCAGAGCAAAAATAGCAATAGGAAGGGCATTCTCTTTTAAAAGACGGATACGAATATTAATTGCCGATTCAAATAAGAGGGGAGGAAGAAATACCGTAAACAGAATATGCGGTTCCAGTTCTATCTGGGGCAGAACATGAAAGGGAGCGATGATCAAACCGGTTATGACCAGGGCCAGGGCATAAGGAATTCTAATAAAACGTCCTGCCATGGCTACCATAGTGGCTATCACCATTAGCCAGAAAAAGGTGGTTAAGTCAAAACCTACAGTATCAACTACCGAAAATAAAAGCATATTGCCCGCCTGCCTATTCGCTCAATATTTCTGATCACATTTTGCTAATTGGTTCCCTCTGTGAAAAAGGCTGGGCCTCTTTAATCAATCTTAATCAATCAGCTGTGCAGGGTACTCTCCGATAAACGGTTGCCAGGATAAATACGCATATCCCGGGGGATTATGTTGCTTTTCCCGGGGAACCAATAAGAGAAAAATGCTATAAAAAGTCAACCTGTTTCATGATAGCATGCAAAAAGCAAGGGGACAAGAAAACCTTTCGGTCTGATCAATTAACTTCCCGCAAAAGTCGGATTCTTCGTACGGCTTTTTCTGTCAGGATAATAACGGGGCGTATCGGCTGCGATTGACTGCCTTTTCTTTATACATCTGCCGGTCCGCCACGTTTATGAAATCATCCACGCTCAGGCTTTGGCTGGCAGGATATCTGGCCAGGCCATGACTTACCGATATTGGATAAACCATTGTTTGCTGGGCACTACGCTCCTCCATTTCTTGTTTGATCCTGGTCCAGATATTCTCGGCCTCGGCTTGACTGCAATCAGGCAGGATCAGGAGGAACTCATCACCGCCCAGACGGCATAAAAGATCCGATTTGCGCAGATGCCGTCTTATCAACTGCACCACCTGCATAATCAATTTATCGCCTTCTTTATGGCCATAAGAATCATTTACGGCTTTCAAGTTGTCAATATCAAAAAAACAGATGCTCAATTCATGCTCTTGGTGCTGGGCCAGCAGCATGTTGTATTCCAGCCATTCAAGTCCGGTTCTCCGGTTATATATTCCCGTAAGGTCGTCGACGGAAGCATAGAGCATTAATTGCTTTTCCAGGCTTCTTCGGACCTGCAGCTCTCGTTCCAGCTTATCCCGGCTGCGTTTTTCAGAAATAAACTTCAAATTTAACAAGACCAAAAAAAGGCTCGATAAGATATAGATTAGGAATACACTAATGTTTAAGCACTGTATTTGGTGATATTGACCGGGAATCGTCGGGTTAACTAGGGCGGCTACATAAATGCTGCCTGATATAAAACCGCCTGTTACATAGAAAAAAATGAATTCACTCAGGCTGGCAGGTATTGGCCGGTCTTTTCTGATCTTGCTGCGGGTTATAAGGATGGCGGCCAGTATGCCGGCAGATAAAAGGTAAGCAATCAGATGGGTGGCAAGGATCAGTTCCGGTATGGTCCGAACATGAAGCAGGTCAAAACCCATGTATCCACTGAATAGGGTATAGGAAACCAGATCCGCAATAACAACGGAAAAATAGAAGAGCACGATGCCAAACCCTGAACGTAACAAGTCCAGGCCGAGAGTACTTCTGACCAGGCCGGCATATATGATGAAATTTAAGCATCTGGCAAATAAAAAATATTCTGACCCGGCTGACGACACTCCGCAAGCTGACGACACTCCGCACAAAAGGGTGGACAGAAATATGAATTTGGCCAGGGTAATTCCATCGGTTTCCAGGTAAAACAGGTTTTTTAGCAGTAAAAAGAGTATAAAGCTGTCCAAAAAGGTCCCTAGAACAACGGCCATAATCATATAATCTGCCCTCCTCTGATATTCTGCTTACAGGCAGGGGAGCACCTGACCTGCTTTTACCAAAACAGCCCAACGCACCCCTAAGAGCCAAGGATATGTTCCAATAATTAACATAATAAGTATAATATTACCATAAAAGTATTGGGCAAATCATTCTATTGCCGGTTTTCATTAACCGGCAGAAAATCCCAAAAGCAAATATCTAACAATCTGTTTAGCAAATATGATATATTACCAGGCGACAAGAAGTCTTCTGTTATTTAGCAACCGGAGGTTCAAACTGCTCCGCAGTCTGTTCCCATGCTTAAATACTCTCATAATAAGATGACAGCATGATGTCACCGTGGAATTATTTGTAATTTGTTTGGAAAGACCCGAGTAACGGAGAAATGAAGCAGGACCGAGCAAGATGTACCGATGGTTTATTGCTTAAAATAACAGATAATGAGAATATTAGAGAATTATCATGGAAAATGACGATTTCAAGGATATCCAGGGGTTTTTGGTGCTGTAAAGGACTTGTTGTCAGACTAATGTTTATATCATAATAGATATTGTAAATTATAACGAATATAATAATTTGGCAAAGAAGCCGCAGGAGTTACCTGCGGATTTATTATATGAAACGATAATGCTTTCATTGGAATAGTATTGCGGCAGTACCGAGAAGAGAAAATAAAAAAACATCGGCAATGAAGCCCGCGGGAAGAACCCTGCAGGCTTTTTTTGTTTTAGGCAATGAAGCCCGCGGGAAGAACCCTGCAGGCTTTTTTATTTTAGGCAATGAAGCCTGCGGGAGGAACCCTGCAGGCTTTTGTGAATTGGAAGACAGTTCCCGGCGTTTCTAATTCAGGTGAGGAATGAAGGGGCTGGACAAAGGAAGTGATAAATATTGCTAAGCAAATATATAAAATCAGGTCGTTAATATAAGTTAAAAATTATGACTATTGAGGGGAGAAAGTCGTCATGGGAGATCAAAAAAAACTTGGTTTTTTATCTGCATTTTCAGTAGCAGTAGGTTTAGTAGTAGCATCAAGTACTCTGGTTACTTTAGGTCAGGGCATGGGTATGGCCGGCGGGGGGTTTATCTTTGCCATGATTGTCGCCTGGCTCCTGCAATTGTTCGCTGCCCAAAGCTTTGCCGAGCTTACTACATCATTGCCCAAATCCGGCAGTTTGAATATCTATGCGCGTATGGCCTTTGGGCCGGTGGTAGGTATAATAAGTATTCTGGCCGGTTATGTATACATGAGTTTCTTAACCGTGCCGGCAGAATTAGCGGTGGCAGGAGCTGTCTTTAACGGGGTTTTTGCCCCGGAGTTCTCTCCGGCTCTCTTTGGCTTAATCCTGTTGGCCATATTTGCCGCGGCGAATCTGATGGGTGTTGATGTATTTGCCAAACTGCAGATATTTTTGACGGTTACTATGATCATATCCATGACTCTGCTGGGCCTGATCGGCTTAACCAACCTAGGGCTGCCGGCCCCTGCTGTCCCGGAAATGCCTTTTAACCCACTGGGATTTTCGGTTTTGGGTCTTACCGCATTGGCCATCTGGCTGTACATAGGGATTGAGTTTGTTTGTCCGCTGGTGGAAGAAATCGAACATCCGGGCAGGAACATTCCGATGGCGATGAGTATCGGGCTGGTTGTTATTGTAATCGTTAATATATTATATGGCTTTGCTTCCATTAAGTATGTAGCTGCAGAAGCTTTAGCTTTCTCTGATATTCCGCATATTCTAGTAGCCCAGGCTATTCTGGGCCGGGCAGGAGAAATATGGATAGGTATCGTGTCCATTCTAGCCACGGCAAGTTCGGTTAACACCTTTATAGCCATTATTCCCAGAATGCTCTACAGTATGGCAAAAGAGGGAGAAGCACCAAAATTCCTTGCTCTCATCCATCCCCGGTTCAGAACGCCATGGGTGGGAATTATTCTGGTTGGTGCTGTATATGCGTTGCTCCTATTGCTGGGAATTGCTGGAATCGAACAGATTATTATCTTGATTATGTCGGCAGCTACCTGCTGGTTGTTGGCTTACGTATTAACTCACATTATTGTAATCGTAATGCGCCAAAGGTATCCCAATCTGGTACGTCCTTACAAAACTCCGGGTTATCCACTACCCCAGATTGTCGGCAGTTTGGGTATGCTTTACGCCATATGGCAGATTTGGGGTGACATTGTTACCAAGATGATAATTTACCAGTATGCAGCCATTACTCTCATCGTCTGTATAGTGTATGCGCTGATCTGGGTTAAATTCGTTATGAAAAGGAAGCTTTTTGAACCGGTGTCATTAGAAGAAGAAATGGGAATAGATTTTGTTCAAACGGCTATGAAATGAGGTGAATAAGCTGTGAAGCAAAAAATTGATGCTTATGCCAGGGCCAACCTGGAATATTTGGCAGCTAGATTTACTCCCTACTGGGGTGAGATGGAAGCATGCGGAGAGGAAGTGGTTTTTGCCAATCCCCCTCCCCCCCTGAGAAGAGTGAAAATCTTATGTAAAAAGAAAAAGTCCCTGTTGGGCGGCCTGTATTCTCTTCAAATTATCGGAGAGATTGATAAAGAAGGGCTGGTGAGAAACAAAACCCCTATCCGGCTTTATTATCGGGGACTGGTGAGCAAAGGCAAGGCCTTCTTCAAACACCAGGAAGATATTAATAGTGATCTTATTAAACACTTAAACAATGATGTTAATTTGATTAATATTTTAAGCCTCCTGGATCTGGAAACCGGTGAGATATGGCTGGCGGATGACAAGTATATCATAGTAATGTCCCCGATAAGCGGGTCTTTCATGTACATGGTATTTCCTCCCCTGCGATACTCGGGAAGTCTTCCGGAAGAAGAAATAAGGCAATTGAACACTTCGTTATTCCGAACCTCGGAGCTTCTGCAAAGCCGCAGCCAGGCCGTTTAAATAAGAGAAGGGAGAAGGGGAAAGATGACAGCATTAAAGAGATACTGGATAATCGTTGCTATCGGTATAGCCATAGGCGCCTTCCTGATAGTCTCCAATCAGACCCTGGATAGTATGGCTTATTCGGATGAAGGAGACGGAAGTATTAATGTGGACCTCAATCAGCTTACCGCTGCTCTCGAACAGAATGAGGAGCTGATGTTTTTTGCCGGAAAAAGCGGCAACCTGACCGCCTATTCATCAAATCTGGAAAAGATTATGGACCTGCCCGCTTTCTATAAAGACAAGAGCAATTCCATAGCGGTATCTCCGGATACAAGCTTGCTGGTAAGTGGTGATGAAAAGGGCAGAATTGTGATATGGAATGTAAAGGATCAAAATGCTACAGCTATTGAGGCTGCTCACCTGGGTGACATTTTGGGAGCCGCCTTTTCACCCGACGGGAGATATTTCGCCACTGCCAGTAAAGATAGAAGTATCAAGATATGGGATGCCGGGACGCTAAGCCTGGTGCGGATTTTGGAAGGACATAGCAGCTATGTTTTGGACCTTGATTTCAGTCCTGACAGCAGGTATCTTGCTTCGGTGGGTTCCGACAACCTGTTGGCCATTTGGGATGCTGACACTGGTGTAATGGTAAAAGAAAAGAAGAACAGCCATTTCAGAGCGGTAAATCAGGTTTCTTATTCACCTGATGGCAAATATCTGTACACGGCTAGTTCGGATACGTTGATAAAGATCTGGGATTCTGAAAAACTCCAGTGTTTAAATACCCTGAAAGGACATAACAGCGAGGCCCTTAGTCTTTGTATCAGTCCGGACGGGAAAACCATTTTGTCAGCCGGAAGGGACAAGACCCTGCTTTGTTTCGATGCTGCCAGTGGTGAAATGATGGGCAAGGTTGACTTACCCAATAATGTTTATGTATCAGATATGCTGTTTTCAGGAAACGGATCTTATGTATATATAGCTGATATATCCGGGAGTGTACTCTGCATGGATTACCAGAGCAGAGAAATTATCAAGGAAACGACTATAGGTCCTATCTATGCCATGGGTATGATTTAGGAGAGATTTATGAGAATTGTGGAATTATTTCATGATGAAAACCATCCTGAAAGCTCAAATGTTGATTTGTGGGTTAAGGAATACAATCATCGATCTCAGAAGCTTCCAGCATACAAAGGGTTGGATCTTCCGGATTTGGATAGCTTTGATCTGATATTCCTGCATGGCGGTGAACAGCATCTTTGGAATAAGGATGCGGATCCATGGCTGCATGCGGAAGTAAATTATATCCGCCGGGTACTGATGAATAAAAAACCGGTTATTGGATTTTGTCTAGGCAGTCAAGTTATTGCTGATGCCCTGGGGGTAGAAATATACCAGGATAAGGAAATTGAATTTGGCTGGGGCCAGGTGATGGTAAGGCCGGAGGCTAGGGGACATATGATACTGAAAGGATTGGAAGCAGGCTTTATATCGTTTATGTGGCACCAGGATCACTATGAATTACCCCCCCATTGTATGTCCCTGGCCTTTACTCATCAGGCGGCCAACCAGATTTTTGTCAGCAACAATCTGCCGGCTGTAGGTTTTCAATTTCATCCCGAGTACAGCCAGGAGATCGTCAATAATTACTATCGAACTTATTGGGGTACGGAATTTTTGAAACTTAAGGACAGTCCTCCCATAGATGACTTTATTAAGGAAAGCAATAGTTTGCCGGACACTTATTCGTTATTCAGGCAGCTGTTAAACAATACGGTTAAGTATCTTGCTCTGGAAACAAGATGACAGAAAGGTTATTCACTTTGTGAAAGGGGTGTTTATTGATGGAACAAAGTAATGTGATCCAAATTGAAAATGGTTATAAGCAAATAAGAATGGAAGAGATAAAAAACATTATTAAAGACCAGGGAATAGAAATGATTAGATTGGAGTTCGCAGACCTGAATGGTATTAACCGGGGCAAACTTCTGCCGGCGGAAATGATCGATGTGATTTTTGAGGAAGGAATAGCCTTTGCGGCAGCTATTATGGCTATAGGAATGGATAACAGTGTGGCTGAGGTTAAAGGACTGTCCGAGTATTATGATGATATGAAGGTGATTGGAGATCCTGATACTTTTACCGTTTTGCCTTATCTGAAAAATACGGCTTTGCTGCTGGGGGACATCTATTATCATAAGGAGCCGATGATGCAATCGCCGCGCTGGTTCTTGAAGAACATGATAAAGGAATACAACGATTTGGGTTTTAATCCGGTTTCGGCCTCTGAAATTGAGTTTTTCCTCTTCAGTAAAACCCCGGCTGGTGATTACGAACCTTATACCAATCAAACAGGAAATTGTTACACCAGCAATATTAGGATTGATTCCAAGGGATTTCTGAATCAACTCACCAAAACCTTGAGAGACATGGAATTTAAGGTATTGTATATGAATCATGAATTTTATCCCGGTCAATACGAATATAACTGGAGCCATACCCACAGTCTGCGCAGTGCTGACGAAGGAAGTTTGTTTAAAGGTATATGTAAGGATATAGCCGAACAGAATGGTTTAGCTGCCACCTTCATGGCCAAGCCCCGAAATGATACCGGCGGCAGCGGCTGCCATTTCCATGTTTCTCTCAATGACAAGAGCGGCAAGAATGTCTTTTATGATGCGGAGGTCCCGGAGCAGCTTTCTCCGCTCATGAAAAACTTTGTGGCTGGAGTGTTAAAGCATGCCAGACCCTTAACCGCATTTTTATCTCCTACTGTCAACTGCTTTAAGCGCTATCAGCCGGATACCTTCGCTCCTTACTATATTGGGTGGGGATACGATAATCGAACTACTTATGTCCGGATACCGGAAGAACGTGAAAAGGCAACCAGAGTAGAGGTGAGAGCCGGCAGCGCAGCCTGTAATCCCTATTTGGCACTGGCAGGGATTTTAGCAGCAGGTCTGGATGGCATTAAGAATAATCTGCAGCCACCCGAAATAATCAGGACCGATCTCTATCATGATACCGAAAAACAGGGAGAGATTGTCCCCAAGAGCCTTTATCGCGCCTTGATAGAGCTGGAAAACGATGAATGGTTATGCCAATGTGCAGGACAGGCATTAATTGATAATTTTATGGCTCTTAAAAATATGGAAGTGAACAACTTCAGTAATTCCGTTACCGATTGGGAATGGAAGCATTATTCCTATCATATTTAGGAGACTGGGAACCAAGCTGGTTTAGATTAATCCTCAACCAGGTGCTATATATTAGCGCTTCAATCACTTATTACTGTGCAGGCCAATAAGTTCTGCCGTACAAGGGGGGATTTTTATTAAAAAACAGCCCTATTTTAAATATTTTAGGAGGAATTGATTATGTGCGGAATTGCTGGACTAATTAACCGTCAGGGCATGGATGTGTCATCCAAGCTGATAGAAATGCTTTCTCTGATACAGCATCGCGGACCTGATGCCAGCGGAATATCGGTATATGGCAGTGAAACCGATGAAGTGTCTTTACGGGTATCTGTAAAAAGAAAAGATATGGAAGAAGTACTGCTGAATATTGTAGGGCAGTATGGAACCGTATTATCACCGCCTGTATCCCAGTGGATCAAAAATGCTATATTTTCCGAGCTGCAGCTGGCCATTGATGATGCTGACATACCCCTTCTGCATGCAGCCATCAACTCAATTGAAGGTCTTTATGTACATTCACTGGGCAAGGGGATGAGAGTATACAAAGACGGAGGAACCATAGCTGATTTGAATAACAATCATAAAATTATCAACAGCATAGCTACTCATGGGCTCGGTCATGTGCGTATGGCAACTGAGAGTGCTGAAGATATCAATGCGGCTCATCCTTTTGTATCTCCCTTTTATCCGGATTTATCTATAGTACATAACGGACAGTTTACGAACTACTTTAATTTAAGAAGATACCTGGAGAGCAAAAGAGCTATTTTCAAGACCCTCAACGATTCTGAAGCTGCCAGCCATCTGATTGCCTATGCGATGAGAGAAAATGGTGGAGACTTGGAGGATGCACTGGGAATGGCCGGTGAGGAATTGGACGGAGTTTTCTGCATTATAGCTGCGACTTCCAGGCAGATCGGTTTTGTCAGGGACAAGCTGGGCATAAAACCGCTGCTGCTCTTTGAAAAAGACGGATTAACTATGCTGGGTTCAGAACAGATAGAATTTACTGCGCTTTTCCCGGATGTATATGCCGAGGAAATAGAACCCGGGGAGGTGAGGGTATGGAATATATAGATGCGGCCAATTTGAAAAGCACTGAACTTAATAAAGAAATTATCAGCAAACTTGAGCGATATGGTGAAGTAACAGTCCAAAACCCTCATTCCATGCACAATGTTGCCGCGGGATTACCAACTCAAGGTAAGGTTGTTATTCAGGGCAGTACTGGTTTTTATACCGGGGGCTTTATGGAAGGGACTACTCTGCAGGTGGAAGGGAATGCGGGCTGGTATGCCGGTGACAACATGATGGAAGGGGAACTATTGATCAGCAAAAACACGGGCTGTAATGCCGGCACCTATATCTGCGGTGGGAATATCGTGGTTTATGGAAATACCGGCAGCCGGGTGGGATATGGAATGAAAGGCGGTACCATCATTGTTTGCGGTTCAGCCGGACCCTGGGCCGGACAGATGACCATGGGGGGCAAGCTAATAATTCTTGGAAAAGCAGGCAGCAAGATGGGGGAGTCCATGTACAAAGGAGCCATATTTGTCCGTGATCCTGAAGCTGGAGAAAAAATAGGCAGCAATGTGTTCCTTGACATCATTAAAGCAGATGAAGAACAGGAGCTGAAAGATCTTTTTGCCAGGTATGATATAACAGCTGATCCGGCGGAATTTAAAGTTGTTCGTCCTATGCAAACTGGCAGACATACCTATGTCTTATTTAATCCGGATTTAAAGCCTGAGTTATCCCGTAAAATGTCAGTATGAAGCCTTAAGGGGAGAAAGTTATGGATAATGAAAAGAAAAAAGATTTTGAGCCCAAAGATATACAGCATGGTATATGGAACAAGGAGACTATCTCTGAAATAGATTACAAAGCCCAGTATGGTCAGCATAGAATTCGAGGCTGTGGAGCAACTCGTTACATGCCTACTTTTAACGACATTATGATTTTGCCTTCCCAGCTTTCCCGCCTGTCCTTGGATACCTACCGTGAAAGCTGTGAGACAAAAACCATTTTGGGGAGGCGAACGGCCACTAAACCGTTGGAAATAGAGACTCCCATTATGATAGCCGGTATGTCTTATGGTGCTTTGAGTAAAGAGGCCAAAATAGCTCTGGCTAAAGCTACCGCTGTCACTGGAATCGTAATCAGTAACGGGGAAGGGGGCTTGCTTCCGGAAGAGAGACAATACTCTTACCGGCAGTCGGTACAAATTCTTCCCAGTCGATTTGGCTTTTCCAAGCGAAGCCTGGAAGCGGCTGATATGCTGGAATTTTTAGTGGGTATCGGAGCAAAACCAGGGTTGTCCGGACATTTGATGGGCAGCAAAATCAGCGAAGAGATTGCTGAAGTCAGGCAGCTTCCAGTAGGCATTGATCTCCACAGTCATCCCCGTCACGGCGATGCATTTGGAGCCGACGATATGGTAGTGAAAATGGATCAGCTTAGAGAACTGACCCATGGAGAGGTACCTATATTCGCCAAGATTGCTGCCGGCAGGGTCAGAGACGATGTGAAAATCGCGGTGAAAGTAGGTGCGGATGGCATTATTCTGGATGGAGCCCAGGGGGGAACCGGAGCGGCTCCGGTAATGGCTACCAATCACCTGGGCATTCCCACTATGCCGGCTCTGGTTCAGGCGGTGCGAACCCTGGAAGAAATGGGGATGAAGAATGAAGTCAGTATTATTGTTTCCGGCGGTATAACTGATGGTTCAGATCTGGCCAAAGCCCTGGCTATAGGAGCAGATGCAGTAGCTATAGGGACAGGTGCCATGGTCGCCATGGGGTGCCGGGTTTGTTTGCGCTGTCATAGCGGCAAATGTGCTTTTGGCATCGGCACTCAGGACCCGGAATTAAGACAAAGACTAGATATTGAAGAAGCTGCCGAAAGGGTAGCTAATTATATAAAGGCTATGACAGCTGAAGCCGTTCTTCTGGCGAAAGCTGCTGGTAAAACCAAATTAAAAAATCTGGAGCGAGAAGATCTTAGAACGCTGACTCTGGAGGCCTGTGCTATGACAGGTATTCCGCTGGTGGGCAGCAATTTTGTGTTTGGGGAACGCTTTGGATTTGAGTGCTAAAGGAAAGGTCGTGAAGTGATGAGAATAGAAAATCACCCGATATTGAAGAGCTTTGAAAAAGGCCGGCTGGTGAAATTTCTATATGATGGCCAGGTTATGGAGGGTTATGAAGGAGAACCTGTAGCGGTGGCTTTGAGAGCTAATGGAGTAATGGTTCATCGCTATACATCCAAACATAATGACCCTCGCGGGGTGTTTTGCGCCATTGGCCGCTGCACCGACTGTGTAATGGTCGTAGATGGTGAGCCCAATGTTCGCACCTGCATAACTTCGCTGCAGGAGAACATGAAAGTTGAGACCCAATTTGGAATAACAAATAGTAAAGAGGATGAAGCCATATGAAAAGATGCGAATTAATCATTATAGGAGCTGGGCCGGCTGGGCTGTCTGCAGCCATAGAAGCAGCGTCCAACGGTATGCAGGCAGTGGTATTTGATGAAAATGAAAGGCCGGGAGGTCAGTTGTTTAAACAAATTCACAAGTTTTTTGGCTCCAAGGAACACCAGGCCAAAGAGAGGGGCTTCCGAATCGGTGAAAAGCTCTTGAAAGAAGCTAGGGATTTGGGAGTCGAAGTAAAATTAAAGGCTGCGGTAATGGGAATTTTTGATGACAAAGAAATATCGGTAACGCTGGATGGAAGAGTTGAGCATTATCGGGCCAATGACATAATAATCGCCACCGGGGCTTCGGAAAAGATGCTTCCATTTCCTGGCTGGACCCTGCCTGGGGTAATAGGTGCGGGAGCTGCCCAAACTATGATGAATCTCCACGGTTTAAAACCTGGAAGCAGGGTGCTTATGGTAGGATCAGGCAATGTGGGCCTGGTGGTTGGTTATCAGCTGCTGCAGGCCGGATGCCAACTGGAAGGAGTCATTGATGCTGCTCCCCGGATAGGCGGATATGGAGTACATGCGGCCAAGCTGGCCCGAACCGGAGTTCCTTTCCATATGTCGCATACCATAAAAGAAGCTCATGGTGATACCTGTGTCAAGGGTGCTGTCATATCTGCCGTAGACAGCAGTTGGCAGCCCATTCCCGGCAGTGATAAATTTCTGGAGGTAGATACCATTTGTATAGCGGTGGGTTTATCACCTATGTCCCAATTAGCTCAAACAGCTCACTGCCATATGGAGAATAACCCACCCAAAGGCGGGTTGGTTTCGATATGCAATAAATATGGAGAAACCACCACCCCCGGCGTTTATGCAGTGGGAGATGTAGCCGGCATTGAAGAGGCCAGTTCCGCTATGATTCAGGGCAAGATTGCCGGAGCAGCCGTTTCTTTTGCCAAGGGTTACATAAGTGATGCCGTATTCGCTGCTCGCTATGAAGAATACCATAATTCACTGATGGATCTGAGGGAGGGTATGTTTGGTCATGATAGAGGTGCACCAGACCCGGAACATACTGAGGAAGGGCACCCCCTTTCCCTTAGCCTGTTGACCAAAGGCTATATGGAAGCCGAAGAGATTTTGGATTATCCGGGTGCATACCCGTCAGAATACAGGAATAAGGGAGTATCCCCGGTTATTGAATGCACCCAGAACATTCCCTGCAACCCCTGCCAGGATGCCTGCAAGCGAGGCTGTATTAAGGTCAGCGGTAAAATCACCAGTCTGCCCAGTGTAGATGCAACGGTTGAATGTACTGCTTGTGGGATGTGTGTAGCATCCTGCCCGGGTCAGGCCATCTTTTTGGTAGACGAAACTCTGGCTCCCGGCTATGCTTCAGTTGCTATACCTTACGAGTTTAACCCCCTGCCGGAACCAGGCAGCAAAGGACTGGCTTTGGATCGTTCAGGATCAATTCTGGGGGAGGCAGAAGTAATAAAAGTTCAGAGTTCCAAAGCAATGGATGAGACTGCGGTTCTAACCATGAAGATACCAGTGGAATGGTCCATGCAGGCCAGGTTTTTTAAAGTTAACTAATTAATTCAACTGCAAAGAACCTAAATATTCAGGAGACATTGGGGAGCATGGCAGCACGCTTACTGGTTTTTTTACGTGATATGTCAAGCAGATAAAACAAAAAAATTGAAAAAGGAGATTAACCATGAAAATGAGACTGGAAAGGAAATTAATCCAGGGCGATTTTATTCCCCGGGCTGATGACGAGCTGATTGTCTGCCGCTGTGAAGAAATTACCCGGGGTGAGATTAGAAGAGCAGTTTATGACGGAATGTATACCATGGGTGAAGTAAAAAGGTACCTGCGTGCAGGTATGGGTCTTTGCCAGGGACAAACCTGCAGTAGTCTGGTGCAAAACATCATTGCCCGGGAACTGGGGCTTGCTCCAGGTGAAGTAGGGATATCCACTTCCCGTTCTCCGGCCCGCCCTATTCAGATGAGGGAAATGGCCATGGACGGGGTAAATGAGTAAAAAGGTGGCAAAGGATATGCACAATAAAGAAGTAATTATAGTGGGCGGTGGGGTAATCGGCTGCGCTATTGCTTATTACCTGGCCAGGATGAATGTAAAAGCTCTAGTCATAGAAAGCGAAGAAATTGGTCATGGAGGTTCCAGCCGCAACGGCGGCGGGGTACGGCAATCTGCTCGTGATCCGCGGGAGCTTCCATTGGCTATGCATGCTATTCGCTATATGTGGCCCCATCTCTCTGATGAACTGGGGGTAGATGTAGAATACTGCCAGAAAGGTAATTTGCGTCTGGCTAAAACCGAAGAACACATAAAAATACTGGAAAGGGTTATTGCTCAGGGCACTTCCCTGGGACTCGAACTTAAGCTTATTGATCAAGAAGAAGTGAGGGAAATATGCCCCTATGTATCCGACGAAGTCATAGCTGCCAGTTATTGCCCTACTGACGGGCACGGCAACCCCATGGTAACAACCCTGGCTTATTATAAAAGAGCCCGGGAACTGGGAGCCGAATTTATTACCGGTGAGATGGTTCAGTCAATTGCAATACGTAAAGGCAAGGTGGCGGGAATAAAAACCAAGCTGGGTACCTATGAATCAGATCAGGTAATTTTAGCAGCCGGGTACGAATCAAGAGCAATTGCGAATACAGTAGGGATTGATATTCCCATGCAGCGTGTCCTGGTAGAGGCTCTGGTCACCGACCAACAGCCTTCCATGTTCCCGCAGATGATTGGAACTGCTGCTTCTGATTTTTATGGTCACCAGACTAAACACGGGTCTTTCGTATTTGGCGGCATGACCGGGTTGGAGCCTTACGCTTCTGAAGTGGAAAGACCCGTTACCAGAAGTATTACTGCCCCTTCCATTTGCCGGGCCATACTGGGTTATTTCCCCGCCATCGGGAAGACCAACATAGTCAGAACCTGGTCCGGATGGCTGGATGTATGTGCTGATCATGTACCGATATTAAGCATAGTGGATGAAGTGCCCGGACTAACTTTGGCCTGCGCCTTCAGCGGCCACGGATATGGCATTGCACCCGCAGTCGGACAGTTGATGGCAGAACTGGTTGTCAATGGAAGCCCGTCCCTGTCCCTGGATGCCTTTTGCTATGATCGTTTCAAACCAAAATCATAACCTTGAAAGGAGAATATTGATATGAAGTTAACGAGAAGTAATTATTCTTCCGGAGCGCCCCTGGAAGAAACAGCCGGCTACAGCCGGGTAGTTAAAGTCGGACCTTTCATATATGTGGGGGGCACTACCTCGGTACAGCCGGATGGCAGTGTATACGGAGAAAATGACGGTTATGCTCAAACCAGGTTTGTTTTGGGGAAAATGCTCAAACACCTGGCCGAAGCAGGAGGAAAACGCGAAGAAGTAATACGGGTTAAAATGTATGCCACTGATATGAGCCGCTCCAAGGAATATATCCAGGCCTACTCCGAATACTTTAAGGATGTGAAACCTTTATGCACCCTAGTGGGAATAAATGCCCTTAATCGCCCTTCCCAACTGATAGAAATTGAAATCGACGCGATTATAGGCGGTGCAGAAATATAACAGGCATTTCCCCCGCTTTCCTGCCGCTTCAAGCAAACATGTCACTACCAATAAAACAGATAACCGGAGCTAACGCTCCGGTTATCGTCATATCTAAGTCTGGAAAAACAGGTGCCCGACTCGCAGATATTTGATTTCGAGTTAAGCCGGGAAGATATGTTAAAAATAGACGGGATGAATCAAAACAAACGCCTGGGCCCCGATCCGGACAAGGTTAACTTCTAGGATTATGAATATTCTGGTGCGGCGAAGCCGCAGTTCCGGAGATTTGGAAACCGCCTGTCCGGAACTGGGAACCGCACTTGATAACCTTTTACTCACTAAGCAATTTGTTGAGACCATATACTTCACGCATTG
>Ga0334885_1000466_pt1 | contig 70614 bp, 53 predicted proteins | sample GraSluR1_MG_8_FD_207233 | JGI IMG/M metagenome (GOLD analysis project Ga0334885, IMG submission 207233) | Sludge microbial communities from methane-producing bioreactor in Wageningen University, Netherlands - Granular Sludge_31_05-R1 | ecosystem: Engineered > Bioreactor > Anaerobic >...
GATAAAAAAGCACGGCAGAAGGGCTGTTAGTGTTTTTAAATGCGGGTTGGACTGTTTGTCAAAAGCTCTGCTAACAGGATATAACAGCCTATCTTTCAGTGTTTATAAATTTTTGTCATGTACTTAGATGGTTATTAATAAATTTTGTTAGAACAAAAGTAGGCAGGCAAATATTTTTGTGCGACCTCATTCATAATGTAGTACCTATTTAGTAAATAGAAAAAGTACTAATTTATAAAATTGGACTTTAATACTAAACCACTATGGATTGGAAATCCATAGGTTTCTTGAGTGAATGAAATTCACAAGAGAAAGACAATGCAGAAGAAGACCAATTCGCAAAATGATCAAAATTTATAGAGACTGAAAGTAACTGCAATAAAATTGCAGGGTTTCAACCAAAATTTAAGATAATGAATGACCAAAGTATTATATTTTTGTTTCTTTGATTTGTTTCTTATATTCGCTCGGGGTCAATCCAACCATTTTTTTAAATACCCTGTTAAAAGCCGATTTAGTGTTAAAACCACTATCGAAGGCAATTCCTAAAAGGGAGAAGTTTTCAAACTCAGGATTACCTATTCTTGATTTCACTTCTTCAATTCTATATTGATTAACAAAATCAAAGAAGTTAACACCAAATTGTTCATTTATTATCCGTGAAAGGTGATGTGTAGGTATTTCAAGCTTGTTAGCCAATTCAGGTAATGAAAGGTCGGCCTCCAGATAAGGTTTTCTGGTAGCCATAAAATGTTTTAATTTACTAACGTAATGCTCAATATCAGTTTCCTTCAAAAACATACCAGCATATTTCGTCTTTGGTTCAGTTACGCCTTCGATGTTTCGGTCAGAATATTGAATGAAAATTTCTTTTTGCTTTAAGCCATAATAACCAATCAGGATTATAAAAGCTGACAAAGAAAGAGTTAAACCGTGAGCACAAAAAATCCAAGAGAACATATTAAAAACATGATGGACAGTGGCAAAAGTCATTAATACAGTCCAAATGCCTCCAAAAATATAGACAAGCTTTCTTAACCAGTTGAGGTTAACATTCTCATAAGATGAAAAATAATTGAAAATATTAATGTCCAATTTTTTAAAGAGCAACATGGATAATATAAAATAGAATGGTCCTGATAAAACTGTAAGAATTAGAAATAAATTAAACAACAAAGGAGTTCCATGCTCACTTTCCAAATGGTCTAGTCTTATTCCTTCCGATATTTCAGGAAAGAAGGAAGCGATAACGATAAATAAGTTGAATAAGATAAAAGGAATAAGATGTAATAGTTTTTCTCTATTGAATTGAAACTCTTGGTCAATCAATGCAGAAATATACAAAAACAGGAACGGGCCATGAAGTAGGAGTAATGAAATGAAACTTGCTGAAAGAAGGTGAAATTCGATAAAAAGCTTATTTGAAAACAAAGCGTATACGCCAGTGTATAAACCTAAATAAAGTAACCAGCAAATCAGTATTTTATCATGTATAGCCTTTTTTTTCTGAAAAATAAAAAACGCAAAAAACAAAGCATTGAAGGCTGCTATTAAAAAAATATATTTCATGGTTTATTTATCATTAGTGTCCGGTAAAAATTATTAACCGGGCAGTACATTTTATAGTACCACCCGAAATGTCACCTTTTGAGTTACGACACAAAAAAGTTAGACATGGGTAAAAGTACAAATTTTAGCGGACAGCCGATTTTCAATCAGCTACTAAAGTTCATTGACAAGAGTGAGATTAGAAAAATAGCGAAACAGCATGGTGCGGAGCGGTATGTAAAGAAGTTTACGACTTATCATCATGTTGTAGTCATGCTGTTTGTTGCCATTGAAGGTTATCATTCACTACGGGAAACCATACTCGGATTGTTAGCCAATGCACGTAAGCTATCTCATTTAGGGTTGTCCAATTTAGTCCGCAGGAGCACGTTTTCCGAGGCAAATAGTAGACGAAGCCGTAATGTGTTTGGAGATTTTATATGAGTACTTACCGTAGGCATGCGCAATTTTTAGCGGACAGCAGGTTGAGCGATGCAGGCATAAGAAGGCTTTATATCATGGACTCGACCACCATACCGCTGTTTAAAGACATTTTACGGGGAGTAGGCCGTAGTCCAAAGGAAGGCAAAAAGAAAGGAGGAGTAAAGGTCCACGCCATCATTAAGGCTAGTGAGCATGTACCCTGTCTTATCCTTTACAGCGAGGCAGTCCGGCATGACCACATGTTTTTGGTGGAGGTGCACAACCTGGCCGCGGGTTCGATAATAACCTTCGACAAAGGGTATGTCGATTATGCACAATATGAAACATTTACTAAAAGCCATAGCTGGTATGTAACACGTTTAAAAGACGATGCCCTTTATCAGGCCAGGAAGGAATTTGATATACCGGACGATGCCGATTCAGGTGTCCTGGAAGATGAAGAAATCATCCTGTATTATGGCGATAATAAAAAGCAAGAACACCGGGCAAGACGTGTCGCTTACTGGGATGATGAAAACAAGCGGTTGCTGGAGTTTATAACCAACAATTTTGAACTGTCAGCAGAAAAAATAGCGTTAATTTACAAGAAGCGCTGGCAAATTGAACTTCTGTTTAAACAACTTAAGCAAAATTTTCCATTGAAGTACTTTCTAGGCGATAACGAAAATGCCATTCAAATTCAGATATGGACAGCCATGCTTGCCAACCTTTTGATAACCCTGATGAGAAGTCGTGTAAAGCGCAGTTGGGCTTTTTCCAATCTGGTGTCAATAATACGGCAACAATTGATGAACTATATCAATATTTATGGCTTTCTTGAAAACCCGGAAGGAAGTTGGAGAGAAATAATAAAAGAAACTAAATCACTATGGATTGAAAATCCATAGGTTTGTAAATCGGTAAAGAATGAAATTCTTTAACTTTGTTCTAATATCCAGTTACCCGTTTGGCTATTGGGTTTATCCCGATGATGTTCTAGGTACTCCTGAACCATCTCATCGGTTATATTTCCTGTACTCCAAACCCCAAAGCCTACAGCCCAAAAGTGTCGGCCCCAATATTGCTTGCTCAGGGCAGGAAACTCCTGTTGGAGAAGCCGTGAGGTTCGTCCTTTCAACTTCTTTACCAATACGCTTATGCTCAGGGATGGCGAATACTCAACATGTATGTGAACGTGATCCTTACTCACTACACCTTTCAGAATCGACACATTCTCAGCATTGCAGATTTGAACAACCAAATCTCGGCAACGAACCTGAACATCTCCCTTTAGCACGTGGTATCGATACTTCGTCACCCATACAATATGGGCTGTTAATCGACTTACGGAATGCGAACTTGTACGATTGTGTTCCATCCAGTAAATCTATGAAATTTATAGAAACTAAAGTACCTGCAATAAATTGCAGGGTTTTAACCAATGTTTAAGATAATAAAATATCAAAATTCGCTATTCCCTGAAATGCAAGGGGCTTACTTTTGAGCATGAAAAAAACAGTTATTGATTAACTGTATGTTAAAAACGAATAATTATAAATATTCAGATTTACCGGACAACAATGATCCATATTATATAAACCCTGCTCGTCTCGTAAGGGCGGGGTTTATATAGAATGATCCATACCTCAATGAACGAAAACAATAACCCTGTCCTTTAGGGCAGGGTTAAGAATTCTAATGAGAAGCTGGGCTTTAGACCTGATATTTTTTTGCCAAACAGGGATGAAAACAACCATTAAATTTAATATTATAACCTCCCACGGCCCAGCCACAGCAATCGATGTCGCATTTTTGCTCCTAGAGTCACTTACATCGAAGAGTAATGCTGATGCTGTTGCACAGCTTATGGGGTTTAAAAGATAGATACTCTCTGTAGATTCTGGATATCCAGGTGTGTTTTTATTCAGAGAGTCACTAAGTCAGAAAGCCTGACCTGAGCAATTGCCAAAGGGTCGAAAGTTAAAGTGGCCATTTACAACCAATCAACCTTGCCTTGCCGTCCGGCCAGAAACCAATATCAATCACCCCAGTCATCCAGTCACCCAATCACCCAATCATCCCTCGTCATCACGGCAAAAAACGCCGTTCTTATGAGGCAAGCAATCATCCAATCATCCAATCATCCAATCATCCAATCATCCAATCATCCAATCATCCAATCACTCCAAACTTTATGAACTTTAAACTCTAAACTTTTCTAGTTTTCAACCCTAAACTCTCAACTTTCCCAACCCTTTCCCGAACATTTTTTTCACTTCGATGTTTCCTAATTAGAATAATTACAAATAAAAAGGAGTATGTTCGAAATAAAGATGCCCAAGCTGGGCGAAAGCGTTGAGCAAGCTACAATTACCAAATGGTTTGTAAAGGTTGGCGATACCGTGGAGGAGGAGGATAATCTTCTTGAGATAGCCACCGACAAGGTCGATTCGGAAATTCCTTCACCAGTAGCTGGCAAGGTTCTCAAAATTCTATATAAAGAGAATGATCTGGTTCCTGTGGGCGAGGTGATTGCCATTATTAATACTGGCGACGAGGTTGCTGAAGAAGCGGAAACCGAATCAGACCCAAAACCTGAGGAAGAAATGAATAATAAAGACGAGGAGAAATCCACACCGAGTGATTCTGAAATCAACATTAATTCGTCGAGTAGCAGGTTTTACAGCCCATTGGTGAAAAGCATTGCTAAGCAGGAGGGTATAAGCCAGCAGGAACTCGATTCCATTGAGGGAACTGGCAAGGATGGCCGTGTACGCAAGGACGATTTGCTAAGCTACATCAATAGTAGGGGTGATGAGAAGACTAGCGTAACCCAACGGGCGGCTGGCGAGTCAAAACCTGCTCCTAAGGAGCAAAAGGTACATATTTCGGTTAATGCTGGCGACGAGATCATCGAGATGGATCGTATGCGCAAGCTAATAGCCGAGCATATGGTAATGTCGAAGCAGGTTTCGCCACACGTTACCAATATGGTGGAAGCCGATGTTACTGCGCTGGTTAAGTGGCGCGAGATGATGAAGGAAACATACCAGAAAAAGTACAAAACTAAGCTCACCTTTATGCCCATTTTCACCGAGGCAGCAGCTCGTGCGCTACGCGACTTCCCAATGGTTAACTCATCGGTTGATGGCGATAAGATTATTGTTAGGGGTAACGTAAACATTGGTATTGCCGTGGCCAAACCCGATGGCAACCTAATAGTTCCTGTGATTCGCGAAGCCGATAAGCTGAACATTCCAGGGCTTGCAAGCGCAATCAACAATTTGGCCGAAGCAGCCCGCACAAACAAGTTGTCACCCGATGATATTCAGAATGGAACGTTCTCAATCACCAACTTTGGTACATTCCGAAATGTTATGGGAACGCCTATAATATCGCAACCTCAGGTTGCCATTCTGGCAACGGGTACCATTGAGAAGAAGCCCGCTGTGGTGGAGACTGAGCATGGCGATATCATTGTGCCCCGGCACAAGATGTTCCTTAGCCTATCGTACGATCATCGGATTGTTGATGGGGCGTTGGGCGGAGCATTCCTCCGTCGCGTGGCCGATTACCTCGAGCAGTTCGATGCCAATAGGGAGGTATAAGAAGTTGGAAGACGGAAGACTGAAGAAGGGTTAAACGTTATTTTCTAAGTCAACCAATCAGCCAATCACCAAAAACTCTAAACTTTCAACTCTAGGCACTCTATGACCTTCGGACGATGGCAGGTCAATCAACCGACAACTGACAACCCCTGCCTGACTGCCCTCAAGGCAGGCAGGAATTACCGATAACTGATAACTGATTACTGATAACTGATTACTGATAACCGATACTAAAATGTCCTACATAAAACGAAACGATAAGCCTTACGGCATTAAGCAAACATCAAAGGAAACCCTAGAGAAGTGGTACAAATTGATGACCCTTGGCCGTGCTCTCGACGAGCGCGCACCAAACTATCTGAAGCAGGCCATTGGTTGGAGCTACCATGCTCCATACGCTGGTCATGATGGTATTCAGCTGGCCATTGGTCAGGTTTTCGATAAGGAAACCGACCACCTTTTTCCATACTACCGCGATATGCTCACCGTGCTATCGGCCGGCATGAGCGCCGAGGAGATTATCCTAAACGGAATTTCAAAGGATACCGATCCCTCGAGCGGTGGTCGCCACATGAGCAACCACTTTGCCAAGGCGGAGCTAAATATTCACAACTCGTCGAGCTGCACCGGAAACCATACACAGCAAGCATCGGGCCTGGGAAGAGCCTTTAAACGTTACAAGCATAAGGGCGTTGTGTTCAGCTCGCAGGGCGAGTCGTCGGTTTCCGAGGGGTACGTGTACGAAGCCATAAATGGAGCTTCCAACGAGAAACTACCCGTTGTGTTTGTTTTTCAGGATAATGGGTATGGAATTTCTGTGCCCAAGCAGGATCAAACAGCCAACCGCAAGGTGGCCAACAATTTCTCTGGATTTAAAAATCTACGGATATTCCATTGCAACGGAAAGGATGTGTTCGATTCGATGAACACCCTTAAGGAGGCAAAGGAATGGGTACTGGAGAACCAGATGCCCGCCATTGTGCAGGCCAATTGTGTGCGTATCCATTCGCACTCTAATTCCGATAGGCATGAACTTTACCGCGATGAGTACGAGAAAGCCTATGTAGAGCAAGCCGACCCGTTAGCCAAGTTCCGTAGAATGTTGCTAAGGTACAATCGATTTACAGAAGATGAGCTGGCGGCAATTGATGCCGAGGTGAAACAAGTTGTAAAGGATGCTCATAAGGCAGCTATGGCCGCACCCGATCCCAAACCCGAATCGATTTACGATTACGTTTTGCCCGAACCTTACACCTCGGAGAAATATCCACAGGGAATCCACAATTACAAGGGTCAGCCCAAGAAGCTAATTGAGGGGCTAAACGAAACGCTTAAGGCCGAGTTTAGGCATAATCCCGATACTTTTATCTGGGGGCAAGATATGGCCAACAAGGATAAAGGCGGAATTTTCAATGTATCGAAAGGTATGCAGCAGGAGTTTGGTAAGGATCGGGTTTTCAATGGCCCCATTGCCGAGGATTACATTCTGGGAACAGCCAACGGCATGAGCCGTTTCTCCGAAAAGATTAGAGTTGTTGTTGAGGGCGCCGAATTTGCCGATTATTTCTGGCCCGCCATGGAGCAGTATGTCGACTCGTCGCACGACTACTGGCGATCGAACGGTAAGTTTGTACCAAATATCACCATACGGCTTGCGAGTGGCGGGTACATTGGTGGGGGGCTATACCATTCGCAAACCATCGAGGGCGCCTTGGCCTCCATACCTGGGGTGCGTATCGTGTATCCATCGTTTGCCGACGATGCGGCCGGCTTGCTTCGAACTAGTATTCGTTCAAAGGGTATGACACTTTTCCTTGAGCCAAAGGCTTTGTACAATGCTCCCAAGGCTGCAACTCCAATCCCCGATGATTTTGAGGTGCCATTTGGCAAGGCACGGGTTAGGAGGGAAGGTACTGACCTATCGATGATAACCTTTGGAAATACTACCCATATGTGCCTTGAGGCAGCAGAACAGCTGGAGAAGGAGCAGGCCGTAAGCGTTGAAGTGGTCGATATCCGTTCAATAGTACCACTGGATCGAGAATCAATTTTAAAATCAGTGAAAAAAACAGGGAAAGTTCTTGTTGTGCATGAGGATAAGGTTTTTGGAGGTTTCGGGGGTGAACTAGCCGCCATAATTGCCGACGAGGCGTTCGAGTTCCTCGATGGGCCTGTTAAACGGGTTGGGGCAACCTTTACCCCGGTTGGCTTCAACAGAATACTGGAGGCAGCAATCCTACCCAGTACCGATAAAATTTTAGCGGCAGCAAATGAGCTAATCAAGTACTAATTTATCAGAATTGTATGATTATGAAGACAGCAATTATATATAGCCACAGCGCTACTAAAACAAAGCAGGCAGCAAAGCATATTAAGGAAGCATTTGACAAACCAATTGATGATATTGATGTTGATGGGCTTAACCCCGATGATCTTAAGAAGTATGATCTGCTCATCCTTGGTGCGCCTACCTGGTTCGATGGCGAGCTCCCTAACTACTGGGATGAGCTAGTTCCTGCCATTGAAGACCTCGATTTGAAAAAGCAAAAAGTTGCCATCTTTGGCAATGGCGATCAGGTAGGGTACCCCGAGAATTTTGGCGATGCCGTGGGTTTACTTGCAGATGTTTTCGAAAGCGCAGGTGCAACATTGGTTGGCTACACCAGTACTCAAGGTTACACTTTTGAATCTTCATTGGCGCAACGCGATGAAAAGTTTATTGGACTGGTTCTTGATTTCGAAAATCAAAGCAAGCTTAGTAAAGAAAGGATTAATAAATGGGTTAAATCCATAGAATAACAGCACTTTAAGAGGAAAAGAAAGTTGAGGTTAATTATTTATTTTTTTTGTGTTAAAATGAATTCTCCTTTGTTTTTTCATTACTTTATTCGTAAATTTGTTAACCATGAAATAAAATTTCTAAAACACTCAACAAAAATTAACAGATGATGGAAGCATTAAGCATTAAAGGAACCCATGAAACCCCAGAGGTGCTGTTCAATAAAAATTCTGGAGAATTCTCAATATCGGGCAAGTCGTTGCCCGAGGATGTAAAGGAGTTTTATTATCCAATCGTAAAATGGGTTTCGGAGTATGCCAAATCGCCAAACCCTGAGACCACCCTTAAGTTGAAAATGGACTACTTTAATACAGCCTCGTCCAAAATGCTACTGGAAATATTCGAGCACTTTAAGGCGATGCACGATGCTGGTAATAAAGTGGTTATCGACTGGTACTACCAAGAGGATGATGAGGATATGCAGGATGCAGGTGAAGATTATGCGGATATTGTTGAAGTCCCCTTCAACTTCATTAGCTATCAGCCCATTTCCTAAATAGTAAGGGTAACCAAATAAAATATTAGGTTAGCCTTTAATCTCTTTCTACATCATGAGAGCTATTCGTATTGAACCAACTGAGATAACACCCAAGGTAATACTTGATAAGTCTAAGGAGGAATTTTTAGTACAAGGCAAGTGCTTACCCGAGGACGTGAAAAAATTCTTCAACCCAATAATTGATTGGTTTAATACCTATTTGGAAGATCCTAACCACGAAACTGTTGTTGTTCTGGATTTCGACTACTTCAATACGGCATCTTCAAAAATGTTACTTATTATATTATCAAAACTTAGAGATCTTCAGAAGAGAGGGAAAAGTGTCCAGGTGATTTGGAAGTATCCTCAGTATGACTTTGAACTCGAGGAGGCTGGTGTGGAGTTCTCCGAGTTGCTTAATATCCCTTTCAATTTTCTGCCTAAGGCTGAGTAGTAATCGAAGCACAGATAATTTCAATTATGAAAAAGTTGCATATCAAGCCCCAAAAGGATTCGCCCGAGGTAATTCTAGATCATACCACCCATGTGCTATCAATAAAAGGTATTTGCCATCCTGAGAATGTAACCAAATTCTTTGAACCAGTCCTTATTTGGCTCGATGACTATAAGAAGTACCTAGATGCCAGTGGTGAAATTCGTGACATTAAGGTAGTGCTTTTCTTTCGCTACTTCAACTCGGCTACCTATAAGTACCTAATTACCCTTTTGCAAAAAATAAACGAGCTTACGGAAGTTGGCAACAAGCTATTTGTTGAATGGCACTACGAGGAGGAGGATGAGGATATGCTTGAGTCGGGTGAGGAGCTATTCGAATTCAGTGGGCTCAATATACCCCATGTTTGTATCGAGTCTAGGTTTTAGCATGGTGCTACCCCATTAAAAAAAGCAGCTCTTGAGGCTGCTTTTTGTGTGATTCAGCTGGGGCTCGAACCCAGGACCCCATCCTTAAAAGGGATGTGCTCTACCAGCTGAGCTACTGAATCGGCATAACATAAAAAAAACTGTGTGATCCAGCTGGGGCTCGAACCCAGGACCCCATCCTTAAAAGGGATGTGCTCTACCAGCTGAGCTACTGAATCGTTACTATTAGAAAAAAAAAGGACTTTTTACGTCCTCATTCTTACTTAATCTTTTGGTTACTAGGCCTAACCATCTAATCTTTGCTTATCACCAAAAGCGCTGCAAAGCTAATGCTTTTTATCGTTTCTCACAAGCGCTGCGTGGGTTTTTTTTTATTTTTTTGGTGTCGATTACTAAAATGTATTTATTAACAGATGTTTATGATTAGAAATATTTTTTGCCGTTTCACCCACTACTTTCATCCAGCTTAGGTACACCTAAGCCGGTTAAAATCCATTAGGCTGCAACTACACCCAAAACCTTAAAAGGGAAATAAAAATCTTCGCCATCGAGCAAAAGCCAACCAAGATTTACCCTACAGAGGCACAGAGTATGCCTCACACCTAGAATACTCTCTTGGTTTATAAGAAAAAATGCTGTTACTCTGTTTATATTCTGGTACATACTGTTTGTATATTAAAAAAAATCTGTTTGCCTGTTACAAATTGACTGCCAACTCGTCATTATTGCAGAGGCAAGGTTAACCTTATATCAAATGTTTAATTAAAAATCAAATTAAGATGAAAAGAGTAGTATTGGTGGTAGCTATGGTAATTGCAGCAAATATATCATTTGGGCAAGCATTTATCGATGAGGTATTTAACAAGTATTCTGGGCAGCCCGGTTTCACCTCGGTAGTGATAACTCCCCAGCTTTTTAAGCTCTTGGCGCTGGTGGATAAAACCGATGAGGATTTGCAAATGATTTCCGACAAGATGAGCTCCCTTCGCATTCTTGTGTCCGAGGAAAAGATTGTTGGGTTCACCGAGGAGGTAAGGGCCAAGATGGGCAAAATGAACTACCTTAGCATAATGGAAGTTGTTGACGGTTCACAAAAGGTTAACTTTTACGTACAGCAAAAGGACGACCTAATTACTGATTTTCTACTTTTAGCCATTGATGGTAAGGAGGAGGTTTTACTCTCGATAACAGGCAATCTAAAGCTGAGCGAGCTATCAAAACTTGGTAAGTCGGGCTCGTTTGGTGGAGGCACCGGTCATCTATCTCTCCTTAAGAGTCTTGAAGACTAGGGGCATAAGCTTATAGTTCAGAATCAGCTCTACAGGCAGCTTAACGATGTGGGGCTGATTTTATAAAATCTTAAATTCTAGAAAGTTATGAAAAAGTCAATACACATATTACTGACCCTAGCCTTTACCTTACTGGTTACCCTGGCTAGCTGTTCGCCAAAGGCGGATGTTAACGAAAAACCCATTCTATCGCAGATATTACATCAGGAGGATATTCGCTCATTTAAAGTGCCTGGTTTTCTGGTACGCTATGCTATGCAGGTTTCCGAAGAAACCCGAATGATAAGGCCGGCATTAAAGGGTATTACATCAGTTACCATATCCATCTCAGAAGATTTAACAGACTCGAAGAACGTATTTACACGCATAAATGCAAGGCTCAATAAGGCTAATTATTGTAGCTTTATGGAGGTGATTGATAACGACTCCAGGATTACCATTAAGGCTTTGGAAAAGGATGGGAACATTAGAGAGATGGTTATTATCATTGACGATAATTCATCGTTTGTATGCCTTGGAGTAAAGGGAAATATTAACCCCGATAGCTTTATGCAGCTGGTTACTAACCTCACCCAGGAAGGTAAGCTGGCAGCAAATATGTAACCATTAGCCATCTGCATGAAGGAGCGTGAGTTTAAGCAAAGAGTACTTCCGCTAAGTGGTCGGCTCTACAGCATTTGTTTAAAAATGCTAAGGAGCGAACACGAGGCTAAGGATTGTGTTCAGGATGTGTTTGTGAAGCTATGGACAAAACGAGCCTACTTGTTAAAGGTTAAGAGCATCGAGGCATTTGCCAACACAATCACGCGCAATAGTTGCCTCGATAGGCTCAAGCTTAAAAAGCAGATGGTTGAAATTGATAGTGTTGCCAATACAGAAAGTTCTTTAATCTGCTATGACGAGAAATTTGATGAGGACGAAAGGTTGTTGCTAGTTGATAATGCACTGCGCAAACTCCCCGAATTGCACCAAAAGGTTTTTAACCTCAGGGATATTGAGAGGCTAGAATTTGAAGACATTGCAAATGAACTTGATACTTCGCCAGAGCATGTGAGGGTTTTACTCTCAAGAGCACGTAAACGAATTAAACAGATTATTGAGCACCAATTACAGTACAACAGGCAAGTTTATGAGTGAAATGGAGAACAAGGTAAGGACTTTACTTGTAAAGTATTACCAAGCAGAAACCTCGTTGGAGGAAGAGGATTATTTAAGAGAGTATTTTTGTAATAACCAAAATATCCCCTTCGATTTATTGGCTGAAAGGGAGATGTTTTCTACTCACGCTACCATTACACCCAATGTACACCATGACATTGAGGCAGGCATACTAAATGCAATTGATAAGGCTAAGAGAGAAGAAAAAATTCTACCCTTTAGAATTGGTAAACATGCCCCTGTATGGGCTGCAGCTGCATCAATTGTTGTTTTGCTTGGTATAGCATGGTTTTTGTCAAACAATACAACGGAGTCCCTGATGGTTGATACCTACGACGATCCTTACGTTGCCCTGCAGGAGACCCAGCGTGTACTTGCATTGGTAGGCTCAAAAATCAATATGGTTCAAAATGAGATGCGTTCACTCGAAATGCTACTACTTCCAAACCAGATGTTGGACCCAGTTAATGGTTTTTCAAAAAGTGTGCAGCAGCTCGAAAAGCTAAAGGCGATAGAAAAGCCAAAAGAAATGCCATTTATTAAGTATATCTTTACCGCAAATTCTATCGAACAAAATGTTGAAAATTAAATACGCATAAGCCATGAAAAGAACCATTGCGCTAGTTGTGCTTCTCCTTTTTGCAGGAATGCTATTTGCACAAAAATCACCAGTCGATAAGCTGTTCGATAGGTATGCTGGCAAGGAGGGGTATACTTCGATATTCATATCCGAGTATATGTTCACCCTATTCGCAAACCTCAATGAAGCCGACAAGGAATTCCAAGATGTAGTTAAGGGGTTGTCGGGGATCAAAATTTTAGCAACCGATAAGCAGAACCTTGATGTTGATTTTCATAAAGAAGTTATGAAAGAGCTACCTGCTAATGATTATAAAGAGCTTATGGTGATCCGGGAAAAAGACCAAAACTTAACTTTTCTTATCAAAGATGTTAGAGGGAAAATTGTTGAACTTTTGCTTATTGTTGGAGGATCTGATAACGTGCTAATCTCGATACAGGGGAGCGATATAAATCTTCAGAATATCTCTAAGCTATCAAAATCGATGAATATTGATGCGCTAGGCCCTCTGGAAAATATTTAGCGATTCACTAGCCACCGAACAACAATAACGGTTTCAAGTAACGAACAAAGAGTTTAACGAACAAAGAGTTGGCTATGAACAGGTTAATAATGCAATTCAGGAGCACCCAACGGAATACCTAGCTGGCAAACGTGTCGGCAAGTAAAGCCAACGCCCTCTCGGAGTTGGCCGATTGCCTAAGGCAACTTGTAACTTATTTTAAACTTTAACGTTCAAAATCATTGTTGTCCGGGAAAATTAATGCTACAAAATAAGATCCTTCACTCCACTGCCTAACGCCTGTATGCCAGCAGGCAAGTTCAGGATGACGGTGCGTTATAAATTGAAGGGGAGAGGGAGAGAGGGGGGCTTGGTGGCGGCGAAGCCGCCACCAAGCCCCCCCTCTCCAAACATTATGAATAGCCTGTCATTTCGACCGCCTGCCAGAATGACGCAGTCAAGCAGGAAGGGAGACCACGAAGTAGCAGCAAAGCTAAATCTTTAAAAGGTTTACCGGACACTACTGGTTCAAAATCTTCAACTAACGATAAGCTATGCTAACAATTTTCGATGCAGCCTTTTTCGATAGTAATATCTATCTCTATTTGGTGCTTCCGCTTCTTATCTTTTTTGCACGCATAATCGATGTAACCCTGGGGACAATGAGGATTATCTTTGTTTCAAAGGGCGAACGTTTGCTTGCTCCACTTCTAGGATTCTTCGAGGTGTTCATTTGGATTATCGCCATTGGTAAGATCATGGGGAATTTAGACAACTATGCGTGCTACTTGGGCTATGCTGCAGGTTTTGCCACGGGTAACTGGGTTGGGATGAAGCTCGAGGAGCATCTGGCCATGGGCAATATTTTGGTAAGGGTAATAGCCACCAAGGATGGCAATCAGCTGGTTAAGAATCTTAGCAAAAGCGGATATGGAGCTACATTGGTTGAGGGCGAGGGGAGTGCTGGTAAAGTTCAGCTGGTTTACTCCATTGTTAGCCGCGAGAACCTAAGGGAAGTAATTTCAGTAATTGAAGAGTTTAACCCCAAGGCCTTTTTCACCATTGAGGATGTGCGAAAGGTTAGCTCCGGAATTTTCCCCGCCAAATCGCCAATACATAAGCTTAATCCTTTTAGGCGCTGGCGCAAGGGGAAATAATCACTAGGATCACTAGTAAGACAAAGGCCCGATCACCGATCGGGCCTTTGCTATTTATACTAGCCCTACATTAAGCTATGGCTTGAACCCAACGGGTATTTCTCTGTACCACTGGGTTTTATCCTGATACGCTTTGCCCAAAAGCAGAATCTGGTCCTCACGATACCAATTCCCAATGATAGTAAAGCTAGTGGGTAAGTTGGATGCAGAGAAACCTGTTGGAACACAAAGCGCTGGGTGTCCCGTTAAGTTTGTCATAAGCAGCTGGTTTCCACCAAAACTTGGGGTTACAATCACATCAACCTCATCGAATAGCATTTCAAATTCCTCAATCAACCGAGATCTAATACGGTTGGCCTGAAGGTACTCTACAGCGGGGATGAAACGGGCTTTACGGAAAAAGTTTGGCCAAGCCACCTTGCCTTGCCGCACCATCAAATCATCCATATTCGATAATGTTAAGTGGCTAAAGGCAGCCGCGGCCTCCACATCGAGAATTATCGAAAGTGCCTCCATGGGAAGATGCTCTGGCAGGGTAACGGGTATAAGATCAACCCCAATATCCCTTAAAACCTCTAGCGCAATGCTGTCGTTGGTTTTAAAGCCGTACTCTTCGTCAAAATAGTGCTTGGCATATCCAACTCTCAGGTTCTTGGCGCTGGCTTTAAAATCGATATTTAATGGTTGCTGAACCAGCGTTGGGTCAATTCCATCTGTACCTGCTATGGCATCAATCACAATGGCGCAATCCTGTGCCGTGCGGCATATGGGGCCAATCTTGTCCATAGTCCACGACAATGCCATTGCCCCGGTCCGGCTAACCCTACCAAAGGTGGGACGCAGGCCCGTTACTCCGTTTACAGTGGAGGGAGAAACTATGGATCCCCAAGTTTCCGACCCAATGGCAAATGGAACCAAGCCTGCAGCAGTGGCCGATGCCGAACCTGCCGATGATCCGCTTGAGCCCATCTCGGTATTCCACGGATTGCGGGTTTTGCCTCCGAACCATACATCGCCCCAGGCAAGTTCTCCAAGCGATAGCTTGGCAACCAGCACAGCTCCGGCCTCATCAAGTTTTGTAATTACAGGCGATGTAAGGTCTGCTATTTGATCCTTGTAGATGGGTGAGCCATAGGTGAAAGGATATCCCTCTAGGGCAAGCAAATCCTTTACTCCATAGGGAATTCCATGCAGTGGGCCACGATACTTCCCACTTGCAATCTCAGCATCCATTCTCTGTGCTTGCTCAATTGCTCTCTCCTCGAGCAGCGTGATAACACACATTAGCTGGGGATCAAACTTTTTCAATCGTTCAATATACATCTTTGTTATATCTACAGAGCTAACCTGCCTTGTTCTGATGAGTGTCGAGAGCTCTGCCACCGTATAGAAACTCAACTCCTGAAAATTTTCTGGAACACTAACGCTTTGAGCAATATCAAAATCTGTTGTCGACTCCCTAAAGTTTGGGCTATAATGCACTGGGATTGGTTGAAAAACAATGGATGGTGCCAGGTCGTTGGGGATATCAAACTGATGGATAAGCTCATATTTAAGGATGGCATCTGCCACATCGCCTGCAAGCGAATCGCGCTCAGCTTGGGTAAACTCCAAGTTGAATAGCCACTCAGCCGACTTAATACTTTGATTAATGTCCGCTGTTCTCAACTTTGTATACACATTAAACCCAAGCGAGACCAGCAGTAATGCCGAAAGCACAACGATGGTTAAAGTACCTCTTCTCATAGCTATATCATTTTGTTAGATAATTTGTACTACTGCAATTTACAATTACTGTGATAAAAATTTAGGAGATATACATTTTTCTTATAGCAAAAATCAAACATTTAGCTTAATACGATGTTTAATGGTAAACAAATAAAACTTAAACGATGAAACGACTTTTAATACTAACAATCAGTTTTTTTGCCGTGGCTATGCTAGGTCAGGCGCAGCAAAAAACGCTGCACGACTTTACCGTTGAAACCATAAGTGGTGAGCAATTCCCGCTTGCTAAACTAAAGGGTAAAAAGGTAATGGTTGTAAATACAGCGTCGAAATGTGGACTAACACCACAGTACGAGATTCTTGAGAAGCTTTATAAACAGTATAAAAGCGATAATTTTGTTATTATTGGTTTTCCGGCCAATAATTTTTTGAACCAAGAGCCTGGCACTAACGATGAGATTATGGAGTTTTGCACGCAGAACTATGGAGTAACGTTCCCCATGATGTCTAAAGTTTCTGTTAAAGGCGCCGATATTCACCCCCTTTACCAATGGCTTACAAGCAAGGAAGAGAATGGCGTGGTGGATGCAAAGGTTACCTGGAATTTCCAAAAATTCCTCATCGATGAGGAGGGAAGGGTGGTTAAATCGATTCCTCCACGCGAAAACCCCGATTCGGAAGAGATAGTAAGCTGGATTACCCAAAGGTAGGTAGCTTGTACTTAATGTAAAAAGAAAAGCGACCCCAATATATTTGGGGTCGCTTTTCTTATGATCTATATCATACACAAAAAGCACCATGCATCGTTAAACCTTTGCTATCTTAACGTTTCAAAGTTCAGACGACAAACATTGGGGACACATATCACTTTTCACGATGATTAAAAGAAGAATACTAATACTCATTATAGTATCCAGAATTTTTATGCCCTTTGCCTATGCACGCCCGCAGAAGGACTTGCCAGATGGCAAGCGGGTGGTAAATGCTTATAGAGTTGATGAGGCCATTAGGGTAGATGGTGTATTGGATGAATTGGCATGGCGAAAGGCTCAGCCTGCCAATGACTTTTACCAGTACGAGCCATTCAATGGTTCGTACCCCTCGGAACGCTCCGAAGTTAAAATACTTTACGATGATGTTTCAATATACATAGGGGCTGCACTATACGATGAGGAACCAGATAATATATACAGAGAGCTGGGTAAGCGCGATAATGCCGACAATTTAAAAGCTGATGCCTTTAGCGTTTTGATAAGCCCATACAACGACGGAATAAACTACCTTGAGTTTATTGTCTCTGCCTCTGGTGTTCAGGCCGATGTTCGGCGAACCGGCAATGCCACCGATAGAAGCTGGGATGCTGTTTGGGAAAGCGCTGTAACCATTACCGATGAGGGGTGGTTTGCCGAGCTCCGTATTCCCTTTTCGGCCCTTCGTTTTTCAAGCAGAATAGATGGAAACTGGGGGGTTAACTTCCGTAGGCTAATTAAACGATACAACGAGTGGAGCTCATGGAACCCCATAGACAACTCGGTATCGGGTATTGTAAATCAGTCAGGCGAACTATCAGGGATTCGCGACATTAATACCCCCATCCGATTATCGTTTAGCCCATACGTATCGGGCTATATCGATAAACACCCCGATAACGAATCCCTGGCTTGGCAGCTGAACGGTGGAATGGATGTGCAGCTGGGCCTAACGGAGAGTTTTACTCTGGATATGACCCTGATACCCGACTTTGGACAGGTAAAATCGGACGATAAGGTGCTAAACATTTCGCCCTATGAGGTACAATATGGAGAGCAACGTCCCTTTTTTAACGAGGGAATGGATCTGTTCCAAAAGGGGGGGATATTCTACTCTCGACGAATAGGCACTCGTCCCAAAGGGTATAGTGGAGTTTTAGGTCAGCTGAACGAACACGAACAGGTAGTAGCAAACCCACAGGAATCCGCAATGATTAATGCCACAAAGGTATCGGGTCGTACCTCTTCGGGCTTGGGCATTGGGTTTCTTAATGCTATGACTTCAAATACCTACGCAACCATACGCGATACCATTACCCAGGAGGAACGTGATGTATTAACCCAAGGGTTTACCAATTACAATATGATGGTGTTTGACCAAACGCTCAGGAATAACTCCTACGCTAGCTTAGCCAATACCAACCTTTTAATTCCAAATTCAAAGTATACATCAAATGTTACCGCAACTGACTTTGTGTTGCGCGATAAGTCGAATACATACGCTTTTACTGGTACGGGTGTACTAAGTCAGATAGCTGAAAACGACCTTGATTTGGGGTATAAATATAATCTAGGGTTACATAAAACTTCTGGTAACCTTCTTTTTGAGGCTTGGACAAATACCGAGAGCAAGAATTATAACCCTAACGATATGGGTTATCTGCAAAAGGCTAATGAGTTTAGCAATGGAGGTGGCGTTGGGTATAGGGTTTACAAACCTTTTTGGAAGTTGCTAAACTGGAATAGCTGGATTGGGGGATCCTACTCTATGCTTCATAATCCAATGGTTTACACTTCATCGCATTTCTACATAAATTTCCGTACCACTTTTGCCAAAACATATCACTACGTTAGCGGAGAGTTCTGGATGGACCCGCGCGAAACGCACGACTACGATGAGCCACGTGTTGATGGTCGAATGGTGATTCGTCCTCGTCGATTTGCAGGTAGCTTCACTACCTCATCGGACTACCGAAGGCCATTGGCCATTGATACTCGAACTAGCTACTGGCGCTCGGAGAGCATGGGAATGGATGAATTTTCGTTCCGGTTTTCCCCTCGCATACGGCTTAGTAACAGTTTCTTTGTGGTTTATCAGATACAGCAAGACTTTAGCAGGAACGATATTGGATACATTGGTAGAACAGCCGATAATACAGAGATCTATATGGGGTTACGCGATGTATCAACGCTAACCAATACGCTCGATGCTCTTTATACTTTCACAGCAAACTCGTTCATCAATATAAGGTTAAGGCACTATTGGCGTTGGCTCGATTACTCTAGCTATCATAGCCTTAATTACGATGGCACCCTTTCTGCCCCAATTGCATTTACTAATGTCGATAGAAACATCAATTATAATCTCTTCAATATCGATTTAACCTACGAGTGGCATTTTGCCCCGGGTAGCATACTTAGTGTAGTATGGAAAAATGTGATTGAAACCTCAAACTCCCATGTTCGCAGCAAATATTTCGATAATGTTGATGAGCTCTGGAGCACAGGGAAGGGGAATAGCATTTCGTTACGAATGCTCTACTACCTAGACTACAACACAATTTTTAGTGGGCGAAGTAATCGCTAAGCCAATATTTGAATACCTTTGCGAGGCGCTATCGAATCATCTTTAGCGCCTTTGCTCATATTCACAAAGTTTGTTGCTTTTTTGCTATATTTGCGCTGATTAATTCAGGTTTACACTTCAAATTCACAATTCAGTATGTTCGATAATTTAACGGAAAGACTCGAGAGGTCATTTAAGCTCATAAAGGGCGAGGGTAAGATTAGTGAGATTAACGTTGCCGAAACGTTAAAGGATGTGCGCAAAGCCCTGCTCGATGCCGACGTAAACTTTAAAATTGCCAAGCAATTCACCGATGAGGTTAAGCGTAAAGCCCTGGGTATGGATGTCCTTAACTCGCTTAAACCCGGGCAGCTAATTGTTAAGGTAGTGCGCGATGAGCTTGCCGAGCTAATGGGGGGCAAGGCCGAGGATATTAATCTTGGGGGAAATCCTTCGGTTATCCTAATCGCAGGCCTCCAGGGGTCGGGTAAAACAACCTTCTCGGGCAAGCTGGCCAATCATCTAAAGGCCAAAAAAAGCAAAAACCCACTGCTTGTTGCAGGCGACGTATACCGCCCAGCAGCTATCGACCAGCTTAAAGTTCTTGGCGAGCAGATTAAAGTACCAGTTTACACCGTTGAAGGAAGCAACGATCCTGTATCTATTGCTAAGGACGCCATTAAGCATGCCAAGCAGAATAAGCATGATGTGGTGATTATCGATACCGCCGGTCGTTTGGCAGTTGATGAGGAGATGATGAAGGAGGTGGCCGCCATTAAAAAGGCCGTCGATCCCAACGAAATACTTTTTGTGGTCGACTCCATGACCGGTCAGGATGCCGTTAACACAGCCAAGGAGTTTAACGACAGGCTTAACTTCAACGGCGTTGTGCTCACTAAGCTCGATGGCGATACTCGAGGAGGTGCTGCGCTTTCGATTCGTGCGGTGGTAAGCAAACCCATTAAATTTGTTAGCACAGGCGAGAAGATGGAGGCGCTGGATGTGTTCCACCCCGACAGGATGGCCGATAGGATACTGGGAATGGGCGACGTGGTATCGCTGGTTGAGCGTGCACAGGAGCAGTACAATGCCGAAGAGGCTCGCAAGCTACAGAAAAAGATCGCCAAGAACCAGTTCAACTTCAACGATTTTCTCTCGCAGATAGGCCAAGTAAAGAAAATGGGTAACCTAAAGGATTTGGCTGGAATGATACCCGGTATGGGTAAAATGCTGAAGGATATCGATATAGATGACGATGCCTTTAAAGGCGTTGAGGCCATAATCCACTCCATGACCCCCGACGAGAGGGAGAACCCAGCACTACTTAACGGTTCTCGGCGCAAGCGAATAGCTTCCGGAAGTGGAACTTCCATTCAGGATGTAAACAGGCTTATTAAGCAGTTTGATGATATGCGCAAGATGATGAAGATGGTTTCTGGCGGAGGAGGTAAAAAACTTGGCCGAGTGATGGCCAATATGCCCCGAAGATAAACGATTTGTAATAGAACCAACAAACCCAAAATAGAGAGCTATGGAACTACTAGACGGAAAAAAGATTGCCAATCAGGTTAAGGAGGAAATAGCCCTAGAGGTTTCTCAGATTAAGGCCAACGGTGGTAAAATACCCTACCTAGTTGCCATACTTGTTGGTAACGATGGTGCCAGCGAAACCTATGTGGGGCACAAAGAGAAGGCTTGCGCTCAGGTAGGCTTTAGGAGTGAAGTTCTCCGGTTTGAAGAGAGTATTTCCGAAGAGGAATTACTAAATGAAGTTCATAAGCTAAACAACAACCCCGAGGTTGATGGCTTTATTGTTCAAATGCCTTTACCAAATCACATCTCCGATCAAAAGGTTATCGAGGCCATCGATCCCAAGAAGGATGTCGATGGGTTCCATCCGGTTAACGTGGGGCGAATGGTGATTGGGTTACCGGCATACGTGTCGGCCACCCCCGATGGGATTGTTGAGCTGCTTCGCAGATATAATATTGAAACATCGGGGAAGCACTGCGTGGTGTTAGGTCGCAGCAATATAGTTGGCCGTCCCATAGCCAACCTGCTATCGCAGAAAGGCACACCAGGCGATTGTACCGTTACCATTTGCCATAGCCGCACCCAGGATATTCCCTCTATTACACGAACCGCCGATATACTAATCGTGGCGCTTGGTCAAGCCGAGTTTGTTACCGCCGATATGGTTAAGGAGGGAGCAGTTGTAATCGATGTTGGAATTACGAGAGTAAAATCTCATACCACCAAATCGGGTTGGAGGCTGCTGGGCGATGTTAAGTTCGATGAGGTGTCACCCAAGTGTAGCTACATTACGCCAGTTCCCGGTGGCGTAGGACCACTCACTATCGTTTCACTGCTAAAGAATACCCTTAAAGCAACGAAAAAAGAGATCTACGGATAGATATCACATTGAATTGTATTGAAAATTGAGCTGCTCGTTTATGTATGTGAGTGGCTCTTTTTCGTAATAGCAATAACCCAGTCACAGAAAAATAAATTTTGATTAATTGTAATTAGCAGAAAATTTAGCAAATTGCAGCTGAAAATATTTTAAAAATTAGCTAAACTTAAATTCTAACATTTATGTCTGAACCAAAAAAATTCGTTCCATTTGTTTCGTCCGAAACAAATATGAAGGAGTTCACGCTTAGGGCGTTGCTCATTGGCTTGGTGATGTCGGTTGTGCTAGGAGCTGCCAATGCCTACTTAGGCTTAAAGGCAGGTATGACCATTGCTGCGGTATATCCTGCTGCTGTAGTGGGTATGGCCATTCTTAAAATGGTGAAAGGGAGTATTCTTGAAGAGAATATCGCTCGTACTGTTGGTGCAATTGGGGAGTCGGTTGCCGCTGGTGCCATTTTTACACTACCTGCATTCTTTGTAGCTGGTTTATGGGATCCATTTTTTACTGCAAGCAATTACCTTACATCCACACTTATTCTAATTGCTGGTGGATTTTTAGGTATTATGTTCGTAGCCCTACTACGTAGGGTTATGGTTGAGAGCACAGAGCTACCTTTCCCTGAAAGTGTTGCTGCTGCCGAGATACACAAGGCAGGACGCTCTGGTGGTGGTGGCTCGAAATTCTTATTTCAAGCAATGATTGTTGGCGCTGTAGTAAAAATTCTTGCTGAGTTTAAGCTGTTTGCCACCGCATGGGAGAATTTTATAATTTGGGGTAAGCAAACAATTGCCGGTAGTAACTTCACTGGTCAGGGTGGTATGTTCTTGGGCTCGCCTGGCGTTAGCCCTGCCTATATTGGTGTAGGCTACATCATTGGCCCCAAATTAGGTGCTTTAGCATTTAGCGGTGGTATTATAGCATGGGGCCTATTAACGCCAATTATTTTATACTTTATTGGCCCATCAATGGAGCTGGCCGAGACAGCAACATCGGCCGAGTGGCTAGCTGCTGCAAAGGATGTTTGGTCGCGCATTGTACGTCCAATCGCCATTGGGGGAATGCTTGTTGGAGCTGCTTACACGCTGTACAACATGAGGCATAGCCTAATTGAGGGAATTGCCCGCTCGGTCCGTGATGTAAAAAAAGCGGCTGCAGGTGCTCCTGCCGACACTAATCGTATTGAGAAGGATATAAGCTTCTCTTTCACTATTATTGGAATTATTGCAGTGGCAATACTTACCTTTATCATTACCTACTTTATCTTTAATACCGCCATGTGGGTAGCAATTGTTGTAGCCGTGCTAATGACAATTCTTGCCTTCTTTTTCGCCGCCGTATCAGGCTATCTAGTGGGCTTGATAGGCTCATCGAACAATCCTGTAAGTGGTCTAACCCTAACCGCTTTGCTGGTTACTGCCCTAGTCCTTGTAATCCTTGGTATTGATGGTGGCGATGCAGGTGTGGCGGCTGTGCTTGGTGTTGCTGCCATTGTTTGCGTTTCGGCTGCCGTGGCGGGTGAAATGCTGCAGGATCTTAAAACCGGTCATATCCTTGGGGGTACACCTTGGAAAATGGAGATTGGTAATATAATTGGTGTGGTTGCCTCTGGTGCCGTAATGTTCTTCATCCTTACCATCCTTAACGATGGCGATATTGCCCGTGGTAATATTGAGGGGTACGTTGGTGGCTTTGGTAGCCAAGAGCTACCTGCGCCTCAAGCTAGCCTCATGGCCATTCTGGCTCGCGGCATAGTGGGCGGCGAAATGGCATGGCCTCTAATTATCGTGGGTATCTTCATGGGCGTTGGTTTTATTCTGATGCAAGTGAAGAGCCCTATGCTTGTTAGCGTGGGTATGTACCTTCCGTTAACCACTACCTTTGCAATTTTTGTGGGTGGTATCATCAAGGGAATTATGGATATGATGTCGAACAAGCGCAAGCTAAACGAAGCGCAAAAGCAACGCACCGAGAATGTTGGGGTGCTTTTGGCATCTGGACTAATTGCCGGAGAGGCGCTCATGGGGCTGGTGGTGGCTATGTTTGCCGTGGGTGGCATATTCCTCTTCGAGGTATTCTCGTTCTTCCAAAACCCCGGTTTCCTTATCGGATTCGTGGTGATTATTATTGTGGCTCTTATTCTTATCATGGTGCCATTGCGTCATGCTGGTAATCCTAACGAACCTGCTCCACCAAGCGTTGGACACTAAACTAGGGAACATTTATAGTGGTAAAGCCGATGAAACGTCATCGGCTTTACTTTCTTACTAATACCAACACGAATAGATATGGCAAGTTTTTTTAAGAGGAGAAAGATTCTGAAGAATACAAGTGCGCTGGACCTAATCCCCATTCGTATTCATGATCAGAAGGTTGACGATAACGGGATTGTTACCATACTCATTCCCAAGTTTAAGAATGAGAAGTTTGCACGATTCTTTATACCAGCACGAAAGTCTATCTATATCTCCATCCTTCTCGATGAGCTTGGTTCGGCTGTTTGGATGGCCATTGATGGAAAGCGGAGTGTTTGGGAAATTTGCACTGTACTTACGGAGCAACTTGGCGAGAAAATTTATCCTGCTGAGGAGAGGGTGGTGAAATTCATGACGGGTTTATATCATAACAAGCACATCACATTTAAGCAGCTTGTAGAGGCCGAATAGGATAACAAGTTGATATAAAAGCGAAAGCGGAGCCTAAAACCCCGCTTTCGCTTTTAACAGATGAGTCGAATTATGGGAAGAATGGGTTCATCCTATTATGGTAGGGATTGCCAAAGGGCGAAACTCCCCACGATGGGCCGTTGTTCACCCCAAACGATGCGCCAATACTCACCCTATCCGATATTTTATAGTCCATTCCAAACGATAGCTGCTGGTAATCGACCTGCGCTACCCCAGATTGGAACGGCGATATGTACAGCTGGTTTTTGCCGAAAGCACCCATCCCGTAAACGCTTAGCTTCTCGTTAATTTGGTAATGCCCGTAGGCAAAGGCCTCGGTAGGATTTCCTGACATCTGCTGCTCACCCATTTGGCCTAGCTCAGAGCTGAGAAAGGGAATACTACCCATGCTGGTTTGGGTAAACCTTCCACCAGCCACAACTTGTAGCCTATCGGTGGCCATGAACGATACGGTAGGGCTTATAAATGTTGATGAAAGCCCTCCACCAAAGGTTGAGTAGCTGGTCCCCAGCTCAACGGAGTAGGTAGGCTTGCTCGATGAGGCTAATCGCCAGGGGTCGAATTGGGTAGAATCATCCGAAGCCTGGTTAAAGTAGGCTGGGTGGTATAGCTTATGCAAATCCCTTGTGAGCTGGGCATTGCTAGTGTAGCCCAGCAAGACAAAAACCAGGAGGAAGGAATGTCTCCAAAAGATTTTCATAACAATTAAAATTTACGGTTTCACTACAATCTTATAAACCAAATTATGTTGGTAAAGTTATATAAAATGACAAAAATATTTATGAAAATAGTGTTAAAAGCTATTATAATTGCTCATTAGCTATGTTTAAAATCATGGCAGTGTGGCATTGCAGTAAAAATTCATATATTAGTGCTTTAAAATGAAGTAATTCAATTTAACGGGCTCGGTATGGCAAACATTATCAGTATAATAAACAATAAGGGAGGAACAGGCAAGACCACAACCGTTCTAAACCTTGGTGCAGCATTAACCAAAAAAAGAAAACGAGTACTACTGGTGGATCTCGATAGCCAGTGTAACCTAACATCTGCCTTTGGAGCCGAAACCCCCGAGATAGGAGTGGGCGACTTGCTGGTTGGCGGTGCAACGATGGATGATGTTATGATTAAGAATGGAAAGTTGAGCCTTATTCCATCGAGCGAGAAGCTTCTCGATTTTGAGTTTCAGCTCAACAATGAGCCCGGGCGGGAGTATATGCTTCGCGAGCAGCTGGATAAAGTGGCCGATGATTTTGATTTTATTCTAATAGACTGTCCACCCAGCCTGGGAACCCTTTCGATTAACTCGATGGTGGCTGCCAACCATTTCATTGTTCCCATGCAGGCCGAGAACTTTGCCTTTATAGGACTCGACAGAATTATGTTGATATCAGAAAAGGTGAAGAAAAGGATGAATCCAGATTTAGATTTGGCGGGGATACTATTTGTGAAGCTCGATCCCCGCACCAAGTTTAGCCAGGCGGTTATTCAAAGCTTATCAGAAAATCAGAATTTTAAGGGAAAACTGTTCAATACCTACATTCGGCAAGATATCTCGCTAATGGAATCGGGGGCTTTTAAGCAGTCGGTTTACGATTATGCACCCAATAGCAGGGGTGCCGATGACTATAATGATTTGGCAAAGGAAATACTGAAGATATATGGCTAAAAAGAGTAAGCATACCATAAATGATATCCAGAAGGCCTTGATGTCGAATACTCGTTATATCAAGGAGGAGGATGTGCCTGCCGAACCAACCACAAAGCCTAGCAACCACCAGGCCAATACGGCAGTACCCCAAGTTGCAATCGATCCGCTCATCATGAGGAAGATAAAGATTCTTGCTCCGTACATGGGCGAAACAACCGACGAGCTTATCAACAAAGCGCTTAACCACTACCTCAGGTTAAAATCCCTTCAGCTCGATCAGGCAATCCAGAAGATTACTGAAGAATGATAGTATTCTGGCGTAATATATAGATTTAGGGTTGGCATACGCCAACCCTTTGCTATTTTATTAACAAATGTTTTGAACCTTTAGTGGGGTAAGGCATCTAAAAAAAAATATGACTATCCGTTTCGATACCAAAACACCGAATCGTCATTGCGAATCCGCCAGCCGGCGGATGAAGCAATCTTTATTTCTCTGAATACGAATAGATTGCTTCGTCATAAAAAACACTCCCTGCCTGCCGCCTGCCTGCCGCCTGCCTGCCGCCTGCCTGCTGCCTGCCTGCCGCCTGCCTGCCGCCTGCCTGCCGCCTGCCTGCTGCCTGCCTGCCGCCTGCCTGCCGCCTGCCTGCCGGCAAAGGCAGGGCAAAGGCAGGGCAAAGGCAGGGCAAAGGCAGGGCAAAGGCAGGGCAAAGGCAGGCTCGCAATGACGTATACTTATATTTTAACTTTAGGTATGTTAGCGGACAATCATAAAAAAAATTGATGCATAGTATGGAAAAGGTTACAAGGGCGTTGCCCATAATGATTTATTGATAATCCTTACGATAAAAAGAATCATTAGTGGAAAAAAAATGATAAGATTCTTCACTTCCTTCCTGACTAAGTCATTCAGAGTAAAACGTAGTGAAGCGAAGAATCGTTAGCTAGCCGAAGGCAATCTAACAATATCTTTAAAGTTTTTGTCGGTCGCTAGTGAAAAAAAATCAACCTCTATAAATTTTGCATTATGCAATTACTATTCTATTTTTAGCCATCATAAATTCTTAACCCTTTAAAAACAACCCTAAAAATTATGAATCCAATCCTCGAGTCAATCAACAACGTCATCTCATTTTACAATGAGTACGTTGGGGGGTATCTAATTCTTTTACTGCTTGTACCAACTGGTATATACTTTACCTTTAAATTCAGGTTTTTACAGATATCGCACTTTAGGCACGCTTTAAGGCTTGTGGCAGGTAAGTACACCAGTAAGGATGAGACAGGCGATGTAAGCCATTTTAAGGCCCTTACAACAGCCCTATCGGGTACTGTGGGTACCGGAAATATAGTGGGTGTGTCACTTGCCATATATTTGGGCGGCCCAGGCGCAATATTTTGGCTTTGGGTAACCGGCTTTTTTGGTATGATGCTAAAGATGGTGGAGTGTACCCTTGCACAAATCTATAGAAAGGTAAACGATGATGGCTCAATATCGGGGGGACCAATGTACTACATAGAGATTGGATTGAAAGAGAAATTAGGGAAATTTGCCAAACCCCTAGCCCTAGTATTTGCTGGAGCAGCAGCTCTTTGTACACTAGGCACAGGCAATATGGCTCAAGCTAACTCCATTTCCGATGTGCTGCTTACCAGCTACAACGTACCAATATTAGCTACAGGAATTATCCTTGCTGTACTAGTGTTACTAATTATTGTTGGCGGATTAAAACGAATTGCCAATGTAACATCAACCCTAGTGCCTTTTATGGCGGCTCTGTACTTTATATCAGCAATAATTGTAATAGGCGTTCACTGGAGAGATATTCCAGGTGCTTTTGGGCTTATTATTAGCGATGCGTTTACGGGAACAGCAGCTACAGGTGGATTTGTAGGCTCAACCTTCATCATGACATTGGTGTGGGGTGTAAGGCGTGGCCTATTCTCCAACGAGGCAGGGCAGGGGTCGGCTCCAATGGCACACGCTGCGGCTAAAACAGAACATCCTATGCGCGAGGGTTTTGTTGCTTCGCTTGAGCCTATGGTCGACACCATTATCATCTGTACCCTAACGGCGTTAGTGGTTATTATTACTGGAGCTTGGACATCGGGTATTCAGGGGGTTGGAATGACCATCGAAGGTTTTCAGGAGGGGATGGGCCGCGTAGGCTTGGGGGGATTAGCTACCCATGTAGTTACCCTTGGCTTGCTGCTTTTCGCATTCTCAACCATAATTAGCTGGTCGTACTATGGCAGCCGTGCAATTCAGTATATCTTTAGCGATAAGGCCATTAAGCCCTACTACTTCGTTTTTGCTCTTTTCACTTTTTTTGGTGCAATTTGGGGTATCGACATTGTATGGAACTTTGTAGATATGGTTATTACCTTTATGACCATACCTAACCTGATAGCGCTACTGCTTTTAGCCCCCGTGATGACCAAGGAGGTGAAGCGCTACAAAGAATTTTTAAGGCAAGAGAAGCTGATGGGGCGAAATTAAGCGTCAAATAATGTGCTAAATACTAAACGCGGGGAGTGACTACTCCCCGCGTTTCATTTTTACTCGCTCTGCCTTTTGTTTGCCCGATAAAGCATATCGGCCGATTGCAGTAGCTTCATTTTTAGGTTTGGCGAAAGGTTAGGATTTGCCTCAAGCCATCTTTCAACCACCTCTAGCGCTTCGGGCGATGAGTGCCCCCAGAGGGTGGCATCGAGCCAACTCTTTGGGAAAAAAATATCGCCAGTGCGCTGTATCTCGGGAAGCATATCTAACGATGGCTCTATTAAACGAATGCTAAAGTTGGAACGAAGGGGGTGATGTAACCACCTTAGGGCATCAGTTACCCAAGGCTCAGGTCTTCTATTGGCTGGATTATTAAGCTTCTCGAAAAACTCGATTCGATGGCTTGGGTTGGGCGAAACGGCGTTGAGCGTAAAGTCGAATTGCGCTACTCGGTCGGGATTATTGATGCGCTCAATCTCTCCCAAAGCGATGGAGTGGTATAGCTCTGGCCTACGTATCATCAGCTCATAGGCTAGCCTAGTTCTTTCGTTCTCGCTAATCGATAATCCGCGAAAGCTTTCCTTTACCCATACTGAGTGTAGCTTGCTAAACGATTCGTTAGTGGTGAAAACAGAGCTTAAGGTTGATAGCGCAGCCCTTCGTTGGTCTACGGGTAAATTGCTTTCAACTATTCTCCATAGGGTTTCCTCTATAGGTACGGCCAGCTGGTCGCGCTGCTTTTGATCGGCAAAACGCCAAAAAACCGTTGATAATGAGTTGAACAAAAATATTTGAATTTGGGGTTCTGTTTCTTTATCAATACATTTTACAAGCATTTTTACGTACGTATCAAGCCTAATTTTACCATCGAGAAACATCTCGAAGAACGATAGATGTTGGGATGATCTTGCCACGGGATCGTCGGGCCAGTGGTGTTTTAGTAAGATTTGTTCCATGGTGATACTATCGGGCATAAAGTAACCGTAGCCTATGCCACTTGAGTTGACCCAAAGGGGAGCCTCCAGCTCAATACCCATAATTTCATATGAATAGGGTAGGTGTTGAAGCCATAGTTGCTCCGATTCATTATTCATACCCGAGGGTGAAATATCGATATACATAGGCGGGAACGAAGTGGTATCCAAGGCTTCAAAGCAAAGCTTATTAACATCTCTATTGATGCTATATGCAATTGCTGGGCGTCCTGTTTTTTCTGTCCATATGCGTGACCATTCCCTCAAATCAATATCGGTATAACCATCTAAAATATTTACCAGCTCCATCCAGCTGGCATTGTCCATTTGGTATGTGTTTAAATACTCCTGCACACCCTTTTGAAAGGGTTTATCGCCCATTAGCATCACCAGCTGCTGCATCATGATGGGGGCTTTATGGTATATAATATCGCCGTAAAGGGTTCCGGCATAAAGCATATTGTCGAGCTGCTGCACAATGGTGTTTGCACCCCGTGTTCTATCCACAGAGTATGCGCTGGGGAAGTGCGAGAGCATGAAGCTTAGCTTGTGATTTATGGAGGGGTACTGTGGATTCACAATCAGATCGGCCATAAAGCCTGCAAAAACCTCCTTAAGCCACACATCGTTGAACCACCGCATGGTTACCAGGTTGCCAAACCATTGGTGTGCCACCTCATGCGCTATAAGGTTGGCCTGTCTAAGCCTTTCGTTCTCCGTTGGGTCCTTGTCGAGCAGCAGCCTACTATCGCGGTAGTATATGGCGCCCGGATGTTCCATTCCGCTGTACTGAAACCCTGGGATAAGGATAAAGTCTAACTTGTCAAATGGGTATGCTATTCCTGTGTACTTTTCAAGCCAACTTAACGACTGAGCGTGCAAATCGAAAAGTATAGGTAGGTTTCTGTTCAATAGCTCGTTGTCGGTTTCGCGATGGTAAACGGTGAACTCATAAGTATCGACAGTTCTTGTTTCCGTTTTGAAATTTCCAACAGCAAAGGCAAATAGGTAGGTGCTTATGGGCTTAGTAGTGTTAAACCGAACCCGTTTATACTCCTCATCGAGCTTCAGTTCGTTTGTAATTGCCCCATTCGACATGGCTGTCCACTCCGCTGGAATGCTCAGGGATAGTTCAAAAGAAGCCTTCAAATCGGGCTGGTCGAAACAGGGAAACACTGTGGATGCTCTGTCGGGCACAAGAAGCGTATATAAAAAATCGTTGCGCCTATTAAGGGAACCATCGTTTGAAACAAAGTATACCTTTATCGCATTTTTCCCTAGGCTTATATGCTTTTGTGGAATTACTATATGTCCATTCTCAAACTTGTAACCGATAGTTCTATTTTCAACCTTAACCTCCCTTACCATACTACTGCTACCTGCCCTAAAGTCGATTACAACAGGGGCTACCCTGTTTGATTCGAATATAATTTCAACAGATCCCTGTACGCTATCCTCTCGTTGTTTGGGAATAGCAAAGTGCAGCTTATACTCAACATTACTAATTGTCGATTTCCGGTTTTGAGCTAATTGCTGGGACACTCCCTCGTCAACCACTATAGACGAACATGCACTTATGAAAACCAGAGCCAGCGCACTGAGGGTGTAGCTAAACTTTTGTTGCATGCTGTTTTTTTTAGCAAGTTAAGAAAAATGTTGGATACGAAATGTTTGAGCTGCAAAAGTTTGACGAGAACGATACTTGCAATATTGCTATTCAACCCTTTTTACCCTTTGCCTGCGGTTTACCATGTATACACCCATTAGCACTATTATAATGCCAAGGATTTGTACCAAGTTAACCGTTTCGCCATCGGAAATGCCCCACAGAATGGCAAAGAAAGGGATGATGTAGGTAACCGAGCTGGCAAAAAGCGCATTGGTATACCGTATTAAATTGTTGAACATGAAGAGCGAGAGCACCGACCCAAAAGCCGATAATGCTAGCACGGCTGCAAGGCTTTGCCAAAAGTAGGGCGATTCCCAGGCCGCACCTAAATCGGTAAAAAGCAGGATTACCCCAGCCACTGGCCCAACCGTTAGGAACGATAAGCTGGTGATTTGAATACCATTCATATTGGCTAGCTTAAACTTAACCTCGTTCACATTAATGCCATAGCCAATGGTTGCAATTATTACGTATAGCGCATAGGAGTTGGTCCCAAAAATGGCGCTAAAGTCTCCACCTGTTATCAATGCTAATGCACCAATAAAACCAATTATTACACCAAGTATTTGATTTAGGGTTGGCTTATTCTTATAAAACAGAATACCCACAATAAGGGCAAAAAGAGTTGCTGAGCTGTTAAGCATACCCGCAAGGGCGCTAGAGATATGGGTTTGCGCAAGCGCAAAGAGGAATGCCGGAAAGAATATGCCAGCGTACCCCACAATGGATATGTTCTTCAGGTTTGCCTTGTTAATCTTGCCAAAATGCTTGTAAATTAAAGGCACCAATAACACAAACCCAAAGAATACTCTAATGGCGGCAACCTGCGTAAACGAGAATGCTACCAACCCCTTCTTCATGAGGATAAATGAACTTCCCCATATAAGGGCAAGTGAAAGCATAGCAAGCCATTGCCATAATTTCTTGTTTAAGTCAATCATACTTTTTGGTTGCGTAAGGTGCTCAAAAGTAGCAATTTGTTGTTTTGCCTAACTATCTAAAGATGATTTTAAGATAAAAAAGCTTAATTTGGCAAAGGATTTAATTCTTTTGCAATGATCTTTTCCCGAATCAAGGCCTTTATAGCCATAGTGTTTGCTTTCACATCAACAGCGTTCGCACAGCAAGTTGATGTTGATAGATTTTCGCGCTTTGCTAATTATACAGTCCAGGATGGTCTCAGCCATAATACTGTTAATGATATTATTCAGGATAAGAATGGGTTCATATGGTTTGCAACGGAGAATGGCTTATCGCGATACGACGGCTATTCGTTTGTAAACTTTTTTCATAATCCCGAAAACCCAAACTCCATACCTGGGAACTCAGTGTTAACCCTTGCCCTCGATAGCAAAGGCTTTTTATGGATTGGAACCACGGAGGGTTTATGTAATTTAAACCTCGACAACGGTGATATTCAACATTATAAAACCATAATTGGCGACCCAAGCTCACCAAGAACCAACCATATTCGTAAGCTGTATTTCTCCCCAAAATCACAGGTGCTATGGATTGAAACCCTAGGTGGGGTGTTATCATCAATTAATCTTGCTACCAAACAATGGAGCCATTTCTCGCATAATGCCAGCACACAGCCTTACTATCGATACCATGCCATCATGGAGGACAGCAATGGTAATATTTGGGTTGGAGGGAGAAATACACCCATTATGAAGTTTGATCCCCATAACCAAACGCTATACAACATATACGCTGGCAATACCATGCTGGGTGGTAAGCGCGAAAACGATTTGGCTGATATACACGAAACTTCTCAAGGAAAGTGGTATGTAATGGGGCTCGATGGGATATATGAGTTTTTTCCTGAATCGGAAAAGTTCAACAAGATTCATGCATCATCGAGCTATTCAGCTGTTGAAGACTCAGAGGGACAAATCTGGTTTGGGTCGGGGTACGGGTTGCTTAAGTATAATGACAAAACCAAACATTTTGTAGCGTATCGAAATAACAAGAACAATCCCTTTTCAATTGTCCACAACCATATCAACAAGGTTTATATCGATAAAGCTGGTAATGTTTGGGCGGGAACCCGCGAGGGCGTTAGCTTACTGAGCCAACGCTCAAAAGGGTTTACCTACTATTTTCATATTCCTGGCGACGATAAAAGCCTATCGGACAACGAGGTCACGGCCCTGGCCAAGGGCGATGACGGAACCCTTTACGTTGGTACAGCACATCATGGATTGAGCGTATTGGAGCCCGGGCAAAAGGAGTTTAACCAAATAGTGGGAAGGCGTGGAAGCGAAAGCTGGCTCTCGTCAGAGCGAGTTTCATCGCTTTATTTCGACTCTAGAGGAATGCTGTGGGTTGGTTTATGGTCGGGGGTTGGATTCAATAGCTATAACCCCAAAACCAAAGCGTTTAAAAGGTACGCCTACGACAAAAGCACATTACAATACGATTGGTACAATTCTTTTTTAGAAGATTCAAAGGGTAACTTTTTGGCTGGTGCTTGGGGGGCACGCGGAGCAATGTACTTCGATAGGGAAAGGGGAACGTTTACAGGAGAGAATTACATAACGTACAATAAGCCCTATAGCTTGCCTGTTGAGAAGATTATGCACGATGGGACAGGTAACTACTTCATGCTATCGCGACCCAGCACAGGTTATTTATATCACTACTCCAACGAGACGGGTAAGTATAAATCTTATGCCTATAGTCCGCACCCCGAGCGTGGCGATTTGTCGGGTAGGGTAACAAAAACAACCTTACCCTTTCCGTACACCACCCTAAATACTATGGCGACCAATGGTAAAGGACTGTCAGTTTTCGTAACCGATGGTGGCATTTTTAGCTGGGATGAAGGGAATGCTTTTCAATCGTTTCGTAAGGAAGCCCTCAATCCCATAGATGTTAAAATATCACCAGATAATAGGGTGTTTTTGCTCGATGAGGATGTGCTTAGGATTTTTGATGGTAGGGGAAAGGAGGAGTTTAGGGCTCATCTGCCCAACAATTCCATTAAAAGTATGATGCTAATTGGTTCCGATTCGGTTATCCTCAAAGGCTACAGTAACCTATTCCTTGGAGTTCTCGACCCCGAGTTGCAACTTGATGCTTTTCGAAAATTATCATTTGAGAAGTTTGGCTTTGTGAATCATACAGAGGTGGTTAGGGGCTATGTGTTGGTGTCAACCTCCAGCGGTTTGGTTCGAGTTAGGTTGGATGAGCTTGATAAGTTTGATTCAGAAAATGGTGAGAAATGGGTTGTTCTCGATATACCAGTCACATCAACACTTACTGTAAACGAAAAGCAGCTCGTAGTGTTTAGCCCACTAGGGATATACATATACAACCCCATTGCTAACACTTGTGAGCCTATCCAATTTAGTGATGTCCCCGATGGGTTTAGCACCGCCATAAGATCCGCAGCTCTGCTGAACAACAACACCATTTGGGTTGGAGCCGAAACGGGGCATTACCAAATTGCGCTCAACACAGGCGATATAATTGATGCCAACCTGCCCGATTCTGACAGGGTAAGCTCGCATCTTACCTCCACCCTCATGGAGGATACCAACGGCGATATTTGGGTTGGAACCACCAATATGGGGTTAAATAGAATTAGTAAAGGTGCTGGGTTCATAAAACACTTCTACGCACCCGAGCTGCCCAGTAATTACATCAATGCAACCCTTGAGGCTTCCGATGGAAAGGTATGGGTTGCAACAAGTATGGGGTTATGTTACATCATTGATGATTTTGTGATAACTCTATCAAATATCCCATCTCAGCTTGATATTCGCTCGTTAATAGAGGATGATAGGGGTAATGTTTGGGCAGGAACCAACAATGGGCTTTTGGTTGTGGATCCTTCTACATTTAAAGTGAATGTTTACAGCGAGTTTCACGGTTTACCCTCCACAGTTTTCTCTCGGGCGTGCATAAAACTTAACGACCAAAGGTTTGCCTTTGGCACCTCAAGGGGAGTTGTGGTGTTCGATCCAAATCATATTGAAACGTATCAAAACCCCTCTTTAGGAGTGCATTTTACTCGTTTTGATGTTTTTGAAACCCCTCATGACCATTTCTTGCTTAGTAACGATACGGTTCAGCTCTCGCACAAACAGAACTTCTTTACCATAAGCTATACTGCAACCGATTTTGGATTTGGTGAGGGAACAACATACTTTTACAAGCTCGAGAACATTGATCCCACCTGGACTCAAACCCAATCGCATAGCATATCATACACAAATATTCCTCCCGGAAAATACACCTTTAGGGTGGCACAGCTCATGCCCAATGGCAAGGTGCTCAATAATTACTCTACCCTTAATATTTGGGTTAAACCACCCTTTTGGCAAACACTTTGGTTTAGGTTGGCCATAGCGATGCTGATAGTTGCTGGTGTGTTGGCATATGCGTTTACATACATTGGTCAGCTCAAGGCTGCTAGGCTGAATGTGGAGCTGGAGCAACGCCTGCTTATATCGCAGATGAACCCCCATTTCATTTTCAATAGCCTTTCGGCAATCCAAAGTTTTATGTACCGAAATCAGCCCGAGGAGGCTGGGAATTACCTCTCATCATTTTCGCAATTGGTCCGACTTATACTTGAGAACTCACGCTCTGCATTCATTTCGGTGAGGCAAGAGGTACAAACGCTAGAGCTATACCTCTCGCTGCAGAAGTTGCGGTTCCCCAATAAGTTTGATTACTTTATCGAAGTTGATCAAACCCTTTTGGCCTCTGATTATAGGTTGCCCCCAATGCTGGCCCAACCATTTATCGAAAATAGCATTGAGCATGGCATCATGCACATGGAGGGTAAAGGAGTAATTCGGGTAAATCTAATAGCCGAGGGTAATAACATCGTAATCATTGTAGAGGATGATGGTGTTGGGCTAGATAAATCAATAGAAATTAACAAAAGCAGGCGTATATCGCATACTAGCTATGCAACATCAATAACCCGCGAAAGAATTAAGGGCTTTGCAGCTAAATATCGAAGAAGCGCTGGTGTGAAAATTATCGATCGTCAACAGCTGGGGAGCCAAGGCACACGGGTTGAAATAACCATACCAATTGTAGACCATAAGATTAGTAACAACAATAATTGAGTTAGCAATGATTAAAGCATTACTGGTTGATGATGAACCAAGGGCTAGGGAAACGCTTAGGGCAATTCTTGAACGCTTTTTCCCTGAGGTTACAGTATTAGGTGAGGCTTCGGGTGTTGATGAAGCTTTTGTCGCCATTACAAACCTTAAGCCTAACACCGTTTTTTTAGATATCAATATGCCCGATGGCACAGGATTCGATTTGCTCAAGCTTTTCGGCAATATCGATTTTAAAGTTGTTTTTGTTACGGCGTTTGAGGAGCATGCCCTGGAGGCCATTAAGTTTAGCGCTTTCGACTATATCCTAAAGCCCATTAACACCAACGAGCTAAGGGCAGCCATTGAGAAGCTAAGCACTACGCTTGATGATAGCGATGAGATATCGGTAAAGCTAAAAGCTTTTTTCGAGAACGTTGATACAACCAATCAGGGTAAAAAGAAGATAGTGCTCAAAACCTGCGAGAGCATCCATCTGGTGTCCATTCAAAGCATTGTTCGGTGCGAGGCCGATGGCAACTACACCAAGGTGTTTTTCGAGAATCAACCCAAGCTACTGATATCAAAATCATTGAAATACTTTGAGGATATGCTCCAAGAGTATGGCTTTGTAAGGGTACACCAAAGCCATTTGGTGAACATTAACCATGTGGTGCGAGTTGATAAGGTTGATGGGGGAGTGCTAGCTTTTGCCGATGGTGCTCAGGTGCCCATATCAACCCGTAAGCGCGAACAGCTGCTGAAGATGCTTAGCGATTTATAGTTTTACCTACTTGAGCAGCATAAATGCCACCATTCAAAAATCAAATAATAAATATACCCTTGCGAATAATAGCTAAACCCAGCCAAATAATAGCTACCCCTTTTTTTAGCTAACCGTTGCTGCTACTTTGTGCAAAATTTAGCTTATGCCCAAAGTTTTACTTGCAGCACAAACGGATATTGATGCCACTTGCGAAGATGTCAAAAACTTGACAATACTGCTGTGGTTCAATGCTGATGTGAAAGCAATTAGCACCCTACCGTTGCACAGGTGTAACAGCGATACCCCCTTGCACTTTAGCTCCAGTAAAAAAACAGAAGTTTTAACCAAGGGTTGCGAGTACACTGTGCTTTCAATAAGCAGTGTAGTTCGTATAGAGAGCGTTGGCAATGAGTGCACCTTTTATCTCGATACAGGTTTATTCCTTACTGCCACCATATCCATAGAAGCGATAGCAGAGGTTCTGGGTGACTGTAGTTTTATCCAAACGCATCCCTCGCACCTAATCAATTTAGCGTACCTAAAAACCTATGTTAATTGCAACGCCTTTGTTACCCTTAGCAATTCCGATGCAGTACCAGTAAGCCATGGGAATAACCAGCTAATTATCGACTTTTTAAATTCACAAACCATACTATAAATCAAGCAAAATAATAGGAGGAATAAATTATGAAAAAAACTCTACTCACAATTGTAGCCTTAGCATTTCTTCTAATAACAATTGGAAGCAGTGCGCAAACGCCAATTAATTCAGACTGGTGGGTGCCTAATAGAGTAGTTAATACTATTGTAAGCGATGATAACTACACCTACATAGGAGGTGAATTTACTAACATAGGGCCAAATACAGGACAAGGTGTAACCATTGACCCAAGCACAGGTATAGCAGCAACCGATATGCCTTTAGTGAATGGATCGGTTAATATTGCAGTGCCCGATGGCAATGGAGGTTGGTATATAGGAGGCTCCTTTACAAGCGTTGAGGGTGTAGATCGTAATCACTTAGCGCATATCAAGCCCGACAAAACAGTGAATTTGGAGTGGAACCCCAATATGAGTATTGGCGAATATCCAGATATACATGAAGTTAGAGTAATCGCAATCTCTGGTAACAATATTTATGTGGGAGGACAGTTTACCTCTATTGGAGGTAAAGCCCGAACTAACATAGCCAAACTCAACAACACCACCGGTGATGCCGATGAGACGTGGAATCCAGGTGCAAACAATAAAATTTGGACAATCGCAATATCCGGAGATGATATATATGTGGGAGGGGAATTCACCGAAATCGGTGGACAAAGTCGAAATCGAATAGCCAAGCTCAACAACACCACCGGTGATGCCGATGAGACGTGGAATCCAGGTGCAAACAATAAAATTTTGACAATCGCAATATCCGGAGATGATATATATGTGGGAGGGGAATTCACCAAAATCGGTGGACAAAGTCGAAATCGAATAGCCAAGCTCAACAACACCACCGGTGATGCCAATGAGACGTGGAATTCAGGTGCAAACAATAGGGTTTGGACAATCGCAATATCCGGAGATGATATATACGTGGGAGGGGAATTCACCTATATCGGCGTACAAAGTCGAAACCGAATCGCCAAGCTCAATAATACCAACGGTGATGCTGATGAGACGTGGAATCCAAGTGCAAACAGTGTTGTTTGGTCAATCGCCCTAGCAGGCGAAAATATTTATGCGGGGGGAAACTTCACCTCTATTGGGGGAGAACCCCGCAACTACATAGCCAAACTCAATAATACTGATGGTATCGCGGATCCAAATTGGAACCCGAATGCAAATCAAAGCGTTAGGATAATTGCCATATCTGGCGACGATATTTATTTGGGAGGTAACTTTTCTTCTATCGGTGGACAAACCCGAAACCGAATAGCACGATTTCACAATTCGGACGGCACTTTGGATGAAGCATGGAATCCGAATGCAAACAGTTATGTATATACAATCGCCCTATCAGGCGACGATATTTATGTGGGGGGAAGTTTTACTTCAATCGGCGGTCAAACCCAAAAATGCCTAGCCAAACTAAATAACACCAACGGAGCCGCTAATGTTGCCTGGAACCCAAATTCAAACAGTGTTGTTCGAGCAATTACCATATCAGGTGACGATATATATGTGGGAGGACAGTTTACTATAATTGGAGGTCAAACCAGAAACTATATTGCCAAACTCAATAATACTGATGGTACTGCAGATCTTAATTGGAACCCGAATGCAAATACTATTGTTTGGTCAATTGCCATATCAGGTGACGATATTTATGTGGGAGGACAGTTTACTATAATTGGAGGTCAAACCAGAAACTATATTGCCAAACTCAATAACACTGATGGAGCAGCAGATGCTACGTGGAATCCAAATGCCAGTGGAACAGTAAACACTATTGCTATATATGGCGACGATATTTATGTGGGAGGGGGCTTTACCTCTATCGGCGGACAAACCCGAAACCGAATTGCCAAACTCAATAACACTGATGGGGCAGCAGATGCTACGTGGAATCCAAATGCCAGTGGAACAGTAAACACTATTGCTATATATGGCGACGATATTTATGTGGGAGGGGGCTTTACCTCTATCGGCGGACAAACCCGAAACCGAATTGCCAAACTCAATAACACCAATGGAAATCCCGATGCTTCTTGGGACCCAAATATAAACTCTATAGTAAGATTAATCTACATATCCAACGACAATATTTTTGCAGGGGGGGAGTTTACCTCTGTTGGCGGAAAAGCGCAACAGAATTTTGCCGTTTTTGATCTTTCATATTTTTTCATTAGTGGCACTTTAAGTCCATTTACAACCATTGCAGGTACTGTTTCCGATGCACAAACGTTTACCTTATCAGGAAGTAATTTAATTGCCGATGCAACTGTTACCGCCCCAATCCATTTTGAGGTATCAACCGATGGAACAACATATTCGCAAAGCATAACAGTTGCACAGACCGATGGGGTTATTACCGACCAGATAATTTATGTGCGTATTGCCGCTTCGGCAAGTGGAGGTGACCATTCTGGGAATATTACCGTAGCAAGTACAGACACTCCAATACAAAACATTGCGGTTAGCGGAACGGTGACACCTACCTATCAAATCAACTTCGATGCCAACAATGGTGAGGGTGGTGAAGTGCAAACAGTGGTACATGGTGACTTACCTACACCTCCAGCGGTAACTAGAGATGGCTACAATTTCCTTAGTTGGTCTCCTGATATTGTTGAAGCTACAGAGGATGCTACTTATACGGCTCAGTGGGAAATAATTGAATACACCGTTACCTACAATCTGGAGGGTGGCGACAACCACGAAGACAACCCGGCTGAGTTTACAATAGAGGATTTAACTATAGCTTTAGAGGATGCCAATAAAACCACCTACACCTTCCTGGGCTGGTTCGATAACGCCGAGCTAGCGGGCGAGGCGGTAACTCAGATCTCAACCATAGGGGACAAGGAGCTGTGGGCCAGCTTTGAGGCCATTGAGTACACCATCACCTACAATGCAGACGGCGTTACACACGCCAACCCTACCACATTCACCGTTGAGGACTTGAACATCACCCTTGCAGATGCCACCAAGGATGGGTACACTTTCCTGGGCTGGTTCGATAACGCCGAGCTAACGGGCGAGGCCGTAACCCAAATTACCGAGATTGGCGACGTGGAGCTGTGGGCAAATTTCGAGGTTGCTAATTACACCATCACCTACCACGCCGATGGCGGCACGCACGCCAACCCCGCCACCTTCACCCTTGAGGATTTGGACATCACCCTTGCAGATGCCACCAAGGATGGGTACACTTTCCTGGGCTGGTTCGATAACGCCGAGCTAGCGGGCGAGGCGGTAACCCAAATCTCAACCATAGGCAACGTGGAGCTGTGGGCCAGCTTTAAAATCATTGAGTACACCATCACAGCTAGCTCAGGCGATAACGGAGGCATAAGCCCTGAAGGCAATGTAGTGGTTGAGCACGGAAACTCACAATCCTTTGTGTTTACACCAGATGAGGGATATGTAATTGAAACACTAAGCGTTGATGGAAATCAAATAAATTTGGAAAATGATGAAAACTGGGATGCTGAAACCTTAACCTACGAATTCGTTTCGGTTACTTCAAACCATACGGTTCATGTGGAGTTCGATATTGCTTCTGCAATTACTTTTACTCAAGTTGTAAAACCAAGAGCATACCCAAATCCCTTCTCAAATCATATTTCAATTAGTAATGTTGAAGGGAATGAGCGTGTAGTAATAACAAACCTTGCAGGACAGCGAATTGTTGATATGTTTTTAAATGGTAACACCTCTATTAGTACATCTACACTTAAATCAGGAGTGTATATTATAAGCATTACGAATTCAAAGGGTGATACTTTTGTTTCAAGGATAGTTAAGAATTAGATGTCGTAACGTAATGCCTAAAGCGTATATATCACATAAATAGGCAAATAGCACTTAATAACCTAACAAATCAAAGGAGGATTTAACTATGAAACGAATCACATTACTGTTAGTAGCATCTATATACCTTGGCCTATCGGCTGGGTATGCACAGCTATTCCCTAAGGTTGATAAACCTACATCGGACGACATGAGCTTGCTGGTGCTACAGCTTGGCAGCGAGAAGGCCGATGGTAGTGGCTACGAGATTGTAATTAACAATAACGCCACCGGTTGGGCTCCCGTTGTTAAGGGGCCTGATGGCGAGATTATTCCATTTAGAAAGTACGACTCGGCCGCCGATGTAAACAGTATTTTTTACTCAGAAAATTTGACGGCTGGCGAGTACACATTGGTTGGTTTTTACCACGTTTACGTTGACTATGGTAAGCTCGAGGAGTACAAAAAGGAGGTGAATAACCCTAACTTTATCATGAGCTACGAACCCTACGCCAACAACTCGTACCACATCAAGCAGCTGGTTGAACTCGATGAGCCTGTTAAAATTAACCTCGAAGCGGGTACCGTTAAATCACTGGGAAACTTCGCTGTTAAGTACGAATGGGTGGCTGGTGGATTTGGCTCAACCGACGACCGCTGGAGAGCAAAGGATGGTGCAAAAATTGTTCTGGCCGAACCTCTCGACGAGTACATTGCCCGCTACATTAAAACCTGGAGAACTCGCTCTTGGAAACCTTGGAATGAGAGAAATCCCAGTAGCGCTTTGTAACTCTATTACTGTTACAAACGCTAACCCACAAACCAATCCTTATAGAGTAAGGGCTGCCGAGGATGGCAGCCCTTATTGTTTATCACTCTATAGGTGTATATTTAAGCCGCAATTCAACCAATCCTTCCTAATGCAATCATTCAGTCAATCGTTTAGTCACTCAGCCAATCCCCTAATCATCCAGTTACCCCAGCGGCCTGCCTGTCTCTGACAGCAGACAGAGGTCAAATATCGGTAGAAAAACGGCAAAAGCCGTAATGAGGCGCACCCAAACCTGTATATAGAAACCGTGCTACCGTAAAACTCCTGTCGCGTGGTAACGAAGTAAGCAGTGAAAAGCAATTGCAACAACGAAAAGTAGATATGCATTGTTGGAAAATGGGATTGTAACGAGGAAAAATGCAAATGTAAGTGCGAACCGAGCATTTGTAAGTTTGAAACCACTACACATTAACCTAAACCTCTCAACCTCTATGCCTAGAGGGCACTCAGGCAGGCAACCAATCAATCATCACTCGTCATCACGGCAAAAAACGCCGTTCTCACGAGGCAACCAATCAACCAACCTGTCCGCCCACTGGCGGATCACCCAATCACCCAATCACCCAATCAATCAATCAATCATTCATTCAACCAATTAGTCCACCCTCTAGACCCTTACATATCCGCACTCGCAACCCGCAACCCGCAGCTCATTTACCCCTGATGCTCATCGCGCAACAAATCGTTCACCGTTTTTACAGGGTTAAATGTAGCTAGAGGAACTTCTACAAATATGGTAATCCAATCGCTCATGGCGCCATTCCAAAGGCCAGGAAGTTCTTGCGCTTTTAGCGGTCTGCCATCCTTGCTTTTTAGGGAGATAAAACCCGTATTGGGGTCGCGAAACTTGAGCAGATCAAACTTTTCCCCATCCACATCAACTATTCCGCAAACTAGGTCAACGGGGTTAAAGTGGGTTGATGATTCAAAAATGGCTTTTTTCTGTGAATCACTCATATCGATCTGCGACGATTCAACAACCTGTAGCGATATGGATCCATCGGGATTTGTAGCCCAGAATGGCCCACCACCGGGTTCGCCCTCGTTTTTCACCATTCCGCATACGCGGATAGGGCGGTTTAACTTTTGGGTAAGGTAGGAGTGAAGCGCTTCGGTATCGGATAGGTTTAGCCCTGTGGGAGGAAGGATGCAAAGCTCATCGATGGTAAAATCGAGCACCTCATGCAGAAACTCTTCCGATGGGGCCTCCTGCTCCTGTAGCTGGCTTAGGTAATCGAAAACAAGGCTTTGGTAGCTTACCAGCAATCCAGCCAAAGCCTTCTTGTAAAGCACGGTTTGGGGTTTAAGCCTATCGGGGACAACATTATCGATATTCTTAATGAAAACTAGCTCCGCTTCCAGCTCGTTCAAATTCTCAATTAGCGCCCCGTGGCCACCCGGACGGAAAACCAGCCTTCCCTCGGCATCGCGGAATGGGCTGTTATCCTCCTCCACGGCAATGGTATCGGTCGCTCTTTTCTGCTCCGAGTATTCTATGTCGATTTTTACCCCATGAACCTCCTCATAGCGGGGCACAACCTCATTTGCCAACTTCTTAAAACCATCCCTATGCTCAGGCGATACGGTGAGGTGAATATGAACATCGCCATTGGGCATTCGTGTGTACTGAGCACCCTCCACTATATGCTCCTCAAAAGCAGTTCGGGCACCATCGGGGTAGGTGTGGAATTTTATTAAACCCTTGGGCAAATTGCCATAGTTCAACGCGTATGGTTGCAACAAAGCCTTAACAATGGTGGTGTAATCCTTTTGCTCAACAAGAGCATCAATGCTATACCGGTTTTTCTCCAGCTCAGCCTTTAAATCGCCATAGAATGCAAATTTTTTGATTTTATCAAAGAAGTTCCACATGGAGTTAAACCCCTTATCCTCAAAGCAAGCATCTTGTCTTTCTGGGTATTCGTCAATAAACTCGTAAAGATGCTTAAACATCCTTGTGGCTGCTCCCGATGCGGGAACAAATTTGGTAAGCGTTCCCTCGTAGCTCTTGAACAGATCCACCAGATCATCCACCTCGCTGCACTCCAGGCGAATAATACCATCGCCCACCACGGCAGGCTTAACGATATCTAAGTATGGAAATCCATTTGCAAAGTTGCTAAGCTGCTGCTCAACCGCCTCTTGAGATATTCCAATTTCATGTAGCTGCTCAATGTCCTTTGTCGATAGCATAGCTGATTCTTTTTTTTGATTTATGACGATTTTCGTGGGTAAATATCGTTATTTTTTAACTATTCTTACCTTTGCAGCCTGTTTTTCGCAGCATAATTAGCAAATAAGCATATATGAGTACTAGAAAGATAAATGTGGTTACCCTGGGCTGCTCTAAAAATGTGGTGGACTCGGAGTACCTAATGAAGCAGCTCGAGGTTGGCGACTGGGAGGTGATTTTCGACTCCAACGATACATCGGCAAGGGTTGTGGTTATTAATACCTGCGGATTTATTGCCGATGCCAAGGAGGAGTCCATCGATACCATACTATCGTTTGTCGAGGCCAAAAAGAGTGGCCAAATCGATAAGGTGTTTGTTATGGGATGCCTCTCGCAGCGCTATAGGCAAGAGTTAACCGAGGAAATTCCCGAGGTTGATGGCTTTTTTGGGGTAACCGATATGCCAGAAATCTTAAGAAGTTTGAACACCAGCATTAGCGAAAAGCATCTAAACCAAAGGCATATAACCACACCAAGCCATTATGCATTTCTAAAGATATCCGAGGGATGTTCCTGGGGATGCTCATACTGCGCCATTCCCCTTATTCGTGGCAAGCATATATCTAAACCCATCCCCAATCTGGTAGAGGAGGCTCAATTTTTGGTGAACCAAGGCGTTAAGGAGTTGATCCTAATTGCGCAGGATTCAACGTTTTATGGAATGGATATTTATGGCGAACGTAAGCTCTCCGAGCTTATAAATGAGCTGAGTAGGATAGATGGGTTAGAGTGGATTAGGATACATTATGCATACCCAACGGGGTTCCCAATGGACCTGCTCACCGTGATGCGGAGCAATCCCAAGGTTTGCAAGTATATCGATATCCCATTTCAGCACGTTAGCACCAATGTGCTTAAGGCCATGCGGCGGGGTATAAATCGCGAGGAGACCATCAAGTTAATTGATACGTTACGTAGCGAAGTTCCAGGTGTAGCCATACGAACCACATTGTTAGTAGGGCATCCGGGGGAGACTGAGGGCGATTTTAACGAGCTCCTCGATTTTGTTAAAGAGATGAAGTTCGATAGGTTGGGCGTTTTTGCATACTCCGAGGAGGAGGGAACACACTCTGCAACGTTAGCCGACGATGTTCCTGAGGCAGTAAAACAAAGTCGAGTTGAACAGATTATGGAGTTACAGCAGCAAATATCATTATATAACAACAAGTTAAGGCTAAATAAAATATTCAAGGTAATTGTTGATAGGGAAGAGGAGGAGTACTACATTGGCCGCACCGAGTTCGACTCGCCCGAGGTAGATCAGGAGGTTCTTATTTCTAAAAACCAATCGGTTATATTAAAACCTGGCGATTTTGTAAGCTGCAGAATTATGGATGTAGCCGACTACGATCTCTACGGCGAATTAGTCTCATAATGCATCCTATAAAGCACTAAAGAAGGTGTCTCACAAGTCTGAAAATCATTTTTACCTAGATTGAGCGATTTGTTAGAAAAAAATAAAAGATGTCTTGCGCAACAAATTATTAATGAGTATCTTAGTGGTGATAAAACAAAAAAATAACCCATCACTTTTTGAGTGAGCAAGAACATCTTTTATGGGCACTAAGATAACAAAAATTGGGATAACAAGCGATAAAATTACTGCTCGTGGGGGGCTTCCTTTATTCCTTCGCTACATCGATAAAACAGGCCTCTACCGCTTAATATCGGGCACTATTCTTTCCCTGATAGCCAAGAGCAACAAAGGTTTACAGCTCAAGCAGTTTCTCAAACAGCTATTTGCTTTTTGCATGGACGGGACAAACACATCCATCTCATACTTTGACCAGCTCAAGACGGACGATGGTTATGCGGCACTGCTGGAAAACAGTACTGAAGAACTGGCGTCATCACACCAAGTAAAACGATTTTTCGCAAAACTTTCCGTTGTTACCAATCTGGTATTCAACAAAATACTACACGAGCTGTTTGTTTGGAGGATGAATATCACTCGCCCCAAAATTATCATACTGGGCATCGACACCATGGTGCTTGACAACGATGATGCCAAAAAGCGTGAAGGGAGCGAAACAACCTACAAGAAGAAAAAAGGCTTTCAGCCATTGCATATTTGTTGGGGGCCCTTCCTGATCGACGTGCTTTTTAGAAAAGGGAGCGCCCACTCCAATCATGGCACTGATTATACAGACCGGGTAAACGCCATTGTAAAGCTAATCCGTAAGCGGTATTCAGCCGATGTGCCGATTATAGTTTGTACCGATAGTGGCTTTGCCGACCAAAAAGCCTTTGATTGCTTCGAGCAATCGCTTGGCATACACTACATTACGACAAGCAAGATTTATGCAGATGTTAAGGAGTACGTGAAAGAGATACCGTCCCAAAATTTTGGCGAACTCAGTAAAAACAAGGCCATATGGGGATTTGTTGAATTTGGGAACAAGCTTAAGTCCTGGACCAAATTCAGACGGTGCATATTCACGAAGCTCAAACGAGAAGAATCTGGCCAATACGTAATGGATTTCAGCAAACCCGACAATGTGATTTACACCAACATAGGCAACTGCAAAGAAGCCGATGATAAACTCAGGGCAGCTGGTGGAGAGGCCTATTTTGAGACAGAAGCCATTATACGGGCCTCACATGCGAGAGGTGCTGACGAGTTGATACACAGGAGTATAAAAGAACTTGCCACTAAGGAACAGCTGCCGTTTAAGTCTTTTGGCATGAACCGTGCCTATTACTTTATGCTGGTGATAACCCATTTTCTTTTCGAGGCATACAAGCAGGATGTAACCGCCGATATTATCCCAATTACAACATACCCAAATACTTTCAGGAGAAAACTGATAGATTTTGCGGCTAAAATTACCGCAGGGGCAAGAAACATAAAACTGAACGTGAGCAAAACAATATACGAAACTTTTAGTATAGCAGAACTATGGGAACGCTGTCAATCGCCCCCGCCGATACAGCTTGTGTAAGGCACAAAAGAAAATATTGTGGATAGTAAAACTTCGTGTTAATGGGAAACCTATGCACTCGAAATAAAAAAAGTGCAAAAATTAAACTTAAATCGCCCTAAAAAAGGACACAGACCGAAATAATTCCCAAATTGGGAACTAAAAATCAGAGAAAAAATTTATTTTTGACACAAGCTGAAAAAAATGAAGCCCTGAATTTTAGAATCGCTCAATTTAGGTTTTATTCTCTTTGTGTTTTTTGTGATTTCTTTGTGAGTCTTAGAAGCTGTTTAAATTTTGAAATCTCAATTAACAGCCGCCCTCGTTAGAGGGCAAATAGCGATTAAAAACTACTAAAAATTGAACTAAGCACCCCAGAGAGGGTGCAATAAAGAAAAAATATCAATTGCGCACTCTACGAGGCGCTAAGATTTCAAGAAAGTATTTTTTCCATCGCTATTTGCCACCTACGGGGGCTTTATAAAAAATTATATTTTAAACTTAAACAGTTTTTTAGTGTAAAAGTATTTTAAATATTACACAAAGTTTCAGAGGTTTTCGTAAAGTTCCACAAAGAACTTATGAGGTACCCTCTTTCGCGTTCAACTAATCAATCCTTTATTACCAAACTGGATCAATGCACATTGATACCATATAACACAGCATACTAAAGGCTAAACTAACTCCTTAAGCTTGCCAATGGCAGCATCGTAGTTGGGCTCGTTCCCAATCTCAGGAACTATTTCAATGTACCGAATCACATCGTTGGCATCAATAATCACAACACCTCGGGCCAAAAGCCTTAGCTCGCTGATATGGAAACCATAGTTCTTGCCAAAGTCCATCTCGCGATGATCGGACAGGGGAACCAGGTTATCAATCCCTTCGGCTCCGCAGAAACGCTTTAGGGCAAAGGGTAAATCGGCCGAAATGGCTAGGAATACCACCTTATCGCCAAACTGGGCTGCCTCCTGGTTAAATTTACGGGTTTGCATTGAGCAAACGCCCGTGTCGATGGATGGAAAGATGGATAGCAGCTTTACCTTGCCCTTATAATCATTTAGACTTGCAGGCTTAAGCCCATCGTTAAGTAGGGTAAAGCTTGGCGCTTTATCCCCAATTTTAATCTCGTTTCCAATTAGGGTAACAGGATTTCCTCCAAAGGTTATTTTTTTACTCATAGCTGTTTATCGTTTTTAAGTGTGTTTTTTGTTTTGTATTACAAACGCTATAGTTGCTCGGTTTGTTCAGCAATCTACAACTAAACGCCCTTAAAAGGGCGTTTAGTTGCTGTTTTATGTGCTACTGGTCGATTCGGAATCAGGTTTTACCTCCTTCGGATTCTCCTTTTTCTTTACTATTTTGATCAGAATCTTTTCGTCCTTCTTGTTGTAATCAACACAAATGGTATCGCCAACCTGAATCTCGCTCTTTATAATTACCTCGGCCATTTCGTCCTCAAGGTATTTTTGTATTGCGCGTTTCAACGGTCGGGCACCATATTGAACATCATAACCTTTCTCGGCCACAAAGTCTTTCGCCTTGTCAGTTAGCTCAATGATGTAACCCAAGTTGTGAATCCTCTCAAACAGGCCTTTGAGTTCAATGTCGATAATTTTATGGATATGTTCGCGGGTAAGCGAGTTGAACATAATCACATCATCAATCCTGTTAAGGAACTCGGGCGCAAACGCTTTCTTAAGCGCCTTCTGAATTATGCTTTTCGCATAATCATTATTTGACGACTCGCTGGTATTGGTTTTAAAGCCAACTCCCTGTCCAAAATCTTTCAGCTCACGGGTGCCAATATTTGAGGTCATGATGATGATGGTATTCTTAAAGTCCACCCTGCGCCCCAAGCTATCGGTTAGCTGCCCCTCATCCAGAACTTGAAGTAGAATATGGAATACATCGGGGTGAGCCTTTTCAATCTCATCGAGTAGCACCACCGAGTAGGGTTTGCGCCTTACCTTTTCGGTTAGCTGTCCACCCTCCTCGTAACCCACATAGCCAGGAGGTGCTCCAATTAGGCGCGATACGGAGAATTTCTCCATATACTCGCTCATATCTATGCGTATAAGGTTATCGGTGGTATCGAACAAATATTTTGCAAGCACTTTGGCCAGCTGGGTTTTCCCAACACCCGTTGGGCCAAGGAATACAAATGTGCCAATGGGTTTATTGGGATCCTTAAGCCCGGCCCGGTTGCGCTGAATTGATTTCACAATCTTACCAATGGCCTCATCCTGTCCAATAACCGAGTCCTTTAGCTCTTCACCCATCTTCAGCAATCGGGTGCCCTCTGCTTGGGCAATGCGCTGAACCGGAACTCCGGTCATCATGGCAACAACCTCGGCCACCTTTTCGTCATCAACAATCTCACGATGCTTAACCAGCTCGCGCTCCCACCGCTGCTGCTCACGCTCAAGCTGCTCTAGGAACTGTTTCTCGCGATCCCTGAAGCTGGCAGCCGATTCAAAATCTTGATTTTTCACAGCCTTAAGCTTCTCGGCCTTAGCCTCTTCAATCTGCTTTTCTAAAGCAATTATTTTCTCGGGCACTTTTATGTTTGATATGTGTACCCTTGAACCCGACTCATCCAAAGCATCAATGGCCTTATCGGGGAGATGCCTATCGGAGATGTAGCGCATGGTGAGCTTTACGCAGGCATCAATGGCCTCGGGGGTATAGAATACGTTGTGGTGATCCTCGTAACGCTCCTTGATTTTATTGAGAATTTCAGTGGTTTCCTCGGGCGATGTTGGTTCAACCATCACTTTTTGGAAACGACGCTCTAAGGCCCCATCCTTCTCAATGTGCTCACGGTACTCATCGAGGGTGGTTGCTCCAATGCATTGTAGCTCGCCGCGGGCAAGGGCTGGCTTTAGCATATTCGCTGCATCGAGCGAACCGGTGGCGCCACCCGCACCAACGATTGTGTGTATCTCATCGATAAACAGGATAACATCGTTAGTTTTCGAGAGCTCGTTAAGTATGGCCTTCATCCTCTCCTCAAATTGCCCACGGTACTTGGTACCTGCAACAATCGATGCCAAATCGAGGGTTACTACGCGTTTGTTAAATAGAACACGTGAAACTTTACGCTTGGCAATTCGCATGGCTAGCCCTTCGGCAATGGCCGATTTACCCACGCCGGGTTCACCAATCAGAATTGGATTATTCTTCTTTCTACGGCTAAGTATTTGGGCAATTCGTTCAATCTCCTTTTCGCGGCCAACAATTGGGTCAAGCCTATTCTCCTCTGCAGCCTTGGTTAAATCAATGCCAAAGTTATCGAGCACAGGCGTATCGCTGGCAGGTTTCCCAGGGGCAGGTTGTGGCCCTCTGGGTGTTCCTCCAAACGACCGCTCATCGTCCTCATCGGAGAATTCGGCTTTGGTTTCAATGATTTCTGGTTTCATTTCGGCTTTAACAGTATAGTAATCAATGTTTTTTGCATCAAGCATCTGAGTTACAAGGCTATTCTCATCTTTTAAAATGGCTAGCAACAAATGAGCCGTGTTTATGGTCTCAGCTTTAAGCTCCCGAGCAACTAGCGTTACCAGCTTAAGCACCCGCTCGGCCGACTTGAAGAGCGGAAGGCTATCGGGGTCTAAAAGAGGGGAGGGCAGCTCCGAACCCTTAATTTTACCCTCGATTTGTTCTTTTGCCTCAGGGAGGTTAACCCCAAGCTCAAGCAGTATATTAATGGCCATTCCCTCACCATCGCGAAGGATACCCAGAAAGAGATGCTCTGTTCCAATGCTGGGGTTACCAAGCCTCACAGCTTCTTCGCGGCTGTAACTCAACACCTCCTTGATCTTATTCGAAAACTTGTAGTCCATCTATTCGTTTAAATTTTTTCGACACTAAAAGTAATACAGTATAACAGATTTACCAACTCTATGTTGTCAATTTGAGCTAAAAATTTAAAAATATTCTTGGCTTAAAAGTTGGTTTGCTGTGATAATTTTTAATATCATATTGCTAAACAGCACTATTGGGATGGCTCTTAGGAGGTTCAAATGCTCGACCCGAGGCCCTGAAAACATGTTGATAAATAGTAGATACGATACATTAAAGTATGGGATAAAATTGGTAAATTAGCAGGTTTTAAATTTGAAATGAAGTAAACCGTTTTTATTAAAGTAACACTTTTATAAATGACTGGAGAAGATAAAATTAAAGTGGTTAACATCGAGGAGGAGATGAAGACAGCTTACATTGATTACTCAATGTCGGTTATTGTTTCAAGAGCCCTCCCAGATGTAAGAGATGGATTAAAACCAGTTCACCGCCGCGTACTGTTTGGGATGTCGGGACTAGGGCTAACGCCCGGTAAATCGTACAAAAAATCGGCCCGTATTGTGGGTGAGGTATTGGGTAAGTACCACCCACATGGTGACTCATCGGTATACGATGCCATGGTCAGGATGGCGCAAGTATGGTCGCTTCGATACCCACTGGTTGAGGGGCAAGGTAACTTTGGATCAATTGATGGCGACAGCCCCGCAGCGATGCGTTATACTGAAGCGCGCCTACAAAAAATATCGGAAGACGTGCTGGCCGATCTGGATAAGAATACGGTTGACTTTAGGCTAAACTTCGACGACTCCCTTGAGGAGCCAACCGTAATGCCCACGCGCATTCCCCTTCTATTGGTAAATGGTACCTCAGGTATTGCCGTAGGTATGGCAACCAATATGCCTCCGCATAACCTATCGGAGGTGGTTGATGCTACCTGCGCCTATATTGACAACAAGGATATTGACATTGAGGAGCTCATTAAGTATCTGCACGGCCCTGATTTCCCCACAGGAGGTATTATATACGGAATCCAAGGCATTAAGGATGCCTACCGCACAGGTAAAGGCAGGGTTGTAATTCGTTCAGCCACAGAGATTGAGCAAACCGAATCGGGCCGAGCAAAAATTATTGTTACCGAAACCCCCTATATGGTGAATAAGGCGGATATGATCAAGAAAATCGCCGACCTTATCAACGAGAAAAAGATTGATGGCATCAGCTACATCAACGACGAATCGGACAGGAATGGTACAAGGGTGGTGATCATCCTTAAAAGGGAGGCCGTTGCCAATGTGGTGTTGAACAACCTGTTCAAGCAATCGCAGTTACAATCCTCTTTCTCAATAAATAATATTGCGCTAGTAGATGGTAGGCCTAAGCTCCTTAACCTACTGGATCTTATCAGGCTATTCGTTAATCATCGCCACGATGTAATAATTCGTCGTACACATTACGAACTCGATCAGGCGCAGAAACGAGCCCATATCCTCGAAGGGTTGCTTATTGCCATTGATAATATTGATGAGGTAATTGCAATAATCCGGGCTGCTCAAACCCCCGAAGAGGCTCGTGAGAAGTTGATGGAACGCTTTGAACTATCCGATATACAAGCCCGTGCCATTATCGATATGCGTTTAAGAAGCCTAACTGGGCTTGAACGTGAGAAGGTAAAAGAGGAGCATGCTGAGCTAATGAAGATGATTGAGTACTACAATCAGGTTCTCCAGGACGAAACCCTCCAAATGAAGATTATTAAGGATGAGCTCCTTGAGGTGAAGGCCAAGTATGGCGATGCCCGTAGAACCCAAATAGTGCCCGATGCCGAGGAGTTTAACCCTGAGGATTTTTATGCCGACGAGGATGTGGTGATCACCATTTCGCATCTTGGATACATTAAGCGCACCCCCCTTACAGAGTACAGATTACAGGCAAGGGGAGGGGTAGGCACCAAGGGAGTAGCTGCTCGGGATGAGGATTTTATTGAGCATCTGTTTGTTGCCTCAATGCACAACACCATGCTTTTCTTTACCGAGAATGGGAAATGCTTCTGGCTCAAGGTGTATGAGATTCCCGAAGGGGCCAAATCGTCAAAAGGAAGAGCTATCCAAAACCTCATTAATATTGAACCAGAGGATAAGGTTAAGGCTTACATCAACGTAAAAACTTTAAATGATCCCGAGTATGTGAGAAAAAAATTCATCATTTTGGGAACAAAGAAGGGCATAATCAAGAAAACATCGCTTGAGGCTTATAGCCGCCCACGCCAAAATGGGGTAATTGCCATCACCGTAAAGGATGGTGATCAGCTGCTGGAGGCATGCTTAACCGATGGCAACTGCCATATGATGCTGGCAGCAAAGAACGGCAAGGCCATTAAGTTCCCCGAGAACCTTGTTAGGGCCATTGGACGAACCGGAGGCGGAGTGCGAGGTATTTCCATAACGCCCGATGATGAGGTGATTGGCATGGTTTGTGTGAAGAGTGATGAAAAGGTTGATATTCTGGTGGTTTCAGAAAAAGGTTATGGGAAACGCTCAAATTTTGAAGATTATCGAATTACGAATAGAGGTGGAAAAGGAGTAAAAACCATCAATATCACCGAGAAAACTGGTAAGCTAATTGCTGTTAAGGCTGTTTCCGACAACAACGACCTAATGATAATAAATAAGAGTGGGATAACCATTAGGCTTGCAGTATCGGGAGTAAGGGTGGCTGGCAGAGCAACCCAAGGAGTTAAGCTAATAAATTTAAGGAATGGTGATACCATTGCTGCAGTAACCAAGGTGGATGCGGCTTCCGAAGAAGGGCAAGCGCAAGAGTTTACCGAAACACATGAAGAGAATGATAACTAAATGATTTTTAGTTAGAATAGAAAGATAAATTGATTATTAATCATAAACCAAAAACATGATGAAACGAATAATTTTATTTTTATCAGCTGTATTAGTGGCAAGCGGCTTGCTAGCCCAGACCTCTAAACAAGTAAATTTTAGCTCTTTAGAGAGAAAAGTGGAGAAAAGCAACAGTAACCTTGAGCACAAAAAACGTAGCACAAGTTACAAGACCTGGCTTTCGCATGGTGAACTAATGTTCGATGTGTATGACGCTATGACCCTAAGTGCAACCACCGGGATGACCATGAGTGAATTCAACATCATCGTGGGAACACCCAATGAAGAAACGGAGAAGGAGATTGATGGCCAAATGGTTACTGAGTACAAAATGGACAGGGTAAATTTTTACTTCATAAATGGCGTATTGGAGTACTGGACTTTCACCGATGAACTGGTTGCGAACCCTTTGAGGGTTGCATACAACAGCTTCCTGAAAGCAAAAGAGCTTGACGATAAGGGACGGGCAGATAAGAACCTTTCCGAAAACCTGAACAGGCTTAAGTATATGTACATTACTGAAGGAACAAGCAACTACACCAAAAAAAATTACTTGGAATCAGCAGAGCACTTCGAGACTGCCATTGAGATTGGTGAGCACCCACTTGTTAACTATGTTGATACCGTTGTAATTTACTATGCTGGTTTATCAGCTCAGGTAGGAGGCGATAACGAAAAGGCTATTAAGCTGTACAAAAAAGCTCTCGAGTACAACTATGGTACCGATGGTAACATATATTACAATATTTTTGAAGCTTACTCGCAGCTGGGTAAAGCCGAGAAGGGTGTTGAATATCTAAAAGAGGGATTTGTTAAATATCCAAAGAATCAAGCTGTTCTGTACGGGTTGATTAACTATTACATAGCACAAGGTGATGACCCACAGCTAGTGCTAGAGTACATACATCAAGCTATGGAAACAGACCCCAATGAGCCTTCACTCCATTTTGCTGAGGGTACATTGTATGATAAGCTTGACAATACAGACAAGGCTATGTCTGCCTATATTAAGGCCATTGAGCTTAACCCTGAATTTTTTGATGCACAGTACAACCTTGCAGCCCTATACTTTAACCAAGGTGTAAAGATGCTAGAGGAAGCCAATCAGGTTCCCGCAAGAGAGGTTGATAAGTACGATGAGATAATGGCTAAAGCGAATGCAGAGTTTAAAAAGAGTATTAAGCCCATGGAAAAAGCTTATGAGCTTAACCCAAGCAGTCCAGAGGTTGTTGAGACTCTAAGGAATTTGTACTTCCGTTTCCGTAACGAGAATGAAGCTTATCAGAAGAAATACGAAGAGATGAATGAAATTTATAATGAAATGAAGGAGTAGGATAATGCTCCAAAGCACTCATATAAAAGCCAGCACAATTGTGCTGGCTTTTTTATCATTTATTTTTACATAGCCATAGAGGAGTGAGCTGTGATTATTCTATTTAACATAATATGGATTATAAGACATTTAATTGTATTCCAAAAATATCGAATAAATAATAAGGAAAGATTTGTGTAATAGCTTTTATAATAATTGAAAATACTTATTTTTGGCAAGCAAAATGAGCAACAAAATTCTTGAAATAATATTCTGGTTTCAATATTTAATGTATTATTGTAACATAAACTTTTCAACTATCTATGAACAAAAAGAAACTGGTAATCAGCTACAAGAACCTTAGCCCTGAGCTTATAGCCCTGGTTAAAAAGAAATATCCTCACGGGTACCACGATCACGTAATCAAAGTAACAAAGCCAAACAACGATTTTTTTTACGCCATTACGCTCGATACTGACGAAGCCAGCTACCTAATTAAGGTAAATGTTAAGATTGACACCAAGCCAAAGGATGATGACGATGAGAAAGGGTTCTTTAGTGACTCTGACAGCATTGGAACGGATGAAGACTCATTCCCCGATGAAGTTGAAGATGAGCAGGATGAGGATTATTCTGACGATGACTAATCGATATATTCAAGCCTCGGCCTACCTTTTCTGAAACCTACAACCCGACATTTTAGTCGGGTTTTATATTTAATTACGGTTTCTAGCTGTTCTGTAAGCTTAATACCACAAAGATTACCCGAAATATCTATCAGCGTAACTATATCATTTTCAATCTCAGTAGTACTTGGAGTCTTTTTTTGAGATGCCAAGTCAAACTCATAAATCTCACCAATCTTGTAAAATGGATTTTCAGGTTCCACCCGCAGCTCACCAAGCCCAGTGTATCCGTAAATCTCACAGTTTAATTCATCACCAACTCCAAAGCCATAGTTCTTGTAGTGTTTCACCTTCAGCGTTGATCTGTAACCATCCTTACTCCTTAATACGTACACTTCATCGCCCTCGGGATTCTTTTCGCATTTAGTTATGTTAAATAGCTTGGGTTGTCCTATTAGCTTCTTTAGTGGTTCTGGTGATTGTTCACCTTTACAGTAAAGTTCAGGCACTCCCTTTCTCACCCGCTCTACGGTTAACACAACAGGGCTGCCTAGTGGCTTTCCGCACGCACAAAGCACCTTAATGGTATTGTCAAATATATCTTTAACACGCAGAACCCTACCTTGACCATCAGCAGAGGTTTCCTCTCCGACTAGCTCAAATTCATATTCATTCCCCTCTCTATACAAGGGGTGTAAAGGCTCTAGGTATACTTTTCCAGTACAGCTAACCTTATCCACTTTGCAGTGGATGGAGGTCCCGGGCTCAATGCCATAGCGGGCGTATAGCTTCTCAGGAATTAGAAGTCGCCTACCCGATTGATGTCTCAACAGGAAAAACTCTCCTTCTTCCGGCATGGTGATTTTTTTTAGAACCTGAAACGAATATTTGCCACCTTCTTCTAACTTCATATACAACTATTTAAGTGAAGCTACTTTAACAATTCATTGCAGATTTTTTTTGCTAATCCTGGGCCCTCGTATATAAATCCTGTGTAAAGTTGAACAAGACTGGCCCCAGCCTCAATCTTCTCAAGTGCATCCTTTGCCGACATAATCCCCCCCACCCCAATGATTGGCATTTGACCTTGAGTTTTATCATGGATATACCTAATAACCTCAGTGGATCGATCTCTAATGGGTGCACCACTCAATCCACCATTACCAATCTGATTAACAATATCTTCACTTGTCTTAAGCCCCACCCTGCTAGTTGTTGTGTTGGTTGCTACAAAACCATCCATTTGAAGCTCCACGGCAATGCTTATATTGCTATCCAGCTGATCTTTATTCAGGTCGGGAGAGACCTTTAGTAGCACTGGCTTATACTCAGCCTGCTGCTTACGATAATCCGAAATTGCCGATAGTATAGCCCTTAAGCTATCTGCATCCTGTAAAGCATTTAGATCCTTTACGTTAGGACAACTCACGTTAACTACAAAATAGTCAACATAGGGATAAAGCTCGATGAAACACTTCAGGTAATCACTTACCGCTTCATCATTGGGTGTAAGGGTATTTTTGCCAATATTTCCCCCAATTATAACCTTTTTGCTTACCCTTTTGGCAAGCCTGTTGCGAGCCTCAGCAACTCCCTTATTGTTAAACCCCATACGATTGATTAGAGCCTTATCCTTTTTGAGCCGAAAGGAACGAGGCTTGGGGTTACCAGGTTGTGGTTTGGGTGTAACCGTTCCAATTTCGATAAAGGCAAATCCAAATGCATCAAAATAATTATAAAGTTCGGCATTTTTATCGAACCCTGCGGCTAGACCAATTGGGTTCTTAAAATTTAAACCAAAAACCTTACGGGTTAGGTTAGGAAGCGATTTGGTATATACTTGCTGAACAATGAATTTAACTCCGGGTATTTTGAAAAATACTTTTATCAAACTCACAATTATGGTGTGAACGGCTTCGGGAGATATTAGGAACAGAATGGGGCGGATAACGAACTTGTACATAAATTTTTTTCGCAAAACTAATGCATTGCGTACTACGAAGCAAAACTTAATTGCAAAATTAGCTATTGAGGGGAATATTCAGTAAACGTCCTATCGTTGTAAAATACAATAACACGTTCAACTCGTTTTTCAAATATTGAATTCTCAGAGGGTTTAACTTGTTGCTCTTTCCTCGTGTCGATATTATGTTGAGGTGAAGTAGAGGGGGAACTAGCTTCCTTAGAGGTGTCGGGATCGGCAAAAAGCGTTGTTTGCACTACCTTCCGGTACATATCCCCAGTACCCAAAATTAACCAGTCGGGGTTGAGCTTTGGAAATTTACTCATAATGCTCTGGATCATATCAAATGATGGTTTGTTCCTTCCCGACAGTATGTGAGATATGGAACTACGCTGTACACCAATAATTTCGGCGAAACGTGTGGGTGCTATGCCCTCCTTTGTTAGAATTCTCTGTAAACGTTCTTTCATAACTTACATATTTATACAAATGTAGCAACTCAATGTGACATATGCAAACAACATTAGTTTACGTATGGCAATTCAAGATAGTTACATATGTAACCACTATTAACTTGGAGTTGATGATCGAATATGAGAGAGCACGTTGGGTAATGTACACAAATACCACAACAAGCTTAATGGCTATATACTAACTAAATACCGCATGAATTCATTGCTTTGCCCCTAAGCTTAATCTAATTAGTTAGCAGCGAATCAGGATAGCCTATGCTATACGAAGAAATATGTATACTGTGCAGTCCAATCATATGCTAATTTATGGCTGAGAATAAACGCTATTGCTCTTCTTACGATGTATATGTTACGCTATGGTTTAGCTCATGCTGTACTGCAAACTATCACAGCATAAAGCCTTAAAACGTCTCAAATCGGCTTTTATAGCGTTGAATAGATCAAATGTAACTATGCTGAATTCACATACAATAAACTGTAAAAGCCCCAAGGTGCCCTGCATGCCTAAGTAAACTCCTTTGGGGGTACCAATCCTTAGGTAGTGGACTAAGTATTATTAAAATTGAAGTAAAAACTATATTACCACTTATCAAAATACTGGTAATTAAAGCATTATACCAATAAATGGATGCAATACACCCCAAAATCGCCCTTTACGTGCAGCTAAAATTACATATTCACTTTATATAAATACATTAAATTACTGGTATGTAGTTACATAAAATATATACATACAACTATTTGATATATCAATAATGTCGGGTTGTGTTGCGCAAACTGCTAGTATGAGGGATGTTTACATATGTTATTTTATGGTGAATTTGTAAGAATATGAGACTACAGATGTGACTTTAATGTATACATTTGTATGCTAGAGTATTGCTTTATTGTGATTTAGTTACAGGTAGGTAAGGGTATTGCTAGGAATTATTATCCTGTTTAACATAACTAAACGGAAATGTGAAGAGGAATTTTAGTAGTAAAAGTCAGCAGATCTGTAAGCCGGGTTCTGTGAGCATAGCTAGGCTATGCTTTCTACCATTTATCTAGGCATAGTGTTGCCACAATGCTCGTGCGACCTACCCCTCGTAACTCTCAAAAGAGATCAGAGCGAGCAGCTCTGTAGCAAGGTTACCCTTGCAATTACGATGTACATGGTCTTGCACCCCATTAGGCGTACGGCTTCCACTGTCACCAATAGAACCGGTGGGCTCTTACCCCACCTTTTCACCCTTATCGCGCTAGCAACTAACGAGACGGTTATTTTCTGTTACGCTACTATACCCTCACGGGTATCTTCCCGTTAGGAAGAATGGTGCTCTGCGGTGCCCGGACTTTCCTCATCACCGGAGTGACGCGGTAGAACGATCTGCTGACTAATTATATAAGACGATACGAACGAAAACTTGTTGCAAAAATATTCTATTTACCGGCCTTGAGGTAAACCATGGTTGCCCCGTAGCCATACTCTTTAAAGGAGGCATCTTGATACCGCAGCTTAGGATAGCTTTTGTCAAGCTCCTTGCGCAATTCATGCTTAAGCTTCCCATTACCTACACCGTGAATAAAAACCATTTTGCTTGCCTTTGATTTAATACCACCCTCAAGAGCAACTTTAAATCGAGCAAGTTGCATTTCGATTATTTGCCCAGCCGTAAAATCATTGGGATTATCCACAAGCTCCTGGATATGCAGGTCAATCTCCTCCACTTCAACATCTACTTTTTTTGCTTTGGGCTTTGGATTATTTGAATCTTTTTGTTTAATAACACGTTCTATATTACTATTGGTCAATGTTTTTAGTAGTTCTTCCTTTTGCGAGTCGACAATCGAATAGATGATTGCACGAACCTCGAAGAATTCATTCTCGGCGAAGCTTCCTGCTCGGAAAAACTTGGTCGGATTGATACGTAAATCGTAGTATTCTGGTTGCTGTGGAGTAAATTCAATGTTTTTAAAAAATATACATTGTATGTTTAGGGTGACGTCGGCATTGAGGGTCTCCCTGGCAAACACCTTCACCATCTCTTTTGAATCGGGATATAGAAACCCAGCCCTAAGAGGTTTTACTACGCTTCCCTCCCAACGCGATATGCTGTAAAATGCTCTGTATGAGCTATCGTTAATAATATATAGCTCCTGATCGGAATCAACTGCCTTACTCTGATTGACAGGAACAAATGCAAGGTGTAAACCCAGCATATCCCCATCCGTGTCCTTATCGTCATCTAAAAAATCAATTGAACCCATATCCTCATAGGCCAAATTGGATTGTTCTATGGCTACGTTTGAACCGCCAGCCTGCTTATCAACAGGAACAACAGCGTTTTCGCTACTATCCGAAGTATTTGAATATCTCGACTCGGCTGACTGATTCACAACAATAACATCGCTTATCAAAGCGGGCACTTCAAAACCGTCGCCATCAAGCACATAAACCGTGTTTTTTACTATTCGGATAACCTTGCCCCCGCCAACATCGTTAAGGAATCTCACCTTATCACCAACTTTGCACTTCATCTCAAATCAATTAAATTGTATTACTTTTGCCCGCAAAGTTAGTCATTTTTTTAAGTAGAATTCAATTGAGCGCTCCCTATAAGAATATAGCTATTTCAGAATACGATTACCCCCTCGACGACAATAGGATTGCAAAGCATCCACTTAAGCATCGAGATGCGTCTAAATTGTTGGTGTATAAAAATAAAGAGGTAATCAAATCAACCTTCACTTCAATAGTTGATGAGATTTCTACTGGCGACCTGATGGTTTTTAATAACACCAAAGTTGTTCAGGCAAGGCTAAGGTTTACCAAGGAAACTGGAGCAAACATCGAAATATTTCTGTTGTACCCCGTTGTCCCTAACGACTACCAGCTATCGTTTATGCAAACCCATACAAACCAATGGAATTGCATCGTTGGCAACATCAAGCGTTGGAAGGGGGAAGTGCTTAAGCTTTCCATTGGGGAGTTAGGAATAACTTTACTGGCCCAGATGGTTAGAAGAACCGAAGATGGAGCCTTGGTCGAGTTTACTTGGGATAACAAGGATATTACTTTTGCTCAGGTTGTAGAGCATGTTGGGGAGGTTCCAATTCCACCCTACCTGAATCGAAATCCGGAGGTCGATGATAAGATGCGTTACCAAACGGTATATGCCAAACCCGAGGGGTCGGTGGCTGCTCCAACAGCAGGTCTTCACTTTACCGAGAATGTGCTTTCACAATTAAAAGTGAAAGGCGTACTCCTAACGGAAACCACCCTACATGTTGGTGCCGGAACATTCAAACCGGTTAAAAGCCCCACTATCGAGGATCACGAAATGCATACGGAACGCATTTACATCACTATCGGTTTAATTGATGCCATACTGAACAGAAAGAAAGATGTTATTGCTGTTGGGACAACCACCCTTCGAACCCTTGAAAGCATATACTGGCTAGGAGTAAAGGTTTTGGAGAATAAGATCGAAGAAAACATGTATAAGGTTGACCAATGGGATCCGTATACACTGAAGCAGGAAATTGGCCTAAATGAAGCCCTAAATGCCCTTAAAAATCAAATTTCTGACCACAGGCAAGGCTTCCTGAGTGCAAGCACACAGCTGCTAATTGTTCCAGGCTATAAGTTTAAAGTTGTAAATCGTTTGGTAACAAACTTCCATCAACCACGAAGTACGCTCCTACTCCTTGTGGCTGCCTTTATTGGCGATGATTGGAAAGAAGTTTACAAATTCGCTCTGGAGAACGATTTCAGGTTCTTAAGCTATGGAGATAGTTCAATACTAACCCGTGCAGGGCAATAAATTACGTTAATAGCACAATTCATCATTCAAACTCAACATAATGGCAACACCTAGCTCTAGCGCTTTCTTACCCACATCAAAAAAAGAGATGGATGCATTGGGATGGACTCAGGCAGATATCATCCTTTTTACTGGCGACGCCTATATCGATCACCCCTCCTTTGGCGCCGCCGTTGTTGGGCGGGTTTTGGAGAGCGCAGGGTATAAGGTAGCCATTGTTCCCCAGCCAAATTGGCGCGATGATTTAAGAGATTTTCGGAAGTTGGGAGTGCCACGCCTTTTCTTTGCAGTTACCTCGGGCAATATGGATTCCATGGTAAACCATTATACAGCCAATAAGCGCCTCCGTAGTGATGATGCTTATACCGCTGGTGGACAATCGGGCTTTAGGCCCGATTATGCAGTACAGGTATACTCGCAGATCATCAAGAAAATATACCCCGAAATTCCGTTAGTAATTGGTGGAGTTGAGGCCTCGTTAAGACGCCTTACGTACTACGATTACTGGGCCGATAAGCTGATGCCCAGCATCCTATGCGATAGCAAGGCCGATATGTTAATTTATGGGATGGGCGAAAAGCCCATAATGCAACTTGCACAAAGGCTAAACAAGGGAGAACTAATTGGAAGCATTACCGATTTGCCTCAAACTGTGTTCTTAACCAGCAACACATATCCTGATGATAGCAAAAGCATTACGCTACATAGCTACAACGATTGCTTAAAGAACCCCTCAAAGTTGGGCGACAATTTTAGGATTATTGAGGAGGAATCAAACAAGATGATTCCGTGCAGACTAATTGAGCCTTATGGCGAGAGCAGTATAGTTGTAAACCCACCTTATCCTATCGCCACACCTAACGAAATGGATGCTTGGTGGGATTTACCATACGTTAGAGCACCCCATGCCAGGTATAAAGGGAAAAAAATTCCCGCTTGGGAAATGATTAAGTTCTCTGTGAATATTCACCGCGGATGCTTCGGAGGATGTAGCTTCTGCACCATATCGGCTCATCAGGGTAAGTTTGTGACGAGCCGTTCGGAGAAATCAATACTGAAGGAGGTTGATAGGATAACGAAAGATCCAGAGTTTAAAGGCTACCTCAGCGATTTGGGTGGCCCATCGGCCAATATGTATATGATGCAAGGCAAGAACCTCAGCATCTGTGAAAAGTGCAAGAAACCATCATGTATCTACCCATCGATTTGTAGCAATCTCAACACCAATCACGAACCCCTATTGAAGTTATACCAAAAGGTGAGGAGCATCCCAAAGGTTAAAAAGGCTTTTATTGGTAGTGGCATAAGGTACGATCTTTTTGCCGACTGGAGTAACCCCGTGAATAGGCAGTATTTTGATGAAGTGGTGCGCTTTCACGTATCGGGCAGGCTAAAGGTTGCCCCCGAGCATACCGAGGACACTGTTCTTAGGTATATGCGAAAACCATCCTTTAAGCTCTTTGAAGAGCTTAAAGTAAAGTTCGACACTATCAACAGAACGTTCTTGCTAAATCAACAGCTTATCCCCTACTTCATATCGAGCCATCCCGGGTGCACCCGGGAGCATATGAATAGCTTGGCCCTAAGGATGGAGAAGATGCGAATCCACCCAGAGCAGGTACAAGACTTTACGCCTACCCCCATGACCCTTGCGTCAACCATATTCTACACTGGAGTAGACCCCTACACAGGTAAACCTGTCTTTGTTGAGCGAAGCAAGGAGGGTAAGCTAAAGCAGCGAGAAAACTTTTTTTGGTACAAAAAGCCTCCTGCAAAAAGGTTTGAATCGGGAAAAAGAAGCAATTTACCCTACAGGAAAAGAAAAGCGTAAAAAAATAATGGGGATGACCAAATTTTCATCCCCATTATTTTTTGAAAAACTACTGCTGCTTACGCGGTAATTTCTCAGGATGGTTGGCTGTTTGGTAAACCAGGGTGGCCACCACCACTGCCGCCTGCTTTAAATCAGCAAGCTGAATACGGTCGAAGGTGTCCATATTGGTATGATAGCCTCTGCCGTAATCAATCCTATCTTGAATAAGTGCAAAGCCCGGAATACCAACCCTGTTGAATGCCATGTGATCGGAACTGCCCGGATTTCGTGTTGATATGGCCTTTGCTCCTAGGTCATGAACCGGTTTTAGAAACTCCTCGAAAATTGGTTTTAAGGCAAGGTTGTCATGGAGGAAAATGCCACGCACCCAACCCGTTCCGTAGTCGAAGTTGTAGTATGCCGATAGCTTGTCGTACTCAGGGCCTTTGGTTTCCGTTTCGGGATCGTAAATATTTGCCTTTACCCAATTTCGTGAGCCATGCAGGCCTTGCTCCTCTGCGCCCCACAGGGCAATGCGAACGGTTCTGTCGAGTTTAACTCCCGATTGTTTAAGTATTCGCATAACCTCCATCATGACGATAACTCCAGAGCCATTATCGTTACCTCCTGTGCCTGCATGCCATGAGTCGATATGGGCACCAATCATTACAACCTCATCCTTTAGCTTGCTGTGCGTTCCCTTTATCTCACCAATTACGTTATAGCCCATTTGGTCGTTGGTTACTAGGCTGTTCTGGATATCGAGTTCCAGCTCTACCGAAGTTTCTCTGTCGATTAGCCTAACCATTCTGCCGTAATGCTCGTGGGTCATATCAATTACGGGCATTCCCAGCTGGGTTAAATTTCGTCCGTTCCGAGCACCTCCACTACGTACAACACCATAAGATCCCGAGTTGATGATAAGCGCAATGGTGCCCTCCGATTGACAGAACTCAATGATATCGTTGTTGCTAAGCCCCCTCTGCCCACTCTCCCTTTGTCGATCACGAATGAATGGGTCCATATCGGCCCTAAGCTGCGATATCTCATTCTGTTTACTTAGGTCCTCATCGGTAAATCGGGAAGCTAAAGGTTCAAACGATACCTCGAGATCCTTCTCGTAGGGAGTTATTACTACTTTGCCCTGTAACTTCCCTTTGTATTTGTCCAAATCATCGGTTGATTTAGCATTTACCATTACCACCTCGGCTTTAACCAGGCCATTTGTGCTTCCTGTCCATGCCTGAGGAACTGCTATAAGAGGTTGGTAGTAAGGCTTGGTTTGGGCTATATAGAATTTTTCCATTTGCCAGCCATTACCAAAAACACCCCATGGCTCTACCCTAGCATTTTCGATACCCATGGCTTGCAAACGATCTTTTGCCCACTCAACGGAGGTTAAAAAGCCTTGTGTGCCACTAAGGCGAGGGCCTATTCCATCGGTAAGCTCAATGGCCATTTCACGAAGTTCCGACTTAGAAAAAGCCTGATCCCTGATCAATTGAAAATCGTGGTACTTTTCGGTTTGTGCGAGTGAACTAAGCGAAGTAGCTAATACCACAAGGGTAATAGCTAGTAAACACCTTAACTTACTATAAATCATAATGTATAAATTTAGTTTTAATTTGAATAGGAGTAGCATTTAGTATATAAGCTAAGACAATGATTATAGGCAACAGTTTAATGGCCTAAATTCTTAATAATTATATTTTGCGATAATGGAAATATTGGTGTATTTTCACGTTTTAAAGGTTCAAAATAGGCCATCGGCTACCTAAAATCGTGGATATGAAAATTCGAATGAAGATTCGCAGCAAGTTGATGCTCTCTGTTTTACTTGTTACTTCAATTACCTTTGCATTATCTATTGGTTATCTAATTTTTAAGCTACAAGATATTTCGCTAAGAGAAGCATTTACCCAGGCCGATTTAAGCGCAAGCGAAAGTGCAAACTTGGTTCGAACCCAATTAAACCATGATATGGATATCTCTAGGGCAATAGCTCATGCAATGCATAACTTTAGAGATTTCCCTGAGCCTGTTCGACCCACCATTTTTAAGGAAGTAATCCATGGCATTGCCTACAATAACCCAGATATACTTTCGGTTTGGGGTAGTTGGGAACTAAATGCATTGGATAGCACATATACCAAGCCCTATGGTCGCCATAGGATAACCTACTACCGCGAGAATGGTGAGCTAAAATTCCAAGAGGCAACGATGAATCTTGATGGTGATGATATTGGCAGTAGTTACCATAGCATTAAGCTGTCGAAGCAAGAAACCATGATCGATCCCTATTGGTTTAGCTATACCGAAGATAGCGAGCCGCTACTAGAAGCTAGCACTGCTGTTCCTTTGCTTGAAGATGGGGTGTTTCGCGGGCTCTTTGGTATGGATATCGTTTTGGATAGCTACCAAACCCTTACCACGTCAATCCATCCTTTTGAGGGGAGTTACTCCATTATGCTCTCTAACAACGGCACCATTGTAGGGCATCCAAACATTGAACTATTAGGCGAACCTTTGGCTAAACACTTCAGCGAAATAGATAAACTTAATGACTTGTCTAACAGTGTATTAAATGGGGTTAACTTTTCGTTTAACATGGTAGACTCCCTTACCGGCGAAGAGTATTACGCTACCTTTGCCCCAATACCAATTGGGCAATCGAATACCCCATGGTCTTTCGGTATTGTTGTTCCTGTTAGCACTTTGCTAAGTGAGGCCTCAAGTATAACCCGCAACTCGCTATGGTTAAGCGTATTTGGACTGGTACTGCTAGCTGCAATAGTTTGGTTTTTTGCCTACAGCATAACCCGCCCCCTTGTAAAAGCTAAGAATGTGCTCGGAGAGCTAGCAATGGGTAATATTGATGAGCAAAAAAAGATCAGCTTACAAACAGGCGACGAGATTGAAGATATAAGCATATCAATTAATACCCTAATAGATGGGCTATCAAAAACTGCTCATTTTGCTAGAGAAATTGGCAAGGGAAACCTTAACGAGACCTACACTAAGCTAAGCGAAGGTGATATACTTGGGGATTCGTTGCTTGGAATGAGGAAAAGCCTTATTCACGCTAAGGAGCAAGAGGATGTTCGTAAAGCTGAGGATGAGAAAATTAATTGGGCCACCAAGGGAATGGCTCATTTTGCTGAGATACTCCGTCGGAATAACGATGATATGGAGGAGTTCTCCTTCCAAATTGTTAGCAACCTTGTAAAGTATGTTGGAGCCAATTTGGGAGGGCTGTTCCTGCTTAACGACGACAACCCAAAAGACCCTCACTTTCATCAAGTAGCCTCGTATGCATACGAGCGGAGAAAGTATGATGAGCAGCGTATTGAGCTTGGCGAGGGGCTAATAGGAAGATGCGCTCAGGAAAAAGAAACAATATTTATGACCGAACTTCCTGCCGATTATATTAAAATTGCCTCGGGATTAGGTTACGAAAACCCAACATGCTTACTCCTTGTTCCTCTTAAAATAAACGAGATGGTTTATGGTGTAATTGAGCTAGCAAGCCTAGAGGTTTTTGAAAAGCATATTATAAACTTTGTTGAAAAGGTTGCCGAGAGCATTGCAGCAACCATTTCAACCGTTAAAATTAACCTTAAAACGGTTAAGCTGCTTGAGGAGTCGCGTGTAAAATCGGAGGAGCTTGCTTCGCAGGAGGAAGAAATGCGCCAAAACATGGAGGAGCTGCAGGCTACTCAGGAAGAATCGGCTAGAAAGAGTGCTGAAACGGATAGCCTTATTAACGCGCTTAACGTATCGAGCTTTGTGATAGAATACGACCCCAAAGGAGTGGTTATAAGCGTAAACGACGAATACCTTAAGCTTACAAAACAGTCTGCGGATCAACTTGTCGGCACGCATCACTCAGATAATCTTCTGCTTGATGATGAACAGTTGAAAAAGTATAATCAGTTCTGGGCCGATCTAAACAACGGGATAATAAAGAAGGAAACTAGTCAGCTCCAGCTGGGCGATAAGATCTACACATTTATCGAAACCTACTCACCTATTTATGATGAGAATCGAAATGTGGTAAAAATCCTTAAAATTGCACATAATATCACCGATTTCATTGCTGAAGATAAGGTAAAATAAACAACTGCATTACAAATATTTATACAATAAAAAAAGGGGCATAAGCCCCTTTTTTTACTAAACAAATTTACTACCTAAAGCTAATGCCAATACCTCCAGAGTATAGGGCGTACTCACCAAGGGTGTAGTCGGCATGAATCGAAATTACTCCTAAACGAACTCGAGCCCCAATATTGGCACTGAAGGAATTTTTTGGGAAATCGAAAATTAATGGATCGGTGTGTACATCCGATGCTCCGAATGGAGCAACGCCTACGGCATAGTTCCCTTCGAGCCCCAAGCTGGTTATGGCGTGGCTATATCCTAATCCTGCATAAACTGAAATGAATGGAATGGTTTTACCAACCAATATCCGGCCAGTAAACCCTGATGCTCTTAAAAATAACTTCTGATCTGCAAAATCGGCTTGAGTATACCCGGCAGGCATCTCCGAAGGGATGTAGCTTATGCCATACTCGTAATTCAAGCTGGTGTAACCAACCATTAACGAAAGATCGATGGGCACAAGCTTTAGGCCGGGAATAAAATCTTTAAACTGATTTTTAGCACCTATTCCCCAAAGGTTAACCCTACCATACTTACCCAAATCCACAGGGGGCAAAAACCTAACCGTCACCTCTGTGCTGAATGGCAGCCCAACACCCGCCTGCACAAAGGGGACTGGCACCAAGGGCAGCCCTGCGCCTTGAGGTAAATCAAACTCAACATTCTCACCCTCAACCTCAAACATTACGGTTGGGCCTGTAGTGGCCTCACCTGCAATGGAAGGAGCCATATTATTCTGTGGATCTTTAAGCTGCAAGGTTTGAAGGCCAAGAGTTGAAACATCAAAGGTTCGAGCACTAACGGGGGCCACAGCAGCCGAAGTGGTTAGGGTAAGATTAAAGCCTAACACCTTATGAGGTCGTGCTGCCTGGTACCATCCACCATTTAGGGCGGTACCAAACATATTGCCAAAAGGCTCTAGGTATGCGGTTCCTAACTTCTCCGCATCATCAAGGCCTCCTTGCAAAATTTTTGCAATCTGATCCTGAGCAAACGACGCTGGGATAAGTGCAAGCACTAAGACCAATGACACAATAAGCTTTCTAATCGGGTTTGTTTTCATAGCGATCAAGGTTTGGTTAATGTACAGAATTGTTAACAACAGCTAAAACAAAAACTATGCAACTTTAGCTTAGTAATATACTTTAAATTGTGGTTCGAACTCCATTTAGCGGCAAAATTACTTTCACCATTTTGGAAGATGAAGCCGTAAACATTAATACATTTGCACAAACTAAACATGATGAGTAATATTCCTTTGGCAGAGCGGCTAAGACCAAAATCGTTAGACGATTACATTGGCCAATCGCATTTGGTGGGAAAAGGGAACATTATCCGTAGGATGATAGAGTCGGGCAACATATCCTCATTCATCCTTTGGGGTCCACCAGGTGTGGGAAAAACTACATTGGCGAGGATTCTGGCCAATGAGCTAAAGAGGCCATTTCACACCCTGAGTGCCGTAAACTCTGGTGTAAAAGATGTTAGAGAGGTAATTGAGAAAGCGCGATCCCAACGTTTTTTCAACCACCCCTCACCTATTCTTTTTATAGATGAAATCCATCGGTTTAGCAAATCCCAGCAAGATTCTCTTTTGGGTGCAGTAGAGGAAGGAGTTGTTACCCTTATTGGCGCCACAACGGAAAACCCATCGTTTGAGGTTATCCCCCCCCTCCTTTCCCGCTGCCAGGTTTATGTCCTAAAATCGTTGGAGAAAGAAGAGCTGGAAATGCTACTTACCAGAGCACTTACCACTGATTTTGAGTATAAGGAGCTTAACGTAAAGGTTCAAGAAACCGACGCACTATTTCGGTACTCCGGTGGCGATGCTCGAAAACTGCTAAACATACTTGAGATAGTTGTAAACTCTCAGGAATCGACCGATATACAAATCAACAACAGCACTGTTACCGAGAAGCTGCAGGAAAATATTGCACGATACGATAAAGGAGGTGAGCAACACTACGACATTATCTCCGCATTCATTAAATCGATAAGAGGCAGTGACCCCAACGCAGCTGTATACTGGCTAGCCAGAATGATAGAAGGAGGTGAAGACCCCAAATTCATTGCACGACGTTTACTCATTCTAGCATCGGA
>Ga0334885_1000468_pt1 | contig 70529 bp, 71 predicted proteins | sample GraSluR1_MG_8_FD_207233 | JGI IMG/M metagenome (GOLD analysis project Ga0334885, IMG submission 207233) | Sludge microbial communities from methane-producing bioreactor in Wageningen University, Netherlands - Granular Sludge_31_05-R1 | ecosystem: Engineered > Bioreactor > Anaerobic >...
TTTTAACTTTCTTATGATCAGGAACTATTACTGTTAAAATCCTACCAGAATCTAACCTTTTTTTCATTTTTATATGGCTACCTTTTCGTGAAACCTCACGAAACCCATCCCTAGAAAGGGTTTTACAAATTTCAAGTCCCGACAGGATGGGAAGTTTCTGGGTAGCCATGGATTTTTACATCCAACTTGGTCATGTGTGGATTTTCATAGGCATCATCCAACAGAGAATGTTTATCTTTGAATTCCTTTTCCTTATCTTCCAAGATAATAGAAACAGCATATTCTAATATTGTGTCAGCGTATTCTTTCTGAACATCTTTATCCTCTAAAAACAGTTCTAAAGCTTCCCTAGCATTAGCTAATGCTTCCTCTTCAGTTGTCCCCTGACTTCCTACACAGAAAACAGGACATATGGCTATTACGTGTTCATCTTCTCTGGTTAGCTCAATTGGTAATTCAAGCTTAACAATCACCTATTAATCCCTCCAGGAATCCAGTTGCTACTTAAAAACCTGCTAAAAAATTAATATATTCCTGTGCTAAAATAAATTATGTAAACCTGCATATATATTTTTAATCAAATCACCGAACAACTTTCGCAGTACATTAAAGTATGGGTTTAAATACTAAAATCCCCTAATAGAATGTGTTTGAAGAGAAATTCAACAAGGGGCCCGTAGCTTAGTCTGGCAGAGCGCTCGGCTCTTAACCGAGTTGTCGCGGGTTCAATTCCCGTCGGGCCCGTTATATCCTTTTTTTATCCAGATCCATTTTTTTAAATATTTACATTAACAACCATATCAAAGATGTATCTCTTTACGGATTGACAGGATAATTTTTATTAATGAGACGTATGGGTTCGGGAAACATATTATTCTTGAAGTATTCTTGAATTATAAAAAAAATTTTACTTCGTAATATGTAGATATAAAGAAATAAAAAATCCTAAAAAGGCATGAATAGGTAATAAATCAGAAATATATCTGTTAAATTGAAAAAATCTCGTTTTATTCATGTTTTGGGCTATATAGAGTGAGGTTTTTATATCAAATAAACATATTTTTTCTAATTTACAAAAAAATTTAATGATCTATTTAACTATTAATTCAAAAAATATCTATACTTTTAATCAAAATTATTTAACTCAGACATTTGAACTTCACTATCAAATTTTTTGTAAGGCGATAAATTATAAAGAGTCTTTGATAATTTTATGTCTCCTTCTTTATCCAGTAAGAAATATGTGATTATTGCACCACCACTATGGGATAATTCGCTCCACAAGATATTTCTTTTTACTCTATTATTCCCACCAGCATACACAATCCTTAAATATAAAATATATGTACTTTCATCAACTTCCTCACCATAGATATTATCTGCACCCTCACCTACTATATTGTCTAATATTTCGCCTTCTAAAAATTTCCCTAATCGGGTTGTTGCTGTCTCATCAACAGTGGTTAAAACCTCCATCATTTTATCAACTTGACTATTCAAATTTTTTAAATATTCAATTGTATCAGATTTATTTGAACTTTCCGCGCCATTTATTATCCCCTCAGCTATTTTCTTTAATTCTAACAATTCTAATACACTACTTAGAAGGCCATCCGATACATTGGTTTGAAAAGGAGGATAGATTGGTTTAAGGTTGTTTGATTTTAAAGCCATGACCAGATCTGCAACTAAAGCTTCGTAAACTATTTCTACTTTTTTACCTTTAATTTCAGTTTCAGTCCTGAAAAGTGAAATTGTATCTATTATAGACTTAACTACACCAGTGCCTACAGCTAGAGGTTCTAATGGACTTATAAGCATTTCAGTCTGTATTTTTGTAGGTTCTTCAGCTGGTACGCCTGTAATCTCTATAGTCTCCTTTGCTTTTTCTATTAATTCATCATATCTTTCTTTAAAAAGGTTTATTTGTTTTTTAAATGTTTTATAGGAGAAAAAAGTGTTGAGATTGTTCTGATCAAAAATAACCACCCTTTTCAGGTTAGGATCATCATAATTTTTAATTTTCCTACAGATATGATCAGCAATTTCAGAAACAGCACTGTAAGTGATAACTTGACATTCAATAGAAACCTCATCATCCACTGTAGTTTTTCCTTCAAGTGCTTTAACATCAGAAGCAGGTATTTTAGCCTCTAATGCGGCTTTTTCAGCTTCAGCAGCTGCTTTTTTCGCTTCAGCAATTGCCTTTTCCAGTTCAGCCCTTTCCTTTTCATTCTTTATATCAAAATTATTTTCCTCTGACACATTTCATCCCCCCATACTAAACCTGATATTCCAACATAATATTCAATTAATAAATTATGAAATTTAGACAATATTTAATTATTGAATCTAGGCAGGGATAACATGTTTTAGCTAGAAAATGTCAAGATGAACCATCACATGCAATCATAGTAAAAAGAAATTTAAAAAATAAATCAATGCTACATCAGTTCCTGCTCCTTCTTAGTGAACATCAGGGCTGATAGGAAGACCATCACCGCTGCAAAGACCATGATGACGGTGATACTGATTTGGAGTGGTATGACCCCGGTTCCCAGTATGATTTGCCTTAGGGCATCCACACCATAGGTCAGGGGATCCAGGTAGACCGCTGCCTGAAGAAACATGGGGAGTCCGCTGACTGGGAAGAGAGCCCCGCTCAAGAGGAACATGGGCAGGACCACGAAGCTCATGATGAGGTTGAAACCCTCCATACTGTCGGTGAAGGAAGCTATGAGTAATCCGACACCGGCGAGTCCCACAGATATGGGTATCATCAGCAGGGTGCAGGCTATGAAGATTAAAGGGGTCATCTGCACGCCCACCACAAAGGAGAGTACCAGGAGTATGACTCCCTGGATCACCGCGGCGGTGCCTATCCCAATGGCCTTACCGAAGACTATGGAAGGGCGGGTGATGGGTGCGACTAATATTTCCTTTAGGAAACCGTACTGCCTGTCTATAATCACGGAAACACCGCTGAAAATAGCGGTGAAGAGGATGGTCTGGCCTATGATACCAGGGTATATGAAGGCCTGGTAGCCCCCGGCGACGTTACCAAATCTTATGGCGGATCCTAAACCGGTCCCAAAGATCACAAGCCATAAGAGTGGTGTTACCACGGAGGTTAGTATTCGGGAGCGGTAGCGGACGAACCTCTTCATCTCCCTTAGCCATATGGTGTATATTCCTTCCAGTTCCGCCATGTTTATCTCCCCCCGGTTATCTTGGTCCCAGTGTAGCTTATGAAGACATCCTCCAGGTTGGGATGCTGCAGTTCAATGGACTCCACCATCACACCGTTCTGGTTGGCGAAGTTCACCAGTGGAGGTACCAGGTTCTCACCCCTCTCCACCATGAGCTTGATAGTGGAATCATCCTCGAAAACTTTCTGCACGTAATCCAAGGTTTTAACCTTCTCTGTGAACAGTTCCGGCTTGTCGACTTTAACTGTGATGGTATCTGCCTTTAACTCCCTTTTGAGGTTTATGGGAGAGTCTGATTTTATGATCTGTCCCTGGTTGATGATGGCCACCTCATCGCAGAGCTGGTCTGCCTCCTCCATGTAATGGGTGGTCATTAAAACTGTGATATCCTCTTCCTGGTTGAGCTTGGTGATGTACTCCCAAATATTCTCCCGGGTCTGGGGGTCCAGGCCCAGGGTGGGTTCATCTAGAAAGAGTACCTTGGGGTGGTGGACCAGGCCCCGGCCAATTTCTAACCTGCGCTTCATACCGCCAGAGTAGGTCTTGGTGTACTCATCCGCCTTCTCCCCCAGGGCTATAAGATCTAGAACTTCATCTATACGCTTCTGCCTGACGTTGCTTGGTACAGCGTAGAGGGATGCGTGCATCTCCAGGTGCTCCCTTCCGGTTAGGATGTCGTCCAGGGCCCTGGACTGGAAAACTATGCCAATTGATGCCCGTACTTCCCTAGCATTTTTAACCACATCGTAGCCGTTTACTGTGGCACCGCCTGATGTTGGTCGAAGGATGGTGCAGAGCATCGATATCAGGGTGGTCTTACCCGCCCCATTAGGGCCTAAAACACCGTATACGCTGTTTCTAGGTACTTTAAGATTTACAGAGTTAACAGCGGTAAAATCACCATATTTCTTGGTTATATCGTTGGTTTCAATTATGTAATCAAATGAATTATTCATGGTTACCCTCTATTTTTTTATTCTTTCAATTTGAAATTTATTACAAAAATATTAGTGTGAAATCTATGAAAAGTACCAGTTCCGCTTCATCTCCACATACAACGTTAAATTATTAATTTTGAGTTAATACTATTTTCTGATCCTAACAATTTATGCACCATTCTATGCACCAAACTATGGATCTATGCACCATAATTTTCCATGCACCAAACTATGCACCAAACCATGACTCTATGCACCAATTTTCTAAACAGCTTTATATTTGGTATATCGGCCTCTACCTGTTTTTTGGACTTGTTCTAATTCAACTAGTTTGTTAAGATGTCTTGTTGCAGTGTTACGAGGTACATTGAATAATTCCCTGTATAATTCATTAGTAAACACTTTACCCTCATTGACCATTAATGTCAAAGCTTCAATTTGCACATTTTTCAAACCTAATTCTTTTAAATCAGTCATACGTTCATCAGGAATACTTGCAACAAGATCCAGAATTTTGTCTCCAGGTCCATAGAATTTAACAATGAAAAAATCACCTTCCTCTAAAAATTCCGGTTCATTTAATCCGTGCCGAACCATTAAATTTTTCATTTTAATGATCCCAGTACCATACCTTTCCATATCTTTAGTTTGACTGAATATTTCACAGATCTTTTTATTCCTGGTCTCATGTTTTCCTTCAATCTCATCAATTGTTAAACCTGCGATTACACCACCAGGATTACTTATTTCAACTCTATCATCAAAAACGGAAAAAAGAATAGGCGCACCGGTACGATCATAATCACGATGAGCTATTGCATTGATTAAAGCTTCTCTTATGGCTTCGTAAGGGTATTCTGGAATGTCAACTCTCTTAAATTCTACAATTTTATTTGCTATACGAGTATTCCTCCGGAAAAATGATTTAACTTCGTCAAGCATTTTATATATTGGTCCGTTAACTTCTTGACTGTCGATGGTTTCTAGTCTGGTTACTCCTTTAAAACGTGCGATACGAATTTCATTTTGAGGTATAAAGTCTGATGGATTTTTTCCAAAGAAAAGCAGTCCCGTATTCGTGGGTTTAATTTCCCCTTTGTATTCCTTTACTACCTTTAAAATGTTGCGTAGTATGTCGTCTATATTCCTGGTAGGCACATCAAGTTTTAATTGAGTGGCTCTTTTCTCCAGAAATTCTTTAACTTCATCCTCGTTTATAGCATCATAATCAGCTTCAGTAGCGATTGTCATATCAAAAGGTTCATTCCGGATAATGCCATTTTCATACAGATATAAAACGAGGCTATCTGTCACATGGCCTTTTAAATCATCTAAATCTTTGAACCTTTTATATTTAGCTAATTTCTTAATTCTCTCGATGAATTTTTGGGTTCCTTCATCTCTTTCAGTATTGCTATCTTTAATATAGATAACAGTATCATTATGTGGGTTTGCTTCATTGAAGCTTTGAAATTCTAACTCGGTTGGTGATAAACCATCATCATTAGGTGTTCCATATACATTACCAATTAAACCTATGTAAATATCACTTTTCTCTACCTTTTCTATATAAGATGTAACAGGATCTTTCCCATTGGCTGGTGAATCTTCGAAGAGGAAAACATTAAAAATGTCATTAAGGACTAGGTTACTGGTTATTGCTTCTTTGACAGCAAATCTTTCATCTCTAAGTTCAGTCTGATTTCCACTTACAAAAACTCTTAATTTCATAAGTTATTCCTCTGATACAATTTCATAGTTAATCCTTCAAACTATAACTCACAATGAGATAGAATAAAAATGGAAACCAATGAATTTGTCCATTATTTTAATTATATAATCATGGATATCCCTTCTAGAGAAACTATTTGATGATAAAAAAGTTTCAGGAATTTTATTATTAATCATTATATAACTCTGGGTATAATTTTCTTTCTAAAATCTTCCATTAAAAAATAAATCCTACGGATGACAAAATAGGTAAGTGAAGTTAAGGATTTACAACACTAACCATTTTAAAATTAATTTGAGGTCACCACCATGATATTTGAAACAGTTAAATCTGCAGGCCTAGCCCATAAATCCTACTTTATAGGATCAGGCGGTGTAGCCGCCTTGATAGACCCCCGCAGAGATTGTGATGTATACCTGGAGATAGCCGAACGTAATAATCTGAATATCAAATACATCTTCGAAACCCACCGTAACGAAGACTACGTGATCGGTTCTGTTGAGCTGGAAGAAATAGCCGGCGCTGAGGTCTACCATGGAGAAGGTTTAGATTTCAGCTATGGTAACTTTGTCCGGGAAGGAGATAAGTTCCAGTTAGGTAGTATGGAGCTTGAGGTTTTAGAGACGCCCGGCCACACCCGGGAAAGCATATCCATCACCGTTAAAGACAAAGCTGTTTCCGATGATGTCTACATGGTATTTACTGGAGACGCCCTATTTGCCGGGGAGACCGGTAGGATTGATTTGTACGGTGAAGAACAGAAAGAGAATAACGCTTCACAGCTTTATGAGAGCATCCATGATAAGATCCTCCCCTTAGGTGATCAGGTTATAATGTGCCCCGCCCACGGTGCCGGTTCAGTCTGTGGGGCGGATATACGGGAACAGGAACTCACAACCCTTGGGTATGAGAAGAAAACTAATGAGGTGCTGAGTTACAGTAAGGATGAGTTCGTTGAGTATAAAATCAATGAGAATCTGTACACTCCCCCATACTTTAAGAAGATGGAAGAACTAAACCTGACAGGACCCCAATTACTCTGTAAACTCCCCGCGTTAAAGGTGCTTGGGGTCAGCGACTTCAAAGCCGTGATGGAGGATGGTGCTCAGATCGTTGATGTGCGAAACCCCTCGAGCTTCGGAGGTGCGCACATCCCTAACACGTTGAGCATATTTAAAAACGGAGTACCAGTCTACGCCGGCTGGATGCTGAACTACCAGAACCCCATAGTTATAGTAGATGAAGAAGGCCAGAGCATGGAAGAAGTAAGGCAATACCTGGTCCGAATAGGATATGATTATATCTACGGCTACCTGGGACGAGGATTCCCATCCTGGTACCTCCACGCCGAACCAATCAAAAAATTGGAACTTTGGTCCGTCCATAAACTAAAGGAAAACCAGTTCGACCCCGCCATATTCATCCTGGACGTCCGCAAGGAAAGCGACTGGGAAAAAGGGTATGTTGAAGGAGCTCATCATATTTATTTGGGGCATGTGAAGGATCATTTGGATGAGATCCCTCGGCATAAAAAGGTAGTGATATACTGCGATGCGGGGAATAAGTCTACTATTGCAGCCAGCATTTTGAAAAAGAATGGATACGCAGATGTGGCCACAGTTTTAGGTAGTATGAAGGCGTGGAAGGTTGCCGGGTATCCTGTTGTGATTCGTTAAACATCTCATAAGATCAACAAATGATTGTCATTCAAGTTTTTAATATACTATTAAATGATTCAACCAACTCTAGATTTTCTTTTTCAAATTGCTTAGATGAAATAATATTATCAAGCTTATTTTCAAGAGTTTTTATATCCATAAATTCTTTTAAAAAATCTATTGCTTCAGAAATAGATATTTCATCTAAACCCTTGTTTTTGATTAAAATTTTTATTAACATTATAAAATTAGATTCGCTAATAGTTTCCATATACTCTTTTACTTCTTTTTCATTTCCGAAATTTTTCCAAACCTGAAGAATAAAAAGAGGCATTTTTAATTCGGATAAATCATTTGAAATAAGAAAGTTTTTGATTTTTTTAGTTATAATTAATTTAAGTTCATCTACATGCGATTTTTTTAGATTAATAATGTCTTCTTTAGGCTCATCTTTCTCTAAATCATGGAGTATTCCACATGATAATTCACAAATAGTATCCAAATTATTAGATTTAGTTATAGCATTTTTTAAAATTACAAATGCCTTCTCAACATCCATAGTTTTAAGAAGATTCACAATAATACGTTCAACTATTATTATATATGGATAAACATCAGTTTCATCACCAATTTTATTTCCTATACAATACATAGTCCCTGTTATACTTTTTTTGTTATTTTCATGAAATATATAATGCTCATTTCGAATGATGCTATCTAAATGACTAATAAATTTAATTTGTAAGTTAGGTGGAAGTGTTAGAATTCTTTTTATCATCTCATTTGTTTCGGAGTATACTATTTGGTCGAACTCTTCTTTAGAAATCTCCCAACTAGGGACTGCATATTTAAAATAAGTGTCAAAATTATTTCCAGTACAAAGTCTCTTATTTACCCGCCATTCCGACATATAATCTCTATTATCTACATTGGTGTAAATTCTCTTAAGATTTGGAAATAATACTTGTAAAAAACTTTCGACATTCTGAATAGGAATATCTGACAAATTTAAGTTATTTATAGCTTCCGCTAACTCCTTCTTGATGATTTCTTTGTCGTTTGAACGGCTATTAATTGAATATTGATAATCATAGAGAAGTAAATCTTTATTTTTCTTTATAAAATGGTAAAATTCTGGAAGAAATACTTGAAGAGCCTTTAGTGCATAATAATCAACATTATATACGTCATCTCTAACCATTTCGAAAGTTAAATTTAAAGTGTTTATATAGCGGTTGACATTTCTAATGTTTTTAAATTTATATTTAAGCACCGAATTATAGAGGCCATCAAAATAATAACTTTCATTTTCATTTTTGAACTTATCAAACTCTATTTCTAGTTTTTTAGTTACTAAATCTTTAACTTCATTTTCTGTAATGTGTGGAATTTCAAAAATTACTTGAATTATTTTTTCTAAATAATCAGAACCAGAGAGATTGCTTCTTTCTTAACAAAGGTTGATGAGAAAATTGGTTTTATAGATAAATCTAATGAAAGTTTGGTGGTTGCCGAATATATATTTGAAGAAGGAATTTCTCCTATGTGGGTTATTGTATCTTCTTATTATTCCATGTATTATATGTCAAATGCAGTTCTGGGTCAACTTGGTTTTAAAGTTGGTGAAAAAATGTCACACAGAATCACTGCTGATGCATTAATAGTTCAAGTAAGGGATAAATTAAAAAATAGCCTCTTACAAGATTTTGATGAAGCTAAAGATGAGTATGCTAAAAATAGAAAATTTAACAGATGAAATTATTGAGCTCTATGATCTGGAACATAGAAGAGGTTAAAGTCTCAATATGTGATGGGTTACGATGCTCAAGTTTCCAAATCAAGCACCTCACTTGATAGGGCAAAATTCGATGTAGAGCTACAAAAACTTTTAGTAGAGCTTTAATATAGAAATACGCCAGATGTAGTGATATAATAATTACTTACTTGCCCACTCTTTCCTTACGTATATAAAAATTTATGTTTAATTTTTTTCCTACTTATTTATTTAGTAAGGTTATCTTTTTTTCAAGAGACTAAATACTATTCCGGAATCTTATTCATTTTTGAAGCAAAATTATAAATTTACATTACAACAAATTATATAAAAGGGTGTGTGTTTATTGTCGAACATATTAAAACTACCCTTAATGGGTAAAAAAGAATATGACCAATTAGTTAAAGAACAGTATCTTAGTAGAATTGCTTTTCTGGGTGAATATCCCTATATCGCTCCTTTTATGTACGTTTTTGACGGTAAATATCTGTATTTCCTATCCACCAAATATGGTAAGAAGATGGATATGTTTCGCCAAAATCCCCATGTAGCAGTGGAAATTGAAAATTACAGTTCCGATCTAGTTGAATATCAATTTATAACCTTACAAGGGACTATAGCAGAAGTAAAAAATAGTGAAGAGAAATTTAAAGTAAAAAAATACTTTGTGGATATGATCAACCGTAAAAATCTTTCATCAGGAATTATGGCCGCGTTGGGTCATTCACCAGACGAACCACCAGAAGCGCTGCTGGAGGAAGAAAAATCCTACGTATGGAAACTGGTGGATGTAACCAATATAATAGGTATAAAAAATAGTGAAAAAATTGATTAGAATGTGAAAAAGAGATCTAGAGGTTATTAAGATGGACTTAAACCTTAAAGATATACCTCGGTTGATTGTTTCTATAATAATTGTTTTTATAGCCGGGGCAGTAGGAACTATATTCACATCGTCTCAGATCCCCACCTGGTATGCTACCCTGGCAAAACCATCCTGGGCACCACCAAATTGGGTCTTCGGACCAGTATGGACCACACTTTATGTATTAATAGGTGTTGCATTGTTTCTGGTTTGGAAGGAAGGTGTTGACCGTAAAGATGTTAAAATTGCCCTGTCAGTCTTTGCAGTGCAGCTTGTACTAAATATTCTATGGTCGGTCATATTTTTCGGTTTACATTCCCTCCTAGGAGGGCTTTTGACTGTAATCATACTATGGATAACTATACTGGCAAATATCATCGTTTTCTATCGAGTGTCTAGACCAGCCGGGTTACTGTTAGTTCCATACATCGTATGGGTGAGCATTGCTTCCTATCTAAATTACAGTGTTTATCTACTGAATATATAAAAAAGGGTTTTATATTTCTAAAAAAAGGGTTTTATATTTCCGGTAAATCTCTTATGAACTATCTTACTTTTTAAGTTCATTAAAACGCCTTAGAATATCAACTTTAATGCTTTCTATAATCTAACTGGGTTAATTTTGTGTTGCTTAAATTTTTTTTGAAAAATTATGTTACGTTTTCAAAATGTCTTAAAGACCTAGTCAACCACCTTTTTTAACAAATTTAGTTCATTAAAGATCATCCTATAACATCTATCAAGTATGTCGGGGATGGGAGGTGTCATTTAGTTAGACCTCCCCCTTAATTTTTTTTATTCAATCAAAATACATTGCCAGGGCTGGGCCTCAGTATCTATGGTGGCGAATAATTCCTTTTCCACATCCTTAAAGAGATCTTCACAGGTGAATTTTAGATCATCCGCCTTTTTAACCGGATACATTCTGCCTCTAGCACTTTTAACCACTATTTCACCCTCTCGGGTTATGCCTACTACTAATTGTTTTATTTCTTTTGCCATGAATATTATCTCCCAATTCTTTCTAGTTCTTCTATATGTAAATCTGTTGTTTTATACTTGTTTTTTAAATTCTTTCCTCTTTCCAGGTTAAAGTTTTCATATTTCTAATTTTTAAAAATACACTTTTCGGTAAATCGTATATGCCAGACAAAATTTAATGTATTGTAAAATTTAAATATAAGATAAATAGTAATATAATATAAAGAGAAATGGTCTTGTGATATGATGATAACCACAAAATTATATAATCGATATCAAACTGTTATTCCTGCCGAAATTAGGAAAAAAATTCATGTTGATCCAGATTCCATTATAGAATGGAGTATTAATGAAAAAGGGAAAGTTGAACTGGAATTCAGAAAAAGGGTGACTGAAAAGGATTTGATTGGATTGGTTAAAGAAAAATTACCTTACAATTCCGTTGAAATTAAAAAAAGAGCAGGAAAAGGCCTTAAATGGTAGAATTTAGGTGTTAAACTTGATTTTTGTAGATTCTTCCTATATTATTGCTTTAGTGGCAGAAAAAGATCAGTGGCATGAAGATGCTGTGAAAAATATTACAAAAATAGAAAAAAGGGAAAAAGTCATTACAGAGACTATGGTTATTGAATCTATTAATTTAATAGGCAAATGTAAAGGAGGAAAGGTAGGGAAAACCATATTCCAGTACATTCAGGATAATTATACAATTTATAACCCTCACAATATTCTAAAAAGAGCCATGGAAGAGTTTGTTAAATATGACGGAACTCTGTCACTAGCAGACTGCACAGCCATTATAACCATCCAGGATTTAGGAATACGCGAAATTATAAGCTTTGATGGTGATTTTGATAAAGTTAAGGGAATACTAAGAATAAAATAATATTTTAACCCAGTCAAATACGTTTAAAATCCTTAAAACCAGGTTTATTATATTTCCCCATTGTATTTCCAGACTGGGATTTCATATTATTAACTCTCAAGTTAGCAGTTAATAACAAATTATTTAAGGTCTGAGAACATAATAGTGGTGGTCACCAGAATGGTGGTGACTTAAAAGAGTTGAATGAAAAAGTGGTCCAGTGACCAGAACCGCGGAGGTGGTTCAATTAAGAGCAAAAAGAGGCTCGTATATTGCAACAAACGGTTCCGTGTTACTTTACCCGTTAACTGGGTAAACAGAGTGGGAATAAAGCACGGCGATTACGTAAACTTGCAAATAGACGGCAACAAGCTCATAGTTAAAAAAAGCGACTAAAACCACTCTAAAAAACTTTTTTAACCCCACATCTTTTTTTAAATTTGAATTTGTGTTAAATTTACGAATTTTGTTTCTTACGTAACTTTTCTAGAACTTTATCACTTTCCAGTTCCCTTATGGCGTCTTTCGCTATCCATTTAGCACTTCTGGAATTTAACTGGTCAATTTTTTCTGCAACTGCTATGGCTTTCCTGTTCAAATCCAGGTTGCGCTTTCCGATCTGTCTTAGAGCCCAGTTAACCGCTTTTTTTACGAAGTTCCTCTCGTCACCGGATTCCCTGATAATTAAAGAGAATAGTTCTTCGAACTTCTCATCGTCCGCCTTTTTATCGTGCACTGCTAAGGTGGCAATTAAGGTGAAGGCCGCTCTTTTAACGAACTCCTCATCCAGGGCGCTCCATTCTTCTATTTTCTGGCAGGCATAGGGTGTTTTCCGGAATAATTTCATACAGCACTGGTCGCAGACGTCCCATGAGTTAAATTCAAGGGCCCATCTCTCCATCTGTTCCTCGGTTACTTCTTTGGGGTCGTCTACCATGCAGGCCAGGATCCTGGTCTCGGTGTACCCATGCCTCCAGAGCTCCTCTGCAAGCTGGTGGTTTTTACCGACCTCCCGGGCTATACGGGTTAGCTCGGGCATCCTCACCCCGTAGGCCTTATTTGACTTGATACCGAATCGGGCCATGCCTGCGATGTCTTCGGGGTTGGAGAGGGATTCCAGTTCCCCTATAATATCTTCAAAATCCATTTAAATCTTCTATTAATTTTTCACTCTTCCAACCATTCGATCTCATTGAGATACAGGGTGAAGCTTTCGATGATATCGTAAAGGAGTTGGGTGCTTTCTTCCTTGGAAAGTGCGGGGATGCTGCGGTAGTTCATCCTTAAGGAGAAGTAGGTTTTATCCCCCACTACCCGTGCATCGGCGAAGTAGGCGTCACCCCACTGGTGTTCGTCGATACTCCATGATTTCAGTTCTTCTATGATATCTGGTAGTTTATCCCCGAATAAGGTCCTGGTGGTTAAGTACAGGAATTCAGAATCTTCAAACGGCTTCTCTTTACTCAGCTGTTCCGTTCCTATGAACTTCAACTCCACATCCAAGGTATCACCCCTCATAAATACTGACGTTTGCCACCATCTGGTCGAGGTAAAGCCCAAATCCAATGGTTATGGCGGGTATTATTACATATAAAGGTACTATTGTAACTGCATATTCAATCAGGCTGGTTTTACTTATCCCCAGGTAGATTAACACCACATCCAGCACTATAGTTATCAGCACCCACACGATGGCTAGGATAACTCCTTCCCGGACAAAGTGGGAGGTGATATCCTTGAAGTAAATATAGCTGAGCACTACTGCAGACCCGCCTATGGCCACTGATGCAGTGAAGTCGTAAAGCTGCACACTACCTGCATCTGATGCAAAATAAGTGACTATGGTTGGTATAAGCCAGACTATAAACCCGAAACCTATGATCTCTAAAATTTTCTTGAAATCCATGAATTTCCCCTCTAAATACAATATGGGGAGTTGGACATCTTAAAGATTTTGAGCCAGGTAACCCATTCCAGTGGTTATAACCGGGATCATCACATAGGTCAGGCCAATGTCCATGATGTAATCTGCAAAGCTCATCTGCATGGGGCTTGCCGGTAAAAACAGGGCCAGGTCTATGATGATAGAAATTATAAACCATACCACACCAGCTATTATCCCTTCTTTTGCGAAGTCTGCATCCAGATCCTTCAGATAATAGTAGGCAAGGACTATTACCGTTACTGTAAGAACCAGGGGCATTATGGACTCAAATAAGGGCCTCATGGTCTCCTTCAAAGGGAAAACTACGAAGGATACTAGAAATGGGATTAACCAGACTAAGAATCCGAAGAGGACCAGTTTAAGGTTTTTGTTCACTTTTCCACCCATCCCCAATTTTGATTCATTTTTTATTCCCTAACAAAAAAAATTTAAGAAATCTGTTTATGATTTCTTCATCACCGGGAACCATTCCTCGGTTACCAGCTGGTCTTCCGGTGTTTCGTTAGGGTCGGAGAGGTAAGTTTCTGTGAGGGGGCCGATGATCTCGTAACCGTTCTTGTAGGCGTATTCGGCCAGTGCTACGATTGCAGTTCCACATTCACTGTATGGGCCTTTATATATGGTGGATAGTACCAGTTTTTCCGGTTCAGTTTTGATCTTCACCCGGCCTTCTTCTTCTGCTTCGCCATCGAATGGTATTCCAATTTCATACATCACCTCTTCAACCGGCACTTCCTGGGGGCTGTTGTAGAACACTCCAAATGGCGGGCCCATCATCTGCAGGCCCTTGGCCATTACGTATCCTACCACTTCCCCCATGAGAACTGGGATTTCCTCAAAGGAACCTTTATAACTTATGTAGGCTACCTGTCTTTCTCCTATTTTCTTCTCTACAATTTCCATTCTATTTCACCTCTTTATATAATCCCAAGGGTTTCTTCTCCCTTTTTTTATTCAAAAGGTTTCATATCCTTTTTTTTATTCAAAGGTTTTCTTCTTCCTTGATTTTTTGGATGAACTGTTTCACCCATTCCATCTCTGTTTTAAGCTGGGATAATGGTCTGCTAAAGAGTGCTACGATATGGTAAGGTGAATTTAATGTTTCCTGAGTCTTTACTGAGCTTTCTAAGAATTTAATCCTGCCTTCAGCCGATTTCAAGTAGTTTTCCAGGCACTCCACTACTTCGGTGGGTTCCAGGTAGTTGAGATAGGCCAGGCCGAGGTCAAAGGGATTTATATACTTCATACTCCACGAGAGAAGGTAGCGGACCTTTTCCTTCATGGTATCCCTTCCTTTACTGGTTATGGTAAATACCTTACGGGCGGGTTTCCCCTCCACCGTCTCCAGTTTGGAGGTGACCAGTTCCTTCTTCTCCAACTTCTTGAGGACGTAGTATATGGAGGAAAATCCTATCTGGGTCCAGTTTCGCATTCCCCATCCTTCGATTGTCTTCTCCAGCTGATAGCCGTACTGTGGTTCCTCGTAGAGTAATCCCAGTACGGCTGCCTCTATGTCTGATAGATCCATTGTAACACGACACTGATATTCTACAATTAGTATATTATATATTTAGAATATAAATCTTGGGGTGGTTGATTGAGAAGATCCCTCCATATTCAAGTAAAGTAAATATCTAGAATTTCTTTAAAATAGTAGTTATACTGTTAAAAAAGTTCATAACTCAAAGGTATAAATAATAAATCTAGTAATATATGGTTGAGGGTTATGCTCAATTAATAATAAATTCTAAGTATTTATGGATGGTCGGTGAATGGAACTACGGATTAAATCTAATATCATTTTCTACAATTTCCTGGCCATCATCACCGGAATTTTATGTGGAATCATTGCAATAGTCTTTCGTTATTTAATTTCAGGATTCCAATACCTGTTTTTCGATGAATTAGGGGGATTGTTAAGTGCTTTCTATCCTTATTATATAATAATCATCCCTGCAATAGGAGGGGTGTTTGTGGGGTTGTTGACCCATTACCTGGCCAAGGAAACAAAGGGACACGGTGTTCCAGAGGTGATAACAGCAGTTACACTCCACGGGGGCAAAATAAGGCCGATAGTTGCCGGGGTTAAAGCTTTAGCTTCCGCCATCAGTATTGGTTCCGGTGGATCTGCCGGGAAGGAGGGGCCCATCATCCAGATCGGTTCCGCTGTAGGTTCCACTGTTGCCCAGAAACTGGGACTCACACCATACCAAACCAAGGTTCTGGTAACCTGTGGGGCGGCCGGAGGAATTGCAGCCATATTCAACACACCCATCGCGGGTGTCCTCTTCGGCATAGAATTGATACTAAGGGAAGTTAAGCTCAGGTCACTGACTGCCATAATCGTATCCGCAGTCTTTGCAACCATTACAGCACAGGTTTTACTGAATTATCTGGGCGTTGAAGCCACATACATATTTTTCTTACCCCAGTACACCTTGAAAACGCCAGTTGAAATCCTCTTCTATATATTGTTGGGTTTGGTGGCTGGATTGGTGGCCATACTCTTCACCAAGTCGTTATATGGGGTGGAGAATATCTTTGAAAGAATAAAATCACCCGAATTTGTAAAACCTGCAATAGGTGGCCTATTTGTGGGTGTTATTGGCCTGGTTTTCTTTCTATCAGTTGGGAATCCCTACGTGTTTGGGATTGGATTTGATACCATGAGCCTGTTGTTTGAGGGGCAGATCGTATTTGCAGCAATTTTTGCCTTAATTTTCTTGAAGATAATTGCAACTTCCCTAACTCTGGGTTCTGGTGGTTCTGGAGGGGTTTTCACACCAGCACTGTTCATTGGTTCCATGACTGGTGGTGCTTTCGGAACAGTGATCCATAAAATTTTCCCAACCATCACTGCAACCTATGAAGCATATGCCATTGTAGGTATGGCCGCAGTGTTTGCAGGGGGAAGTAATGCTATTTTAACCGCAATTGTCCTGGTCTTTGAAATGACGGGTAACTACATGATAATTTTGCCGGTGATGTTAGCCTGTGTGGTAAGCACTTCATTCTACAGGTTCTATATGGAAGATACTATCTACACCGTTAAATTAAGGCATCAAGGAATAATAATCGAACATGAGATGGATGTCAACCAGATGAAAACCATCAAGGTAAAAAATATCATGAAAACGGATGTTGAAACCGTGCCTAAAGAATTAGCCCTCTTAAAGTTATCTGAAAAAATTATTAACACTGGACACATGGCATTTCCAGTTGTACAGGGACAAAATAACTTGATTGGTATCGTAACCCACTCTGACTTTGATAAAATAGACGAAAGTGATCATGTTAGGTTGAAGGTGGAGGATGTGATGACTGAAGAGTTGATCACCGCACAGCCAGACGATACTCTAGAAGATGTCCTGGTTAAGATTGGAGATGAAGAGTTATCCCATTTTCCAGTTGTTGATCCAGAAAACCCCAATAAACTGGTGGGATTTTTCACCAAAGGAGATATAATTCGGGCTTACACTAAAAAAAGAGCGGATTAAAAATATACTGATTTACAATTGTAGATAAATTTTGAAGGGGTAAATAAATAGCAAATCATATCTTTATCCACGGTCCATAGTTATATCAATAAATTTTCTGATGAAAATGGATAGATTCTTTTATAAAGGTTTTTAATAATTTTAATAGTGATAATAATAAATAGGTCTGATTTCTATGCGAAAATATTTTATGGATAATCTACGATGGCTTATAATTCTGGTACTCTTCCCTTATCATACTTTGATCATCTACAGTGGCATTGGATCGTATTATTTCCACGTGACGAATAACATCTTTGCCAACGCATTTCTTTTAACCTTCGCCCCCTGGTTTATGCAGTTATTATTTGTGATTGCAGGGATTGCCACGTTCTATTCCCTGAAAAAGAGAACCTCAACACAATACCTGAAAGAAAGGGTGTCGAAACTTCTGATCCCTATGGTTTCCGGTATGATCCTGGTGATACCCATAAGCGTTTACTTCGGTTTACTTTACAGTGGCTATACCGGGAGTTTCCTGAATTTATGGTGGAATATCTTCACTAACCCGAGTCATTTAGGGGATGGATTAGCCCTTGGTCCGCTGTGGTTCCTGCTGTACCTCTTCATAGTATCCCTGATGGCACTTCCTGTCATCCTGATATATGGGAAACGAAACTTCCCCATAGAAAAGTACACCATACCCAAACTGCTTTTACTGGTCTTTCCCCTCGCCATAGGAAGCTATTTACTCAATTTATACCCTGATAAAAGTATAATCGAGTTCTTTTTACTCTTCGTCTTTGGATACTTCTTTTTATCTGACGATGTTGTCCAGGAAAAATTGGAAAAGTGGAGATGGCCCTTGTTCATCTCATTTGCAGTTTTGACCGCCATCTACGTTGCAATAACTGCGGGTAGCTTCGGTTCTGGGGGAAATGCCGTTACCACTACTACAGTAACAGTCTCTTTATCCACTATCATCACCGGATTTCTGATAAAAATGTACACCAGCCTTATCCTATGGCTGGGGGTGCTGGGTATAATGGGAATGGGCAAACACTACCTGGAATTCAAAAATAAGAGAACTTTATACCTTTCCGCAGTGTCATTTCCCATATACATATTCCACATAGTCTGGATCAACATGTTCGCCTACTACCTGATAAACTGGATACCAGACCAGATGGCTATCCAGGTCGTCCTCATCATGCTCTTGAGCTTCGTATTCACCATCGCCACCATCGAAGTTATAAGGAGAATCCCCGGAATCAGAACCATTTTCGGAATGAAGGGTTAGCAAGGATCTCCTTGAAAAGAGGGGTAACAAGTACCCCCTTAAAAGTAGGGTTTAATAAGGCTTAAAAAGGGTTAACAAGGCCCCACCCTTGAAAAAAAAGGTTAATAGGGCTTAAATTTTATCCAAGATATCCATATCAACCTCACGAAGTGTGTCGCATCCCGTGAGTATCATGGCCCGGGTAAAGTCAGCTAAGACATAGTCGAAGTACATCTTAACTGCCTCAGTTCCCCCACCAACGCATACCTGTAAAAGGGGACGGCCGATAAGGGCTATATCTGCACCTAACGCCAGTACTTTCAGGACATCGAACCCGGTCCGCACGGTCCCATCGGCCAGGACAGGTACCTTACCACTTATCTCCTCCGCAATATCCGGGAGCACCTCTGCCACGCCTAGGCCGTAATCTAAGACCCTACCGCCATGATTAGATACGTAGCATGCGCTGGCACCGGAATCAACCACCTTAACCGCGTCTTCTGTACTCATTATGTCCTTGAAGATCACTGGTTTATCTGTGGAGTCCACCAGTTCCTTCAGATCATCTTCACCCTTCCGGTACACACTTTTATCGCTGCGATCCCAGTAGGTGGACCCGGCACCTCCCAGATCAACTCCTATGGCAATTACGTCCAGTTTTTCTGCAAGCTGGAAGAGTTCAAACAGCCGTTTTTGGGACATGGGTTTGAAGAAGGGGATCCCATAACCATTGTTCTTCCCCACAGTAGTCACACCTAAATCTTTAGGTGCGCTGGAGGTGGTCCCCACGGTACCGATGGTTCCAAATTCCTCTGCTCCCTTTAAAAGACCCCAGTAGAAGTCTTCCTCGGCCATGGAATCGTTCATGCTGTGTTTTACGCCGGATAAGGGTGCGCCCATTACCGGGGCTTTGATCTCCCATCCCAAGAATGATGTGGACATCTCTGGCTGGCGGTGGGGCTTGACCACCTTCATCTTCAGCCGGTACTCTGCCAGGGCTTTGTAGTTTGCTTCGAAGTTTTTACCCTGTCCAGCACCTCCCATGCCAATGGGGGCGCCATACTTCTGCCCGCCGCAGGTATGGTCCAGATCACCGTTGCACACTGGATAAACACCGCATAGGCCAGCGAGTTTCTCCCTACCACGGGCCCGGTAGTAATTTAAATTCTTTTGGGTGGGTTCCTGACTATCCACACTTTGAGAAGTGCTCTCACCATCCAGGGGGTGCAGACAGCATTTAATGGCTCCGCAGACAGGGCAGCGGTAAGAATCAGGTATATCATCCACTCTGGTTCCCGGGGCGAGGTTCAACTTGGCATCTCCCCTTTCCTCATCATAAACAAAGACTTTACAGTTCATACACATGTATATCATCTTAACAGCTCACCTACAGTTTTAAATGAATTTTAAAGATTAAAAACATTTATTTTATCATTTCCTTTTGTTCAACTGGTTTATCGCCTGCCTTATGGCGACGATGGGGGGAACATTCCTGGGGCAGACCCGGTAACAATCTCCGTAGGATTCACAGGCCCACCAACCATTGAGGATATCTCCTTTTTCCAGTCGAGAGTCTCCTTCCTCCTCCCGGGGGTCGATGTAGAACCGGTACAGTTTGGCCAGGGCTGCTGGTCCCAGATATTCAGGATTCTCTCCCACAACCGGGCAGGCAGCATGGCAGGCACCGCAGAGGATGCAGTTGGCGTACACCCCCAGTTCTTTAACCGCCCCGGGATCCATCAGTCGTTCCTTTTCTGGATCAGGTCCTGCCGGACGGAAAGTCGGCTCTACCAAGCGGTAGTACTGGAAAAACAGGTCCATATCAACCACCAGGTCCCTGATTACAGGTAAATGGGGGAGGGGTTCTACCAATACTTCTTCCTCAGGGTTCCAGGATATATCCTCGTCGGCCCGGGATATATCTTCATCAGTAACAGTTTCAGGAACCTTATCTTTCAGAAGATCTTCCACCTGGCTACGGCAGGCGAGGCGGGGGACCTTGTTGATTAGCATGGCGCATGTTCCACACACTGCCCCCCGGCAAGAGTAGCGGAAGGCCAGTGAATCATCGTATTTCTCCTGGATCTGGAATAATGCACCTAAAACCGTCATCCCGGGGTGGGGCTCCACCTCAAAGGTATCATAGTGGGGAAATTCCATTTCATGGTTGAACCGGTAAACTTTTATCTTTGGGTTAACTTTTATCACTAGTAAACACGCTCCTCTAGTTCGAACATGCCCAGCTTAACCGGTTTATAGGAAACACGCATTTCATCATCTTTTAAATCTATCAGGGTGTGTTTCAGGAACTTAACATCATCACGCTCTGGGTAATCAGTCCTGAAATGGGATCCTCTGCTTTCCTCTCGGGCGATGGCGCTTCGGGCCACGGCCTCAGATAAAAGGAGCATTCCCTCCAGTTCCAGGAACCTTACCAGGGCCTGGTTGAGTTCACGCTTACTGTTTTGAAGGGACACCCGGGGCAGCTGTTTCTGCAGTTTTTTTATCTCCTGGAGGCTTTCCTGCATCTCCTGTTTTTCCCGCAGTATCCCAAATCCCTGGGACATGGTGCGGGTCATGGCCTCCCTGATCTGGAAGAGGTTTTCTCCTTCTTCCCGGCCCAGTATATCCCCTATCTTAATGTCCATGTTTATCATGGCTGTCTTTATTGGCCCTTCTTCGGTAAAATTAATACTAGAAACGTCTTCGATTATCTTATCGGCAACCAGCCGCCCGAAGACCACTGTCTCCAGGAGGGAATTTCCTCCCAGACGGTTGGCTCCGTGGACGCTGATACAGGCGCATTCGCCGGCAGCGTATAACCCTGGGATACTGGTCGCACCGCCCATACCCACATCGACACCACCCATGGAGTAATGCTGACCGGGCTGGACCGGTATCTTCTCCTCTATGGGGTCTACACCGGCAAAATCCATGGCTATCTGCCTTATCCCCGGCAACCTCTCCCTGATTTTATCCGGTCCCAGGTGGCGCAGGTCAAGGTACAGGTAACCTCCCGGGTAGGCCCTTCCCTCTGCAATTTCCTGCCCCATAGCCCGAGATATCACATCACGGGCTGCCAGGTCCCGGGTGCGGGGTGCGTAGCCCTCCATGAACCGTTTCCCATCTTTATTTAGGAGTATCCCTCCTTCGCCACGGGCTCCCTCGGTTATCAGGATGTTGGTGCCGTAGAGGGTGGTGGGGTGGAACTGGACGAACTCCATGTCCTTAAGCTGGGCACCGGCCTCTAAAGCTAAAGACGCCCCCTCTCCTGTGTTGATGAGTGCGTTGGTTGATCTATCATATATCCGGCCGAAGCCACCGGTGGCCAGGAGGACTGCCCGGGCCTGAAACCCGTGGACCTCCCCAGTCATGATATCCAGTGCCGTGCAACCTACACACCGTCCCTCATCTATTACCAGGGAGGTGAGGTAGAATTCCTCGTAAACCGGGATTTCCCGGCCAACCATATTCTCGTAGAGGGTGTGGAGGGCGTTGTGGCCGGTGCGGTCCGCTGCATAACAGGTCCTGGGAAATCCCGCCCCTCCGAAGGGGCGCTGGGCTATCTTCCCGTTTTCCAGTCTGGACCATACCGTTCCCATATGTTCTAATTCGATTACTGTGCGTGGTGCTTCACGGCACATGAGTTCCACGGCGTCCTGGTCGGCCAGGTAATCGGATCCCTTCACTGTATCGTAGGCGTGGTTCTTCCAGCTATCTTTAACACCACCCTCTCCTTCCACGTTTCCCAGGGAAGCGTTCATTCCTCCCTGGGCTGCTACAGAATGAGAACGTAAGGGATGGACCTTGGATATCACTGCCCCATCTAATCCGGCATCTTTTATCTGCAGGGCGGCTCTAAGTCCGGTCAATCCCCCTCCAATTATGATTACATCGTGGTGATGGATCATGTAAGTTACATCCGTTTTTTTTTAAGTTCTCCCCTTTTTTAATATGTAAAAATATTTAATTCAGTCCTTCCTCAAATCCAATCCCCCGGGACGGGTCATCTTCCCTGGATCTACCAGTCTATCATATTCTTCCTCGGTGATGCATTTCAGATCCAGGACGGCTTCTTTAAGGGTTAGGTCATTATCCTGGGCATGTTTTACTACCCGAGCTGCCTGATCATAGCCGATAGCCGGAGTTAAAACGGTTACCAGCATGAGTGAGCGTTCTAAAAAGTAGTTTATCTGTTTTTCATCCGGTTTCATTCCCTCTACCAGGTATTTTCTGAAATTCTGGCATCCGTCGGTTAGTATATTCAGCGAGTGCGTGATGTTATGGATGATCAGGGGTTTGTAGGCGTTCATCTCCAGGTGTCCCCCTCCTCCACCGAGTGTCACCGCCAGGTCGTTGGCTGTGACCTGTACCGCTACCATGGACAGTGCTTCGCACTGGGTTGGGTTTATCTTCCCAGGCATGATGGAGGACCCGGGTTCGTTTGCTGGTAGTTCCAGTTCGTGTAAGCCGCACCGGGGACCGCTTGAGAGGATGCGGATGTCGTTTGCTATTTTATAGAGGGATGTGGCCAGTATTTTGAGCGTCCCGCTGAGCATGACCAGGCTGTCGTGTGATCCCTGGGCTTTGAATTTATTATTCACAGTTTTAAATGGTAGACCGGTTAATCCTGCAATTTCGCCAACCACTTTCTGGTCGAACCCGGGAGGAGTGTTCATCCCCGTTCCTAAAGCAGTTCCACCTATGGTTAAGTGGTAGATTTCCTCTAAGATGTTTTCTAAGCGTTTCAGATTATCATCAAGTAAGCCAACATAACCAGAAAATTCCTGGCCTAAAGTTAAAGGTGTAGCATCTTGGAGATGGGTGCGGCCCACCTTAACCATACCCGACCATTCCTCCGATTTAACTAATAAAGAGTCACGTAATGAAGTTACAGACGGTATCAACTTCTCTTTCAGGGTTTTTGCAGCGGATATGTGCATGGCCGAGGGAAAGGTATCGTTGGAAGACTGGGACAGGTTGGCGTGATCGTTGGGATGGACGGGTACCTTACTCCCCAGGGGATTCCCGGTGAGTTGACAGCTCCGGTTGGATATCACTTCGTTCACATTCATGTTGAAGAGTGTTCCACTCCCGCTCATCCACACGTTCAGTGGGAACTGGTCCTGGTGCTCTCCGGCGAGTATTTCATCACATACCTTGACGATTAAGTCCCTGCAGGTTTCATCCAGGAGCCCTTCCTGGAAGTTAACCCGGGCACATGCCTTTTTTATCACAGAATAAGCTTCAACCATCTCTGGTGGCATTAGATCATCACCGATATTGAATTGCTCCAGTGAGCGCTGTGTCTGCGCCCCCCATAGTTTAAGGGCTGGTATTCGAACTTCCCCTAAACTATCTGTCTCATATCGGTATTCACCAGGCATATAATCCACTTCAACCATTTAATTAATTATATTATGGTTTCTGGGAAAATTAAACTTTTGGGATGGTAAGCTGAAAATAAATGGTAGGTACAGTTGAAAAATAAATATTCTGTATGGATATTTCATTCGATGTATTAGAACTTGGCTAAACATTCACGAATTTTAAAATAAGTAATAAATATATACCTAATACACTATAGTATTAATAATTTAGTTAAAATTTTCGAGAAAGGGTTTTTATGAACATATTCTCTTTACTATCCCTTATAGCTTCAGTTACGTGTCTTTTTTTGGGGAATTTCATCTACTATAAAAATCCGCAAAACAGTTTAAACCGATTGGTGGCCATTTTAGCCATTTTAATTGGCTTTCTAGCCTTCACTGAATTTGCCTATCGCCAGGCGGAAACAATTGGTACTGCCATATTTTGGTTGAGATTAAGCACTTTATGGCCTTTAGTACCGGCAGTTTTAATTCATATAGCCCTGGTATTTACCGGTAAAAAAGGATTGCTTAAACATGAATTAACTTATCTTTTAATTTATGCACCGGCAGTTATTATTTCAGTAGTGGGATTGATAACTAATCCAGCAGCAGTTCATCAATATTGGGGATGGACCTATAATTTAAATGACCCTTCAGTACTCCTTTTTTTCGTTTTAATCAGTATTTGGAGTTTGATTGGCGGTGTATTAACTTCTTTACTCATTTTAAAACATTATTTCAATACAGCGGAAGAATTAGAGAAAAAACAGACCAGATATATTTTCCTGGGCTTGATTGCACCTTTAATATTTAGCCTGACCGTCGACTTAATTTTACCATTATCATCCATACGATTCCCTGAGATAACGATGGTCAGTGCTACAGTTGGTTTGATCTTTATAGCTTACGGGGTATGGAGATACCGTTTACCGATCTTAACCCCTGCTGTGGCTGCCGATAAGATAATATCAACCATGTCCAACTTTTTAATTATTTTAAACACCCAAAAAAAGATTGTGCTGGTAAATCAAAGTGCGCTTAACCTGTTAAATTATAAAAGGGAGGATTTAATTGGTAAATCTTCTAGTTTAATCTTCAGATTAAAAGAAGGTGTATGGGATATATTTCAAAATATAAATCTGGATGAAATAGGGCAGGTAAAAACCTTTGAAACCGAAATAAAATCCAGTGAAAACAACTTTATACCAGTTTTAATGTCTGTGTCTTTAATTAAGATTAATGAAAATGAACCTTTAGGTCTAGTATGCATAGGAAGCGACCTGACAAAAGAAAAGGAAATAAAAAGGGCATTAGAAGAATCAGAGAGATTATACTCCACCCTGGTTAAAACAGACCCAGATGCGATCATCACCACTGATATGAATAATAAGATAAGTTACACATCCAAACAGGCTCTGGAGATGTATGGCTATGAAAATAAAGAATTGATTGGACATTCAATTTTCGACCTGATAGCTCCCGAATATCAGGAAATCGCCAGGAAAGACCAGGAAAAAATTCAAAGTAAGGATGTTTTAAGGAATCTTGAATACAAATTAGTTAAGAAAAATGGAGATCAGTTCATAGGTGAATGGAATATTGCGGTAATTAGAAACCCTGAAGAAAAGCCAGTGGCATTTATGATCACCGCTCGAGACATAACTCACCATAAAAATATAGAAGCCCAGATGCAAGCCTCCATCCAGGAGAAAAATGTACTTTTAAAGGAAATCCATCATCGGGTGAAAAACAACCTCCAGATAATATCCAGCCTGTTGAATCTACAATCCATGCATATAGATGATGAAAATGCCCTTGAAGTTTTCAAAGAAAGCCAGAATCGAGTTAAGTCCATGGCCATAGTACATGAAAATTTGTATCAAACTGGAAATTTTGCTGAAGTAAATGTGGCTGAATACCTAAAAAAGTTAACAGAAAATATTTATAGCTCTTACGGAGTTGATATGGACCTAATAAAAATGGATATAAATGCCCAAGATCTTTTCCTAGATATAAATACAGCTATACCCTGTTTTCTAATAATCAACGAATTGATCACCAATTGCATCAAACATGCATTTCCTGATGGAAGACCGGGTAAAATAATTATTGATTTTAAAAAAGTGAATGATAAGCATATCATGCGTATACGGGATAATGGAGTAGGTCTTCCAGATGATTTAAACATCAAAAAAACTAATACGCTAGGTATGCAGCTTATTACCAGTTTAACCGCCCAGTTAGATGGTGAACTTGAAGTTAAATCCAATAATGGAACTGAATTTGAAATTATTTTTTAATTTAAACTTTTCTAACTCGGAATTTTAAACTTTTTGTGACAGTATTCACATAACTATTTATTTTATAGTGGTAATAGAATATTAATTCGGTTTAGTCTCTAAGAGATTGAACGTAAAGCGTTATGTTACCAAACACTAATTTAAACAACAGAAAATTCATTCTGTCAAAATCACCAGAAATTATTGTAAAGTTAAAGGATGAAATACTCTATGGAGGATACTTCGCAGCCCTTAGTGGTCCTGCATTTATCATTACGTCGTCGATACTGACAGCAACCAGCATTTCACTACCCCTCCTAATTATAGCTTATATCATACCATTGATGGTTTATAGCTATGACCATTACCGGGATATGGATAAAGATAAAGATAGTAATCTGGAAAGAGCCACCTACTTCCATAAAAAGTCGCGTATCTTTCCCTACCTAATGGGAAGCTATGTAATAATCTTATCTCTCCTACTAGTGTTTTTCTCCAATCTGACCATGATATCCTTCATTTTAATTTTGATAATGGGGGGTATTCTTTACTCGGTAGGTTTAAAAAATTTCACGCAAAAAATACCGGCCTTCAAAAACATCTACACCACATTAACGTGGTCCTTGGCCGGGACTTTTTCTATAGTATTCTATCATTCCCTACAATTGAATTTAATTTACATACTAATCTTCTTATTCGTCTTCCTCAAATTTTTACCAAACACAATTTTCTTTGACCTGAAGGATATTAAAAGTGACCGAAAGGAAGGATTAAAAACTGTGCCTGTAATTTTGGGTAAAAAAGGGACCCTGAAGCTCCTGCATATACTGAACATCCTGGCTTTTATTCCCCTTTTCGTTGGAATCTACCTGGGAATAATCCCACTATTTGCAGCTATCATGGTGCTATTCTACTTCTACAGTGTTTACTACTTAAATAAAGCAAGTAAATTAGAAGATGAAAAGTTGCGGATGGTATCCTACACATTAGCAGACGCAGAATTCATGATCTGGCCCATCGTACTCGTACTGGGACAGTTCCTATTTTCCGTGATTTAATATTCCTAAACCTTAGTTTTTAATTTATGAGGTGAATATCCATGGATGATGTAGAGGCATTCCTCCAATCTTTAGAAAGCATGTCCCCAGAGGAAAGGGAGGAGGAGCTGGAACGCTTTAAATCCCAGTGCATCTGCCCTATCTGTCCCACTTACAATGAATGCGCAAAAGAAAAGGGCGAGTTACTCTTCTGCATAATTGGGGAAAGTGAGAAGTGCATAACAGATAAGAAGGATTGTCTGTGTCCTCCCTGTCCCTTTGCCCGGAGGCTCAGTTTTGGGGCCAGGTACACCACTTACTGTATGAGGGGTTCCGAGATAGAGCAGCGGAAAATAAAATTTTATTAACCTGTACTAAACGCTTTTGAAGGTTGATGTTTAATTTTTTTATTTCTTTGAAAGATTTGGAAATAAGCTTAAATCAAATAAAAGACTACTAAATTTATTTATTGAATTAAATCCCCCGAACTTTTTGTGATACTTATGGAAGATTTGCTGTGGTGGTTGATAGCCGGGACCAGAGGAGGAATTAACCGGGCGCGGATTATTAAGGAACTGCATTCCCGACCGTATAATGCAAATCAGCTCGCCCAGAATTTGGATCTGGATTATAAAACCATCAGGCATCACATGAAAGTTCTAAAAAAGAATAACATCATCAAGTGTTCTGGTGAAGGGCAGTATGGAATGGTTTACATGCTCTCCCCCATCATGAAGGAGAATTTTGATGCTTTTGATACTATTTGGAAGGAAATCAGAAATAACGATTAATAAAGAGGTTGGAAAATGGTCTTGTATAGTTATATAGGTTTAGGATTGGCAGTGGCAAATATCTGTATGATACTGATTTTGCTCTCCATATACTGGAAAAATTATACCAAATGGAAATCTCAGTATACCATTGGCCTTTTGGTGTTTGGAATATTCCTACTACTGCAAAATATTCTATCTGTCTACTACTCTGCTCCACCACCAGGACCACCACACAGCCCCCCCATGGAGAGTCCTCATCAAATCCCCCTGCTACTTATAAATTCATCCCAGCTGGTAGCTTTGGCCTCACTGCTCAAAATAAGCTGGAAGTAGGGTTAGAACATTTTTCTTTATTTATTTCTTAATTTTAATTTAAGTAAATTCCAGAATTTATTTTCTAATTTAGGTAAAATTTTGGTTTAATTTGGGAAAATCTATTTTTAATCTTATCTTAAAATAAGAAATATTAATGGGGAATTTAAAAAATACTCTTTGTTACGGTAACTAATTCATTAGTTACAGGTACTAGGGATTATTCTGGACTTAAATCCTTTATTTAATCCGCCCCCCTAATCCCTTAGTACCTTTTTAATTGATTAATCCTCAAAGGTGTCACCCTGCTTCGAGACAGATACAGAATAAATTTTATTAACCGGGAGAAACTCTCTATTAAATGGTGATACAAGGTGGATAAATTTGAAGAACTTATAGCTGAGTTAAATGAACTCTCTGATGAGGATAAAAATCAAAGGATCAGGGAATTAGAGGCAGACTGTGTGTGTCCCATATGTCCCACCTTCAACCAGTGTGCCAAGGATGCCGGGGAAAACATCTTCTGCCTTAAAGAGGAAAGTAACTGTATAAACACGGAGAAAGGTTGTATGTGTCCCACCTGCCCCTTTGCAGCGGCCTATAAAATCGGAGTTATCCACAACTTCTACTGCAAGCGTGGGGGAGAACTTAAACAACGGGAAGGATAACTATAATTTTTTTAGACCAATTTTTTTAATTGCAGATAAATTTCAGACGATTAAAATCCAAAAGATAAATTTCAGACGATTAAAATCCAAAGATAATTTAGTACAATTCAAATCCAAAGATAATTTTAAACAAATTTTTAATTCCAGAACCATGGACCCTAATTATAGCATACTCATCGTGTTTCTCACCGGTGTGGCAGAGTTATGGCTGGCTATCCCACTGGGTCTGGTTTTAAAACTATCACCCTTAAGCACCGCAGTCACCGCTGCCCTGGGTTCAGTTACATCGGCTCTTATCGTGGCCTTCGCCGGTTCAAACCTCCGGAGCAGATTTCTAAAGTGGCGCTATGGATCGGATGAAAACCTTAAAAAGGGGCGTTACTTTAAGATCTGGAACAAGTACGGTGTGGTTGGTTTGGGAATCCTCTCACCCCTCCTATTTGGAGCCCCCCTGGGCACTGCCGTGGGTATAATATTCGGTGCTGAGAGGAACAGGTTGCTCTTATGGATCATCATCGGGATAATTATATGGAGTGCGGGTTTAACCGCTGCTGTTTATCTGGGAACCATCACTATCTACCCGGAAATATGATAATACCATTAATGCCCTTAATTTCCCACCATATCGGTAGATTAAGGGTATAACACAAGATTCCCTTTATTTTTCAAGGGATTTTAAGGATTTATCGAAACATTTAATAGTACAATCAGCAAATTATTCTTTTAGAAGAACTTTTAAGCTTACCAACTTTAATATATTTTGCCTAATACTGTTTATTTTCATAAACTATAACTGGCACAATTAGCTCGATGACGCGTAAAGGGTGTTATAATTGGAGAAAATCAAAATAGCAATAATTGGTATTGGTAATTGTGCAAGCTCACTATTACAGGGAATTTACTATTACAAAGACCGGAAAGCAGAAGACGCCATAGGCCTGATGCACTGGGATATTGGTGGATACAAACCATCTGATATAGAAGTGGTAGCAGCAATAGACATAGACCAGCGCAAAGTAGGTCTGGATTTAAGTGAGGCCATATTTGCCAGGCCAAACTGCACCACCGTCTTCCAGGAAGAAATACCCCAATTAGGGGTAAAAGTATCCATGGGCAAAGTCTTAGATGGTGTAGCCCCACATATGGCTGAACATGACGAAAAAAACACTTTCGTTGTATCAGATGAACCAGAAAATGATAAGGAAGAAATCGTTAAAATTTTAACCAACAGTGGAGCGGAAATCCTCCTGAACTACCTCCCTGTAGGTTCTGAAGAAGCCACGCGTTTCTATGCCGAGTGCGCCCTGGAAGCAGGGCTGGCCTTGGTAAACAACATGCCAGTCTTCATAGTGAGCGACCCGGAGTGGGCGGCCAGATTTGAGGAAAAAAACCTGCCCATGGTGGGTGATGATATAAAAGCCCAGATCGGTGCCACCATAACCCATAGAACACTGGCCAACCTCTTCAAAGACCGTGGAGTTAAATTGGAGAGGACCTATCAGCTCAACACCGGTGGTAACACGGATTTTTTAAACATGCTCAACCGTAGCAGGTTGGACTCTAAAAAGGAGTCGAAAACCGAGGCAGTCCAGTCGGTTCTCGCGGAGAGGATGAAACCGGAAAACATACACATCGGTCCCAGCGACTACGTACCCTGGCAGAACGATAATAAACTGTGTTTCCTGCGCATGGAGGGTAAAACCTTCGGTGACGTGCCCATGAATATAGAATTACGCCTCTCAGTAGAGGACTCGCCTAACTCGGCTGGATGCGTTATAGACGCCATTAGATGCTGTAAACTGGCCCTGGAGAGGAATCTCGGGGGACAGCTCACCTCAATATCTGCTTTTACCATGAAACACCCCCCAGAACAGTTTACCGATGATGAAGCACGGGATATGGTGGATGAATTTATCATTGGAAAGAGGGAACGTTAATAACTCGACGAAAAGCCAGAGGAAACGTTAATAACTCAATGAACAAGAGGGAACATTAAAATTCACTACATTTCTTTGCTCTGGTGGTGGCATCACACTCCAGCTGGGGTATCTGACTGTACCCGTTGTTTTCCAGTCCGCGGGCTACATTTTTTAAAACTTCATCCCTAGATAGTTTGTTTTTGCTGATTTTTATCTCCCTGCAGAAGTAGTAGGTAAACGCCCCGTGCCATTCTTCACTTATAAAGGCATCGGCACTGGTCTGGTCCGACTGGCAGGCTGCCCATAGTATGTGGTTCCCTAATAGGGGAGGGTGTCTAAATTCTCTACTGCCAACCTTCTGGAAGACTTCCCCGGAAGGCGGAGGAATGTATCTGGGCTCACGGTCATGGAGTGGTTCCATGGCCCTTAAACCAGTCCCGCTGTGGCAGGTGTCCAGATAGACCTCCAGTGACACATCTTCTGGTAGCTGGGTGAAGAGGTCATGGAGTTCGTCATCCAATATTATCCGATCCGGATCCCATTCATCTCCTTTCACATCCAGATCGTAGGGACAGAAGGCTTCATCAAAATCATCCGGCTCATCCCCACTGACATCTGGCATTTGGGTACCGTGACTGGACATACTAAATATCAACCTATCATATTCACCTGACATAGCTCCTCCCACCATTTCCTGGAGGTTCTTCATTATATTCGACTTGGTCGCCTCTTTATCAACGAGTTTTACCACGTCTTTTTCTTCAAAACCCATGTACTGTACCAGTATTTCTTCCATATCATACGCATCATTTATACAACCATTCAATGAACTGCCCGGATAGTTTTTAAAGTTATTTATACCCACACAGAGTGCTTTTTTACCCATAATCTTTCACCATTTTTAAATTCTTTCAAATTCCCCCCCCTATATATATAGTTATTAATAACTTACTTAATGTAAGTATGACCCAACATATATAGTTTACTATAGTCATGAACAGTTCATTTAAAAAAGGAAATGAAAACTAAAAAAAGAGAGATAAAAACCTAACTATTCAGATTCCTCAGTCGAACCCGGGTATCGTAATAAGGGGCGCCTTCTCCCTTCTCACTGAGGATGTCCCCAGTTAATACGTTGATGTTTTTATTATGCCTCATCAGCCCACCCTTATAAGCCAGGACGAAGTCGCATCTCACATCTTCACTTCCACGAACCCGGACTTCCAGCTTTCCAAAGAGAGATTCCAGGAGGGCCACCTCACCATCTGCTACACCAGTTGCTTTAAGGGTTAACGGGTGTGCCTGAACTTCCAGGTAGCCGTTTTTTATTTCTGATTCAGGTAAAACTGATCCCACCCATTTATCAGGGGAAGTGGAAAGCAGATGCAAGGGGAAATTTTCATCTATTACTCCATCGTCACTTCCTTCCAGCTTATCATCTTTAAAGTCTGTTATAAATTCGAAGAGACCTGATTCTGTCTTAAAACATTTATCAGCATAGGGGATCTCATGGGCAGGAACCATCTCCACCGGGCCATTCTGCAGCTCTTCGAAGGTTACACCCTTATCAAGTATGGGGGAAGCCATCTTCTTAAGCCACTTGGTGGGCGTACCTGCCATTTCATCCCCCAGGCCTAATCTTAGAGAAAGAAGCTGGAATATCTCGAATTCAGATTTTGCCTCACCCTGTGGAGGTATGACGGGGTTTATGGGAGATATCCAGCTATGACCAAAGCTTCCAATAAGATTTTCTTCCTCTAAGAATGTGGTGGCCGGTAAAAATAAATCCGCCACATCTGATGTGTCATTCAGGAAATGATCGATCATGACTACGAATTTCCCTTCAAAGGCCTTCTTAACAATCAAAGAGTTGGGGTTGAGGTTAACTGGGTTTCCAGATGCCACGAATATCAACTCCACAGGAGGATCGCATGTTTCCAGGATGGCCCGGCCAATTTTAGGCATGGGCAGTTTCCTAGCCTTTCCCGGGTCGTCCAATTCCACCGACTGGTCGAAGAATTCGTATTCCTCAAATCCCTGGGTCACTCCTCCCCCGGAAACTCCGATATTTCCACATATCGCGGCCAGGGCGTTCATCATATGGAAGGCCAGGTGACCGTGCCTGTACCGGTGAGCTCCCCATCCAGCCACTATACTGGAAGGTTTACCTAGGGCATAAGAGAGTGCTAATTCTTTTAATTCATTTACCGACACATCACACTTTTTAGAGAGGAATTCCAGGGAATATTTATCCAGTAATCCTTTATAGGATGTGAAATTCTTGGTATAATTCTCGATGAACTCTTTATCTTCCAGCCCTTTCTTTAGAATGATTTTTATAAGGGCCATGGCCAGGTAATGGTCTGTGCCCGGTGCCGGTTTAAGGTGGCTGTCTGCCTGTTTGGCTGTTCTGGTCTTTACCGGATCGATTACCACCAGTTTGGTTCCCTTCCTCCTGGCCTTCTTTAAAATCTTCCAGAGGTGGATGTCGGTCACCGCCGGGTTCCTCCCCCATATTATGATCAGGTCGCTGTTGAGCTGATCCAGTGGATTGTGGGGGATCTTAACTCCGTAGTCCTGTTCCAGTGCCACATGGCCTATTCCACCACATACCGTGCCGGTGGTGGTTGTCACCCCACCCAGTAAATTAAAAAACCTTTTGTTCATTGATTGAAGTGCTGTTCTGGCCCCAAATCCCTGGTAATACAGGATGGCCTGGCTTCCATGGTTTTTTATAACTTTTTTTATCTTGGAAGCTGTGATGTCCAGTGCTTCATCCCAGCTTATCTGCTCCCACTCCCCATTCCTCTTTATGAGGGGATGCAATACTCTCTGAGGACTGTAGAAGAAGTTTTCAAGGTATTTGGTGGTATTTTTACACAGGAAACCATCGGTTATTTTATGATCCGGATTTCCATGTAGTTTAACCACTCTTCCATCCTTTTCCTGGGCTATTATTGAACAAGCACCAGGGCAATCCCGGGTGCAGGCTGTAACAACAGTTTTCAAAGGGATTCCTCATCTAACATGTATTGAAAATATAAAATATTTATAATTTTTCAGTTATACAGGCCATTTACTTAATTTATAGGTTCAAAAGACACGTAGTTTTACAAAGTAACGTACCCATTTCTCTTAGGGGTTAATCCTTGAAACAGGTTTATTTTCACCCTTTTTATGGTTATAACTGACGTTGTGCAGACTTCCATGCATCTATAGCACAGTTTACAGGAGTCGGGGGATTTTATGGAGATATTCCCATTTTCTATGCTGAAGACATTTGTGGGGCATGCATAAGCACATAAACTGCATTTTGAGCCTTCGCAATTTTTATAGTCTATCTTAATATAAGCCATAAGCCTATCATCACCTAAGCTTTTCTTTAACTTAAGAGATGCTCTGAGCATTCGCTGAGGGCATCTTCAACTGCACAGTCAAGTTGTATGGGTTTTATCCCTAATTTTCTAAGTTCAATGGTTGGTTCCTTACCTATTTTACTGCAAAGCACTGCCTTACAATCATTTATAAGATCGATGGATGCAATCCAGCGTTCTGTATGATTGTCTAAAGTTAGGCTGGTTTTTTCCCTTATCTCCTTAAATTTGCCTTCCTTATCCTTAATTTCGTATATCAGGAATTGATCGGCATCTGCAAAGTGTAAGTCTACCTTTTTACCATTGGTGGATGCTACTGCTATCTTCATTTATATCTCCTCCTCAGCGAACTTCTGATGATCTATTAACGTTTCTTCTAATTCTTCTTCCACTATCTCGTAACCTGCTTCGTCGTAGTAGAAGTCCAGTATGGTGTTGGTCAGCCTATCTACAAAGTCGATACCGCCTCTGTATCCCAGTGTAGATATCCTCTGAGCACCTAACCTGTCGAATATAGGGAATCCTGCTCTGAAGAGTGGGATGTTCTCTTCATCAGCGATGCTCGCACCGTAAGAATTCCCAATGAGTATATCGGTTCCTACCTTTTTGATCGCCTTGTGCATGTCGTACAGGTCACCTCCAGCTAAAGTTACTGGTGAGCATCCTTTCTCTTTACTGATGGTTTCTATGTCCTCAGTGAACCTTTTGCTCTTGGCTCCAGTGCATACTACGGTGGGTATCATTCCCATTTCACTGGTAAACAGGGTCATGGATGATACAAAGTCCGGGTCTCCGAATATGGCCACTTTCCGGTGGTAGTTGTAGGAGTGGGCGTCTACCATGGCATCCATCAATCTTCCCCGATCCCTGTCCATGCTTTCCGGGATTTCAAGGTCGGCGAGCTTGCAGGCGGATCTTATGAAGCTGTCTGTGTTTTCAAGACCCAGAGGAAGGGGTCCCGATACCAGTTTGACTCCGAATTTTTTCTCCAGAAACTCACCGGCAGAATTAACATGTTTAGATAATGCGATGGTACCCAGTGAATTAGCTGTATCCTCTAATTGCTCCACAGTCGTCCCCCCGTCATATAAATTCAGGGCAGACTCAGAGAGTGGTGCATCGAGGTTTTCTGATGTATCGGTTAATATGATTCCCTCTAAGTTGAGGTCGTTGAGGATTTCCTTAACTTCCCCTACGTCTGCAGGGGACAGGAAACCGGTGATTATATTTACCTTACCGTTAGGTACGGTTGGTGCGGCTAGATTCTCAACCAGCGCCTTTATCGTCCCGTTGTATCCTTCTACATGGGATTCGGTGTAGCTGGGGGTGGATATTGAGACGATGACTGGTAATTCCTTGTCCGGGTTTGCATCTTCAAACTTCCTGATGATCCCGGCCATGTCGTCTCCTATGGTCTCGGTCAGGCAGCTGGATGCTACTGCTATGATGCTGGGTGATTGTTTCTCGGTTATGTTTTTTAGGGCCTTCATGAGGTTGTATTCACCACCATAGATCACGGTCTTCTCATTCATGCTGGTTGATGCAACCTCGATGGGCTCCCTGAAGTGTCTGGTAAGTTGGAACCTCATGTATGTGCTGCAACCCTGGGAGCCGTGGATTAAGGGCATACTATTTTTAAGACCGAGGAGGGCTTGCACGGCCCCCATGGGCTGGCACATTTTTGAGGGATTAACTACAGAAAATTTTTTATCATGGTGCATTTCAGTCACTTTTTTATCGTGGTGCATACTAGTCACCCCTTAAACTGGTGGAGGTTAAATCAAAGACTGGACTTGAAACTGAGGCATCAACTTCCTTGGCAAAGCTTACGAAACCATTGAACCCGGCAAAGGCAGATATACGGTCGTGGTTGAAGTCGCAGAATGGTACTCCAAGCTTTAAAGCGATGTATTTCTCCTTAGCTCCAGATATAAGGAGGTTTGGCCTGTACTTTTTAAGTAGCCGGGCTAGCTCTGTTGAGTTGGCATCATCCACTATTATGGTACCGTCTCTAACTGCTTCTTTGATTCTTTCGTAATCTTCTCTTATTCCGTTCTTGGTTCCGGACATCATAACGTCCATGCCCAGTTCTTCGAATGCACGTACCAGAGACCAAGCTTTGTTACCTCCAACGTATAATGCAACGGTTTTTCCTTGTAATCTTTCCCGGTATTCATCTGTTTTATGTTCTACTTCCGCGAGTCCTGATTCTATTATTTTCTCGGTACGCTCTATCATCTCCGGATCACCGAAGAAATCAGCGATTTCCCGCAGCGAGTTCACGGTCTGTTCCAGGCCGAAGAAGTTGACTTTTATGGAGGGTATTCCGTATTTCTTCTCCATCTTCTTGGCCAGGTAGTTTGAGGACTTCTGGCACTGGACTATGTTTAGTTTGGCTCGGTGTGCCTGGGCTATCTCGTCCACGTGGGAGTCTCCGGTGATGGTGCTTATTATATTTACACCCATCTCTTCCAGGAGGGGTTTAAATCCCCAGAAGTCTCCGGCTACATTGAATTCCCCTACGACATTTATATCGAAGGGTGTGGTTTTTTCGGGTTCCCTGGTCCCTATGACATAGTCCAGGAGGGCATCACAGCCTATCCAGTGCCCTTTGGTCTTATTATGGTCCTGGAAACCTTCAGATTGTACAGGTATGACTCTGCATCCGGTTACTTCCTCTGCTTTTTTGCAGACCGCCTTTATATCGTCACCGATCACACCGGCCACACAGGTGGCGTAGACGAATATGGCTCCGGGATTGTATAATTTGCGGAGCTCGATAACTGTTTCAAAGAGCTTCTTCTCACCGCCGAAGATTATGTCTTTTTCTCCCAGGTCTGTAGAACACCCTTTTTTGTAGAGGTCCTCCCGGGAGGATTTACTTCCCCTTATATCCCAGGTACAAGCGGCACAACCAATAGGCCCGTGTACCAGGTGGATGGAATCGGTTATCGGCATTAAGACGATCCTCGCCCCACCATAGACACATGTTCGCTGGGTGACCGTACCGGGCAGGCTGGCCTTATCACAGACTGGGATGGATAATCCCTCCCCTTTAACGCACATGTGTTTTTCACGTGATTTGAATGTTTCAACTATGGGTTCCAGTTTGGGTTCCATTATAAAATACCTCTAAATTCCATAATTCTTTGATAATTCATCTTTATATCTTCTCTTTTTATGGGTTACCATATCAATTCCTTTTTTTTACTGCTGTAACTTCCAGTGCTGGTGTTCATAGTAGTTTTCCAGTACTGTGTTGGTTATCAGATCTATGAGGTGTATACCACCGTTGTATCCCACTATGGGGTGTCTGTGGTATCCTACACGGTCATATACTGGGAAACCAATCCTTACCAGGGGAATTTCAGCTTCTTTAGCTATGAGTCTACCATCAGAGCTGCCGATCAAGAGATCCACCGGGTTATCTTTGAGATACACTTCCATTTGTCTTAAATCTCCCCCTACCATGGTATCTATCTCTACTCCGGTCTCTTTAGCTACTTTCCCTATATCCGGAACGAATTCCTTGTTGCTTGCTCCGGTGAGGACCAGCTGGGGTACCATGCCCAGTTCCCCCACAAATCGTGCCATTCCAGCTGTGATCTCCGGGTCTCCGTAGATGGCAACCGTACGGTCGTGGAGGTATCGGGATGATAGATCTGCCATGGAATCTATGAGCAAACCCCTCTCATCCAGGATATCATCGGTTACATCCTGGCCAGTGAGTTTTTTAAGGTTCCTGAGGAACTGATCCGTGTTTTGAACACCTATAGGAATAGGACCTAACTCCACTGGTACGTTGTACTTCTTCTCCAGGGATACGGCACCGGAACCGGCATACTTGGTCAGGGATATGGTACCGGTACTGTTTGCCGAATCAACGATTTCTTCTACGGTGGTTCCTCCCTTGGGGTAGTATGGTTTAAGTTCGGTAGCTGATGGCCGTAGGGGTGAATCGAAGGGGTCTGAGATATCGGTTAGTACGATGCCCTCGATGTCCATGAGGCCCAGTATGTGTTTTATCTCCCGGATGTCACCGGGGTTCACCATTCCCGGGATGATATTTATCTTCTCATTCGGCTCGGAAGGCTCTGCTATATGATCTATTAGAGCTTTAACCGCATTATCGTACCCTTTAAGGTGTGTTTCCACGAAACTGGGGGTGTTGATTGGTACTATCTTTATTTTTTCCGTTTTTTCTTCCCCAATTTTCTCGGCTAACTCCTTCTTAGCGGTTTTAATAAAACCGATGATATCGTCACCGATGATCTCACTGGAACAGGTGGTTATTACACCGATTAAACTGGGATTGAGCCTTATAGCCACGTTTTGAAGACCTTCTATCAGGTTTCTTCTTCCTCCAAAGACCGCTGCATCTTCGTGGAGGGATGTTACAGCGATCTCTGAAGGTTCTCTAAAATGGCGTGAAAGTGAATATCTAACGAAGGTAGAACAACCCTGAGATCCGTGGACCAGGGGGACTGCTCTTCTAATTCCAGTAACGGCATACATGGCCCCTAAGGGCTGGCAGGTTTTTAAGGGATTGATTATGGCGTTTCTTTCCTTTTCTATTAGGTTTACACAACTCATTTTTCCACCTCTTCGGCTACCTCTCCAGTTACATCGGCCACGTCTGGATCTTCAGTTTCCTGAAATTCGAGTATATTCCATACCGGATTGTATATTGCACTGTACATGTCCCTTGCAAGGTTTAAAAATCCTTCAAATCCCATATAGGGTCCATTCTCATAGGAGTGAATCAGGAGAGATGGTATTCCTAATTTATGGACCAAATATTTTTCTTTGACCCCGCCGAGAATTAGATCTATGTCATAATCCTCTATGAGTTCTTCAAGTTCCAGTGTGTTGGGATCGTCTATTACCAGTGCACCTTCTTTTACCCTATCTTTCATCTTTTCAAATCCGTCTTCGTGCTCGAACATGGATGATACGCCGGTAGTTTCCAGTCCTAGCTCATTATGGAGGGGTATGGATAAGTGGTAGCTTTTAGGCCCGCCAGAAAATATAAATACTTTTTTTCCAGTTAATTTTTCTCTGTAGAAGTCCAGTTCAGGTCCTACTTTTGCCATTCTTTTAGCTATTACTTCTTCTGCTTTATCTTCCAGGCCGAAGAATTTGGCCACGGTTCTTAAGTTCTCTGCACAGTATTCTGTGCTGAAGAAGTCTGTTTTTATGTAGGGGACACCGTATTTTTCCTCGATCATTTTTGCAATGTATGTAGATGACCTTTGACATCTTACAACACTTAATTTAGCCCTGTGCATCCAGCCTAACTCGTTATGACAGCAATCTCCAGTGAAAGTGCTTAAAATGTTTATTCCTATCTCATTAAAGTACTCTTTAAGCAACCATAGGTCTCCGTCGATGTTGTATTCTCCAATGAAGTTTATGTCATAGGGTGTTGTTGCTGGCGGCTCTGTGGTACCCACTATCTTAGCAAAAAGGGTGTCATTTCCAATCTGGTGTCCTTTTGATTGGGTTGAACCGGCAAATCCTGGTGCATTGAAGGCTATAACTGGTTTTCCTAGTTCTTCTTCCATTTCCTTGGCTACAGCATCCATGTCATCACCTATTAAACCGGTGGTACAGGTTGCATAGAGATATATGGCATTGACGAAGGGGAATTCCTTGTTAGTTTCGAGGACAGCCTGACGTAGCTTTTTCATTCCCCCGAATACCACGTCAGATTCTTGTAGATCTGTTCCGATGATGTATTTGATGTTGAAATCTTTTACTGGAAATTCGCTTCCATCCGGCAGTTCAGTGGTGGTGGGGTATCTTTTTGATCCGTAACCGTACATGGTACAGCCGATGGGTGAATGGACTACGTGTGCTACGTCCTTTATAGCCCCGGTTATAACACCCTTTGCTCCGGCAAAGGCACATCCCCTTTCGGTCATGGAACCGGGGATGGTCTTGGAGTTACATTTGGGAATGCAGTCTTCCGGATCATTGCAGTGTTTTACGTATGTGTGCTCTTTCCTTTCCGGGATTGGTTTAGAGACGTCGAAAAGTTTGTAAGGCATTATTTACTCTCCTTGATAAATTTGATAAATTTGGAAACGCGATTTTTTTTAGCATGAAGTTAATAATTTGGTGATAAATTCATTTTTTTGTGTGGTGATAAATCATCTATAAAAGTGATAAAACTATAAAATCGCTTCTTCTCCTGTTTCCTTTGTTCTTACTCTTAAAGCGTCATCAACTGGGCAGACGAATATTTTTCCGTCACCTATCTGGCCAGTGTTGTTCACTTTCATTATTGATTCAACGACTAAAGAGGCGTCCTCATCAGGCACAACCAATGATATCATTCTTTTAGGGATGTAACGCATGTTTCCCTCTTCTTCAGCAAGTTCAGGGTTTTTAACTGCGAAGTTCACTTCCCCGATAATTGCTTTCTGTTTTCCCCGGCCAAAAACTGCTTTTGCAGTCATGGATGGGAATCCAAGGGCGTCAAGCACTTCTTTTGTACGTGTGATCTTGTTAGGTCTGATAATTGCTATTACTTCTTTCATCGGATCATAATCCTTTAGTTCTAGTTCTGACAGTGTAAGCCTCTTCTACCGGGCTTATGAAGACTTTTCCATCCCCAAAGTTTCCGGTGTATGCTTTTTCATTGATGATCTCCAACACTTGGTCGGTTTTTTTGGTAGGCACTACCAGCATGAGCATCACCTTGGGCAGTTCATCGTAGTAGATGTTGTCCAGTTGAATACCCTTCTGTTTACCACGTCCTATGACATCCATTTTGGTCAAAGCTACGTATCCTGCATCTGAAAGTGTGTCTACAACTTCTTCTACCTTATCTGGCCTTAATATGGCTCTTATCATTTTCATTATGTTGTCTCCAAATGTATTGCGGATTTAGTAAATCTTCCAAAATTAATACTGTTTCAGCAAGTTCCAGGTAGTTTTGGGTTTAATCAATTAAACCGTATTTTACCACCAGGTCTTCCAGTTCATCCATGGTCATTGGTTCTGGAATTACGAAGTTGTTGTTGTTGATTATTTTTTCAGCCAGTGTTTTGTATTCCATGGCCTGATTACATTCTTCGTTGAATTCTACCACGGATTGTTTGTTGAACTCCGCTTTCTGGACTATGTTGTCCCTGGGGACGAAGTGGAGCATCTGAGTCCCTATTTTGGCACAGAAATCTTCGAGTAACTCAGCTTCACCATCCACGTTTCTGCTGTTACAGATGATTCCTCCCAGTCTTACTCCGCTTTGTTCGGCGTATTTTACCAGACCTTTACAGATGTTGTTTGCTGCGTAGAGGGCCATCATCTCACCTGAGGCAACGATATAAATTTCTGAGGCTTTACCATCTCGGATGGGCATGGCGAATCCTCCGCAAACTACGTCACCTAGAACATCGAAGAACACGAAATCCAGATCTTTTTCGTACACATCGTACATTTCCATTAAGCTTATGGCGGTGATAACCCCTCTTCCAGCGCATCCCACACCGGGTTCCGGGCCTCCTGATTCTGCACATTTGATTCCGCCGTATCCGGTTTCTATGATGTTTTCCGGTGTACAGGCTTCTTCTCCTTCTTCCCTCAGTGTATCCATCATGGTGACCTGCATTTTTCCACCGAGGATCAATCGGGTACTGTCCGCTTTGGGGTCGCAGCCGTGTATCATCACATGTTTATCATGAAAATGGGCCATGGCTGCTGCTGTATTTTGTTGTGTGGTGGATTTTCCAATTCCACCTTTACCATAAATTGCTATTTTTCTTACCATTTTAGACTCTCACTCAGTTTTTTAGAAATTTTGGACTGTTTTGAGCTATTTAAAAATCTATACCGGAACTATGTTTCCGTCTTCCGACAGTATCTTTATTGTATCTCAACCTATATAAACGTTTCTATTGAAAAAGAAAAAAAATTGGATAATAACTTAAAAAATATAATAAATACTATAGAACTGATCAATATATAAACATTTCAAACTAAAACTGTTCAAATTTTTGTGGTAAACATCACAGTTTTTTAGTTGATGGGACAATATAAGATAGAAAAGGAATATCTCACGGGTAGAATGAACCCACAATTTTTATAGTGTTCAATGAACCCAGTGCATAATTTTAATGGATTCAAACAAACCAATACATAATTTTAATGTACTGGTGACGATTACATAACTTAGAACGTGATATAATGAACCATGAAAAACTGCAAAAGTGGCACGTATGGATCATACCCGCCATAATCGCCTTTTTAATAGCCCTCATCCCCACACTGAAATTTCAGTGGCCGCTGAGCTGGGATATCATCATCCACGTACAGTACACCATGGTCTACACTAAATACGGGTTGATATTAACTGATCCCCTCTTAAATGCGCCATTCGGCCAGAAAATAGGATACCCACCCCTTTTCCATTTCCTGCTTGCCGCCCTGGGCATGATCACCAAGGTCGACTACTTCCAGATCGCACGGGCCTTACAACCTATCCTGGCCATGCTTATAGTCGCCTCAGTGAGCTATGTTGCCTGGAAATTCTACGGAACTATTGCCGGTATCTCTGCGGGATTTTTAGTACTTTCCAGTTTCCTCTTAGGCCGTATCATGCTACCCATCCCTGAGAACCTGGCCTTAATATTCCTCCCCCTATCGGTCTACCTTTACTACCGGTCCATCAGGGAAGACCTGCTTAAATACGCGATTTTCTCCGGTATCCTGTTCGTTGTTATTATCTCAACTCACATACCCGCCAGTTTCATCTTATTTTTAATTATAACCATATTCAGCCTGGTAGAATTAATAGTCTACCGTAATCTCCGTATCTTCAAGATCTACGGTGCCTTCCTATTTATACCGGCCTGCCTGGTGGTGGTGGGACTTTTATATCTCCTGATACTCCAGCCAGACGTATTGTACTCCCTTATAAACGAGGGCATTTCGGTTGCCACGGGGATAGCCACCTCCATAGCATATAATCGGCCTTTAAGCCTGGAAGGATACCTTAACCTGGGCATCATGGTACTGATATTCGGTGTTATAGGGATAGTCTTCTCTTTAAATAAAATGCGCGGAAAGACACTGGATAAATTGCCTAAAAAGGACCTGTTCATCCTCATCTGGATCATGATGATGTTCCTCTTAAGCATCACCTACCTGTTTGGTATAAACATCATATCCTATCGTTTACTGGTGTATCTTTTGATACCCCTCTCCATAATAGGTGGTTTTGGATTAAGTGAGCTCTATCGAAGGTTGAAGGCCAGTAAGCGTTTATCATCAGATAAGTTCCGGGCCAGTATACTGGTTGCCGTGTTTGGTCTGGCCATTCTAAGTGGAGTTTTAACCGTGGAAAACTCCGACTTCGGCACCTTCCAGGTGAAAAATGAGTACGGAACACTCAACATAGCCCCTCCCTCACAGTCAATGGTGGACCTGGCAAACTGGTTCAACACCAACGGGGATAAAAACAAATCCATACTTACCAACAACCTCTTCACCGGTACCTTCCTGGCCACCGTGTCCAGTATGCCCATTCACTATGGCTTCGAAGATTTCAATAAAGCCATGTCCCAGTCGGCCCTGAAGGAAGCGAAGATAGGATACCTGGTGCTGGATAAGAGATTAAGTTTTAACTCCCAGAATGAAACCCTAGAACTCATCAATGTCAAATCAGAATTCTATCCCCTGGTGTATTTCAACAAACCCGTCTCAGAGAGTCTCCCCGAACTTCTCCCTGATTTTGTTAAGGTAGTATATGAAAACCAGGACTATATAGTGTGCCAGGTAATGGATTGAACAGCTGTTTTTACTATATTCTTTATTTCGTTATGTGAATTTCATGCTATTTTTGCGCAATTCAGACCAATTTTTTCTACATAATCAGATCATAATATATATGCAACTTACGACTATGTATATAAGGAAACTAATTTTTTTATCAACTCGTAATTAGGTATAGTAGTGAATCGATTCAAGTGAGGGTCACCAATGAAAAAAATAAGAATCATTGAAACTGCATTCCGGGATGCCCACCAGTCACTGATGGCCACCAGAATGCGAACCAGAGACATGTTACCCATAGCCGAGGAAATGGATAAAGTGGGTTATTTCTCCCTGGAGTCCTGGGGTGGTGCCACCTTCGATACCTGCATCCGCTATCTCAACGAAGACCCCTGGGAACGCCTGAGGCAGCTTAAAGAGATAGTGACCAGGACCCCCTTACAGATGCTTCTCCGCGGCCAGAACCTGGTGGGGTACAAGCATTACCCCGACGATATCGTCCGTAAATTCGTGGAAAAATCCTATGAAAATGGTATAGATGTATTCCGGATATTTGATGCCCTGAACGACATCCGAAACATGGAAATGGCCATAAAAGTAGCTAAGGAACAGGATGCACATGTTCAGGCAACCATCAGTTACACAGTAAGTCCTTATCATTCCTTAAAAAGTTACGTGGAATTCGCACAGAATTTAGAGGAATTAGGATGTGATTCGGTAGCGGTGAAGGATATGGCCGGACTCATATCACCATATGACACTTATGACTTGATCAAGGCCCTTAAAGAAGAAACCAACCTCATGGTTAACTTACACTGCCACTGTACCAGCGGTATGACTCCCATGAGTTATTACACTGCCTGTGAAGCTGGAGTTGACCTTCTGGACACTGCCATATCACCCCTCTCCTGGGGAGCGTCCCAGCCACCAACCGAAAGTATAGTGGCTGCGCTACAAAACACCCCATATGATACCGGGCTTGATTTGAAGCTCCTAAAAGAGATCAAGGAATATTTCGAGGAGATACGTAAGAAGTACAGCAGCCTCATCGATCCCATATCTGAAAAGATAGACACCGATGTTTTAATCTACCAGATCCCCGGTGGTATGCTCTCCAACTTCGTATCACAGCTTAAAGCTCAGAACGCCCTGGACCGGTACGAGGACGTGCTCAAGGAAGTGCCCAGAGTCCGGAAAGACCTGGGATACCCCCCACTGGTAACTCCAACCAGCCAGATCGTGGGGATACAAGCCGTAATGAACGTCCTCAACGGTGAAAGATACGGGAACGTGACCAAGGAAGTCAAAGATTACATCAAAGGATTCTATGGCAGACCACCCGCCCCCATCAACGAAGAAGTAGCCCATAAGATCATAGGGGATGAAGAGCGGATAACAGTAAGGCCCGCCGATCTACTGGAACCCCAGCTGGAAAAATGCCGCAGGGAAGCAGAAGAAAAAGGCATAGTTAAAAAGGAAGAAGACGTTTTAACCTACGCCCTGTACCCTCAGGTTGCAGTGAAATTCCTCCGTGGTGAAATCGAAGAAGAAGAGTTAAAACCACCAGAAGAAGCTTCAAGTAAGGAAGAACCCGCTGGGCTGCCCACCGAGTACGCAGTTGATGTGGATGGAGAAGTCTTCGATGTCAAAATCACACCAGTAGGTTATATGGAAATAGAACCCACCCAGGGCAAAGTACCCCGAGGCAACGTCGAGGGAGCGGTGAGCACCACCATGCAGGGCATGATCCTGAAGCTTAAGGTAAACCGGGGAGACCAGGTAAACGAAGGAGACGTGGTGGCCGTACTGGAGGCCATGAAGATGGAAAACGATGTCTACGCCTCACAGTCCGGGACAGTAGAACAGATCTACGTGGATGAGGGAGACACCGTTGATGCCGGTGATGTTTTGATGGTCATAAAATAGCGCGTTTTTTTATGAAATCTCCGTTGATCTCGACCAAAGGCGCTTCAAATGGAAATCAGTAACCAAACACGCCTCTAAACCTATTAGGCGCCACCATATCACTTGGATATAAAACAAAAAAATGCCTTACAGAACCCTCTCAGGAAACATGAAATCTGAAGGTTAATGGTTATAATCTTATAGCATGTTATCTCATTCTATAATCCGGCATCAGCTTGAAATATTTTAGAGCACATAAGTTACTTAAGTTTACAGATAGTTTGTAAACTATTTTTAAGAGTTTAAAACTTAATTATAAACTAAATACTCTTTCTTATTCTAATTAAAATTGTTTAAATAAACTTTTGTAAAAATCACCATATGAAATTAAGTGATAGGCGAAGCCAAGAAGGAGATTTGTAGCATATAATGCCTAAATATGAGGATTTTTTGTATTTAACTTTTAAATGAACCATAATTCTTAAAATAAGGAATTGAACGAAAGTTTTCAATTAGAATTATTAAAAAGGCTTTTAAACATGCCTTAAATAAAGAGAAAAGCTTAGTGAACGTGTATTTTTGGGATTAAAACCGTAAGATTTATAAGGAATTCCTAATTGATCATGTACACGTCCAAGAAAGGGGTTTATACAAACCCTTTGAACATTTTTGGACATGGAGGCGGTAAAATTAAACGAAAATTGATTTTTGCAGTGTTAATATTTTTGGCATTAACACTGGCATTAAGTGCAAATACTGTATCTGCAGTAAGCCAAAATCAAACCAACGCCACCGACAAAGTCCAAACCACAACACAACAAGTAAACACAGACACAAGTAATAAAACAGAGGATTCAACTGAAAAAGTTACAACCACCAATTCAACAGGGACTACATCTACGACTTCCAAGTCTAGTACCAGCTCAAAAAACACCAGTAGTTCTAACAATGAATCTCAAATTGCAGCTGGTTCTGCAGCCGGAAGCACAACCACCATCAAGGTGCTGATCTACAACGGAGCTTACGCCAGTGCTAATTGTGTTAGCGGCTTGAAAACTATTTTAAGCAACGCAAATAGCAATAATCTAGTATCAGGCGTAAAATTCACTTACACCACCACCACAAAAATCACCTCATCAATCCTATCAGGATATGATGTACTGATTATGCCCGGTGGTAGTGGAGGTTATTATTACCTGAATAGTGGTAGTATTAGTGCAAGTGCCATTAAGAGCTTTGTTGCAAATGGTGGAGGATACATAGGAATATGTGCTGGTGCTTATGCAGCTGTGGCAAGTGTGGATGGTAAATACAATGGTTGGGGAATAGCACCCAACGTAAACGCAAAAGTCGTGAGTTACGTGGGAAACTTAGCAATGCAGTTCACCTCAGCAGGAACACAACTATTAGGCCGTAGCGGTACCATCACCGTAAATCACTACAATGGTGCGGCCATGTACACCACCAGCAGCACAGCCAAAATACTAGCCACCTACGCCGACAGCAAAACTGGTTACAAAGGCTACGCAGACATAGTCAGCGACTACTACGGCGAAGGAAGATCAGTACTCCTCGGATCCCATCTGGAACTTTCACCACAGTACCCGGACATACTGGCCAAGCTCATTGCCTGGGCAGCTGACGTCAGCACAGAAAGCAGTACAACCACCGTAAGTGTAAGTCAGGTAGCCAGTGCAGCTTCTAGTGTGAAGTCGTTTATAGAGAGTAACCAGAGGTTGCCCAACTATGTGACTATTTCAGGAGAACAAGTTACAATGTCAGAATTCCTTTATCTCCTAACTACAGGGACAATTCAAGTAAACAGTGGTTCTACAACGGCAATCACAGTAAAAAATGTGGATTCAGCCACAAATTCAACAGAGAACGTTGAATCAGGTAACATTCTGAAATCAGAGTATCTAAAAATTGCAGAAAGTATACAAAACTTCATCAACACCAACGGCCGAGCACCCAACTACGCCACCACCACTCTAGGAAAAATCAGCTACGAATCACTGATATACGTATTTTCCAGGATAGTAGCTTTCTACGACGACAATAACAGATTACCCAACTATGTGTCAGTAAAATCTTGGAGCAGTCAGACAGGCGGAAGCACAACAAGCGGAAGTACCACGACTGATTCTTCTTTACAGAAGTATCTGGTGGCCACATCCAATGCCCAGTCAACCAGTTCCACCATCAAGAACTTGGCGGCTTCTATAATCTCGGGTAAAACAACGACCTATGCTAAGGCTCAGGCTATCTTCAACTGGGTGAGGGACAACGTGTCTTATTCATTCTACTACAACACACAGAAGGGTGCTCTGGGTACTTATAGCTCCAGGAGCGGTAACTGCTGTGATATGGCACACCTGGTAGTGGCACTTGCCAGAGCAGCAGGCATACCAGCCAGATATCAGCACGGAACCTGCACGTTCTCCAGCGGAACATACGGACATGTATGGGCTCAGTTATACGTAAACGGTAAATGGTATTACGCAGATGCTGTAAGTACCAGAAACACATTTGGAACCATAAATAACTGGAACCTAAACACCTACACACTACACGGTACATACGCAGAACTACCATTTTAAAATCCCCTTTTTTTATTTTTTTTTTGAGTTTGTAAGAGGACAGTCCCTATATTCATACATGACCAGCAACCCTTAATGGCAGGATATCAACAAAAATTGCTTATTTACTATTTCTGATGCTTTTGGAGAGTTTCAAGTCCTTTTTAAGTAAAAAACATATTTAGCCCGTGGATCCTCATCATCATTTATCTTTTTAAATAAAGCGATATAATCTAATATTCAGTTACATCCTCAGCATTGGCCTCAATAAATGCTCTTTTCCGCCTCATACATGACTCACATACACCACAGTGTTTTTCTTCACCCATGTAACATGAATAGCTCAGCTCAAGGGGTGCGTCTATCTCTACCCCTAATTCCACTATTTCTTTTTTAGTTTTATCTATCAGCGGTGCTTCAATTTCTATATCATAAATTGATCCAATCTCCAGAACACTGTTATAAGCATCTAGAAATTCTTTTGAGTTATCAGGAAAAGTAACTGCCTCTTCCAGGTCCCAACCAACTATTATTTTCTCAGCTCCTGAAGCTTCGGCAAATGATGTGGCTATGGCTGTAAATACCATGTTCCTGCCTGGCACCCATACTTGCCGGGCTGTTTCATCACATATCTCCTTCTGGTCCAGCTCATCCAATTCCAGTTTAGGAACCTCCACATCAGATGTTAAAGCTGAACCACCCAGATCAGCGAGCCAGGGGAGCTCAATTACCGTATGGCCTATACCTAATTTTTCGCAGATGGCCCGGGCTGATTTGATTTCCATCCGGGCGCTTCTTTGACCGTAATCGAAGGTTACCCCCTGGATATCATATTTGTCCTTAAAGTATGCGGTGGCTACTGTGGAGTCCAGTCCACCGGAGAGTACTGTGATAGCTTTTGGTTTAACCATGGATTTTTCACCTAGTATCTTTAAAAATTAATTCTTTAAAAAATTAAAAATCTAAACCTAAATAATAGCCTGCTCATCTAATATTCTCTTAAATTCCTCACTGGCCTGTTTCATCACGTTTTTAAGTGGGACTCCTGTTTTGGCAGAGATGACCTTGGCATCCTCGTACTCGGGGGCAATGCTGATTATCTCCTCACCGATGAGCCCTACTTTTATGTTTATCTGGGTTACTTCCCCGGCTATGTCCATTTCTATGGGTATGATCTTCCTCTCGGCGATGTTTCTGTGTACGTAAGGGAGTATTCTGACTCCCAATGTTCCTGTCTCCCGAATTATCGCCTCGGATACTGTTGCCGAATCTTCTGGTCTGGTTATGACTCGAAGGAGATGGCCGGGCCGGTTTTTCTTGTTGAGGGTGGGGATGATGGTTACATCCAGTGCACCGGCTTCTAACAGGTTGCTGAAGGAATGTCCCAGTACTTCACCAGATATGTTGTCCAGGTTGGTCTCTAATACAGACACCTTATCCGACCCTAGGGGTGCGTCACCGGTTAAAACCCGCAGGGTATTGGGAAAGGATAGATCCCGCCTACCTGCTCCGTAGCCTACTTTCTGGTTGACTAACATGGGATAGTAACTTAAAAACTGGTCCACCATATTCTTGAGGAGTGCGGCACCGGTGGGTGTGGTGAGCTCGAAGTCCACCGGACCTCCGAAGGTGGGGACTCCCTTGAGTATTTCCAGAGTTGCCGGCGCAGGGACGCTTATGGGACCATGGCTTGATTCTACCCTTCCCCCACCCAGTGCTACAGGCATTCCATAAGTTTTCTGGGTGTGTAACTGCAGCTGGTGGAAGCAGTAAACCGCCCCCATTACATCAGCCACAGCATCTGCCGCTCCCACTTCATGGAAATGGACTTTATCCAGGCTGATCCCATGAACACTGGATTCAGCTTCTGCCAGTGTTTTAAAAATATTATTGGCCAGTTCCAGCATCTCTGGTGTGACACTTTCATGTGTTATACTGTTCAATCGTCCCCTGAGTTCTTCATATTTTATGGGTTCTGCATCCTGACATTTCACATCCACATAGGTGGCGGTGATCCCTGATTTACTCGTCTTGCCTATATCAACATTTATCTCCCCAAAGAAGGATGCGTAATATTCCATGATATCCTGGACTTCTTCTTTTCTTACGCCCAGGTCTATCATCGCTCCTACCAGCATGTTTCCAGCGATTCCTGCGTTTTGGGGGTCTATAACCATTATCATAATTATTTTTCTCCAAAATTTTCTCAGATAGTTTGGTTTTCTATTAATTTTTTTCTGGAAATCTTTTTACAGATGTTTAATCTCTTATTCTATTATAAACTCGCAGTAGTCGTCTCCAGTGGCGTAGCACTTTGTCTCTGTAACTTTCCGTGGTTTCTTGTAATGGGCGGAAAACAGTGCTTTCAGGAGGCCGGTGTCGAATGCACAGGCGGTTTTACCCAAAAATGGCAGTCCTTTACATTCGAAGCAGTCGTAAACATTTATCACCAGTGGTTCTATACTTTTAACTTCCACCCGTCCCAGCTGGTGTGACTTCCAGAATCGGGCTATGTTTTCCATGAATTTGGTCTCATCGGGATCCTCTAGGGACGGGTACAATGTTTCTCCTACTTGAACCCCGGCATCATGTAATATGGGGTCCACACTGAGCCCCTGGCTTATTAAAGAGACCCTTATGGTTTGAAATAGTAGGCGGAAGAATTCGAAGGGGCTGCCATCGCTTTCCAGGTAAGTTTGAACGTATTGTTTTAAATCCTCTTTGAAGAGTTTTTCCCGGGATAGTTCGCCTAGATACTCTGATTTTATGGAGAATATTTTCTTACGGGCGTCCTCTGGATCTGGTCTGGAATCTATTATCCCCTCATCATACAGCTTCTTGAGGTGTTCTGATATGGTGGATTTGGCTTTACCAGATAGTTCCACTATTTCATCGAATTTCCTTTCCTTCTCACGAAGAAGAGATAATATTTTTATTCTTATGGGGCTATCTATCACATACAATCCCTTTGGAGTGGAAAATAGCTCTATCTGGTATTTGCTGTCTTGATCTTCATCCATAAGTCTCACAATATTTTTATGATTTCCGGCACATAATATAGTAAAGTACAGTTTAATTCTTTCTTAATACCGTAACATATAAATACTCTTGTTCGGAGAATATAGAACATTCGGAATTAACCGAACAAAAAGGTGATCTTTTATGAAATACAGATGTTTGGTATGCGACTACATATATGACCCAGAAAAAGGAGACCCTGACTCTGGTATAGAGCCAGGAACAGAGTTTGAAGACCTGCCAGATGACTGGCTATGCCCTGTTTGTGGAGTGGGCAAGGAACAATTCGCCCCAGTGACTGAAGAGGAAGAAAAAGCCCTTAAAGAAGAGGAAAAGAAAGCCCTGGACATGTTCTGTTACCAGTGCTCCCAAACAGCCAAGGGCACCGGCTGCACAGTCATAGGTGTATGTGGTAAACAGCCTACCGTAGCCAGGTTACAGGACAACCTGCTATTTGCAATCAAGGGGATATCAGCATATCTCTACCACGCCCGGGAATTAGGGTACACCGACCCGGAAATCGACGCTTTCCTGGAGAGAGGATTCTATTCCACCCTCACCAACGTCAACTTCGATGCACCGGACTTCATCAAACTGGCACTGGAAGCCGGAGAGATGAACATCAAAACCATGCAGCTACTTAAAAAAGCCCACATCGAAACCTACGGCGAACCAGTACCCACCGAAGTACCCATCGGGGCCAAAAAAGGCCACGCCATAATCGTGACCGGGCACAGCATGAAAGCACTTGCTGAACTCCTCAAACAAACAGAGGGCAAAGGAATTAACATTTACACCCATTCAGAGATGCTCCCTGCCCACGGCTACCCAGGACTCCACAAATACCCCCACCTGGTAGGCCAGTTAGGAAAAGCCTGGTTCGATCAAAAGAAAACCTTCGCCAAATACCCGGCGGCCATCCTGGCCACCAGTAACTGTGTCTTACTACCAACCGATGAATATAAAGATAGGTTATTTACCTCTGGAGTGGCCATGATACCAGATACCACCCACATCGAGGACTACGACTTCACACCCCTGATAGAGAAGGCATTATCCCTCCCGGAACTCCCGGAAGAACCAGGAGAACCAGTGCTGACCACTGGATTTGGAGCAAGCACCATCCTCTCTCTTAAGGATAAAATCAAGGAACTGGTGGAAGCAGGTAAAATAAGGAGGTTCTTCCTGGTTGGTGGATGCGACTCACCACTGCCCCAGGCCAAATATTACACGGAATTTGTAGAGAAACTACCGGAAGACACCGTCGTACTGACCCTGGCCTGTGGAAAATACCGGTTCAACGACCTGGACATGGGAGATATAGAAGGAGTACCCCGACTGATAGACCTGGGACAGTGTAACGATGCCATCGTAGGCATAGATGTGGTAGCAGCACTATCAGAACTCTTCGGTCTGGAGATAAATGAACTACCACTGACCTTCGTCTTAAGCTGGATGGAACAGAAGGCAGCAGCTATACTATGGAGCCTGCTATCCCTGGATATCAAGGGAATGTACATAGGCCCCATACTACCGGGGTGGGCTAACGAAGACATCATCAATTATCTGGTCTCAAACTACGACCTGAAACCAATCAGCGACCCAGAAAAGGATATCAAGGAAATACTGGGATAACTCTTATCCCTCCTAATTTCTTTTTTTTTAGGGTAAACTTTCCCACCAAAAACTTTTTTTAAATCCAAATGGAGGAATATCTATGGCCAAGGAAGTAGACGAAGATAAAGCATTCGAACAGGAACTCAAGGGTAGAATGGGATGGAAATGCTCCTGTTCCCTGGATATCGTAGATAAGAAGTCATCACTAGTTGAAGTTACCTGTAAAAATTGTGGAAAGACCTTTAAGACAAATATGGATAAAGATCTATGTTTTGATTGTGAAAAAACTGGGCGAAAATGAAATTTTAATGAAAAAATAAGTTTTAAACACCAATTTTTTTAAAACACAGAAATTTTTTGGAATTTTTTAAAAACATAGATTTTTTTTGAATTCTCACTATTTTTTAATCGAACACCTTTTTATCCTTGTTCCCCTTATTTCCGGATTTAACAACTATTTTACGTATGGGGACCTGCAGGATAGTAAATTTTTCCCCCTCTAATTCTTTCATTATCTGATCCGTCATCTGGTCTACTAATTCTTCGTCTACCACTGAACAAATTAAAACTGCGGGAGTAGCAAATTTATGAACCATTCCAATAGCTGATTTGGGATCTTCCTTGATGGAGAAGCCCTTCCAGTCATCAGGGGACATCCCCTTATATTCCAGGATGTAAAAACCAGTGATACCAGCATCGGTTAGGGCGTTCATTGCCTTACCCAGATTTTCCATCTCAACAAAGACCCTAAGATGTACTTTCATAAAAAACCACCTGTACTAAAACCACCTAACTATATATTGGTATTATTCTTCATATTAATTATAGATATTGGTGATGCAATGGAAACTGAAACCTGCCTGAACGACGTCTTTATTACTATCAAGGATGATACTCTGATTATTGAAAGGGAAAAAGGATTATTATCCCTGGGAACTTCAGATCTGAGCGGTGGCCTGGGGATGATTAAGTCCATTGTAATAGGCGGCTTAAAATCCCCTGAGGACTCCTCTACTTCCAGTTTAGATGAAGGTCAAAAGGGTCCTAGTAATTTTTTAGAGGGGGGTGAAGCCTTAGAACCCGCCGCAGTTACCATTGGTAGTTTTAATATAGCCAGTAGCGTTAATGTAACCAATGATAAGGTAACCGCCCTGGTTATGTACGATGAGAGTATTGGTTTACCGGCCTGTGTCACTGTGCTGGTGGATGAAGACCTGGACGAACCAGCACTTCTGGAACTCTTTAAAGCAGCCGTGGAAGGGAAGAATGCTGCTTTATGGGATCTGGGTATGATTAACGGTTTATCTTTAGATTTATTCGATTCAGGAAATTATGATTCTATTTTAGTTGCCTGCACTGGTTTTGGTAGTTCGAAAACAGGTGAAGAAGCCGATGTTCTGCGTTCAACCGTTGGAACATGTGTCCGGGAAGCCACAGAGAAGTTGCTTGAGAATTTCGGATACCCCCGGGATGTGCTGGGTTACATGGAAACTGTGGGGGTTACCGTGGAAGATCTGGTATATGCTGGGATGCAGCTCTGTGTAGGGGTGGATGAAACCCCCGAACTTTATGATACTCTCCGAAAACAGTTACTAAAATCTTTAGAGGATATAAATGTGGTTTCTCTCATCATGGCCGGTATCAGACTAGAAGAAGATTATGCCCGGCACCGGGTGCGTGGTGTGGACGTGGACGATGACCCGGCCTATCTCTACTCGGATGAAGTCCTGGGAATGGCAGTGGCCAATCAGATCGCCGGTACCAAGGCTGTATTTAATTTTAAAAGATATGATGAGGAAAAACCAGGCATAATAGGGGTGCTTGGTCCGGTGCTTGATGATGTATTCGCTGGACTGGTGGCTGGTTGCATGTCCAAGATATTTGAGGAGTGAAGATGGCCAGAAACGAGTTAAGGGTGGATAAAACCAGATCCTCTAAGAGTAGTGTTAGAGGATTCCTGGGTTTGGTATCCTTCTCTACAATACTACCCCTTAATATTCATACTACCATCGAGGAAATGGCCAAGTTCACCTGGCTATGGCCGATCATCGGTGGCTTCATTGGAATACTGGTGGGTCTACTTGGTTACGTAACCATGGATCTAATCACCATATCCCAACTGGTAGCCGCGGCCATTATTTACAGTTTCGCCATCTGGTTTACTGGTTTCCATCACCTGGACGGTCTGGTGGACTTCGGCGACGCAGTGATGGCCCATGGTGATCCGGAAAAAAGGATACAGATAATGCGGGATGCAAGGGTCGGCACCGGGGGAATAGCTTACCTTTTTATAGTGGCTATTATAACCTTCGCATCCATTGCATCAGCTCCTGTAGGCCTTATATTCTTCATATTACTGGTATCTGAAGTATCAGCTAAACTGGGACTCCTCACCTGCTCCACTTTCACAGCACCATATCCAAACGGCACCGGTAGGTACTTCATAGAAGCCATGAACTCCAAGATGTTGCTTTTATCCTTAATTATAACCCTTATCATTGGATACCTGGTCCTGAACATCACAGGGATAATAGGGATAGTAGGTGGGTTACTCGGTGGGCTTATAATGGCCGGTGTTGTCCGGAAGAAATTCAACTACGCTACTGGAGATATCCTGGGAGCTTCCAATGAGATATCCCGGATGATCGCCCTGGTTTTAATGGTAGGCTATATGAGTGTGATTTAATATTGAATTTAATACTGGTTTAACGGCAATTTAATTTAACCACGTGATAGAATGACTAAAATTAAAGTTTTAAGACTGGACCACCGCAGAAGAAGGGACGCCCGGATAACCACCCATGTCTGTTTAACAGGAAGAGCATTCGGCGCGTCTGAAGTTATCTTAAGCGGAGATAAAGATATTAAACTCATGGAAAACGTTGCCGATGTGACGGAGCGCTGGGGAGGGGATTTTGCAGTTAGTTACCGGAAGAACTGGGATAACCTGTTGGATGAATGGAAGAAGAACGATGGCCAGGTAGTCCACCTCACCATGTACGGTGAACAGGTTCAGGATGTTGTAGATGATATAAGGAGTTCAGATAAGGATAAGCTGGTAGTGGTGGGTGGTTCCCGGGTGCCCGGCAAGGTGTACAGGGAAGCCGACTGGAACGTTTCAGTAACCACCCAGCCCCACTCGGAAGTTTCGGCCCTGGCTATTTTTCTACACCTGTACTTCCAGGGGAAGGAACTCGGTAAGGAATTTGAGGGCGGTAAATTGAAAGTGGTGCCCAGTTCCCATGGAAAAAAGATTATAGAAAAATAAACAGGTGTTCTTAAGGCATTTTTTCCTTATTTAATTAATTTTTCTTTTATTAAGGCTTTTTTAAATGGAATTTTCTAACCTATTTTTCGAAATATTTAACAGAAAACATCAACTTAATTGTTATTGGGTGAGATAAGCCCCAATAAAATAATTCTTAAAGTTTTTATCAAAAAAAACAAAAAGAGGGATAAAAATATGGGAAACCCGTTAGGAGATATTAAAGGAAAAGTAAAAGAAAAAGGAGGAGAATTAAAGGGTAAAGCCAAAGAAACAAGCGGAGAACTAAAAGGAAAAGCTAAAGAAGCAGGAGGAGAACTAAAAGGAAAAACAAAGGAAATGGAGGGAAAAGTGAAAGGAAAAGAAAAAGAAGGTTAAGCTAAACAACAGAAAATGAAGATAGAGTGCAATTCAATTTAGAATAAAATCCATTAAGTCAGGGTGCAAACGCGTGTATCCTGACTCCAATTTTCAGGTGAAAAAGAGATGGAAAAACAGAACGATAACGACATATTATCCCCCAAGGAGATAAAGAAGAAAATAAATAAAAAAGAGAAAAAGAAAGCAAAAAAGGATATAGAAGGTAAAAGAAGTAGCGTACTTACCTTTGAAGGTAAAAAATCTGAAAATGAGTGAAGATATTCCATACTCTCTATAATTTCATTCTAATTATCTTATCATCCCCTCCCTGGGGAAGACCTCTGCCATCCCGGTTGGAAGTGCTGATGTAGAGGAAACCGTCATGCACTACCACGTCCCTTATTCTGCCCAGGTTATTTATCAGGATGCTTTCATCGGTGATGCTTTCGCCATCGGCAGAAAGAGTTAGAATCCTTAATTGACTACCCCTCAGTCCTGCGACATACAAACGGTTCTCAAAGAAGGCTATTCCGCTGGGTGCCAGGGTGAAGTCGGTGTACACCCGTGTTGGGCTTATGTATCCGGACCTGTTTTCATCGCCCTGTACTGTGGGCCATCCGAAGTTTCCCCCGGGTGTTATGATGTTTATTTCATCGTTCATGGTGGATCCGTGTTCTGATGCGTATAAAAATCCGTTGGCAGGGTTCCAGGTTATACCCTGGGGGTCCCGGTTTCCATAGGAATACACGTAGTTACCGAAGGGGTTGTCGCTGGGAACTGTCCCATCCGGGTTCAGACGTAAGATTTTCCCGCCGGTGGAGTTTACATCCTGGGCCAGGCTATCAACACCAGCTTCGCCAGTAGTGGCATATAATTTGCCGTCTGGACCGAATTTCAAACGGCCCCCGTTATGTATGGGGCCTCCCGGGATGTCATCGAGAAGTACGGTTTCACCAGTAAGTGTTCCATCCAGTACAAATCGAGATATCCTATTTACACCACCCTCATGGGTGTAATACAGGTATATGTACCTATTTTCGGTGAAATTAGGGTCTACAGCCACTCCGAGTAGTCCTGACTCAGATACTTGGCTTACACTTATATCCGCCACCTTAACCACATCACCGTTTTCATAGAGAAGATTGACCCTTCCCACTCTCTCTGTGAAGATCATGGTACCGTTGGGGAGGAAATCCATAGCCCAGGGCACCTCCAGGTTCTCTGCAAGTATGGTGGTCTCACCCTGCTGTGCTGTCTGTGGGGCTGGCTGGATAAATAAAAATATCAAACCGGCCAGGATGAGAATGGCCACTATGACCACCAGGAGGATGTTCCGTTTTTTCATTTTACCTAGATATTATTTGTCATTCGTGCCACTTATTTTTTATAGTTAAAGACTCCCATTTTAGCGAAAAATAAATTCAGTGTTAAAACAAATAGATCAAGAGGAGATGTTTAAAGTAGGGGATGTTTATATGTTCATGTGGAAATGGGGTGTTCTAGCATGTTGAAGATAATTAAAAACATAGTTCTACAGGATCGTCTGACCAAGATAAGAAACAAAGACATAGATTGTGTAGATTTTAAGGCAGGGTTAGTTGAGATGGGCCGGTATATGGCCTATGAATTCCAGTCCACCATGGACATAGAGGAAGTCACCGTGGAAACCCCACTGGAGACTGCTAAGGGGATAAAAATCACAGACATCAATGATGTAGTGGTGGTAACCATTTTAAGGGCGGCAATCCCCATGGTAGAGGGGGTTATGAGCGTTTTTATGGAAGCTGAATGCGGCATCGTGGGAGTCACCAGGGATAAGGAAGCACCATACGAGGCCCAGGTGGGCTACATCCGGATACCGGAGATAAATGATAAAATCGTTCTACTCACGGATCCCATGCTGGCCACTGGCAACACCATGCACACCACCATCAGTGAAATAGAAAGACACGGAACTCCCCGGAGAATAGCTATTTTAAATATCATCGCCACCGAAGAAGGGGTGGGTAAGGTCCTGGAAAACCACTCTGAGGTGGAGATATACACCTGTTCCATTGAAAATAAGCTGGTAGACGGGTACATCATCCCTGGCCTGGGTGATGCTGGAGATATCGCTTTTGGTAAGCCTACAGATATTTAGGTGAAAGTTAATTAAAGGGCCCCCCCTGGATCGAAAAATAATTCCAAGAGGGGTTTAATCTACCTCTAAATTGGGGGGGGGTGAATTGACTGAAATTTAGTCAAGATAAGCTTCTTTGAGTATTATATATATCCTTTTTAATGCCCTTTTCATCCTTAAAAAAACCATGCCTATATTTGCTTCTGAATCTAATGAACATACAAGCGCTACTTGTGATGACCCCATAATTATTATCTGTATCTTGTCTCCAGTTATTAAAAGACGTTTTAGATCATCATTACCAATATCTTTAAGGGTTTTTTTACCAATTTCTATTAATGATGCAGACATAGCAGCTATTCTATGGTTTTTCATGATCGGATTACTTGAAGTTAGTATTAAGCCGTCTTTTCTGATAACATATGATTCTATGATATCCGTATGTTTATGCATCTCTTCAAGAGTTTCTGTTATCTGTTCAGAGATTGGTTTCATCGTATCACTGTATGTTAACTAACTTAACCATGAATTCTTTCACTGCCTTTTTAAGTATCACTCTGATCATACCAATATTAGCATTATTTTCTGTTAATACTATTACAATATGCTCCTTTCCAAATTCTTCTATAATGATTTTTCCAAAATCGGTTTCAATCATTAGCTGCTCCAAATTTCCATAATTAATACTTCTCGTCATTTCTCTAACGGCTCCAAGCGCTGCAACTGTACTTGCACTTAAAATAGAAGTATTTTTATCGATTTTACCAACAGGAATTCCATCTAATCCAGCTACAATCGAATCTTTAACACCATTTATTCTATTTATAGATGTAAGAGCCTCTTTAAAAGATGTATTAGTTTTCATCCGTCTCCCTTGTATTTTTAAACTATATTTTTTTCTGCGATGGTCTGTATCAAACTATCCAGAACATTTACAAGATTCTGATTTATTATTGCTGATGTGTTAATTACAGGGATTTCATCAGAAATATCCAGTTCTTTTCTAACATTCGTGGGTTCAAGGCTACATATATCATTTTTATTCACGGCAATCACATATGGTACATCATAATTAAGAATAAACTTAATAAGTTCATGATCCACAGGTGTTATTCCTACAGTAGAATCAATTAACAGTATAGCACCATCCATCCCTGTTGCCAGTGTGTCCCACATAAAAGAAAATCTTCTATGACCCGGACTTGCAAATAAATGAATTAAAAAGTTTCCCTGTTCCATCTGGACAAAATCAAAACTGGTGGTGATATTCTCATATTCACCCTTAAGAAACAGTTTCTGACCGCTTAATTTCTCAACGAACGTTGTCTTCCCGGCATTTAGAGCACCAAAAACCACCACCTTAAGCATGTCCTCTGACATTATTATCCAGCACCTCTTAATAGACAAATCAAAGTGTTCTTGGCTTTAAAAACCTTTTAGAGATATTTTGCAGTTTAAATCTTCTCGTTTTATATCATCAATTATATATGGATTCCCAAGCACATCTTCCATCATGGCAATGGCTGCTAAAGCATATGGACATCCTGCAGAACGAGGAACGTCGTTTTCCTCCAAATAATCAGTGTAATCATGTATTTTACAATTACAAACATCCATATCAACCATTTCATCTCCAACAGTGTAATTTATGCCATCTGCAGATTGGTAGACTTCGGTGAGAAATTTTTCAAAACTTTTCATGGCTGTTTGTGGACTGGTTTTATCTATTTCTTCTCCAATAAGACCAGCTCTCATGTTCATTAAATTCCATAGATCCTCTCCAAACGCCCTGGAAACTCCCCCAGATCCTTCACCAGATACCCTCCACATGCTGGTGGTAAATCCCTTGAGTACTCCAATAATTAAAGTGTATAATGGATTTTCAAGCGGATTTTTTTTATTCTCTGTCATTAAATTCCCTCCCTAAACATAACTCATCTATTTAATTGAGATTTAAAAATTAGTAATCCAGTATTGTTCATTTATCCAGATCAAAACTTCTTAAGGACTATTTGACTGTTTGCATCCTTAGATTCTATACTGTCAATGACAAAAGGCTCTCCTGTAACTTCTTCCATCATAGCCATGCTTAGTAAAGCTAATGGACATCCAACAGAACGAGGAACGTCATTTTCCTCCAAATAGTCGGTGTAATTATGAACTTTGCAATTTTTAACTGTCATTTCCACATTATCATCATTTACATTAAAATCTATGCTGTCCGCCACATTAAAACGATTAACCAGATAATTCTCACAAAATTCCGCCGCTTTCTGTGGACTGCTCGTATCCCTATTCTCTCCAAGCATGTCTGCCCCTACTTTAACCAGATACCATAAATCTTCTCCGAAAGCTCTAGTAACTCCTCCTGAACCTTCTCCAGACACTTTCCAGAGGCCTTTAGTAAATCCCATTAATGCTGCTGCAAATACAACGGTCATAGGATCTGAATGTTCTTGGAGCAGTGTTACCACTGCATTATTCTCCATATCTGTTTCTGCCATTTTATAAACTCCTTAATTCAGGGCTATTTAGCCATTGCTTCCTTCACCATATATGCTGTCCTTTCCAGTTCCAGTAATGCCAGACCAAGATTCACGTTTCCTGGAGAAAGAGCCGCTAATATAGCTTTTTCACCAGCATAAGACAATATAGCTTTTCCTGTAGCCCCATCAATAACCACCTGATTTAAATCCCCTCTTTCAAGCTCATCACATGTTCTTTGAGAGGTACCAACCATAGCTGCCGCCATAGCTGCTAATCTCTTATCATCAGTCTCTTTAGGCATTACAGAAGAAATCATTAGACCATCTGGCCGTAGCACTGCAACCCCACTAATATCTCCAGGAGCTCTCTCCAAAAGTTCATTTAAAATGTCTCCAACATCTTCTTTAATTCCCATATTAAGTCCTCCAATCTCTTTCTAATTTTTTCCCGCTTATTGTTTTTAATTTTTGATTTACAGTACAAGAAGATGGATTTATTAAATTCCATGTTCTTAAATCTGGTTTGAATTAAGAATAAGAAATATTTATCTTAAATGCAGAACAGTGTAATAATTTATTTATGTTTGTGTGCATTTGCATTAATAATATAAATAAACAAAAAAATGATTAAATTATTATCAGATACATTCCTTTTGAAGCCTTAATATCTATAGAATACTATTCTATTAAAATATAAACTGCTAATATACACTAAACACAAAAAAAGAATATAGAAAAATTTTTAAACTCAATCCAAAGTATCACTAGCTTTTAATCTTTAATTATAAGAATTATTTCATTTTTAAAGGAGTAAAGTGATTATAATGGCCCAAAAATCCAATAAACGAGTGACAGTATCCTTACCTTACGATCTGGATCTAGAATTCAGGGGATTGGCCTCTAAAAAATTCAAATTTGAAAAAGGATGGTACAGTAAAGCAATGGTAGATGCCATAAGGATATGGATGATATACAATGAAAACACGCTATTAAAAGAGGGAATAAGTAAATTATCCCATTTTGCAGGCAAAACAATGTGGAATAACTTGAAAGAAAATTCAGTCAGGAATTTAGAATTCAAATCAAATCAAGAGATTTTAAATCATGTTTTAAACTATTTCAACAATGAATCACCATATATCCAAAATTTAGATTACAGAATTTATGAACAGAATATAAAAATTTGTGTTGATTGTCCATGTATAACAGAAAAAAATGAAGATTTCATGTTAGAAGATCTGATATATAAATATCTCCAGCCCATTTCCCTTGCTAGCCGAGCTGGGATTGAAGATATCACAGGCAATACATATAAATTAAGCAAAGTTAAAATAGGTAGTCTTAACAAGATATACTTAAAAAAAATAGATGATATTTCCCGATCTATTTAAAAAGTACCTGATATTCAAGCACCACCCCATGTAAACCTCCAGATGATGTGAAAAGTTAATTAATAGTTTTACTCCTGGCGGCGGCCACAATTGCCGGGATTCCATCTACTTCCAACTGGTGAATGGCCTCCATACCCTCTTCAGGGAAGGCAACCACTTTTTTTGAGATCACCCTGCTTGAAAGGAGAGCTGCAGCTGGTGGGGTGACCACGAAAACTGAACCAAACCTCGAAAGAGCGTCAACTGTCTCTTGATCCAATGATCCCTTACCTATATGCATTTTAACTCCAGATTTAGATAGATATTCCATGCTACCTTCTATTTCAACCTTGTTGCTGGTAGTGGGGGATATTCCGGCTTCACTGACTGCGGTGTGCATGAAGGCCGAGCCTGCAAGTTCCAGTGGATTTTTACCCTCCTTTATAAGTTCCACCAGCCTGGGTAGTGCCGCGTCTCTTCCAGTGAATAATTTACCGTACAACTGGATTTTATCTCCTACCTGAAGGTTAACTGGTTCTTCCAGGGGTAGTTGAATCTTTTTTATCATTTTATCCTTATTAAGGGCCTGGATCTTTTTATTAAGTTGGATCCCTTATTAAGCATTGATTTTGTATCTTTTTATTAATCCGAGTTTTCAATACCGGATATCCTTAAGATCCTCTAAAAAGGCCCTGATATGTTCCTCTTTCACGTGGGGCATTACTATGATCCTCACAGACTTGGGATGGGAAGCTATGGATACGGCCCATCCTTTCTCATCCAGGAGTTTTGCTATGTCGCAGGGGGCTATTCCTTCCCCAGTGAATGCCACGATATTTAATTGGGGTTCTGTGATCAGTTGGAAACCTGTGTCTTTTATTCCCTGGGCGAGGAGTTTGGTTAGCTCCATACATCTGCTTGCTATCTTCTGGTATCCTTCAGAGCCCAGGTGTTTAAGTAAAGCCCAGGTTGCTGCGGTGGATGCTCCGGTACGGGTGCCTACTATGGTGGATTGGTTCTCTTCAGTTAAGTAGGGGGTTTCCACGCTCATGACGTCCAGGTAGCTTTTATCCCGGAAGAGGATTCCCCCGGTGGGTATGGGTGCCAGTCCCATCTTATGGGGATCTATGGTTACCGAACAAACTCCCGGGAGGGAGAAATCAAATTTAGGAAGATCATAACCTACCTGGTTTAAGAAGGGGATTGAAAATCCGCCGAATGCCGCGTCCACATGGAGGAATATTTCCCTCTCCAAGCAGATGTCTGAGAGCTCTTCTATGGGGTCTATCTTCCCTAACTCTGTGGTCCCGGCTATACCAACTACAGCTACGGTTTTATCCGAGATCAGCTCTTTTACCGAGTTGATATCCACACGATATTGGCTATCAAGCTGGGCTTCCCTCATCTTGAGGCACAGTATATCTGCTGCTTTTTTGAAGGAGAAGTGCGCTGATTTGGGGACTATTATCTCTGGATCTTTTATTCTGCGCATGTTCCGGGCGGCTCTCATGGCCATTATATTGGCTTCGGTTCCACCCGTGATTATATGGCCATAGACATTGTTTTCCCCCAGTAATTGGCCGAGTGTGGCTATGACTTCGTTTTCCATGGTCTTGGTACCCTGGAAAAGTCCGGGGTCTCCCAGGTTGGATTCCAGAAACATGTGGTAGGCCTTGAGCCCCACTTCATGGGGGCAGGTGCACATGGATCCCAGGATCCTGCCTGATCTATGGGTCATATCTCGTTTTTTGTAGTTTCTGAGTAATTCGAATACTCTGTCCTTGGTAATTCCTTTCTCTTCCATGTTGTATGCCTTTAAAAAGTAGATGTTTTAGCTTGTAGATAAAAAGAATGTAAAAAAATTAAAAAAAATTAATTTGTTATCCCATTTTATTCCTGTATTATCTTCCGAGCGGCTTTTAGGAGCAGTTTCTTCTCCACACGGGCCACTACTTCCCTTACGGTTGCCACGGCATCGGTATTGGCGGATACTGAGGTGATTCCCAGTTCCACCAGTTTCTCTACCACGGAGGGCATGCTTCCTGCCTGTCCGCAGATACTGGTTTTAACCCCAGCCTTGTTGCACTCGTTGATAACCCTTTCGATGAGTTTTAATACTGCGGGGTGTTTTTCTGTGTAGAGGCCGGCTACGTTTTCGTTGTTTCGATCGATGGCCAGTGTGTACTGGGTTAAATCGTTGGTTCCGAAGCTTACGAAGTCCAGTCCTTCGGCTATGAAGTCCTCTATGATCATGGCTGCGGCGGGTGTCTCCACCATCACACCGAATTCTATGTTTTTCTGGGGCTTTAAACCGACTTCCCGGGCTATTTCCTTGGCCTTCTTGAGTTCGTCGGGGTGCTGCACCAATGGGAGCATGATCCCTATGTTGGTGTATCCCTGTTCATGCAGCTTCTTTATGGCCTTGAACTCTGCTTTGAGGATTTCTGGTTCGTCCAGTTCCCTCCTTATACCCCTCCATCCCAGCATGGGGTTGTGTTCGTATGGTTCGCCTTCACCACCTTTGAGGGATTTGAATTCATCGGTTGGTGCATCCAGGGTTCTGTACCATACTGATTTGGGGTAGAATGCATCGGCCACTTTCAAGATGTTCTCCACCAGGACCTTGATGAGTTCGTCCTCGTTACCTTCCACTATGAATTTCTTAGGGTGTACGCCAGTGGTGAGCATCATGTGTTCTGTCCGGAGGAGTCCTACTCCATCAGCTCCTGTCTCTGATGCTTTTTTAGCTGCCTCGGGCATGCTCACGTTTACTTTCACTTCGGTTACAGTTAAGATTGACTGTTGGACAATGGTAGGTCCTGCCGTTTCCACTTCTTTTATAGGGGCTTCTTCTATGATTTTACCTTCGTATATCAGTCCCTTGTTACCGTCCAGGGTGACCACTGAGTTTTCTTTGAGGATTTTGGTGGCGTCTCCGGTTCCCACCACACAGGGTATTCCCAGTTCCCTGGATACTATGGCTGCATGGCAGGTTACTCCACCTTCATCGGTTATTATTCCATTGGCCCTTTTCATGGCCGGGACCATGTCCGGGGTGGTCATCACTGTTACGAGTATATCTCCTTTCTGGATTTTGTCCAGTTCATCGGTGTCTTTGATTATCTTTACTTTTCCTGATGCCAGTCCTGGGCTTGCCCCCAGTCCCTTGGTGATAATTACTCTTTCAGCTTCTTCACCGCCTTCTTCTTCTCCGGCTATCTTGCCCAGTGTGGTTACTGGTCTTGATTGTAACATGAACACTTTACCAGATTCTATGGCCCATTCCGTGTCCTGGGGGAAGTCGTAGTGTTCCTGGATCCTTATACCTAACTCCGTAAGTTGGGCTATTTCCTCATCATCCAGGACCTTCTTCCTTTTAAGGTCGTCTGGAACGGGTATCTTCACTGTCCGGCCTGCTTCCGGGTCCTTCTGGAACATGATGTTCTTCTCGCTTACCTGGTAGTCCAGTATTTCTCCGTTTGCTTTATCCACCCATATGGTGTCTGGAGTTACTGTTCCAGAGACTACTGCCTCCCCCAGGCCCCAGGCAGCTTCGATGAGTATTTTCTCCTCACCAGTGGAGGGGTGTACCGTGAACATCACACCTGCCTTTTCTGCTTCCACCATCTCCTGGACCACCACTGCGATGTAAACCTTAGAGTGGTCGAAGTTGTTTTCTTCCCGGTAGAATATGGCCCGGGCTCCGAAGAGTGATGCCCAGCATTTGCGGACATATTTCAGGAGATCGGCTTCGCCTTTAACGTTGAGGTAGGTGTCCTGCTGCCCGGCGAAGGATGCTTCCGGCAGATCCTCTGCTGTGGCTGATGATCTTACCGCCACAAAAGCGTTTTCCTTGCCGATCTTGCGACATAAAGCATTGTAAGCTTCTATTATAACGATTTTTATCTCGTCTGGAATTTCGGTTTCGTTGATAATCTTTTTAATATCTTTGGCGGCCTGCTGAAGTTCCTGGTTATTGTTAACGTCTGTAGCATCAAGGATGTCCATTATCTCATCGAAGATTCCTGTTTCATTTATAAACTGGTCGTAGGTTCTGGATGTTATCACGAATCCAGGGGGTACGGGTATACCAGCCTGGGTGAGTTCACCTAAATTAGCTCCTTTTCCACCGGCAATTGCCACATCTTCTCGGTTCAATTCCTCAAAAAATTCGACATGCTTCATGCTAAAACAACTCTTTTATTTTTTTTAAGATATTTTACTTTATTCAGGAAAAAAATGAAGTTTATTTAACCAGTTCAGCGCCTTTGTCCACTACGATCCTGCAGGGAACAGGGAATTTCATAGCCGCTCTTCTTAAAGCTTCTTTAGCATCCTTAAAGTTCCTTTTATTAGTTTTTATGGTTAAGATCTTCTGGTTTGCCTTGACTAATGCTACTGAACTTACTGGTTTACCGAAGGCCTTCCGCATTCCGTCCTGTACACGGTCTGCACCGGCACCGGTGGCCATGGGGTTTTCCCTCACTATGTGGTGGGGGTATACCCTGATCTTCAGGTGGTATCCCATTCTTCCGGATTTCCTCTGCATGTATCTGTTTGAAGCGATTCTAGCCGCTTCTAGTGCATTGTGCGAGAGTTGTGCCGGCTCTTTAACTTCCAGACTAACTGTTAAAGGAAACTCCGCTGAGAGATTACCCATATCATATTGAACAATCCTGGAACCCGGAATTTTCCTGATATAATCTTTTCTTGTGTATGCTCTAACCATTAATAGTCCTCCTTTATGAAATTGATTAAATAAGATCGACTAGATAATATAGTATAGTTGATAGTAATCTAACTTATTGGTCTATATTTACTTTAATATCTTTATTATAAATATACTATTTTCCAATTTTTTTAGACCATGAAAAAATAACATCATGGATAGTGTACGAAAATGAAAATCGCAATAACTGGAAAAGGAGGGGTTGGAAAAACAACCCTTTCAGGTACTCTTGCATTTATATTGTCCCGGACTTATAAAGTATTTGCTATCGATGCAGATCCAGATATGAACCTGGCAAGCAGCATGGGCATCCACACCAAAATCACTCCCATATCCAAGATGAGGGACTTAATAAAGGAGAGGACAGGTGCCGAACCGGGTTCGTCTTTTGGAGAAGTTTTCAAGATCAACCCGAATATCTCCGACCTCCCTGAGACCATGTCAGTTAAAGTTAAAGATGATGACAGTTTGAAACTCCTGGTCATGGGGACCGTGGACAAGGGAGGGGAAGGATGTATATGTCCCGCTTCAGTGCTCCTTAAAGCCCTTATGCGGAATTTAATCCTTAAAAAGGATGAAATCGTGATCCTTGATATGGAAGCCGGGATAGAACATCTGGGAAGGCGTACTGCTGAAGCGGTGGATGTGATGGTCATCGTGGTGGAGCCCGGACTAAAATCACTGGAAACTGCAGAGCGTATAAAGAGACTAGCCGCGGATATAGGGGTTAAAAATATAGTGGTGGTAATAAACAAGGTTTTCAGTGAAAGTGAAGAGGAATTTGTAACCAGTAAACTCAAAGAGTTAAGCCTGGAAGTTTTAGGCTCTATCCCCCGGGACGATAAAGTGGTCCTGGCGGATATGGAAGGGAAAATCCTGCTGGACTACCCGGAATCAGCGGCTCTAAAATCCATGCAAGAAATTGCAGAAAATCTTTTAAACTACCACCCACGAGATTAAACCATGCAGATTAAAGCCCGGATAACCTTCCACTACAAAACAGAGAAACAGGCCAAAGTTGCCTTAAAATCTCTTAACCCGGATAATATCGGGCGGATAAATTCTAACGCTGAGGAAAACAAGTTGGTCTATGATCTAAATTCGGATTCCCTGAATTCATTCCTGGCCACCGTTGATGACCTGTTATTTTGTGAAATCATGGTAGAAAAAGTGTTAGAACTGGAAAAATAATTATTAATAGTATTGCAATTAAATTAATAAACTGACTTATTTATATAAAAATCAGGTGCAAGAAATGAAATTCACTCTTCAGGGAGAAATAACATTCAGCAAAGATGCTGCAGAGGCTCGAAAAGACATTGCAGAATTCATAGAACAGGCCAATACCGATCTGTTCTTAAAGGGAGTCCCTCAGGACTCTTTAGATGATGCTTCAAAAATAGTGGACTGGAATCTCGAAGGAAACTCCTTAAAGGTGGAAATAGTATCTGGAAGACGTGGAAGAGCACACGACGCATTATTACGGATGAAGAAACCACTGGGCCAATTGTTAGGTAAGAAATACCATCTGGGAGTCCGTAAAATCCACGTGAATACTTATAAAATTGATATATCATTACCAGGTGAACCCGAGGCAGATGAAGATACCGGAACAATCAGGAAGGGAGAAATTGACCTGGGAGCCACTGTCATCGATAAGATCCTGGATATGCCCTACGTATCCAGCTCAGAGTTAACTGAAAATAAATTAAGGGTGGAATTTGAAGAATTAAACGAATCACAACTGAAGAAGCACGTGGTAGATCGGGTTTTGAAGTTCATAAAAGAATCAGTGAAAACCGGACCAGCCGGAACCGAATCCACTGTGGAAGTTACCAAACCATCCGATGAACTGACCAAACTGGTTACCAAGATCGAACCCGGCACCATAGTATCCACCAGTCCCCAACAGGAGTTCTACTTCAAGGGAGATGCTACAGAAGAAGCAGCAAAACGTGGCTGGGTTAAAAAGTTCCCGGGTAAAGGCCAGTGGTTCTACGGACCTAAACTCATCTCTCTCCAGCGGGCCATGGAGGAGATATTCCTGGAAAAGCTCATCTACAAGCTGGACTTCGCTGAGTGCATGTGGCCCAAACTGATACCCATACCAGTGATGAACAAGATGCGCTACCTGGAAGGCCTCCCAGAAGGTATGTACTACTGTTCAGCGCCCCGTAGAGACCCGGAAGTCTTTGATAAATTCAGGCAGGAACTGGCCATAAATAAGGAAGTCCCCATTCACCGTCTTAAGGAAGGGCTTAAGGATCCATCCTACGTCCTGGCACCGGCCCAGTGCGAGCCGTTCTACGAGTTCTTCTCCCACGAAGTGATAGACGAAGAAGAATTACCCGTGAAATTCTTCGACCGTAGTGGTTGGACCTACCGCTGGGAAGCAGGAGGAGCCAAGGGACTGGATCGGGTGCATGAATTCCAGAGGGCAGAGATGGTATGGATGGGAACACCGGAACAGGTGGAAGAACTCCGAGATACTACACTTCACATCTCAGAGGATCTGGCCACCGAAATGGAGCTGGAATGGTACACCGAAGTAGGAGACGACCCATTCTACCTTGAAGGAAGGAAAACTGAGGAGAGGGGGATTGAATTCCCTGACGTGCCTAAGTATGAGATGAGACTGGTAGCACCCACCCAGGATAAAGGTGTGGCTGTGGTATCCGCCAACATCCACGGAACCCACTTCATAGAAGGATTCTCCATAAAAGAAGCACATGGACACCGTATATGGACCGGTTGTACTGGTATCGGCATTTCCCGGTGGATATTCGGATTCCTGGCCCAGAAAGGCTTTGACGACGAAAACTGGCCCGATGAAGTTACCAGTAAAATG
>Ga0334885_1000475_pt1 | contig 69467 bp, 63 predicted proteins | sample GraSluR1_MG_8_FD_207233 | JGI IMG/M metagenome (GOLD analysis project Ga0334885, IMG submission 207233) | Sludge microbial communities from methane-producing bioreactor in Wageningen University, Netherlands - Granular Sludge_31_05-R1 | ecosystem: Engineered > Bioreactor > Anaerobic >...
TTATCAAGTTAAGGTGTATTTGAGTCATTGGAGGGAACCACTGGGTACTTCGCCTCAAAGACTAAAAACTTTTGGGAGAATGTATCCAGCCTCCAACTTCATCACTGGAAAAGTAGACTGTGCCCTTCTTATCGGTCAATCCGTCGTATCCTTCGGCATTCCATTTTCGGATCCAAACATAACCTGTCGACATACTTAGTCCACAAATATCACTTGCTTTCTCATAGCTAATGCCGTGATTGGCCATAGCATTGAGAAATATCAATCTGGGCCTGATACGCCCATCAGTCTCTGCACGAAGCTTTTCCGGCAGCTCCTCAGCATTTTGTATACTTACAATATCTCCCTTCATAAGATCTATTTTGTCTGTTCTATTATATCAATTTAGTCGTAAGACTATAAACTAACGGAGATGTCAAATTTAATGTAGTTTGTATGTGTTTAGCTCCTTCCTAAATCCATGCGAATTGACCTAGAATCCACCTCGACCAGAAGAATTATATAATTTGTTATCAATACCACCTTATTGGGAGTATGCACGACGAAGAGATTATCAAGCAACTTAAAGATGAGATGGAACGATTAAAGCGCGAGAATGAGTTGCTTAAAGATCAGATCGCGAAACTTGAAGCCCGATTAGCCAAATATGAGAATGCTCATACTCCGCCGAGCTTGAGACGTGGTCGCAAACGCAAAAAAGAGTATAACGAAGGAGATAAAGGGAAACCAGGCCAAAAAGTGGGTCATAAAGGGGTATCAAGACCTCATGCAAATCCAGATAAACAAGTTGAAGTCACCACAGATCGATGCCCAGACTGTGGAACTGAGCTCGGCGATCCAGTAAGAATAGAGTCAAAGATTATCGAGGAAATTCCTGAACCTCAGCCCATCATCGTCACCGAATACAAGATTGCGCATTACAGATGTCCCTCCTGTCACAAAGAAGTTGCAGCCAGGGATCCAGATTTTCCTGTAGAAGGCAGATTTGGAAACAACGCAATTGCGCAGACGACGTTACTGAAATATGAGGACCGTCTGCCTCATAGGAAGATCCAAAATGCACTGAGTCGACTGCATGGACTGAATATATGTCCAGCTACGATCCTCGACCTAACTCGTAGAGCAGCTGATGCGGTCCAACCTCAGTATGATGCGATTTTAGACAGGATTCGGGATGCTCCTATCCTGTACGTGGATGAAACGTCAATCCATGTCCAGGGAAAGAAACATTGGATCTGGGCATTTACGACACCTTCTGAAACTTTTGTTGTGATACGGAAGAGTCGCGGGACGAAAGTCCTGATGGAGGTCCTGACGAGGAGATTCAAGGGCATCATAGTGTGTGATGGCTGGAAGCCATATGCCAAATTCACAAAGCGGTTACAACGATGCTGGGCACATCTACTCCGAGAATCAAGAGATCTTGCTGATAAGATCGGGGAGGCAGTTCCTTTACATGAAGCCCTAAAGGATCTCTATGAAGAACTGACTGGAGCTCTAGAAAACGATCCTCCACCCGAAGTCCGGATGGAATTATGGGATATGGCACGAGCAAAGCTCAAGCGGTGGATCACGAAAGAACACATTAGTCTGAAAGTGAAAAAGCTTGTTGGCAAGATTAGCAACGGCTTCGAGTACTGGTTCACGTTTGTCATCCATCCTGCTGTTGAGCCGACTAACAACAGAGCAGAAAGGGCACTCCGCGAGCATGTCGTATTGAGGAAAATCGTTGGCACGTTGCGCAATAAAAAAGGGACGTCTATTCATGAACGTATTATGACCGTCCTGTCGACATGGAAGCAACAGGGACTCAATACCCTACAGATACTGAGATCAAGCCTGGCCAGCTAAACACGTACTGTAGTTTTAATTACTTCGACGCTTAATTTCCATTATTCTCCAGCACCCCCTTGCACCCCCTTCCGAAACTCACACCGCCCCTCCACCGTCACCCCCTCCGACAGCGCCGAGACCCGCGCCCTCAGGACGAGATCAGCCAGCTCCTCCTCGCATCACCTTCGCGATCCCGACGAAGGAGATGCGCCTCGGGTTCACGTCCACGACCCGGGGGAGTCCGACGACGACGTGGTCGATCCCGGCGTACCCCCATAGGCCCGAGGGCGCAAAAGCCCCCGGCTATTGGCACCAGCCATCCCTTTGCAGAGAAGATTTATATTCTGAAAAGGGAAAATAACCTTTGATGAAGCGCCTTCACGACTACACCATCATCCTTCGTCCGGACGATAACGGCACCTTTGTAGCCTATGTACCCGCCATCCCAGGGTGCCACGCCTGGGGAGAAACTCCCGAAGAGGCGCAGGCCGAGATAGTCAACGTCTTCGAGATGATCAAAGAGGAATACAGAGAAGAAGGAAGGCAGTTGCCCCAGGACGTCGACCTGGAGGCGATCGATGCCTGCCAAGGCTAAAGACCTGGAGAAGGCAGCCGCAAAGCTTGGATTTCAAAAGATCCGACAGAAAGGCGGCCACGCCCGTTGGAAGCATCCGGATGGACGGGCGACGACCATCCCCATCCACGCCAACAGCGAGATTGGCGGATGGCTATTTTATGAGATCCTCAAGCAGCTGGGCATCTCTGAAGAGGATTTCTGGAAGCTCGCGCGGGGCGACGGCGGCAGAAGATGACCGATCCGCTTTTGGCCTTTTTTGGCCTTTCTAACAGAGCGGCAACATCGAGCCAGAAAGTCAGCGATCACCATCGAGACTTTGAGAATTGCCCGGGCCCGCCCGCATCATCATCATCGCCCCGACGATGGCCCATTCCCCTGCAGTTCCAGTTCCCCCTTCCGAAACTCGCAGACCCCCTCCACCGTCACCCCCTCCGGCAGAGTCGCGAACCTGGCCCTAAGGATCAGGTCCGCCAGCTCCTCGCGCATCACCTTTGCGATCCCCACGATGGAGGTGGTGGGCCGGGGGTTGACGTCCACCACCCGGGGGAGGTCGCCGACGACGAGGTCGATCCCGGCGTAGCCCGATAGGTCGAGGGCGCGGGCCGCCGCCTTCGCCACCCGCAGAATCTCCTCCTCCCGGTCGGTATGGTAGGGGACGATCCCGCCCAGGTACTCGAAGCCCGCCTCGACACAGACAAGCTGCTTGTTGACGGTTATGGGTAAAACCCGATCGCCGGAGGCGATGAGGCTCACGCTGAGGGATTCGCCCTGGTGGTACTTGGTGGCTATCCGGTCGTCCAGGTTTTCCGGGAGCTCGTCGACGAGCTCCATCCTCTCGGAGGCGCAGCCGAACCGGGGCTTCAGGACGAAGGGGCCATCGCCTGGGTCATCAGGATCGAAAATCTCGACAACGGGAACGCCCGCCTCTTCGAGACGGCGGGTGCAGGCGAGCTTGTCGGCGGAGAGCCTCGCAGCGGCGGGGGTGCAGCCGAGGTTGATTGTTTTGCCTTTTTCAAGGAGCTCAAGAAATCCGGGCAAAAGCTCATCGGGAGCGATCACAAGGCCCGCGGTTGCCTCTAAATATTCGAGGAGATCCTCGAAATCCTCCTCGCCATTGATGTAAAAGCCCTCTCCTGCACCGATGACCGGCCCCGCCGTCGGGTAGACGACCTCGTGGCCGAGCCGCTCAAAGCTCTTCGCGAGGGTGGAGAGCATCGCCCTTCCCTCCACCTCGTAGGTCCCAGGCATGCCCGTGGCGACGGCATACTCGGCGATCAGAACCTTCATGATCTCCTCGGATTCGGATCTCTGGTTTATCTCTAGTACTGCCTGGCGAGAAGGGCGCACTTCTCGGTCTTCGCGCCGCAGACGACGCAGCTTCCCTGGTAGGTCTCTTCAGAGCGCCAAGGCTCACCGAGGACGGCCGCGCCGACCTCGTCCTCGATTCCGTGGCCGCACTCCTCCGAGCCGCACCATCCTACCCGGGCGACGCCAGCCTGCGTCTGCTCTTTCGCCTCCACCATCGTCTCGCAGTCCTTCACCTTGCTCTCCTGGAAGGCCTGGGCCCGGGCGAGCATCACCTCGTGGAGGTCGGCGGCCTCTTTCTCGATCGTCTCATTCAGGTCGCTGAGGGGGACGGTCAATTTTTTGGCGTCGCGCCGTGCCAGGACCGCAACCCCGTTCTTGATGTCCCTGGGACCGATCTCGATTCTTATGGGGACCCCCTTCATCTCCCACCTGTAGAACTTGGCGCCGGGCCGCTCGTCGCTCTCGTCGATCTCGACCCTGATGCCGGCTGCCGCGAGCTTGGCTTTTATATCCCGGCAGACCTCCAGCGTCGCCTCCTTCTCCTTGAAGAGGATCGGGACGATGACCACCTGGACCGGGGCGACCGACCAGGGGAGGACGAGCCCCTTATCGTCGCCGTGGACCGATATTAGCGCAGCGATGCACCTCTCGGAGACGCCGTAGCAGGTCTGGTTAACAAACTCTTGCTCTCCGGCCTCGTTCTCGAAGGTGATGTCGTAGGTGGTGGCGAAGTTCGTTCCCAGGAGGTGGGCGGTCCCGATCTGAAGCGTCCTTCCGTCGGGCATCACCGTATCCAGGGCGATAGAGTAGTCCGAGCCGGGGAACTTGTCCCAGGAGGGCCTCTTGGCGAAGAGGAAGGGGATGGCGAGGCGGCGGTAGAACTCGGCGTAGATGGTGAGGGCAGCCTCCACCTGCTCGGCCGCCTCTTCCCAGGTCGCGTGGACGGTGTGGGCCTCCTTGAAGGAGGTGATCTCCCGCAGCCTTATGAGGGGGCGGGTGTGCTTCGTCTCGTACCGGAAGGTGTTGACGATCTGGTAGATCTTTAGGGGCAAGTCGGCGTGGCTCCTCACCCAGAGCTTGAAGATGGGGTAGATCGCCGTCTCGCTCGTCGGACGGAGGGCGAGCTTGATCTCGAGGGGGCTGGTACCGCCGTGGGTCACCCAGTAGACCTCGTCCTCGAAGCCCTTGATATGCTCAGCCTCCTTCATGAACTCCGTCTCGGGGATCAGGAGGGGAAACTGGGTCTCCTGATGGTCCGGGTCCAGGAGGGCCCTAATCAGGTCGTAGACGTTCCTTCTCACGGCGAAGCCGAAGGGGTACCAGACGCACATCCCCTTGACGGGGTACCGCACGTCTATGATCTCCCCAGCCTTCAATAGCTCGTGATACCATTCGCTGAAATTATCTTTGCTGGGTAGCTTGGACTCGGTCATTCCATCACCGATAAAGGTTGAAGATCCGCTGCGGGCTGGATGAAAGGTTGGATGAGGACGGGGGTTATGAAGGTCTCGATCGCCGCCGCGATGAAGAGGAGAAGGGCGACCCACCTGAGGAGACGCAACGCAGCCCTCAGTTCCCCCTCCAGGTCGCCGCCTCTGCCGAGCAAGGTCAGGATCATCAGGTGGCCCAGCCGAAAGCCGACGGCTATGCAGACGAGGACGGTGGGCAGCTCTATGATGCCGTGGGGTAGGATCGCGACGATCACAAAGGCCGCCCCGCCGGCAAGGACCGCCTGATGGACTACGAGCCCCACCACCAGGCCGTTGACGATGACGACGATGAGCGGGACGATACCAAAACCGACCCCCAGGAGGAGGGCCATCGATGATGCCAAGAGGTTGTTTGCGAATATCGCCACCATCATCTTTCCGGGGCTCAGCTCCAGAATCCAACGGAGCTTCTCCGCGACATCTCCGACGTAGGCCGTCGCCAGATCTGGCTGGAAGATCGATATTAAGAACCCGAGGATCGCCGCGGCCAGGAATAGGAAGACCGAGAGGAGTATGTAGGGGCGGATGGACCTGATGTACGTGACGTCTTCTTTCCAGTTCAAGGGAGACCTCCTCCTCCCTCACCCTCCGACATCGTATAAGATTCTGGCGATTTTCCGGAAAGGGTACCTTCGAGAAGGAGGGTCGTGATCTGAGCCGTTCAGCCGGACCAGGCGCCAGAAAGATAGCTGGCGCCGAAGATGATGAGGAAGGCCCCGCAGAGAGCGAGGACTCTCCTGTAGTTAGCCTCGGATAGGAGGGTCCTTCCCCGGTCCAAGCTCGTCGAGACGAAGGTGTACCAGCCGAAGTCAGCGCCCCAGTGGCCTATCATGAAGATCATGGCGAGGATGAACCCCTCTCGGAGCTCCGCCAGGACCAGGGCGGAGCCGATGGATAGCCACCATATCCAGAAGTAAGGGTTAGCTACGCTGGTTATGGCTCCTGCTATGTAGGGGTTTGAGGTCGCATCCTTTGAAGAGGTCATCATGGTGGCGTTTCTGCTCCCCTTCAAAGTCAGAAGGCCGAAGAGGATCAAGGCCGTCCCGCCGATGGCGGCTACGATGCCGGTATGCACCTGTGCCACCGATGCCAACCCCACGACAATGAGGAGGAAGACCACCACCTCAGCGAGGGCGTGGCCCGCCGCCACCTTCGGCCCCACCGTCCACCCCCGCTGAAGGGACGAATTTATGGTGGCTACGAGGGTAGGGCCGGGGGCAAGAGCGCCGGTGAGGCCGACGGTGAACGCCAAGATGAGGGTCTCGATAGCCCCGAGCATATCAATCTCCCAACGATCGTATCTTATCTGAACCTTTCCATCCGAGGGGGGACGGATAGAAAAAAGAGATCCGGGTTTTTCGTCATATGAACCCCATGGACCGGTCGGGATTTGAACCCGAGGCCTCTACCATGCCAAGGTAGCGATCTACCCCTGATCTACCGGCCCTCTGAGCTGGGCATACGCAGACCTATTTCATAAAGATATCGGTCTTTCTCCTCCGACGCTGAGGTCTCGAATCGGCCAGAGGCTACTTCTTCAGGGTGGACTGGACCGTCTCCACCGCCGATACGACGTTCCTCCCCCAGCGGATCCCGTTCAGGACGTCTTTGACCGTCATCTTCTCCACCTTCGGGTAGTAGAGGAGCTTATCGTAATCCTTCGTTACGGCGTAGTTGTAATGGCCGTAGGCGACGGTCACCCCGTATGTGAGGAGCTTTTGAGCCCTCCGGGACGAGGTGTAGACAGCCTGTTTCGGGTCGTAGACGGCGTCCGCCCCGATCTTGAAGAGCTTCACCGAGAGGTCGTAGTCGTCCAGGAGGGATATGTCCCTGTGCCCTCCCGTCCGCCGGTACGTCTCCCTCCTCATGGCCATATTGGAGCCGATCATGTAGCAGAAATTGAAGGCTTTGAGAAGCTTGTAGGAGCTTCGGACCGCCGTCAGAATCTCGGTTCTGAGATCTCTATCCTGGAATATCACAGGTCCGGTGCTGGCATCGTTCCTTTCCAGGTTTCGGCTTATGACCTCAAGCCATCCCCGAGGAAAATCGGTGTCTGCATCGGTGAAGGCGAGGATGCTGCCGGACGCCGCCTCCGCACCGTCCCTCCTGGCACCTCCTATGCCCGGGTGGGTCTGAACTATCACCTTGTCAGCGTACTCCTCCGCAATCTCCACGGTTCCGTCATCTGAACCCCCATCGACTACCACGATCTCGTAGTTCTCTCTTCCCAGGGATTGGCTCAGAAGAGACCTCAGAGTCGCCTCTATCTGCCCCCCCTCGTTCAGCGCAGGGACGATGACTGATATCATTCAACATACCTCTGACCGAATAGGCCGGATAGGCCGCGAGATAAAGGGCCGACGCCGCCGTAGCCGCCAGAGAAAGCTGATGGATCCGGGCGGCGGCGAAGGCGAATACCAGGGACAGGGCGGCGAACCCCCCCAGCATCAAGAGGCCGTTCTTCTCCCCGATCCTCGTCACGGTGGTGGTCGTCGATCCCAGATCCTCCTCATAATCCACTATCTGATGGGCTATCAGGGCTTCGCAGCCGACTATAAAGAAGAGGAGAGATATCAATATTATCCCTCTGGTGACGTCGCCTCCAGAGAGCAGATATCCAGAGAGGAAGGGGAGCGCTCCGAACATCAGGCCGTGGCTGACCGCATCCCATAGGTATCGTTCCTTCAACCTGATGCGCCTCTCTGAATAGGCGGTAAATACCAACAGGTTGATGACGACGAACGCCGCGCCCAAGCTATCCAGGCGGATGGAGAGGATCAAGGGGGTCAAGACGAGGGTGGTCATGAGCAGCAGAACACCCCTCTCGCTGACCTTTCCCGCAGCCAGGGGGTTTGTTCCGGACTCCATCTTACGGCGGTGTAGCCTGTCGATATCGGCATCGAAGTAGTTGTTGACGACGAAGGCGTAGCTTATGATGCAGGTATAAGCGACCAAGACCAGCATGATCTCATATCGCCCGCCCCCGGCCAAATAGGCCCCAGCCAGCGGAAATAGCGGATAGAACTTGATCCAGTCTCTGATGCGAAGCATCCTCAGGTAATCGATCATCCTTTCTCTCTCCCCGGTTGAGGTAACCGCATTCCCGTCAACCCTTATCTACCTTTTCGGCTCCGGCCATATCGGCAGGATGGGAGCTTTCACCTTTATTGGGGTCGGTCCAGACGGACCGCATCGTCATGATCTGATCTTCACGGACCGCTCGGCTAAAATAGATTAGAGACCATGAGATACTGCTATCATGAGATCGTCGTATATCCTTCTGGCCTTTTCTCTGATCTTCACCGCCGCAGCCCAAGAAGACGGTGGGGACGAGGACTATCTGGGGGTCATCGGACCATTTAGATCCATCGCTGGGGCCAACTATTCCGAGTACGGTTCGGCCTTCGAAGAGTTCATGGCCGGCCCCCCTGAGCGGAACCTCTCGTCCTATCCAGACTACCTGGTGGAGTTTCTGGAGGAGGAAAGGGAGCCGCATTCTGCAAATTACAGCCTCTACTCCCCCGCCTTCGAGGAGTTCATGAACCTGAGCAACAGGAGCAGCCTGAACCTCTCGTCCTACCCGGAGTACCTGGTCCAGTATTTGAACCGCAGCCCTGACGCCCTGAGAGCAGATTACGCTCTGCGCCCTCCGGCCTTCGAGGAGTTCTTGAACCTCACCAACAGGAGCAGCCTGGACCCCTCTTCCTACCCGAGATATCTCAGATGGTTCTTGGGCCGATAGCGGGATGGAACGGCGGCGAGCCGAAGGTGGGCACTGACCCGGCGAAAGATGAGGATTTCGCCTCCATTTGGCGAGATCGTCGTCCTTCTTCCTTCAGGCTTTTGGTCTCGGGGTAGATCGGGATCTGCCCGAGGGCTTAACTTCAGAGATCTGATCCGGCGAAGATCCTCTTCTGCTCCGGCCGTCTAGCGCTCACGAAGGCTTTTTGGGATGCCCCCCTTGACGAGCTGCCTCCTGATGCTCCTGGTACGGAGGGTTGCCGAGGCGCAATCGCCGGCCTCTGCCCGCGACGTCTGGCACTCCCCGAAACTTTGAATCGGCCGCATCGAGGATTTAGCTGAGGTTTGCCGAGATTTCTCAGAAATGTTTATATATTAGATCTCATAAGGGACTTATTAGACGGTGCGCACATGAGAAGACCGCGACCGTCCTGAGATGACAGTACGAGGTGAACGAGACATGCCTGGTGGAGATGGAACGGGCCCTGCTGGATTCGGACCTAGAAGCGGCAGAGGAATGGGATACTGTTCGGGGTTTAATGCCCCAGGATACTTCAATGGGGGCTATTGCAGGCCTTTTGGCGGAGGTGGCGGGCGAGGCCGGGGAGGAGGAAGAGGAAGATGCCTTCGCTTCTGGCCCTCCTGGACAGGTGCCAGCTTTGGGTCCTATCAGAGAGCTGCTCCTTCCGCGGAGGTGGAGATGGCAGATCTGGAGGGGATGGCCGAGGGCCTCGAAGCTCAGCTGAAGAGCATAAAGGCCAGGATGGATGAGCTGAAGTCCGAGAAGTGACCCCTCCTGGCAACCCTCCTTTTTCCTTTTAAAAATTCTTTTGCCCTATTATTTCGCTTCTGATTATTTTATTTGTGATTCGCCTCGGTCCCGCGACGTTTCTGGTTCGAGATCGATCATGCTCCATATCATCCCCATCTCCAGATGCTTCTCGGTGGCAGAGGCCAGCTCATCGTAGCCATCTCCCCCCAAGGCCGACCTCCGGGCCAGGTTCTTCTTTCGGTAGAGGTGATCGAGGAAGGCTTCCCTGAAGTTCCGGTTCTCAAAGATCCCATGGAGGTAGGTCCCTATTACGAGGCCGTCCTCTCCTACAGCTCCGTCGTCCTCGAAGGCTGGAGCTTCCCCAGCGATGGTGACGCCCATATGGATCTCGTAGCCAGAGATCATCTCCCCCTTTATCGGACCCAGGATCGGGCCGTCCCCGGTCACCGTCTTCTCCGTCTGGACGGTCCTCTTCTCGTACCGGTCGAAGCGGGTCTCCGCATTCAGGAGACCGAGACCGGGGACGACGGAGTCTCCGTCCTCGATCCCCCGATCGACGATCTCCCGCCCCAGGATCTGGTAGCCGCCGCAGATCCCAAGGATCGGAACGCCCTCGTCCCGGAGGGCGAGGATCTCACGGTCGGTCCCCCTCCTCCTCAGCTCCAGAAGGTCTGCGACGGTGTTCTTCGTCCCGGGGATGATTACTGCGTCGGGCCTTCCCAGGGGCTGGCCCGGGGTGACGTACCGGAGGTTCGCCTCCCTCTCCAGGGGTTCAAAGTCGGTGAAATTCGATATCCTCGAAAGCCTTATGACTGCTATATCGACGGACTCAGACCCGCCCGCCTCCTCTCGGTTGGCCCCCGCCCTCCCGCCGCCCCCCTTGTCCCCCAGGGAGACGGAGTCCTCGGATGGAAGGGCGAGGTCGAGGTAGGGCATCACCCCCAGGACGGGAACGCCCGTCAGATCCTCCAGCATCGCCAGGCCCGGCTCCAGGATGGCAGGGTCGCCCCGGAACTTGTTGATGACCAGGCCCGAGACGAGGGGCCTGATATCCGCAGGCAGGAGGGCCACCGTCCCGTAGAGGCTCGCGAAGACCCCGCCACGCTCGATATCCCCAACGAGGATGATGGGGGCGGCGAGCTTTCTTGCGACGTAGATGTTGGCGATGTCCCGATCGTAGAGGTTGATCTCGGCTCCTCCGCCCGCCCCCTCGACGACGATGTAGTCGTACTCCCCCGAAAGCTCCTCGATCGCTCGGTCGACGACGGACTTCATCCCCTCGATCCCCCGGTAGTACTCCTCGGCAGACATGTCGGCTAAGGGTTTTCCAAAGACGATCACCTGGCTCGTCCGGTCCCCCTTCGGCTTCAATAGGATCGGGTTCATCACCTCCCTCGGCTCGACTCCCGCCGCCCAGGCCTGGACCGCCTGGGCGATCCCCATCTCCTTCCCCTCGTTGGTGACCCAGGAGTTGAGGGACATGTTCTGGGACTTGAAGGGGGCGACCTTGAGGCCCCGGTTTCTTAGGATCCTGCAGAGGGCGGCGACGACAGTGCTCTTTCCGGAGTGGGAGGTGGTGCCCAGGACCACGATGAATCTAGTCATGTCGTTTCGGGGAGGGGCTGGAAAGTTTATTTGTCTTTTGGGGCAACTATGTCATAGTCTCAAATATTTTACCAAATACACCACTCCTATCTAATTGGATTTATTTAAATAAATTTAATTTAGTTCTACCATTGCAAATAACAGCTTATACGTAAATTATTCGAATAGTATTATCGTAAACTCCTTATTTGTTCATTAGATAGTTGAGTAGATTTATAATTTTAATTCGTTTTTACATTCGTTTTTATATTTGAGAGAAATTGGCTGATAAATTTAAAGTTTTCGTGCTAATTCAAAAAAATCAACAATTTTTGCATATAACCCATATTCCGCACCTTTAGTTCAGACCGTAGTAATTTTCGCATTCTCGGCCCAACAATCTCAGAACTGTAGTCTGCGATGGACTCAGGTGAACTATGACTTTGATGATCTTTCCTTGGTCTACAACAACCGAGTGAATCACTCCCATGAACGTTTCGAAGATCCACCGCATAGTCGGCCGCTGTGTAGGCTTGTTTAGCTGGTTAGGCACAGTTTGTCCAGTTTCTTTGAGCTTCTCTCTAAGCTTCCATTCTGCAAACGAGTAAATGAGAAGACTCAAAACCATGATCATGATAAGTGATTCAATCCGTTCTTCCTTCTTAAGGTAGACCTCTGAGACGTTAAAGCTCTTGTCCTTCAGGAAGCGAAATCCGCGTTCCACGGTTTGCTGCCCTTTATAATAATTTAGCATGACTTCTGGTTCAAGATCGGTCTTGTTGCTGGCCAGGACGAATCTGCCAAGTTTCTTGCGTTCTTCAGTTAGAACGTCTTCATTGATCTCGATTTCAGCTTCGATTTTGAAGTTCAGGCTTAAAGGTTCGTCCTTCTTGGGACGTCCTCTCCTCTTCTTAACTTTTTCCACACAAGGCGATATCTGCAGATTCTTGATCCGATGATGAGGATGCATAGAATCCCATATTTTTGCTTCATTTTCAGCATCGGGCACGCAGGCAAACTTTCTACTCTTTAGCTTCTTCAGATCTTTCTCGGCCTGATCAGTTTCTTTTTGAATCTTCTTATCAAGAGTCCTATCGTTTCTCTTTTTCATCTCTTCCGACCAGACAACAACTGCACGCTGAGGAACGCCACCATAGTTCAAATCTGTCACGAAAAAAGCGTATCGAGGATCTTTCCCCGGATTCATATCCAAATCGGCATTGAGAAGTCTCTTTACTTCCCCCACCGTAGCGGGAACGTGAGTTATCCATTTAGTTTCTGTTCCAAGGAGTCTGATGTTTTCTTCAGTGTACAGAGCACTGTCCGCAATCCAGTAACAATCATCATCAAAATTGATCGCTTGTTGCGTTTTTTGGATCATCTCCATGATGCTTTTCTTATCAGACGCATTTCCTGAGTACGCTTTGGCAAATAGTGGCAGACCGTGCTGATTCGTAGCCAAACCGAGGACGAAACGCTTCAGATCTGTTCTGCCGTCTTTGGCGTGACCAAACGTAATTTTGATCGAATCCGTACCGTCTGGTGCATCTCCTCCATATTTTCCATATACGCTGAAGTTCGTAGTATCAACATGTATCAGCTGAGTTCCCAATGAAAATTGTTTCATGATCTCTAATGATATCTCATTGAACAGCTCTGTAGTGCCATATTCGTAAATTGCATCGAGCGTCATGCCTACGATATCATCATTCAGGTCGGAAGGAGCGATTCCCTCACCAAGCAGTTTTTCAGTAGGAATCGTCATAAAGAAATTGGGAAATAAGTATAACCTCTGACCTGTGAAACCCAAGCCATTGAGGATCATTGCTTTGATCACAACAGAACGGGGAAGATTTAGAGAGCTCTTCTTGGGAAGAGCCCGATCGATAACTTCAGCGATCTTCAGCGATCTTCAGCGATCTTCAACGAATCAAAAATGCCTGCAACTATACCAAGGTGGCCTATTAGGTAAGATTGGACGTCCACATCCATGCTACTTCCCTTCGAAGAGCCTTGGATGCTATTATTAAAAAATGTTGCGGATATTTACAGGGAAAATTCAGGATTTCTGAGTTTAAAACGCGGAATGTGGGATATAACTTTAAATAGGAATAACTTTAAAATAGGGGATGTTATGTACATAAGTGACCGTACTAATTTTGTACGTCACATAACCCAAGTGGAGGATCTCAATGTCAGGAACCGAAGTCTTATGTCCACACTGCGAGACGCAGAGCAGTTGCAGTGCAAGTGATCTCTACGCAGCTAAAGTGAGTGGCAAGAAGGCCTTGATAGTGTGTGGGAACTGTGGTAGAGTCAGTGAAACTAAAATGAATGATCTGCCGCCAATTGGAGGATTAGAGCTAGTTCCATGGTCAGAAAATCTACCATTTGATGGTGAAGGGACCTGGTTACCTTGCATACCTTTTACAGGACCAGAAGGTAAGTTGCCTGCTGGCGCTCACGTAGGACCTGGTGACGAGGCATCTCCGAGATTGTGGCTTTATAAGACTGCAAAAATGGATGAATCTCCAGATGGAACTACGTGGTGGAAGTGGGATGATTACGTCAGGAAGTTTGGATACGATCCGTTCCAAAAACTCAAAGCCATGCGTGGTTGGAACTGGGTCGTGATGATGACAAAGGGACAAGAACCCCATGTTCGCACGAGAGTAATTTTGGCATAGTTGTTCAAATAGTGGGCAGTTTGCTGAAAGTGATGTAACTTGAAATTGCATCGAATTCGGGTAGTCTACCCATAACGAGTTGTTGCACATGAAAACCCTAACAAGCGACCCCATCCAATATGGTGGAACTTATTGGGGCCAATCCGATGCAATCGACCACCTTCTTTCACCTAACTGGCTTGAGATGGTGAGATCAACTCATCTGCGGTAGACTACCCGAATTCGACAAACGCCCATACAATAATTTTATATTTAGTATAATAATTTATGATATAGAAGAAATGAACATTGACTTAATTTCGTTATAGATATAGAATTATATATAGAATTATATATATGTTGAAGCCCCGTTCAGATAAAAATTAAATTGTCCATTGCTGATCGAGAATACCCATCACACCTCCCCCGCCGCCTCCACCAGCTTCTTTGTGCACGCGTCCATCAGCTCCGCCGCCTCCCGGACCCTCGCCGCAGCCTTTGGGCTTGTAGCCTCCATCTCATCCGCCCTCGCCCGGAAGCTCTCGCTGTGGCTCCTGTTGTGCTCGATCCAGTGCTCGATAAGGTGCTCGACCTCGTGCTTCTTCAGTTCGTGTCCGTGCTTCTGCGACCCGTGCTCGTGCTTATGCTCCTCCAATTTGAACGCCTCCTCCCATGCTGCGACTTTATTCCACCGCCGCCGCGACCTCGACGGCGCTCCAGCTACGAATCCCGTCTGTCGTTTGAGGGATTAATAACTTCTGCTTATCATGTAGTCGGAGAGCTTCATCAGCAGACTCTTCGCCTCGGAGTCGGAGAGAACGCCAAGCGCCTCCTTTCCCTCCTCCACCAGCCTCACCGCCCTCTTCCTGGCGTAATCGATGGAGCCGCTCGCCCGCAGCGTCTGGAGCGCCGCCTCGATCTCCTCGGTTGAGGCGTTCTTTTTGGCGAATATGGGGATATCGACGCCTTTGGATATCGCATCGATCATGATGAGGGTCTTCTTCCCCTCGGCGAGGTCCCCGCCCCGGGGCTTTCCGAGGACTTCGGCCGGGGCGGTGAGGTCGAGGACGTCGTCCTGGATCTGGAAGGCCATCCCCACCAGGCGGCCGAACCTCTCCAGCCCCTCGACCTCTTCATCCGAAGCTCCGACGAGGCGGGAGCCGATCCAGCCGGCGGCACCGTAGAGGACCGCCGTCTTCTTCTCGACCATCTCAAGGTACTCCTCCTCGGTGACCTGTTCCCTCCTCTCAAACTCCATATCCAGCCACTGCCCCTCGCAGATGGCGGCACAGGTCCGGGCGAGCATCGCCACCGACGCGACCATATCCTGGGGGTCGACTCCGCCGACGGCGGTCAGGATCTCGAAGGCCTTGGAGTAGAGGGTGTCCCCGGCGAGGATGGCACCGGCCTCGTCCCACTTGACGTGGACCGCGGGCCTCCCCCGGCGGGTCGCGGCGTTGTCCATGATGTCGTCGTGGATGAGGGTGAAGTTGTGGACGAGCTCGATGGAGACGGCGGCGGGAACTACGGCCTTCGGATCGCCGCCTACGGCCTCGGTCGCCAATAGAAGCATGCACGGCCGGAGCCTCTTTCCCCCAGCATCCACAAGATGCCTCCCGGCATAGTAGAGCTCCTCCGGATGGACCACGGGCAAGAGCTCCTCTATGGCCCCAGATATCATCCCGGCCCGCCTTCTCAGTTCCTCGTCAAGGATCGCCATAATCTTGTCACGCCTCCTCCTTCCTTCGCCTTATTCCTTCGTCTTCCTCTCCCCGTCCTTCTCCCCTCGCCTTCATCCCCGGGATCCCTTCCCCCCAACTCTTCGCCATCCGCTCCGCCCCTTCAGGGGAGGACGAGCTCCTGGCCGTTTCTCATGATGTGGAAGGTGTAGCCGAGCTCGTAGCCGGTATCCTCGGCCATGGAGAGGTACTTTCCGTGGCTTTCGAAGTTTCCGTGGCTGGGGATGACGTGCTCGGGGTTTACCATCCTCAAGAGCTCCCAGTGGTCCTCGACGCAGGCGTGGCCCGAGACGTGGACGTTGTCGTAGACCCTCGCCCCCTTCATCTTCAGCTTCGTCTCTACGATGTGGCGGTTGGACCTGTTGAGGGGCTGGGGTATCACCCCAGCGCTGAATATCACCTTGTCTCCGGACTCAAGCTGATAATCGGTCTCGCCGCTGGCGAGCCGGCTCAGAACCGCTCCCGACTCCCCCTGATGGCCTGTCATGATGGGGAGGTACTTGTCTTTGCCCTCCTGCATCATCCTCTTGAAGAACTTGTCGACGCTCTTTCTCCTGCCGTAGACCTGGAGGTCGTCGGACTTGGGGGCATACCCCGTCCTCTTCGCCGTCCCCCAGTACTTCTCCATCGATCTTCCCAGGAGGACCGGCTTTCTTCCCATCTCGTTGGCTGCCTCGATGATCGACCTGATCCGAGCGATGTGAGACGAGAAGGTGGTCAGGAGAACCCCCGACTTCGTCTCCTCAGTCCCCATCAGAACGTCCCAGACCAGGTCCTTTGCGATCTGCTCCGAGGGGGTCTTCCCCGAGACCCCGGCGTTGGTCGTCTCCGTTATCAGGGCGATGACCCCTTCAGAGCCCAGCTTCTTCAGCCTCGCGAAGTCCGGGGGCTGGCCCAAGGTGGGGCTCCTGTCCATCTTGAAGTCGTTGGCGTAGAGGATCACCCCTTTGGGGGTATGGATGGCGGCGAAGACGCAGTCGACTATGCTGTGCTGAACCCTGATGAACTCAAGCTCGATGTCGGGGGAGATCTGCCTCCGTTTGCCCGCGTTCATCGTCACCACCTCGTTCTTGGTCTGCTGGAGCTTCTCCCCCTCTATCTCCTGTTTGATCAGGTCTGCGGTATAGGGGGTCCCGATGATGGGCGCCCTGTACTTGTTGGCGAGCTTCGATATCGCACCGATGTGGTCGAGGTGGCCGTGGGTGCAGGCTATCGCCCTCACCCGACCGTCCACGTCCTTCATTACGCTGTCGTTGGGGATCGCCCCCAGAGATATGAGCTCAGAAGGGCGCAGCCTCTCCAGGTCCGTATCTTCGTGGATCTGAACCCGGTCCAGCCGGATACCCATGTCCATTATCAGTATTTCATGACCGACCCTGATGGCGGTCATATTTCTTCCTATCTCTTCGTAGCCACCAATAGCTACAATTCCAATATCCTTCATCTCGACATCTCTCTATGAACAGCAAACTTTTTCGCGCTGAACCCTCTCTGCTCCAGGATCTCCCTCGTCCTCCCAAGGACGACGATCGGCACGGATCGGAGGTCCGAGACGTCCTTGGAGGCCGTGAGAAACATGGCGGTCAGAAAGGCCCTTCTGTAGACCCGGAGAGCCTTCACCACATCGGAAGACCCCTCCGTTGCAGGAGCGAGGAACGGGAGAGCTGCCCCCGCCATCCCGGCCCCCAGGGCTATGCTCTTTGCAACGTCTATCCCGGTTCGGACGCCTCCGGAGGAGATTACTTGGGCCCCGGAAGAGGCGCATTCTACGACGCTGACGGGTGTTGGCACCCCCCAGTTCCAGAATATGCGTCCCATCTTCGCGGACTGCAGGTCTCCCCTTTCCTCCGCCCGATAGGCTTCAACCCCAGACCAGCTCGTCCCACCGAGCCCCCCTACGTCGATGATCTCTACCCCCGCCTCCAGCAGGGCGCGGGCATCCTCGCTGGAGATCCCCGCCCCCGTCTCCTTGGCGATTATGGGGACCCTCGAATCGGATGCGGACCCGATGGCCTCGATGGCGCCCTCTGCCTCGGTCTCTCCCTCGGGCTGGACGCTCTCCTGGAGGAAGTTAAGGTGGACGGCTATGGCGTCGGCGTCTATCATCTCCGCCAGTCTGTCTATCACCTCAGCGCCCTCCCGCCGGAGCTGGACCGCCCCGATGTTCCCTACGATGGGGATCGTGGGTGCAGCCTCTCTCACCGCCGAGAAGGTCTCCTCGACCTCGGTCCTCTCGAGGGCCGCCCTCTGGGACCCAACCCCCATGGCCACCCCCGCCTCCTGGGCAGCCAGTGCCAGGTTGACGTTGATCTCTTTGGTATCAGGATGTCCACCCGTCATCCCGGAGATCATGAAGGGAAATGAGAGATCCTTCCCGAGAAATCGACAGCTTGTATCTATATCGTCGGCGTCGATCCCCGGCAGGGCCCTGTGGACGAAGGATAGATCGTCGAAGGGGCGCCATCCTCCCTCCACCTCCTTCTCCAGACAGATCCTGATGTGGTCGAGCTTCCTTTTGGCTGTAGTCACGCCCTCCCCTCCACGAAAGTTCCCGCCCTCTCGCCTCGGAGGGCCCTCTCGATCATCCCCGGCTTCTCGGCGTTGAATATCGTTGAAGATACCCCGTCGTCGGCCAGGTCCAGGAGCTCCTGGAGCTTCCCCCTCATCCCGCCGGTGACGTCCACCCCCGCCGAAGGGCCCAGATCCGGACCGATCTTCGATAGGTCAGACCTTCTCACCTCGGCGAGGAGCTCGCCGTTATGGATCACCCCGTCGACGGCGGTCCCGAGGCCCACGATCTCAGGCTTCAATGCCCTCGCCAGATGTGATACCAGCTGATCTCCTGATACGATCCCCGCTCCTTTAACCCGGTCCATGGCCACGTCGCCATGGAGGACGGGGAGCAGGCCCCGATTCACCATCTCCACCACCGGCCCGATCTCCATGAGATCTATCCTCCCATCTTTGAGGATGGTGGAGCTGAGGGGGTGGACGGGGACGGGGTTCGACCCGGCGCCAGAGAGGCTCTCGACCACGATGTCGTTGAGCCTGACCACAGACCTGTGGGTCTGCAGGACCCCCTTGGGGCTGAACCTCTCGACGAGGCCAAAATTCTTTGCGTGTATGTGGCCGAAGGACCCGGCACCGTGGACGAGTATCAGCCCTTCTCCGGCCCTGGCGATCTCGGTGGCGATCCTCTCAACAACCTCAAACCTCGCCGATTCCAGGCGGGACTTGTCGGTGAGGACGCTTCCGCCGATCTTAAGAATTTTGATCTCGGTCATATCTCGCCCACCGAATCTTCCACCCTCAGCCCCTGGCACCCAGTCACCACGGAGAAGGGGACCCCTCTCGCCTGATAGATGGAGGTCATCACCCTCAGCAGGTTCTCTGGATCTGGCCGGGGGAGAGCTATCATGCATCCGCCCCCCCCAGCTCCCGTCAGCTTGGCTCCGAAGGCTCGGCCCGCACCCCGGGAGGCGTAGACGAGCTCGGAAAGCTCCCGGGTCCCGACTCCGATCGCCTCCAGAAGTCCGTGGTTGGCGTCCAACATCCTTCCCAGCTCCTCTAGGCGGCCGTCTCTGATGCATCCGGGCGCCAGCCTCGATATCTCGCCCATAGCCCGAAATATGGGGTCGACGACCTCCGGATGCCTGGACCTGAACCTCTGGACCTTCTCCACCTCAGCCCGGGTGTCGTGAGACCTACCGGTGAACCCCACCACCAGCCTGATCTCGGGGAGGTCCATAGGCCTCGCCGACCCCTCTACGAACTGATACCCGCCGCGGGCTGCGAGGGCAGTGTCCGTCGGCGAGCCCAGCCCATCCTGAACTTGCCTCTCGATTCTGTAGGCCTCTTCTGCTATATCGTCTATGGAGAGGTCGAGAGCCAGATGGCAGTTAAGTGCTCCCAGGGTGGCGACGACTACGGAAGCCGACGACCCGAGCCCTGAGGCGGGGGGGATCTCCGACTCCAGGGTGACCCTGAGATCTTTCGCCCCAAACTCCTTCAAAACGGCAGAGACGTACCTTGTGGCATGAGACGCCCTTCTGCCGACCTCTTCTGTAGGGACGGCAGCTGACAGGGGGTCTATGGATATCCCCTCCAGAGCGATCCGAAGGTCCGGGGCCGATATCTCAAGCCTTCCCGGAAGATCTTCGACGGCGGCTCTGACCCTCAGATCCACCGCCGCACCTAGGGCGGCAGCTCCGGAGACGACGGCGTGCTCCCCGAAGAGGATCACCTTGCCGGGGGCGGAGGCGGTGGTCAGATCTTCGCCTCCTAGATGAAGGCTATCGCCCCGTAGCCCACCACCTGGCCATAATCTCCGGTGACGTCGCCGCTGGTGGAGTATCGGAGAAGCTTGCCGCTCTCTGCCCCCAGGATCCTGGAGGCAGTTATGGCTGCCGATATGGGGCCGTACCCGCAGGATGTGAGGTTCAGACCGTAGACGGTCCTGTAGATGGCGGGGACGTCCATCCTCAGGATAGCCTCGATCACCTGGGAGTCCTTCCTCCTGGCATCCTCCTGGGGCTCATAATGGGTGAAGTCGCTGCTGGCGATGATGGTGCAGTCTCTGCCGAGCCTCTTCGCCGCCTCGCCGACCGCCTCGCCGACCTCAACGGCCGTCTCTTCATCCTGCAGTCCCATGGATATGGGGAGGATCTTGAACCCCTGGTACCTGACCTGGAGGAACGGTATCTGGACCTCCAGGGAGTGCTCGTAGAGGTGGGCCGACTCGTCGACTTCGATGATGCTGCCCAAAAGCTCATCCGCCAGCTCCATGTCGCATTCCGTCTCTCCCAGAGGCGTCATCCACGACTCTTTCGAGAGGGCGACGGGAAGGCCGAGGCCGTGGTGGTTGGGCCCGATAAGGACGTAGGTCTCCCTCTCCGGGAGGATCGAATAGACCTCCGCCGCCACACCACCAGAGTACATGTAGCCGGCATGGGGGACGACCGCCCCCCTGATCGGGAGTGGGCCGCCTCTGGCGGCATCCCTGAATGCCGCCTCCAGTGCCTTTCGCAGCTCCTCGGGGTGGCGGGGGTAAAACTGACCTGCCACTGCCGGACGTCTCATCTGATCAAAACTCCATCTCGAAGTCTGAAACCGAGTATCTGAACCTATCTTCCTCTCCCCTCTCCTTGAGGATCTCTTTCGCCAGGAGCCAGTAGATCAGAGTGAGGGCCTTTCGCCCTTTGTTGTTGGTGGGTATCACCAGATCGACGTTGGATGTCAGGTTATTGGTATCGCATAGGGCCACCACGGGAATTCCCACGTCGATCGCCTCGTTTATCGCCTGGCTGTCGCCGCTGGGGTCTGTGACCACCACCACGTCGGGCTCGACGTAGTCGTAGAAGGTGGGGTTTGTCAGGGTGTTGGGTATGAACCGGCCTACTATCGCCCTGGCTCCGACGGATTTGGAGAACATAGTCGCAGGACGCTGGCCGTACTGCCTCGCCGAGACGACCAGGATCTTGCTCGGATCGTATTTGGCGAGGAACTTGGCCGCGAGCCTTATCCTCTTGTCCGTCGACTGAACGTCGAGGACGTAGAGGCCGTCGGTACGGACCCTGTAGATGTAATCCTTCATGCTCTTCGTCTTCTGCTGGGTGCCTATGTGTATGCCCGCCGCTAGATACTCGTCTATGGGGATAAGGGTCTCGTATTCTTCCGTTGGCGTTATCACTTCATCATCCAAAAATTTCACCTACCTTGAGGTTCTTCGATCCCGTTTTACGGTTATGGGAATAAATCCCAATCTCATCTCTTCAAGAGCAATTTCGAGGGGGTCTATGGACTCGGTCTTGATCAACACCGGGGCGCCCATCAAAATCTGTAAAGCTCGAGCCCCCACAATTCTGGCGCGTTCGTATCGCGTATATTCTTTATCCATCGAATCCGTCAAGTGGCCACCTCAAAAGAAAGGTTGATGGTGGGGTTGCTGAGATTCGAACTCAGGTTACGGCGTCCCGAACGCCGAGGGATGGACCAGGCTACCCCACAACCCCACACCTTTTTACTGGTACCGCCGAAGCACGTCAACGATCTCCACGTGGGTCAGGAGCATACGACGACAGCAGTAACTTTCGATGCCGAGATCGTCCATCACCTTCCCCGGTGGCTCAGAGTTGATCCGCTCCTTGTACTCCTCCCATACATCAGAAATGACGTTTCCGCACGTGAAACATCGTACAGGGATCAAGCTTCTTCACCTGTAAGACTTCTGATATTTGGCTCTTGCACCGGGGCCGCCGACCTTCTTCCGCTCTTTCTGCCGGTGGTCGTTGACCAGAAGAGACCTGTCGTACTCCATATAAGCCTCTTTGAGGGCGGTGTCCCCGGTCCACTCCACGATTCCACGGGCGATGGCGGTACGGACAGCGGCGGCCTGACCCATGAACCCGCCTCCGCGAACTTTGACGTCTATATCGATCCCTGAAACCTTATCCAGGGCGATCATCACCGGCTCTGCGATCTTCTGTCTGACGAGCTCGGGCTCATAGATCTCCAGAGGTTTGCTGTTGATTCTGATCCTGCCCTTCCCTTCTGTCAATGTGGCCCTGGCGATCGCCGTCCTGGTTTTACCCGACGAGTTGGTTATCTTCATGCTGATCCTCTCAGAATTTGGACCCGAACTTTCGGCTCACGTCGCCGAGTTCCACGTATTTGGCGGTGCCCAGCCGCGTCATCTTTGCAGCCTCGGGCCGCTCGATCTTCATCCCCTCGAACTCCGAGGGAACGCCCACGTATATCTTCAGCCTGGACATCGCTTCGCGACCGCGCTTCGTCTTGTGGGGGAGCATCCCGCGGACCGTCCTCTTCATGATCCTCTCAGGCCGCTTGGGGTAATGAGGTCCTTTCTCTGTGGAGCCCTTGGCCTTCATCTCCTCATACTCCCGATAAACGCTCTCCCTTCGACCTGAGATTATGGCCTTCTCGGCGTTGACTATGGCGATCTCCTCTCCGGCGAGGAGCTTGGTGGCGGCGAGGCTTGCCAGACGTCCCAGGATCATCCCAGATGCGTCGATAATCATCAGATCACCTTAAAATAATTATGCCGGAACCCTTTGGATTCTTTTCGGCCAGCTCTTCTATCTTGAGACATTCGCCACCGGCCGACTTTATCTTCGATGCTGCCTGCCCGCTGAAATGGAGGGCTGCAACGGTCACCTTGTGATCGATATCTCCCGACCCCAGCACATTTCCCGGGACGAGAACCAGGTCGTCGGGGACGGTGTGCCTGTTGATCTTGCTGACGTTTACGGCGGCGTAGTTCCGCCTGGGCTTCTCGAGCCTCGTGGCGACGTCGCGCCAGATCGGCGTCCCGCTCTCCCGTGTGGCGGCCTTGAGATGGCCGATGAGGGCGACCAATCTCGGGTTTGTCTTCTTTATCATCTTCATCCTAATCCTCCGCAATAGCCTCCTTTCGGGAGGCCGACTCACGCGCTAAGCCCGCGTTCGGACCATCAAGTCCATGCGCCAGAGGGGACGAGAGCTCGCTCCCTCTGCGGATCGCTACAACCACCTGATTAACAGTATTTAAGGGTTTTCACCCCCAAAACCCGCCGCACCTCCGGACAGAAGCCGACCGGGCGGAGTACCGAAATTATTTTATCTATAGCGGGCGTTAACTTCTACATAAAATGGCAGATATAATCCTGGCATTATCGGTGACGTTGGGCTTCTTCCTCGGACTGTGCAGCGGCCTGACGCCGGGGCTCCACACCAACAACTTTGCAGCCCTGATGCTCGCCCTCTCCCCCGCCTTCATCGAGATGGGGTTTCATCCCTTCGACCTCGCGGCGGCGATCCTGGCGGCTAGCATAGCCCACACCTTCCTCGACATAATCCCCTCGATATTCATAGGAGCTCCAGACGCCGATACGGCCCTCGCAGTCCTTCCCGGCCACCAGATGATGCTCGACGGGAGGGGGATCGAGGCGGTCCGCCTCTCAGCCCTGGGGAGCGCCTCCTCCATCCTGGTGGCCCTGGCACTTATAGTCCCCCTCTCCCTTCTCTTCGGAACCTTCTACGAGACCTTCATGGATCATGTCGCCATCGTCCTCCTGGCGATAGCAGCCCTCATGATCCTGACGGAGAGGGGGAGGGTGGTGGAGGGGCAGGGTTCTCTCGTACACCTGAAGTACAAGATCTTCGCCGTCGTCCTCTTTTTGACGAGCGGCTACCTAGGCCTATTCGCCTTCGGCCACCAGGACCTCGCCCGCTCGCCGTGGGGATTTCGGCCGGAGGTCCTCCTACCCCTCCTCGGCGGCCTCTTCGGCGCCTCGGTCCTTCTATTGAGCCTAGCCTCAAAATCCGAGATACCTGCCCAGAGGAATGCGGGCTTCGACCTTCCGGCCCGGACGATCGGAAGGTCGGCCTTCCTCGGTGGGCTGGCGGGGTCGGTGGTGGCCTGGGTCCCGGGGGTGACCCCGGCGGTGGCCACCGTCGTCACGAGGCTCGGGTCCCAGGGGTCAGACCGAGAGTTTCTGGTGTCTGTATCCGGGGTGAACACCGCCAACGCCCTCTTCACCCTGGTGGCCCTCCTCGTCGTCGGGAGGGCCAGGAGCGGGGCCGCCGTCGCAGTAGAGGAACTTGTGGATATGGACGGCCGCATCCTCCTGATGATGGTGACCATCGTCCTCTTCGTCTCGATCCTCTCCTACTTTGCCACCCTCTCCGCCGGAAGGGTGGCGGCGAGGATGGTGAGAAGGCTCAACTACAGGATGATCTGCATCTCGGTCCTGGCCTTTCTGACGGTGCTGACCTTCTGCTTTGCAGGCCCCTTCGGCCTCTTCCTCTACTTCATCTCCACGGTGGTGGGGCTTGTGGCCCCCTTCGCCGGGATAAGAAAGACCCACGCCATGGGGGTCCTGATGGTGCCGCTCCTCGACTACTACCTCTGATCTGCGAGCCCGAATCTGCGGGCCTAAAAAGAGTCCTGGACCTCGCTGACGGATATGGAGGCCATCCCCAGCTCCCGGAGGTGGTGGGCCATCATATTCGCCCTCCTCCCCTCGGGATGGTATATCAGGGCAGCCTCGGGGGAGATCTTCTCCACCATCCTCATCAGACCCTTGAAGTCCAGGTGGTCGCTGAGCCTGATCTGAGTGAAGGGTAGGTCGCTCCTGCCGGTGAGGACGTACTTTCGGTCCGACTTCACCCTGGAGAGCTCCCAGGGGGTGACGACGTTCAGATCGGTCCCGTTCTCCTCCACCGGCGAGAGGGGGCCGAAGTCGGGCAATAGCTCCCTGGTGAGGGCAAGGCTCTTATCGTCCATGCCCACCGGATCTTTGCAGCCGAGGGCGCGGATGAGGGATACGGCCCTCTGGGCCTTGCCGAAGGCGTAGGCTCCGAAGGTGGCGCCGCTCTCGACGGCGTCGCCGAAGCCGACGATGTCGTCCTCGAACCTGCATGCAGGGTCCCAGGGGTCGCCGTAGTTCGCCTCCGTCACCAGCAGGTCGCATTTGGGGAGGTTCTCGTAGTTTTTGACGTCCCCGGTGACCAGAACCCGAGTTCCCACCTCCGTCTCCCAGCCGAAGGCGACGGAGCCTATGGTGTGGCCCGTGGAGTAGGTCTTCACCTCCAGCTCGTCGACGAGGATGGACCCACCAACCGGGAAGGTCCGCCCCTCGTAATTCCGCTCGTGCCTGATCTCCAGGGCCCGGGCAGTCTCCCGCGAGGCCAGGGAGTCAGGAGATATCATGGCAGATTTTCCGTAATGGTCGCTGTGGGCGTGGGTTATGAGGTAGGCGTCGGGCTGGACGGAGCTTTTGGGCGAGCGGCTGGTGTCGATGGAGAATAGGTGGGAGTCGAACCTGAGGGACAGGTGCGGCGCGGGCCTCCCGCTCCTGTTCAGCCTCCGAAAGGGGACGACCCCCAGATCCTTGAAGATCTCGTCTTCCGTCAAACTCCCTCCATGTTGGTGGGGGTTTGGCCGGGAGGGGATAAATATCTGACCCCCATATGTCGCCTGAATCCGATAAAAAAATTTTTGGTGATTCCAGGCCCCTAGCCACCTTCCCCCCCCCTTCCGGATCCTGCAGTAGATCCTCTAAAACGAAACTCCCGCCCTTCTCCTCATCACCATCTTTCTGATCTCCTCTCCGATAAGGACAGTGCTGGCGACGGCCATCATGGTGATCCAGTCCCCTGCCGAGAGGGATACGGATCCAAGAGCCATATTGAAGAAAGAGATCTCCGTTGCCAGGAACTGGAGGAGCACGGAGGCGAATATCGCTATCACCAGGTTTCTGTTGGTGAAGAGTCCCAGGCTGAATATCGACTGGGTCCTGGACCTGCAGTTGAGGGCGTTGAAGACCTGGAACATCGCCATGGTGATGAACCCCATCGTCTGGGCCCGGATCAGGTCTCCGTTGTTCCACTCCTGGGTGAATACGTAGAGGGTTCCCGCCGCCATGATGAAGGCGATGAAGAGCGTATTCAGGACGATATCTCGATTGATGATCTTCTCCTCAGGGTCCCTCGGGGGCTGGTCCATAACGTCCCTCTCCTTCGGCTCCATCGCCAGGTTTACGACGAGGATCCCGTCGGTCACCAGGTTCACCCAGAGGATCTGGACGGGGGTGAAGATGAGGACGTTCAAGGCGAGGAAGAGGAGCGAGGCCGTTATGGCGAGGACCTCACCGGCGCTGGTGTTGATCAGATACCGGACGACTTTCCTTATGTTCTGGAAGATCACCCGCCCCTCTTCGACGGCGTTGACGATGCTCTGGAAGTTGTCGTCGGTGAGGATCATGTCGGCGGTCTCCTTGGTGACGTCCGTACCGGTGATCCCCATGGCGATGCCGATCTCGGCGACCTTCAGAGCCGGAGCGTCGTTGACCCCGTCGCCGGTCATGGCGACGATGTGCCCTTTACGCCTCAGGGACTCGACGATCCTGTGCTTGTGCTCTGGGGAGACCCGGGCGAAGACTGCGGCGTCTTCCATCGCCCTGTCCAGCTCGGAATCGTCCATCCCGTCGAGGTCGGAGCCTGTATACGCCTTCGAATCGCCCTCGGCGATCCCCATATCCCGGGCTATAGCCTCCGCCGTTATCTTGTGGTCGCCAGTGGCCATGACGACCTTGATCCCCGCCTTCTTGGCCACAGCGATCGCCTCTATCGCCTCGGGCCTCGGGGGGTCCATCATCCCTGAGAGCCCCGAGAAGGTCAGGCCGGAGGGTCCGGCCTCCTTGAACCCGGCGACCTCCTCCTTGCCGATGGTCTTGGAGGCGAACCCCAGGACCCTCAGGGCGTCGGCGGCCATCTGGGAGCTCATATCCAGGATCTTCTCCTTATCCGCCTCCCCAAGCTCTCGCTCCTCGCCGTCGACGCTGATCGCTGAACAGATCCCCAGGACAGTCTCCGGCGCTCCTTTCAGGCAGACCTCAACTCCACCCTCCCTCTCGTGAAACGTCGCCATGTACCTTTTGTCCGGGTCGAAGGGGATCTCGTCGATCCTGGGGAAGGCGTCCTCAAGATCCTCTTTGGGGAGGCCCGCCTTGGCGGCGGCGACGACGAGAGCCCCTTCCGTCGGGTCTCCCTGGATCTCCCACCGCTCGCCGTCTTCGCCCTCCTTCGACCTGAGGCCGGAGTCGTTGCAGAGGGCTGCGATCCGCAGGAACGTCGCCAGGCCATCGTCCTCTTTGGGGTCCATCTCCGAGCCGTCGACCTCAAAGCTCCCTTCGGGCTTGAACCCCACCCCTGTCACCGAGACGGTCCGGTTCGGGAGGAAGATCCTCTGGACCGTCATCTGGTTGGTGGTGAGGGTTCCCGTCTTGTCGGTGCAGATGGCAGTGACGGAGCCGAGGGTCTCGACGGCGTCGAGCTTCCTCATTATGGCGTGGCGCTTCGCCATCCTGCTAACCCCCACCGCCAGGGCCACCGTAATGGCGGCGGGAAGGGCCGCAGGGATCGCCGAGACGGTCATGGCGAGGGTAAAGAGGAAGGCGTCGATCAGCTCAAAGCCCCGGTAATAGGTTATGGAGAAGGTGAGGCCGCCGGCGAGGATGGCGAGAACCATTATCTTTCTGCCCAGGTCCAATGTCCGCTTCTTCAAGGGGGTCGCCGATTTCTTGGTCTTGGTGAGCATATCGGCGATCTTTCCCATATCCGTTGCCATGCCCGTCGCAAAGACGACCGCCTTCGCCCTCCCCCGGGTGACGATCGTCCCCGCGAAGATGATGTTGTCGATCTCGACCTCGGATAGCTTCGCCTCCGCCGGGGGATTCAGACATATCTCGGAGTCGACGCACTTCTTGGCGGGGACCGACTCGCCGGTGAGCATCGACTCGTCGATCTCGAGGTTTGCTGCCTCGACGATCCGCGCGTCGGCGGGGACCTTGGAGCCCGCCTCCACCAGGATGACGTCGCCGATGACGATCTCCCTCGCCTTGATCCTGACCTTTCTGCTCTCGCCGCCCTCGCCTTCGATCCGCAGGACGTCGGCCTCCGGCGCCGCGTGGGACATGAGGGCGGATATCGCCTCTTCCGCCTTGAACTCCTTGAGGAAGCCCAGGGCGGTGTTGAGGACGATGACGGCGAAGATGACGGCGGCGTCTATCCGCTTGCCGGCGAGGAGGGATATGACCACCGCCACCGCCAGGACGATGATGATGGGGTTTTTGATCTGGGAGATGAGGATCTCAAGCCAGGTCGCCCCCTTCCCCTCTTCGAGCTCGTTGGGGCCGTGATCTTTCAGCCTCTCCTCTGCCTCTCCCGAGGTGAGGCCCTTCTCCCTCGATCCCAGCCGCTCGAAGACCTCTTCTATGCTGAGAGCATACCAGCCGTTCTTTTCATCGGTACCCATATGAGCAGTCTCCTGATCTGACGGAAAATCCCCCGGATGGGAGGCGCCTCCTATCCAGAGAGATGGCGGTTTATTTCTCAACATCGACGGCGTCGCCCCACCCGGAAGAGCGGTCGTGACCGTCTGAGATATGACCCCGGCCTTTATTGGCTTCTTATGATTTAAATAACTAGCAGAAGGAGGGACGACTGATGAAAATTTTTCCATTTTATATAGATTATATAGATTATTTTGAGTGTAATTTTGAGGCGTTCGAAGGCAAATTTGGACAAGTGAAAAGGCTGTTAAAATAAATGGATTATCTTCGAGTATCTTTCTCTATTCGCCGAAGATCATCTGTCTCATCGAGCTTGGACCAGGGAGAAAATCAGATTCTATACTAACTCGATACAGCAAAACATTTTTCGCAGATGCCGTTTATCCGGTCCCTCGAATCGGACTGCGAGGTTTTGGGCGTGATTTCAGATATAAACACGGAGGAGATTTGACGTGCTGGCGGAGAAGAGGGCTGAGTTCATCGAGCTGTTTCGCGAATTTGCGGGAAGCTATCCGACCACACCTCAAGGCCAGTTCCATATCTGGCATTACGAAGAGGAAAGAAAACAAGGTCGCAGGAATTTTGAGGCGATCCTCGAAGCAGAAAGCAGGGGCGATGATGTAACCGATGAAGTCCTCATGAAGCTTCTCCCCTATGTAGGCTCAAAGCCCAATCGAGAGATGGGCTATTGGATATCCATTGCCTCTGTCTTCAATTGTGACGTGAGGAAGAAGTTCGAACCTGCTGGATGGACCGATCGAGAGTCATGGCCTGAAGTCGCAAAAGAGATCCTCCGTTTTGTCCGCCGCTGCTATGATCGACCCGAAGATCTGAAGGCCGCATGTGATGAGTTCTCTAATTCGCCTTACTCCAAAGGGTTCCAATCCGGCACTTTGACGCCGATACTTCACGCCCTCAGGCCGGACGATTTCATCTTGATCACTAACAAATCGAGGAGAGTCATCAACTACTTCTCTGGCACTTCTTACTCGTCAAATCTGACAGATTATCCCTCGATCAACGAGACGGCACGTTCACTGGTAAAGGAAATCTCTGATTACATTGGGGAGTTTGGGATTTCTGGAATTAGATCAGACGATCTCTTCGACATGTTCACTCATTGGCTGGTGGCAATCAAGAGATACGACCTCAAAGGGGAAGACGCTGATGATATCCAAAACTTCTTGGATCCCAACGGGCTCTCAGAACCCTTTGCTAATATATGTGAAAAGATCTTCGGAGATCAACTTGAGGCAGAATGGGCTTTTGATTTGCTTAAGACGACCCTTGAGCGTCTAGGGATCGAGAGTCTTGATGATGAGCGGTTTTCGATCACAATACCTATAAGATCTGGTGGAAGAACTCTGCATCTGAGTTTTGGTCCGTGGTTGGTACTGGGATTCGATGGCTCAAAAGATCACGCTTCGGATAGCGTTACGATAACACTTTTAGCAAATCAAACGATTTTAGACGATAGTTTTGTATCATTCGTCTTTGCCAAAGATGAGGATGACCCCGACATAAGAAACTACAAAATACCAATTGATATGGCCATGTCCTCTGGAGACGAGATCTTCAATGCTTATGAAGAGGCTCTAAATCATATTGCGAACAAATTCAAAGACTGGAAAAGATCTCCATGGCGAAATAAGCATCAATCGAATATTGCTGAAGAAATTTTCGATCGGAGGGAAACATCTTACTGGATCTTCCAGTCCAATCCTGACTATTACGACCTCGCAGGAGCGATAAGCGAGTTAGCTGAGATAACGTGGGCAGTTAATCAGTACAAAAAAAAGATACATGCTAAAGATAGGGTCTATCTCTGGGAATCGGGAAAGTACGCTGGCATTCTTGCGGTTGCTACGGTTCTTTCAGATCCGAATCATATTTACGATGACTATAGCGAGAGGAAATTCATCCGAAATGCTGAGAAATTCTCCGAAGAAAAGCTTAAGGTCTCTCTCCGTATCGATCATGTACTGCCTGAGAGGATAAGGCGAACAGATCTCCTGGACCATCCCGTCCTCAAATCGTTGGAGGTCATAACATTTCCCAACGCTACAAACTTCGCCGTAAATGAAGAACAAGCCCAACTTCTCAACGATTTGGTATTCACCCCTAAGAATCCTTTATACCTCCTCAACCAATGCGCCGAAGATACCGGCTTCGACCTCGAAACCTTAGACCGCTGGGTCCGCGCCATCAGACGAAAGGGGCAGGCCGTCCTCTACGGTCCGCCGGGAACGGGGAAAACCTACGTCGCCGAGCATCTCGCAAGATACCTCATCGGCGGAGAAGACGGCTTCACCGACCTCGTCCAGTTCCATCCCGCCTACGCCTACGAGGACTTCATACAGGGGATAAGGCCCCAGTCGGACGACGACGGCGGCCTGAGTTACCCCATCGTTCCAGGGCGGTTCCTGGAGTTCTGCGAGCGGGCCGAATCTCGGCGTGGGACCTGCGTTCTTATCATCGACGAGATCAACAGGGCGAACCTTTCCCAGGTCTTCGGGGAATTGATGTACCTCCTCGAATACCGGAGCCGTTCGATCCCCCTCGCCGGAGGCGGAAGGCTAGGGATTCCCGAGAACGTCCTCATCATCGGGACGATGAACACCGCCGACCGATCGATAGCCCTGGTGGATCACGCCCTCCGGCGGCGCTTCGCATTCCTGCGCCTCCAGCCAAATCACAAGGTTCTGCTCAAGTATCACCAAAGTCGGAATACGGGCTTTCCCGTCGAGGGGCTGATCGGGGTCCTGCGCCGACTGAACGCCCAGATCAATGACCCCCACTATGAAGTCGGGATATCCTTCTTCCTCCAGGACGACCTCGACGAGGAGATCGAAGACATCTGGAAGATGGAGATCGAGCCCTACCTCGACGAGTACTTCTTCGACAGGCCGGAGAAGGCCGAAGAGTTCCGGTGGGATAAGGTGGATAGAGAGATCGCCCCATGAGATCAAACGAGCTTCAGCGGATCGAGCTGAAAGAGTACGAGACCCGGAGATTTCCCAAGACAGAGATCTCCGAAGAACTCGGCTTGAAGATCTGGCAGAGCTACGGCAAACAGATATCGATAGATGAGCCGTCCTTCAAGAACGGGAGAGAGTGGGGTCTGACAGCCAACGGCTGGGCGGGTCACATACCCCTGACGCCAGAGCTTGAGATCGCCCTATTGCCGAAGGTGGATATAAAGAATCTATTCGGGATGCTGGAGTACGCCTACCGGCTCAAAAGCTTCAAGTTTCTCGATGGCCTAACGGACTGCGATTCTCTGAAGGATTTCTACGAGACCTTGGCCAATTTCCTCGCCCTGCGGGTCCTCGACCGGGGGCGGAAGGGCTTCTTTCGATCTTATCAGCCCCGCAGAGACAAAATCCCCTACGTCCGCGGCCGCTTCGACGTCAGAAGAAGCTGCCAAAAACCCTGGGACGTCTTGCCAGAATGCTCCTACGAGGAGCACACCTCCGACGTCGAGGATAACCAGATCCTCGTCTGGACCCTCCAGCGGATTCTAAAAAGCGGTGCGTGCACCGAGCGATCCCTCCCCCAGGTCCGGAGGGCCTATCAGTCTCTTCGGGGGCTGACGACCCCGGTTCCCTGCGACCCCCAAGATTGCGTGAGTCGGCTTTACAGCCGCCTGAACGAGGACTATCAGCCGATGCACGCCCTATGCCGCTTCTTTTTGGAGCAGAGCGGACCGTCTCACCGGGTCGGAGGCCGTACGATGATCCCCTTCCTGGTGGAGATGGCAAAGCTTTACGAGCTCTTCGTCGCCGAATGGCTGAAGGCGAACACTCCGCCGGATTTTGTTGTCGAACCCCATGATGAAGTCGTCATCGGCCCAGGGGGGAGGATCAGGTTCAACATCGATCTTGTGGTCTATGAAAGAGGATCGCAGAAGGCGCTCTTCGTCCTCGACACCAAATACAAAGCTCCGGACCATCCGGGAAACGACGACATCAGCCAGGTGGTGACATACGCAACCACCAAAGACTGCGATGAGGCGGTGCTGATCTATCCCAAGCCGCTAAACATGGACGTGATGATCGGCAAAATTAGGGTTCGAAGCCTGGCATTCTCCTTGGATGGCCACCTCGAAGTGGCTGGCCGGAGGTTTCTGGAGGACCTATTTTCGGGCGTAGAACGGTGAGCCGACGCCCCAGGCGATCAGCACCTTCGCGGCCCGCCCCTCTTCCTCTCGGCGGTCCGGTCGCGGTAGCGTACCTGGTGCCAGTCGTCGATCTCCCAGAGGTCCAGGGCACGCTCCTCCTCCTTCAGGTACCCCCGCGCCCTATCCATAAGCTCGTCCCAGTCCACCTGCTGGCCGTCGAAGTCCGGCCCCTCGACGCAGGCGAGCAACGTCTGCCCGCCGACGTTGACCCGGCAGGCGCCGCACATCCCGGTACCGTCGATCATGATCGGCATCAGGCTCACCCTCGTCTCGACGCCTGAGGGGGCCGCCGCCCGGGAGCAGGACATCATCATGAAGGTGCAGCCGACGAGGTAGATCCGGTCGACCTCCTCGGAGGCCAAGACCTCCTTCAGGGGGTCTTTCGCCCACCGGGCGGTCCCCGCGGCCCGGTCCCCCGAGGCGACGATCAGCTCGTCGGAGACCTCCTCCAGCCGGTCGAGCCAGAAGAGGCTCTCGCCCCAGAGGGCCTCGACGATGTATATCACCCGGTTTCCCGCCTCTTTCAGGGCCTCTGCCAGGGCCCGGCCAGGCCCAGTGCCGAAGCAGCCGCTGACGACGACGACCGTCCCGTACTTGCCCACCTCTGCGGGCCGACCCAGGGGTCCGGTGAGGTTTGCGATATTATCTCCAGCTGAGAGGAGGCCGAGCTTCTTGGTCGAGAGGCCCAGCTCCTGGAAGACGAGGGTCACCGTCCCCTTCTCCCGGTCCCAGTCGGCGGCGCTCATGGGTATCCTCTCTCCGGCCTCGTCGACCCGGAGGATCATGAACTGCCCAGGCAGGATCTTCTCGGCGATCTCCGGCGCCCTGATCTCCATAAGGGTGAATCCGGGGGCCAACGTCTCTTTTCGGAGGATCTCGTTCGGGACCGAGCCGACGGACCTTTCGCAATCGGTTTCTTCCATGAAGGTTCACCAGCCTCTCCGGTCCGGACCCTTCGTCGGACCCTTCCGATTGGTAAGGGCGGTCCGGACCTCATCATAGCTCCATCTGCACTCTTGCTCCACTTTATCTCTCGTCGGTCTCACCGATGGTTGAAATAGTTTCCCCAACGATTTCATTCATTTATTCAAAAAAATGATACCAAAAGGGCTTGTGATCTGAATAATATCCTTCGGTGCTCGCTACATGTTAAATTGAGATCGCTATTTTTGAACTCGTACCAGGGTGGTGATCGTTCGCCTGCAATGGAGGGATGGGGGGGAAGGGGGGAGGTACGGGGAGAGGTACGGGGAGAGGTACAGGGAGAGGTACGGGGTATGAGGGATGGGGGCAGGGTCTGCCTCTGGAAAAGGTTAATACCGGTGGAGGGGTAAAGTCCTCCCCGTGGGCTCGTAGGGTAGAGGATATCCTAGCGGGCTTCGGAGAGGAGCCTCGAAGAAACCCGCTGACCTGGGTTCGAATCCCAGCGGGTCCGTCCACCTTTTTTCCTCATCCCGATCCATTCGATCCGCGACCGTCGGAGGGGCACTCCTCCCCAGCAGAAAACCCTTTTTGCCAACAGCTCCATCAGAGTTGCAGAGGTGAGGGTTTGGTCGACCTTCTGGGAAAAAAGAAGCTGGAAGATGAGATAGAGCGGCTGCGGTCCCGGGTGAGAGAGCTACAAGAAGAGAACGGCTCCCTCGCCCTCCAGATCGAGAGGCGGGAGGATAAGATCAGGAAGCTGTCGGCATCTTCTCAGGAGGCGAGCCTCGCCCTGAAGGCCGCCGAGCAGAGGATCGCCGCCCTCCAGGAGCGGGACGAGAAGGCGGTCGTAAAGGAAGATCTCCCTCAGAGAGAGGAGAAGTCGAGCAGCTTCCTTTCGCCGAGAGAGACGGAGCAGCTCCTCGATCGACTGGACGGCTGGCGGTCGAAGATTGGCGACCTCCTATCCGCCTACCAGCCCCCCGGATCTGCGGGAGAGGACCTCCCCCCAGGGGTCGGCGATCTGGTGAAGAGGGCCGGCTCCGACCGGGGGGTCGCCGTCTTCACCGATCCCCTCCTCTTCACCGTCGCCCTCGTCCCCCCCTTCCCCATCGAAGAGTCCAAGATCGCATGGGCCGGGTCCTTTCAGACCGGACCCCTGAGAGAGATGCTGGACTGCCCCGTCCTGGTGGTAGCGGCCCATGCCGGGGAGACGCTCCTGGGTCTCGCCCTGGGAAGAGAGGGGTTCCAGGAGACCGCAATCGTCAAGAGCACCGTAAAAGAGAAGCACACCAAGGGCGGCTGGTCCCAGAAGAGGTTTGAGCGGCTTAGGGAGGAGGACATCCGACAGCACGCCGACCTCGTCGTCGAGAGGCTCCCTGAGATCCTGAAAGGCCGCCGGTCCATCCCCGCCCGCGCCGTCGTCAGCGGCGAGCCCACACTCTTGAAGATGATAGTTCCCTCTTTGGAGCTGCCGGTCCTCGAGGCGAAGATCGGCCGCTTCGACAGGAAGGACCCGGAGAAGATCCTGGAGGAGGTCTACGGATTCGTCTGCCTCCGGAGATGATACGATTGGGAGGGTTTTATTGATGAGAGACTGGGGAAAGGAGAAGACCGCATCCGATCCGGACGCTGATAGGGAGGAGCTGGAACGGCTCGCGAAGGACTGGGACTGGCACGTCCGGAGGGGCGTGGCCTTAAACTCGAGCGCGCCCGTCGAGATCCTGCGAAATCTCGCAAAAGACCAGGTTCAGTGGGTCCGGGAGGCGGTGGCGGCGAGCCCTCGGGCCGATCGGGAGATCCTCGATATCCTCTCTGAAGACGGCGACGGCTTCGTTCGGGCCGCAGTCGCATTGAACCAAGCTGCATCCCGCGATATCCTATCGAACCTCGCCGAGGACGAGATGATGGACTATGACTACTCCCTCTCGAAGAACCGCTACATCACTCAGGAGGCCGTGGCCAAAAACCCGAACTCTCCGAGGGAGGTGATCGAAACCCTCTCCGAGCACGGAGACGAGGGCGTCCGGACCGCCGCCGTCTCAAATCCGAAAGTACCAAAAGAGATCCTCTTCAAGAGGAAGACCGACCACTCCTGGACCGTCAGGACGGCGGCGGCGAAAAACCCGGCGGTCACCGCCGAGGTCCTGGACTATCTCGCCACGGACAGGATTCAGGACGTCCGGGCGGCCGTCGCCAAGAACCCAAAAACCCCGGCCCAGGCCCTCGCCAGCCTCGCCGCCGACCGGGACGTGGAGATTCGGGTTGCCGTCGCCGGAAACCCCAGTGCAGACCCCGATACCCTGAATCTCCTGTCCCGGGACTGGGCCTGGAAGGTGAGGGAGACGGTGGCGAAGAACCCGGCGACTCCGGAAAGGGTTGTGAAGACTATCGCCGGGGACCCAGATCAGAGCGTAAAGAAGGCGGCGAGGTCGAGGCTTGGGGACGGAACCTGAAAGAAAAAAGAGAGAGATCAGGTGAAGAGAGGGGAGAGGGGAGGAAAGGGCCTTTTCGCCCCCATACCTCACCCCACCAGAAGGTCCGCGAGCCGCTCCACCTCCTCGACCTTCATCTGGAACTCCTCTCCGGCAAGCCCCGCCCTGAAGATCTCCTTGGTCTCGGGTATCGCCGCCGCCACCCTCGTTCCGTCGAGAGACTCGAGCATCGCCGCCTTCCTCTCGTCGTCGACCCGGTTGAGGACGAAGTAGAGGGGCTTATTGATCTTCTCGGAGATCTCGGCGATCTTCTTGGAGAGGAGGATCGACTCGAAGGAGGGATCCAGGACGGCGAGGATGGCATCGCACCCGGCCTCGACGCCCCTGCCGAAGTGCTCGATCCCCGCCTCGGTGTCGACGATCACCATATCCTTCTCGCCGACCGAAAGGTTGTCGAGGAACCTCTTTGCCAGGACTCCCATGGGACAGGCGCACCCCTCCCCGAAGTCATGGATCTTCCCGATGGCCAGAAGCCTGATCCCGTCCTTCTCCGTCGTCGCCTCGGCAGGGATCTCGGCGATCGTCCATCTCCCATCGAAGAAACCGGGGCCTTCGCCGTCGGCAGACCGCCTGCCCATCTTCTCCTTAACCCCCCTTTTTCCGCCGAAGTGGTCCATGAGGGTGGGAGGAAGCTCCATCCCCAGCTGCCGGTGGAGGCCGTAGTTCGACTCGTCGCTGTCCACCACCAGAACGTTGTATCCTCTCTGGGCCATGCTCTTGGCAAGAAGGGCAGCGACGGTGCTCTTGCCGCTCCCACCTTTTCCGCATACCAAAACCTTCATCCTTATCACATCCCGCGTTATCCCATAAATCTCGTTCGCTCTTCAGCCTGCGGGAACCCGAAGGGGCGGGAAGTCCAAGTCGCTTCCCCGGAGATCTATCATAATCACAGGGATTGGATCATCCCATCATCCGGCCCTGCCATCCCGGTCCTCTAGCGAGAAGGAGTCAGGCAATGTCCATTTTACTCGCAGGAGGGCTTTCGGGGCGGGACGGACGGATGCTCCGGCTCTGACCATGGCGATCTTCCAGCCCCGCATCCCGGGCCGAGGCGATGACGGTGACGGGAGAGAGTTGAGGCGAATTCTCAGCCTGGGCTTTTCGGGACGGGAGCCGGAAGGACCATACACCATCATCGCCCTTATGTATGAACTTTTCGGATAAGAATACACATCAATTATGTTATAAATCAATAATTTTGTTACTGATGCCGCGGCTGGATACATCGATGAAACGATCAGATGCTTTGAGAACGAATGTGAATGAATGTACAAATCTGACTACGAGTAAATGGACGAATCAAACTACGGTTTCGACGAGGACCTTTATCGACGAGGACCTTTACATCTGAGCAATTCGATCCCGGCTCTCAAGAGAGGGAGAAAAGAGAGGATGCGGGGCTAACTGGCCCCGAGCTTCTCCAGAGCCTCAGAAGCCGCCTTGCGGACGATGGAGTTCTCATCCTCGAGCAGATCGGTCAGAATATCCGCTGCCCTCCCATCACCCATATTTCCCAGGGCTCTCGCAGCCACCCACCTGACCCGCCAGTCCTCGTCATCGAGGACTGCCATCAGGGGCTCGACGGCCCTGGGATCATTTATCGCCTCGAGGGCCCGGACAACCTCCCATCTAACCGACGGGTCGTCGTCATCCAGGGTTGCGATCAGGGGCTCCACAGCCCTGGCGTCCCCCAGCTTGCCCAGAGCCTCGGCAGCTATCCATCTCACCGACGGGTCTTCGTCCTCAAGATCTGTTATTCTGTCCTCCACCTCATCTGATGGTGGTGCCGGATCCTCCGGCTCATCGGCTACCTCAGAAGCCGCTAGATCTTCCAGGCTCTGGAGAGCCCTGGATGCAGCCTCCCGGACCGCCTTCTCCTCATCATCGAGGGCTTCGATCAGCGGCTCGAACGCACCGAGGTCGCCGGTCTTGCCTAGTGCCTCCGCAGCCTTCTCGCGAACGAGGTGGTCGTCGTCCTCGAGGGCCGCGATCAAGGGCTCCAGGGCTCTAGGGTCGCCCATATCGCCGAGCTTGCTTGCAGAATCCGCCCGATCTGAAGCCGCACCGTTCTTCAGCCTCCATAACTGAATATCCAAATCATCGATGTCTGCTCCAAGACTCTCGAGGGCCCTGGACGCCTCGCTCCTGACCCTAGAGTTTTCGTCCATGAGGGCTCCTGTTAGTGGATCCACCGCTCCGGCATCGCCGATCTTGCCGAGGGCCCTCGCGGCGTTAGATCTTACCCAGGAGTCGCCGTCCTTGAGGGCCTCCGTCAGAGGACCGACGGCCTGCAATTCGCCGATCTTGCCGAGGGCTTCCGCAGCGGTCGATCGGACTATGGAACTCTCATCGTCCAGCGCCTCCATGAGAGGATCTACAGACCTCGCATCACCTGCATCGCCGAGAGCCCTCGCAGCGTTCGCCCTCTCGCTCAAAATCCCGCCCTTCAAATTCGATATCAGATCGTCGACGTCTTCGGCCGCAGCCTGGACCGCCAGGACCGCGAAGATCACCATCAAAGTCGATAAACCTTTGAGTCGCACCTATTTCATCCTCCATATCTCGATGATTCCAAATCCCTGCAGGCCACCGAAAAATCTCTCGATCCCTTCAACCATCTCATATTCTCCTATCAGACATAATCCACCAGGTGAGACGGAGCTGTCCCTCCAATGAAGGATTCGATAGCCCATATCAGAGCGTTCGGTGATCGCCCGGACCGAAAAGACGTATTTATTCGTTATTACTTAAATCCTTTTACATATGGATAAAATATAACAATGGCAATGAATCGTGAGACATCCTCGCCAAATGAGCGCCACAATCACTACAGAATCCTCATAAATGCCGATACGTCCATCGCCCCAGAAGCTTCGAGAGACGGCCATTGCCGCCCAAACCCGCATGCTCTTGGATTTTTTCGGATTTTGCGCACCCTAAAATGCCGCCGAAAATCCGAAGGCACCTTCATCTAAGGGTACACCTCAAAAACCTTCCATTGGTCATCGTTTAAGAGAAGAATCGCGATGAGGCACCGATCTCGGTAGCAAGTACAGTGAGATTGGCTTGGTCAAAGAGGCTACAGCAAGTCAGTCTTGAAATCGGATCAAATCTAGATGATGCATAATTCGTGTGAAAAATGGCAATATTGTGTAGCTTAAGCTCCTTAACCGATGACCCCATGGAAAACCTTCTCCTCAGGGAGACGAGCCTTTAGAGAGCCCGACCCCTCCGTTTGAAGAGGTCGGGAAGACCGGTCAGGTCAAGGCTTCGAGGATCACTCAAACCTCTTCCTGAGGAGCCTCATCGCAGGAAAGATGAAGAGAACGAAAAACCCGGCGAGGACGATAGAGTCCAGAAGGGGGCTTGACGGTGCCGCCGAGAAGGCTCCCCGGAGCCCCTCAACGGTGTAGGTGAGGGGGAGGAGCTGGCTGATGGATTGGAGGGGGGCGGGCATCGCAGATATCGGATATACGACGCCGCAGAGGAAGACCATCAGGAACCTCGGGAGGTTCAAGAAGGTCTGGGCCTCGAAGACCTCCTTGAAGCCGACGCTGAAGAGGGCGCCCATCGACGAGAAGACCAAGAGAGAGAGGACCGCCACGGGGATGAGGATTGTGAGGTCGGGGCGAAGGCCGATGGCGAGGACCGTTCCTGCCGTCACCGCCGCGGTCATCAAGAGGCCGAAGAGAAAGCCGCCGAGGACCTTTCCCAGGAGGACCCCGCCTATGCTCACCGGCGCCAGGAGGAGCCTCTCCAGGGACCCGAGCCTCATCTCGAAGTTTATCACCACCGCCTCCGCCGCCGTGGTGCTGAAGAGGATCGTCATTGCGATCAGCCCCGGTACGAGCTCCTCGAAGTCGCCGGGGCTCCTGAGGTAGAAGGCGAGGGTCCAGGCGACGGGGAAGACGATCCCCCAGCTTATCGCCGGAGGCTTGAGGTAGTAGGTCCTCATATCCTTGGCGGCGATCTCATATATGCACCGCAGGTCGTCTCGGACCATTCTCACCTCCCCCCCTTCTCTTTTGCCATCACCGCGGGGCTGAGGCCCGTGATCCTGACGAAGGCGTCCTCGAGGGTCGGCTTCATGCTGTTGACCGCCTCAAGGCCGAGGTCGTGAGACCTAGAGAAACCGACGAGCTCCTCCAAAACCCGAGTTGGATCTCCACCCAGGATCTTCAGCCTCATCCCGTCGAGGACGACGACCTTTGATCCGGGGAGGCGGGCCGATAGGTCGGCCGAATGGTCCGAGGCAGCCCCTCTGAAGGAGGCCTCGATGACGGACCCCTCTTCGGCAGACCTCTTAAGCCCCCCGGGGGTATCGACGGCGACGACCCTACCCTTCACCAGGATGACGATCCGGTCGCAGAGCCGGTCCGCCTCCTCCAGATAGTGGGTGGTGAGGATTATCGTGAGGCCCCGGTGGTGGAGGTCGGAGATGAGGTCTCGCAGGGAGCGGGCAGCCACCACGTCGAGCCCCACCGTCGGCTCGTCGAGGAAGAGGAGCTTGGGATCGTGGACGAGGGCAGCGGCGATGGTGAGAGACCTCTTCATCCCCCGGGAGAAGGTCCCGAACCTGTCGTTCCTCCTGTCGTAGAGGCCGAAGGCCCGGAGGAGCTCCTCCGTCCTCTCATCCCGGACCCCCTTCGGGACGCCGTAGAGCTTCGCCATGAAGAGGAGATTGTCCCTCGCCGAGAGCTCGTCGTAGAGGTTTGAGCTGTCGGGGACGACCCCGATCCGCCTCTTCGCCTCGGCTATCCCGGAGGATAGGTCGAAGCCGAGGATCCTGGCGTCCCCTTCCGAGGGGCGGGAGAGGCCGACGAGCATCCTGATGGTGGTGGTCTTCCCCGAGCCGTTGGGGCCGAGAAGGCCCAAGACCTCCCCCACTTCCACATCGAAGCTGACGTCTTCGACGGCGGTCAAGCTCCCAAAGCGCTTCGTAAGCCCCTGGACTTCGATGGCCTTCATATTCCTCACCTTCCCGGAGGGGTTTCCGGCTTTATGGAAGTGCGCGCATCGATAAGACCTCCAAGCCGGGTTGGGTCTCCCTTCAGAGATCCCCTTTCAGCTCTTCCAGCTTCCCTTCGACCCGTTCCAGCTCCTTTTTCAGAGAATCCATGTATCCCTCCAGGATCGAGATCATCTCCTCCCGGCTCCGCGGGCTTTCTCCTCCGCAGCAGCAGATTCCGCCTCCACCGAAACGGCCGGACGCTTGATGAACGGCACCATGGGGGGTGCCCAGGTCGTGGCATCCGCAACTCTTCCCCGATCCTCCGCCGAGGGCGGCACCTGATATCTCTCTATCTCCACAGCACATAATCGCACCTCATAAACCATCATTCTTCCAACAGATCGATAACGATTCTACGGGTCTTCAGCCTCCAGACCTTCTCCGGGGCTCCGCCCTTATCCTCTCTATAGCTGGCCAATTCGACGATCCCTGCCTCCTTGAGGGCGGAGATGTGATAGTATAGTCCAGCGAGAGAGATCTCCTCCCCCAGACCTAGTTCCTCAAAGATCTCCCTGGTGCTCCTCTCGCCCTCGCCGATGCACCGGATTATCTTCCACCTTGTAGGACAGTGAAGTGCACGGATCGATCTTTGAACCCGTCTATCGGGGAGGTCTCGTCTGTGGCACATAGGAACGCCTTGATTATTCTAGCTAAATACTTGAGAATTAAAGTTCACTGCTTTAAGGCTTTCGGCGCGGGCGGGAAGATCCGCCGTTGAGATCTCCGCGGATACCCGCGTCCTATTTGGATGAGCGAGCCAGCTCTCTCTTCAGCGACCACCAGCCCAGGATCATGGCGAGGCCTCCAGAGAAGGCGACGAATCCCAGGAAGAGGAGGTGGAAGGCTAGGTCGACCTCGAGCCCCGCAGCCCTGCCGAGGCTGGGGGATATGATAAGGGCGGCCCCCGCCAGGAGGAGAAACAGGCCGCTCAAAAGCCGCCTCTCGAGCCGGAGATCGGGAGAATCCTCCTCGACGACCCCCTTCTCCAGGAGGGCCATCCGCCTCGTGTGATCGAGATAGTAGACGAAGGCCGCCAGGGCAATCCCTTCGGCCACCAGCATCGCCACGATCCAGTCCGTCACCTTTTACCAGCTCCGATGGCTTGCTCATTCGCGTGGGAGTAGATAATTTTTTTCTAAAAACCATAAGTTTTGTGATAAATTATGCACAATATCAGGACAGTTCTTCGACAGATTCGCTGACAAAAAATTGGAAATATGGCGGTCAGAGGAGCGGAATGTCCGGCGTCCCCGGCCCCTCTATACCACCCGTTGACGCCAGATCGACCGCTTCAGTCCGTTCGAAGATCATGCTGCGGGTGCGGCGGGATAGGGTCCTACGAGGAGGCTCGGCCCCTCCCCCGTCTCCCGGGATTTGAAGGTGACTTTGTAGTCGGTGTCGCCGACGGCCAGGAGGAGGAAGGATATCTTCCCGCCCTCAGCCCCCTTGACCTGCTCGGAGACGTCGAAGGCGAATACCTCATCGCTGCCGAAGTTCATCCCCACCTGAGCAAGGTCGACGTCCTCGCCGCCGGTGATCAAGAAGAAGGTGGCGAGGATGTTCAACGCCAGGGCAGTAGGGCTGGAGCTCTCGGACCATTCGGAGGTGACCGGCGCCATGAATATTCCGGCCATCTCGTCGCCGATCTTCTCCACCGACTCCGCCTTGAGGACGAGGACGGCGACGTCGTCGGCCCCGATCTCACAGCCGGATAGATCGAACTGGACCATCACCATCCCCGGGAATTCCTCTTCCAGTCCATCGCCGCCTACAAGGTACATCGATACCAGTCGATCGTCGTTGTAGGCCTTCCCCGCGGTCAGGTCGACGTAGAGGTCGGCGGTGGCGGGGAGGACCTTCATGGATGTCGAGAAGGAGGAGGGCGCCCCGACGTCAGCCCCCCCGACCGGGGAAGCGAGGGGCAGGGGTTCGGCCTCAGGAGAAAGCTCTTCGGGAGCCTTCTCGTCTTCTCCGTTCTGGATGGCTAAAGAGCCCGCCTCTTCTATCTCGTCAGACTCCATTTCGGCAGAATCATCCTCGGCGCTGACGGCCACGTTGGCGCCATCCACCGACGAAGCTTCATCTACGAGGGATGAGATACCGTTCTCATCCCCTTCAACGCCTTCCAACAGATCCGTCTCGGGGAGATCGTCCCCTTCTGCCGACGCCATCGATGAGGCGGCAAAGACCGAAAGGACGATCATGATGCGAAATAACTCTCTATACATATCGAACTCATCTCCCTTTATCAGAATTATCAGAGCTTAGCTTGAATAAATCTTTTTCTATAGAAAATGACGGAAGACTGGCACCTTCCCCGAGTCGTCCCAAAAACGGAGCTCCTGGATTCGGAGCCGCCGGTCGGGATACCCCCCCGTCTTCAGATCTCCGCATGGTGGCTCGCCGCCCCCACTCCGAAGTACAAGTAAACTTAAATAAGAGCAAAATAGTTGTACCAAAAATGGTTGCTATAAGTAAAGATAAATTGATTAAGCGGCGAGATCTCCGAGCCCTCCGATCACCTCCGCCCGATGGCATCTGGTCAATGCGTCCCGATCCTGCAAGACCAGATCCTGAGCCCTCGTCCTCTGAGATGAGATCGGAGCGCCAGCTTCTGAGGGACTTTTTTTCGGGTTAATTGTCACTGATTTAAGAGAAGATATGAACAATTTCCTAATTTTAAGGATAAATCAGACTTAGAAAAACATATATAGCAAAAAATGTCATGTATGCCCCAAATTATAGCAGAAAGAATCGGAGGAGGGATGAATACGGTAAGTACAGGGACGATTACGAGGATCTCGGCGGCGCTCCTGGTGATGCTGGCGGCCACCGCCCCGGCATGGGCCGCAGATAACCCGAAAGGGCATTACAAAAGCTACGAGCACGTATTTGAGCAGGACGTAGAGGGACAGGGCTACAGCATGGTCTATCAGAATGTGAACACCAAGACCCTCCAGCTCAAAAACTACATGCACGGCAGCGGCACCATGGACGCAGCTACCCTCATATATTCAAACCAGAGTTCCAAATCCTATTGGGATCAGCATAAGGATACCCTCGTTTATGGAAAGTCAAATGACGCACGGAGAGGCAATATAACTTTCGTAGAGCAGAACGAGATGACCTACGCACCCGTGGCCATGGCCTATGGGACCGGATGGTACGAGAAGAACCCCATCGTCTACAATTCCAAGCTGAAGGAGAGGACCGAGGGGAAGAGTTACCAGGAAGGGGTTTCGATGCTCCATCAGATCGAGTACGCCTCCGCCTTCAAGAAGGATATAGGCGTCGAACTCCAATGCATAGAACCTGCTCCCAAGCCTAAATCAGATCCACCATCACCAAAAACCGGTACCCATGGATACAGTGGATCTACCGCGGGATCCGGACTTGCCCGGATGAAGATCGAAGAAGAGGTTATCGAGGGGACGGTGCACATCGGTCAGCTCTTCACCAACCCTGATCCTAAGGTGCGGGACCATGGGTGGAAGAATCCCCTCATAGAGATCGACGAGAATTATGTGGGCACCTTCAGGATCACCAAAAACATGGAAGTCTGCGTCAAAAAGTCAGGTGCCAGCGTAAGAAAGGACTGGCTCTCCTGCTGCTTCGGCGGCTACGACGGAATGGACGACGAAGACAAGCTCTGGGGCGAGAAGGAGATCTTCGACTGCACCTGCCGCGATGTCGCGTGGGGGGCTGGCTGGGAAGACAAATCAACGGCCAGGTACTGAAAGAAGCCCCTTGATCAAAGATCACGATGGTAAACGAGAGGCGCTTGACGCCGATGGCCCAAGCGCCGCTCCCTCCAACTTATTTTTGTCTTCAATTTTTAGCCCGAGGATAGAGCTGCCGCGGGGAGGAAACCTATCTCCTCCACCAGAGACTGGCCCGACCCCCCCAGGAGGAAGTCTATGAAGACCTTCTCGCCGGCGTCGGGCTCGTCCCAGGTGATGACGTAAAGGGGACGGGTGAGGGGATAGGTCCCGTTCCTGATGCTCTCGGGGGTGGGGACGACCCCATCGTAGGCGACCGCCCGGAGGGGGCCGTCCTGGACGTAGTTGAAGCCGAGGTAGCCGATCGCCTTATCGCTCTTGGTTATGGCGGTCTTCATCTCGGCGTTGTTCTGGGTGTATGTATCTGCTCCCAGGGTCTCCGTCGCCAGGTCCCCCATCACCATCTCGTTGAAGAGGTCGCCGGTCCCCGAGCCGACCATCCGGGCGACGGCATAGATATCGAGATCGGGGCCCCCCAGATCCTTCCAGTTCGTCACGTTCCCGTCGTATATCCCCCGGAGCTGTTCCCTCGTCAGGTTCTTAACGCCTCCATCGTATATCGATCGGCTGACGGCGATGCATATGGCGTCGTAGCCTATCAGATATTCCCTGAAGTTGTCGCCGTAGAGGGCGACCTCCTCTTCCCTCACCTCCCGGGAGGACATCCCGATGTCGGAGAAGCCGCTGGCCACGTTCTTTATCCCCACCCCGGAACCGCCGACGCCGCTGACGGTCACCATGATATCGCTATGAAGTATGTTGAACTCCTCGGCAGAGACCTCCACCAGAGGCATCACCGTAGTCGACCCGGTGACGGTGACCGTCTCAAAGCCGATGGCCCAGGAGGTCCCCGCCAGGGCGAATAGTACCACCACTGTGCAGACTAGCGCCGAAGAGGACGGTTTGTTCAATAGATCACTCCCTTAAGTAGAACTGCTCGTACTATATGATATTTGTTGTGGGAGTGGGAGAAAGATCACCGGATATCTTCCAAAGTCATGGCAGGCTCCGGGAAAGAGGGGAGGGGGTTGGAAGAGGTCACCCCACCCGGCGGTAGAGGGTGGTCCTCTCGACAGGGACCCGACCGTTCCTCTCGATCAAGTCGCAGAACTGGCGGGGGGTCGTCCACTCCCCCTCCACCGCCCCCGCGGTCCGGGATATGTTCTCCTCCATCAGGGTACCCCCCAGATCGTTCACCCCCCAGAGGGTCGCCTTCCCCGCCAACTCCCGTCCCAGCTTCACCCAGCTCGCCTGGATGTTCCCGATGAGGGGGTGGAGGGCGACCCGCGCCAGGGCGTGCATCTTCAGGTTCTCGAAGGGGTCGATCCTCCGGGACGACGGCCCCAACTCGTTGTTTCCCGGCATGAAGGGGAGGAGGACGAACTCGGTGAAGCCGGCGGTCTCGGCCTGGATCTCCCGGAGGAGGAGAAGGTGGCTGATCCGGTCCTCCAGCCTCTCCAGGTGGCCGTAGAGGATGGTGGAGGTGGTGGGGACCCCCAGCCGATGGGCGGTGACGATCACCTCCCGCCATTCGGCCGTCGAGAGCTTTGAAGGGCAGATCTCCTCCCTAACCCGGTCCACCAGGATCTCGGCGGCGGTTCCCGGCATCGATCCGAGGCCAGAGGCCCGCAGCTCCCTAATCGACTCTTCCACCGTCGTCCCGGAGTTCTCCGACATGTAGAAGACCTCCATGGGGGAGTAGGCGTGAAGGTGCATCCGGGGATAGTTCTCCCTCACCGCCTCCAGGATCCGGCAGTAGTCCTCCAGGACGAGTCCGGGGGCAAGCCCCCCCTGGATGCAGATCTCAGTGGCCGAAAATCTCTCCGCCACCTCCACCCGGGACAGGATCTCCTCCTCGGAGAGGATGTAGCCGTCGTCCCGCCGAAAGGCGCAGAACCTGCAGCTTCCTACGCACCGATTTGTGAAGTTGACGTTTCTGTTGACGACGTAGGTGACGACGTCGCCGCACCGCTCCTCACGAAGGAGGTTTGCGAGCCGAAAGAGCCTCACCGGCTCCTTCCAGAGGGCAAGGAGGGAGGGGCCGTCTACGGCCCCCCCAGGTGTGAGGAGGGGGTCGTCGGAAGAGGTAACGTCCGCCACACCAGACGAGATCATCGGCCGCAGCCCTCCCGAAAGCTCTCGATCTCCTTTTCCTCGATCCGCCGCTCCTTGGGAAGCTGGCTGATCAGCTCGCCTCGAGAATATAGACCGCATCCCAGGACGTCACCCCCGTGAGATACCACCACGTAGCCGTCCTCGACGGGAGCCGAGAGCTGCTGCCTCTCTCCGGCTATGAAGACTCTCGCCTCCTCAATGGAGAGGTCGACGGCGTTCTTAGTTGCGAAGCCTCCGAAGAGCTGGAGGGCATAGGTAGTCGGCTTTGGGATCCGCCCCCGGACGGAGAGGAACCGGAGGCCCACCGCCTCGAAGTCCAGGTCCGGGACCTGGGGGAGGCTGAAGGCCCAGACGTTGCGCCCCCTCAGAAAGAAGCTGACGCCTTCGAAGGCCTCGGGGGGGATCCCGAAACGAGACCCCATGATCTCCGCCACCTCGCCCCCGTCCATCGGCGAGAAGGGGGGACTATTCCTTAACGAGCTTTGCGACAAAGAATCCTCCCGTATCGTTTTTGTGGGGGTAGTACCTGGCGCATCGTTTCATCTCGTCTCCGAAGAGAGACCCCCCCCAAATAGATAGGCCAGGAGAGCCCTTGAGGTTCGGTACGGAGACCTCCTGGAGGCTCAAACCCCGGACCTGATCCAGGACCCGAGAGACTACGCCCTCGTTCTCCTCGGGGGCGAAGGTGCAGGTGGAGTATACGACCGTCCCACCGGGCTTTGCGACCTCCACCCCCCTTTTTAAAAGGGCCGCCTGGAGCCGCTGAAGGCCGAGGGAGCGTTTGAGGCTCCACCGGCCCAGGACTTTTTGGTCTTTCCTCGCCATCCCCTGGCCGGTGCAGGGTCCGTCGACGAGGACCCGGTCGAACTTTTGGGCTGGAAAGCGGCGGCCGTCGTACCTGGTCACCGCGACGTTTATGGCCCCCGCCTTCTCGCAGTTGGAACGGAGGGACGCCACCCTGCCGTTGGCAGGATCGTTCGCCACCAAAAGACCCCGGTTCTCCATCATCATGGCGATCTGGGTCGTCTTGGAGCCGGGGGCGGCGCAGAGGTCCAGAACCCGCTCTCCCGGCCTCGGGTCCAGGACGACGGGAGAGACCATCGATATCTCCTCCTGTAGATGGATATGGCCCATCAGGTTCTCGACGAGGTTTCCGGGCTTCTCAGTCTGGAGCCTGATGCCGGAGGGATACCAGGCGAAGGGGCGGCAGGCCACCCCCCCCCCCTCCAACCGGCATAGAAGCCGATCCCTATCGGTTTTGAGGGTGTTGATCCTGGCAGTGGCAGGGAGGGGTCGATAGATCGCCTCAACGAACCGGTCGAACTCCGGGATCACGCCTGCGTACCTCTCAAGGCCGTCCATGAAGGCGCAGTCCGCGTTTATAGGATATATTCCCAGCCGTCGACCTCTACGGCTTCAAGCCCCGGAGGTCTCGCCTCGAACCGCGGTCCTGCGAAAGAAACCCCTACTGCACCGACCTTATGAGCACAAGGGTTTAATAGTCTTAATGATCTGTGGACGATGCGGCAAACTGTTCGGCAGTTTTTCGCTAAGGACGGTGAGTTGTTTGTACGGCAATGACAGAGGTTCTTTCCGAGGCGACAGCTTCGCACCCTCAGCACCCGTTGAGGCCGGAAAGGAGTACGATGTTGAGATCGAGGACGTCGCCAAGAAGGGGGACGGAATCGCGAGGATCGAAGGTTTCGTAATATTCGTCCCGGAGACCAAGGTCGGCGACCAGGTGACGATCGTGGTCGACCGGGTTATGCAGAGGTTCGCCATCGGCCATAAAGCCTGAGCTTTCAGATCATCATCTCTTTTAATGAGGACGGTGAAGTCTTTTGTACAGAAGTGATAGAGGTTCTTTCCGAGACGAGAGCTTCGAGATGACAGCTCCCGTTGAGGTCGGAAAAGAGTATGACGTGGAGATTGAGGATATCGCAAAGCAGGGCGACGGTATTGCCAGGGTCGAGGGTTTCGTCATATTCGTCCCCGAGACGAAAGTCGGCGACCACGTCACCATCGCCATCGACCGGGTGATGCGAAGGTTCGCCATCGGCCATAAGGTCTGAAGGCGACGGACTCCTGTTGAAAAGAAGTTCAGCCCCTGTGGGCTGAAATCCCTTTTATTTTCGGATTTAAAATCGACCTGGGAGGGCGATCTCAGCGGCGCCTCTTCACCACGTCTCCGAGGTCTTCTAGGAATAGGTCGACGTTCTCGGCCGTCGAATGGGGCATGAGGATCAGCCTCAAAGCCTTCGGGCTCCTCGTCGTCGATACCCTCCACCGCCGCTCCAGGAGGGCGGCTCTGACCCCCTCAGGATCGTCCATCCTCAGGGTGACGACGTTCATCACCGGCTCGATCGCCGGCTCGACCCCGATCTCTCTCGCCCCCGCCACCATCCGCCTGGAGAGGTCCATGCATCGATCGACGACCTTATTAAACCCCTCCCTTCCGAGATGGTTCATCACCGCCCAGATGGCGGCGGCGGCGGCCCCGCTCCTCGTCCCCGTCAGGGCCTTGGGCCTCGCCACCGTCAGGTACGGGGCATAGGCTGCGAGCCGCTCCAGGTCTTCGGGACGTCTGAAGAGGAGGCCGCCTCCGGGGATCGTCGCCATCCCCATCTTGTGGGGGTCGATGGTGATGGAGGTGACGGCCTCCACAGTGAAGTCCCACTTCCAGTCCCCCTCCAAGAAGGGGAGGACGAAACCCCCGAAGGCGGCGTCGACGTGGAGGTGTATCCCGGAGTCGAGGGCGATCTCTCCCATCTCGCCGATGGGGTCGACCTGGCCGAACTCCGTCGTCCCTGCGATCCCCACAAGAGAGACCGTCTTGTCGTCGATGAGGGACTCCACGGAGGCTAGGTCCACCTTCAGATCGTCGTCGAGATCCGCCTTTCTGATCTCTATGGATAGAAGGTCGCCGATCTTGTCGAAGGAGAAGTGGGCGGACTTTGGGACGATGATATTTCCGTCCCGAAAGCTGTGGGCGTTCCTCGCCGCCCTGATCGCCTGAATGTTCGACTCCGTCCCCCCCGTAGATAGATAGCCGACGGCGTCGGGATAGCCCAACAGCTCCGCCATCATCCTCACCGCCTCCGCCTCCAGCTCGGCAGACCCGGGAAAGAGGCCGGGGTCGCCGAGGTTCGTCTCCTGGAACCTCTCATGAGCGAGGAGCGCTATCGGGTGGGGCGGGGTGCACATGGAGGAGAAGATCCTATGGTAGGAGAGGTCCTTCTCCCTCATCATTGAGAGGCGCTCCATCACCTCCTCTTCGGACTTGCCCTGATCTCTCAAAGGGTATCCCTCTATGGGATGATATCCGCCAAAGATCACTCCTCTCTAGCCGCCCTCAGCATGATGATCTGCTCGGCCCTGGCCACCGTCTCCCGGACGGTGGCAACGGCGTCGATGTTGGCGGAGATGCTGGTGATCCCTATCTCCACCAGCCTCTTGGCCATCTCGGGGTAGGAGCCAGCCTGGCCGCAGATGGAGCTTTTGACCCCCGCTGCGTTGCACCGCTCGACGACGAACTCTATCTGGGCGAGGACCGCCGGATGGAGCTCGGAGTAGAGGTCGGCGACGTTCTCGTTGTTCCTGTCGACGGCGAGGGTGTACTGGGTGAGGTCGTTGGTCCCGAAGGAGACGAAGTCGATGCCGTCCTCGATGAAATTATCGATGGTGAGGGCGGCCGCCGGGGTCTCCACCATGATCCCTACGTCGATCTTCTCGAGATCCAGCCCCTCCTCCACCATGAGGGCCTTGGCTCTTCTGAATTCGCTGACGTGCTGGACGAGGGGGAGCATGATCCCGACGTTGGTGAGGCCCATCTCGTGGAGCTTCTTGAAGGCCCTCATCTCCAGCCGGAAGTGGTCCGTCTCCGAGAGATCCCTTCTGATCCCCCGCCATCCGAGCATCGGGTTGTGCTCGGAAGGCTCCTCCTCTCCCCCCTCCATCCCCCGGAACTCGTCGGTGGGGGCGTCGAGGGTCCTGACCCAGACGGGCTTGGGGTAGAAGGCTTCGGCGACCGTCCTGACGCCGCCGACGAGCTCGTCGATGTACTCATTCTCCTTTCCTGCCTTGATGTAGTACCGGGGGGTCTTGCCGAGCCCCAGGATCATATGCTCGATCCGGAGGAGGCCGACGCCGTCGGCGAGGGTCGCTGCCGCAGCCTCCGCCGCCTCGGGCATGCTGACGTTCACCTTAACCTCCGTCGCCGTTATCGGCTTGTAGGCGAAGGAGACGGTGGGCCCCGCCGACTCCGCTGACTTCGCCCTCTTAAGCCGCCCCTCGTAGACCTTCCCCTTGCCTCCGTCGACGGTTATAATCATCCCGTCGGAGAGGACCTTCGTCCCCTGTTTGGTTCCTACGACTGCGGGGAACCCCAGCTCCCGGCTGACGATGGCGGCGTGGCAGGTGAGGCCGCCCTCGTCGGTGACGATCGCCCCGGCCCTCTTCATCGCCGGGACCATATCCGGCTCCGTCATCACTGTGACGAGGATGTCCCCCTCTTTGATCTTATCAAGATCCCCCAACCCCGATACGACCTTCACCTCGCCGGTGGCTACCCCGGGAGATGCCGCAAGGCCCGTGAGGATGACCTCTCCGCTCCCCATCGCCTCCTCCCCTTCATCCTTTCCGCCCTTGGATATGGTGGTGATGGGCCTCGACTGGAGGATGTACATCTTCCCATTCTCGTAAGCCCACTCGATATCCTGGGGGATGCCGTAATGCCTCTCCAGGAGGTCCCCCTGGGCTGCAAGCTCCAGGATCTCCTCGTCGGAGAGGACGAGCTTCTCCCTCAGGTCAGGGGGGGTGTTTTCCGTCACCGTCTCACCGGTCTTCTTGTCCCGGAAGATCATCGTCTCCTTTGCGGCGATCGACTTGGAGACTATCTTCGATCCCTTCCTGTCGACGACGTAATGGTCCGGGGATACCGACCCGCTGACGACGGACTCGCCGAGCCCCCATGCAGCCTCGATGATCACCTCGGGCTCTCCGGTGGTGGGATGAGAGCTGAACATCACCCCCGACTTTTCAGCATCCACCATCTTCTGGACGGTGACGGAGATGTTCACCTTTTCGTGTTCAAAACCCCTGTCGACCCGGTAGAAGATCGCCCTCGCCCCGTAGAGGGAGGCCCAACACTTCCGGACCGCCTCGAAGACCTGGTCCTCGCCCCTCATGTTCAGGAAGGTCTCCTGCTGCCCCGCGAAGCTGGCGTCGGGGAGGTCCTCAGCGGTGGCGCTGGACCTGACGGCGACAAAGACCTCTTCGCCCTCCCGCTCGCACATCTCCCGGTACCTGCTCCGGATCGACTCTTCGATATCCTCGGGGACCTTCGCCTCCAGCACGAAGCTCTTGGCCTTCTCCGCCGCCCCGTTGAGGGCCGCCGGATCGTGGACGTCCACATTCAGCGCCTCGAAGATCCCGTCCGAGATCCCCGATCGGGTAATGAAATCTCTATAAGCCTGCGCGGTGACCGCAAACCCCCCTGGTACGGGAGCGCCCACGTTTATCATCTCGCCGAGGCTTGCGCCCTTACCGCCGACGACGGCGACGTCGTCTTTACCGACTTCTTCCAGCCAAACAACAGCATCCATGGGATATCCACCTTCTTTCTAGGAAGCGAAATTTCGATCTATAATGCACGATCTTGTAGCGGAGAGATGGCTGCGGGACCGTATATATCTGTTTTCACGGGAAGGGTCAATATTGAGATCAGACCGCCGATCCCTGGAATGAAGGCGCCCTCCCGACGGAAGGCTAAAGAGAAGGGGATCAATATAGCGTCCACCATGTTCAAAGAGCTTGCCGCCGCCGCCGGGGCCCTGAAAGCCCTCCTGGATAGGTCCGGACCTGTGACGAGGTCCGAGCCGGTCCATCTCGCCAGCGCCCGGGGCAGGGTCCTCTCCGGTGACCTAGCCTCTCCGGTGAACCTTCCCGCCTTCAACAGGGCCGCCATGGACGGCTATGCCGTTCGGGCGGCGGATACCAGGGGCGCGACCCCCCTCGCCCCAGTATACCTCGAGGTCGGCGACGAGGCCGGAGAGGGGAGGTGCGTCCCCGTCCGGACGGGGATGGCGGCGCCTCAGGGGGCCGACGCCGTTTTGATGAAGGAGGACGCCCTCCTCCGGGGACGGGAGGTGGAGGCGACGGCGGAGGTCCACCCCTACCGCAACCTAGCCCGGGTAGGCGAGGATGTAGCCCTCGGGGAGACGGTTTTAAAAGAAGGCCATCGGCTCAGGCCCCCCGACATAGCCCTCCTCGCCTCCCTCGGCCTCTCGACGGTCCGGGCCTTCGCGAGGCCGAAGGTCGCGATCATCCCCACGGGGGGGGAACTCGTCCCCCTCTTCTCCGACCAGAAGCTCTTGCCCGGGCAAGCCCGGGAGGCGAATGGGCTGATCTGCGAGATGTACGCTGAGATCTGGGGCGGGTCGCCCCAGAAGACGTCCATCGTCGAGGACGACCCTCGCCTCATCCGGGAGGCGATCGCCGAGAACCTCGACGCAGACCTGATCCTGATATCCGGGGGCACCTCCGTAGGGGACCAGGACTACGCCCCCCCGATCCTCGCGGAGATGGGCGAGCTCCTCGTCCACGGCGTCCGGATCACCCCCGGAAAGCCGACGGCCCTCGGAGTCATCGATGGAAAGCCGGTTATCTGCCTTCCCGGATATCCCGTCGCCGCCCTCGCTGCCCTCTACGTCTTCGCGCGGCCCCTCATCACCATGATGGCCTCCCGGACCGACCTTCCCCGGACCGTCCCGGCGAAGCTCGCCGGAAAGATCGCCTCGCGGCCCGGGTACCTCACCTTCGCGAGGGTGAGCCTCAAAGGCGGCGTCGCGACGCCGATCATGACCTCGGGGGCAGGCATCCTCAGCTCCGTCGCCCGGGCCGACGGGTTCGTCCTGGTGGCCGAGGAGGTGGAGGGTAAAGAGAAGGGGGAGATGGTGGAGGTTAGCTTGATCGAATGATATTGGGAGTGGAGACGATCGATGTCATCGGCTCATCTTAGAGGACCCTTCGGCAACCCTGCTTTTCCGCCGATAAAGTAAAATTTAATTGCCTTAACTCCTCCGGCGTTGAGTTTTTATACATCGCGAGGCACCAGATTGATCATGCAAGACTGGATCCATCCTCACTTTGATTACCTGCCAGAGAGGCCCCTCTTCCTCTGCGTCCTCTCCAACACCGACACCGGGAAGATCCCCGGAGTGAGCGCCGCCGGCGCCTCTCCCGACCTCACCGACTACACCCCCAGCGCCGACGCGGAGCTCGTGGAGCTCCACAAGATCGTGACCATCCCGGCGATCCCCGAGTCCCCGGAGGGGGCGACGACCCCGGCGGTGGTGACGAAGGCCGCCCTCAGCCTCTCGGGGATCCCCTCCCTCTTTGTGACGAGCGGCCTGCGGAGGAAGCCCGCCGTTCCTTTCGTCGACATGAACGGCTCGGCGGGAAGCGACATCAGGTTTGAGACGGCGGTCCCCGACGCCGCCGATATCATGGAGCGGTCTGCTCTTCTGGGAAAGAAGCTCGCCAATTTTTCCGACTGCATCTTCATCGGCGAGTCGATAGCAGGCGGTACGACGACCGCCATGGCGGTGATGCAGGCTTTGGGGTATCCGGGAAAGGTCTCCAGCAGTCTTCTGAATCACCCCATGGCCAAGAAGCAGGAGATCGTCGACGCCGCCCTGGAGAGGTGCGGCGCCTCCTTCGGCTCCATGAGGTCCGACCCCCTCAAGGCCGTAAGGGAGGTGGGTGACCCCATGATCCCCGCCGTCCTGGGGCTTATGAAGGGGCTCGCGGGGACGAAGGTGGTCCTGGCGGGAGGGACCCAGATGGCCGCCGTCCTCTGCGCCGCCGACGCCCTGGGGATCAAAGGCGACGTCTCCATCGCCACCACCAGGTACATCGTGGAGGATCGAAACGCGAGCTTCGTCGAGACGGTGGAGACCCTCGGGAGGAAGTGGTACATGGCGGACCCGGGGCTTGAGCGGTCGGCGATACCAGCCCTCAGCTGTTACGCATCCGGGTCCGCCAAAGAAGGGGTCGGGGCCGGGGGCGCCGTCCTGGCGGCGAGCCTCCGGGGCATAACGCAGCAGGAGATCGTCGAGGGATCGGACAGGGTCCTCATGACGGTGGAGCTGCCGAAGTGATCATCGATCTCGCGATATCGACCGGCCCACCGTGACTCACCACCCCATGAGATCGACAGCTCGATGAGATCGAGGCAGCGGTGGCGAGATCCGGGGGGCTTCGGGCGAGGTCTGGGGGTCAGCCACCCCCCCCGGCAAAGCTATTTATCAATACGCCGCCATCAATCTGAGACGGGGAGAGACCGTTGGAAAGAGACCTCAGATCCCAGATAGCAGAGAACGCCTGGATCCTGATCCCAGTCCTCTTGCTCCTGATCCTGATAACTTACTTTCTCTTCCCCCTGATGGACGGGATCATCCTTGGGGTCGTCTTCGCCTACGTCGGAAGGCCCATAAAGGAGAGGTTCGGCAAGCGCGAGCGGCTCGGGTCGGTCGTCGCCACCACCGCGATCGTCCTTCCCATCGCCCTCATCCTCGGCCTTGGAGGCGTCGAGGTGGTATCCCAGCTCAACTGGGCGGTAGAGAACCAGGCGGAGATCATCCGGAGGGCGGGCTCCTTTTTGGCCGAAGTTGAGATGCCCCTGGCCGGAATCGATATACTTCCGGCGATCTACGAGATACCCCCCGCCATCTATGATGATCTGACCGGGAGCCTGAGGACGATGATCGAGCTTCTGGCGAGGGTCCTATCTAGTTTTCCCATTTTTTCATACGGAATGTCCATAATTCTGACGGGCCTGAACCTCATCGCCTCGATATACGTCTGCTACTTCCTCCTGATGGACGGGAGAAAGCTCGCCGCGGGGATCGCCACGATCCTCCCCACAGAGAACCTGGCGATATACAAAAAGTACGAAGAGAGGATAGACAGCATCCTCTCCGGCATATTCATCGGCGCCATCTACACCTCCATCCTCAGCGGCATCCTCTCGGTGATGGTCTTTTACGCCTTCGGGATCCCCAACCCCTTCGCCCTGGCGGCCCTGGTCTTCATATCGGGGCTGATCCCGGTCCTCTCCTCCTGGCTCGTCATCATACCGATATCCGCCTACAGGTACTTCGATATGAGCCCCTTCGACGGGATCCTATTCTTCGTCGTCTCCTCGGCGATGATCTACATCCCTTCAGACCTGATAATAAGGCCCTACATAGTCTCGATGAAGTCGACGATACATCCCCTCCTGGTGGTCCTCGCCTTCGTCGGCGGCGTTCTGGTGGCGGGGCTCGGCGGGTTCTTCCTGGCGCCGGCCCTGATGGGGGTAGTCGTCGGGGTATACCAGATCCACAAGGAGGAGAAGATGGCGATGCAGATCGGTGAAGGGCCGAAGATCGATCTCGAATCCCCAGGATCGGATGGGGACTTCCGCCCTCCGGAGCCTGTCAGAAGGTCGGATCCCGCCGATGATCCTGCCTTTGAAGAGAAGGGGAATTGAAGAGAAATTGGACGCGCCTTAGACGCGCCTGGGGCCGAGGTCCCAAGAACCGTGGAAAGGTCATAGATGAGATTTTATCTGGAGACTTACGGCTGCGCCGCAAACCTGGGCAACTCTGAGGCGTTCTCCGCCGCCCTCGTCGAGAGGGGGCACCTGCCCGCACCCCTTGAGGAGGCGGACCTGGTCATCGTAAACACCTGCGCCGTCACCGAGAGGACCGAGAGGGATATGAAGAAGAGGCTCTCGCAACTCCAGGGCGAAAGGCTCGTCGTCGCCGGCTGCCTCCCCTCGGCGATCCCCGAAGCGGTCCGGAAGATCAGGTGCCGCGAGATGGTTGGGGTCCTAGGCAGCACATCAGGCCGGAAGATGGCAGAAGGCTTCCGTCCCGAAGGGTCAAGATGCCGCCCCCACAGCCCCCACCGGAAGCTCACCGCCGTCGTCAACATCTCGGAGGGGTGCCTGGGAAGGTGCAGCTACTGCATCGTCAGAAGGGCGAGGGGGGCGCTGGAGAGCAGGAGCGTGGATGAGGTCGCCGAGGATGTCCGGAGCCGTCTGAAAGAAGGGGTGGTGGAGATACAGCTCGCCTCCCAGGACGCCGCAGCCTACGGCCTGGACCGGGGGTCGAGCCTCCCGGAGCTCGTCGACGCCGTGGCCGGGATCGGTGGAGACTTCAGGGTGAGGGTAGGGATGATGAACCCGAACCTGGCAATGCCGATCCTCGAGGATCTTATCAGATCCTACGAGAACCCAAAAATCTACAAGTTCCTCCATGTTCCCGTCCAGTCGGGGTCCGACCGTGTCCTGGCGGAGATGAAGAGAGGCTATTCGTCCCGGGATTTCCTGGATATGACGGCCCGGTTCAGGGCCGCCTTTTCCGATCTCACCGTCTACACCGACGTCATAGCCGGCTTTCCGGGAGAGACGGAGGTGGACTTCGCCGCCACCGAAGCCCTCATCAGGGAGGTGGAGCCGGATAAAGTCAACGTCACCATGTTCTCCTCTCGGCCGGGAACTGCAGCGTCCTTCCTCCGCGATATGCCCTCCAGGTTCAAGAAGGAACGCTCACGGCGGATCACCCGCCTCTGGCAGGAGATAGCGGGGCTGAGAAACGGCAGGTACCTGGGGGAGGAGATCTTCGCGCAGGTGACTGAACGGGGAAGGGGAGGGACGATGATGGCCAGGAGCGAGAACTACAGGAAGATCGCGGCTTGCGAACCCCTCCGTCTCGGAAGCTTCCATCGATTCAGGGTCGTGAAGACGACCCCGTTCTACCTTGGGGGAGAGGTAGTAAGTCGCGAATAGTGCAGATCCGTCGACTCAGCTGTTCTGGATTTTCATGATGCGCCCCTGGAGAGTTTTCTATATTTTCGAATCCATAACGATTAAAACGCCACTAACCTTATTAATCATGAAGATTACTTATGGACATGACCCCGGCGTCAGTTCTCCAGATCGAAACTGAGAGAACGCTGGGCAGATTCTAGATGGATATAAAAGGGTCCTAGTCGGACTGCCCAGGGATCTGGGGAGAGAAGTGTGCAAAATATTCGGCGTTTGATTAAGGAGGGTTGAAATTGGCTGGAGAAGGAAAAACTGGAAAGACGAAGGTGCTGCAGGAAGAGACCAGAATCTTTGAGCCACCAAAGGAGCTCGTAGAGAACTCCAATGTAATGAAGTACATGAAAAAGAAGGGCATCAAGACCGAGAAAGAGCTGCGTGAGACGTGTTCCAAAAACTACATCGAGTTCTGGGACGAGATGGCAAAGGAGTACGTCGACTGGTTCAAGCCTTACACCAAGGTGATGGACGACTCGGATATGCCCTACTTCAAGTGGTTCACCGGCGGCTTGATCAACATGACCTACAACGCCGTGGACCGACACGCCAAAGGTGCCAAGAAGGATAAATTGGCCTACATCTGGGTTCCCGAACCGACCGACCAGGCCACCCAGAAGATCACCTACGGCGAGCTGCATAAAGAGGTGAACAAGTTCGCCAACGGCCTCAAGAGCCTTGGCGTAACGAAGGGTGACAGGGTCAGCCTCTACATGCCCATGATCCCCCAGCTGCCCATCGCCATGCTGGCCTGCGCCAAGTTGGGAGCCATCCACAGCATAGTCTTCTCCGGCTTCAGCGCCAAGGGTTTTGGCGACAGAGTGAAGGACTGCGAGGCGAAGGTTGCCATCACCACTGACGGCTTCTATCGGCGCGGAAAGCCGATGCCTCTGAAGGCCAACGCCGACGAGGCCATCGCCGATGCCCCCAGCGTCGAGCACCTGGTCGTCTACAAGAGGACGGGCATAGACGTGGCATGGAAGGAAGGGAGGGACATCTGGTGGCATGACCTAGTAAAGGGCAAGTCCGATGAGTGCGAGGCGGAGAAGCTCGATCCCGAGCACAGGCTCTTCATCCTCTACACCTCCGGGACCACCGGCAAGCCCAAGGGTATCGAGCACGCTCAGGGAGGATACTGCGTCGGTCCGGCTCAGACTCTGCACTGGGTCTTCGACCTGAAAGAGGATGACGTCTGGTGGTGCACAGCAGATATCGGATGGATCACGGGCCACTCCTACATCGTCTACGGACCGCTCACCCTAGGCGCAACCAGCATCATGTACGAGGGGTCTCCAGACTTCCCAGACTTCGGGAGGTGGTGGAATCTCATACAGGAGAACAAGGTCACAGTTCTATATACCGCGCCCACAGCGATAAGGATGTTCATGAAGCAGGGACCAGAGTGGCCTGCCAAGTACGACCTATCGAGCCTTAGGCTCCTGGGATCGGTCGGCGAGCCGATAAACCCCGAGGCCTGGATGTGGTATCGTGAGCACATTGGAGGAGGCAAGCTCCAGATCATGGACACCTGGTGGCAGACAGAGACGGGAACATTCCTCAACTCACCGCTGCCTATCACCCCCCTGAAGCCCGGATCGTGCACCTTCCCGCTTCCTGGATTCAACGTCACCATCTATGACGAGCTCGGAAACGAGGTGCCTTTGGGAGAAGGCGGCAACATAGTAAGTGAGACCCCGTGGCCTTCGATGCTCAGGGCCTTCTACGGCGATAAAGAGAGGTACCAGAAAGAGTACTGGGAAATGTACTGGGACACCCCCAAGCGCGGCACCTACCTCGCCGGCGACAAGGCCACCAGGGACAAGGATGGCTACTTCTGGATCCAGGGGAGGATCGACGACGTGCTGAGCGTTGCCGGTCACAGGATCGCAAACGCCGAGGTCGAGTCCGCCATCGTGGCCTTTCCCAAAGCTGCAGAGGCTGCAGTGGTCGGAAAGCCTGACGAGATCAAGGGCGAGTCCATCGTTGCCTTCGTCATCCTGAATGTGGGCGTCGATCCGAGCCCTGAGCTGGCCAAAGACGTAATCACCCACGTCAGAAAGACGCTGGGTCCTGTGGCCATGCCTTCAGAGGTCCACTTCGTAAACGACCTCCCGAAGACGAGATCTGGCAAGATCATGCGCCGCGTCGTCAAGGCCAAAGCCCTCGGAAACCCCACCGGCGACACCTCGGCCCTCGCCAACCCCGAGGCTGTTGAAGGAATACCGCTCATCGTTTAGATGAGCGATCCTCTTTTTTTATTTTTAGCTCTCACATCCGATCTTGATCTCATAGATCAGCTATTACAATGCTCGATAGGTCAACCCACATTCCGCACCTTAACTTCCGAAATCGAGTATTTTGCTAGCTAGCGATTCCACTAATATAATTATAAATATGGCTATTCATTTACATTAATATTGTATCTGCTATTGCTGACCCCCTAGTGAGCGAGTATCTCATCGAGTCATGTCGAATGAAATAATCAACATAATGTCAACATAAACAAATTCAAATATCATATTAAATTATAATGACTGAATTGGAGATTAAAAATCGATAGCAGCAAAAATACCAATTTCAAAACGCAAGGTGCGGAATGTGGGGTCAATTTTCTCATCGTCTTAATCATCAGTTGAATTCTATGGGGAATTCGTCAGATACCACCTCGACGTCCGCGTCTTTCTGGTTCGTATCAACCCAAAGAGGGCAGCGTCTCAAATGAGACGAGATCCGCGATTATTATCTCGACCGCCTCCGTCTTAATCCCCAATGGAGGACCCCTGAACCTTTCGAATCGAAGCCCCCGGGTACTAACCCGCCGAGAGGGTATAAAGCATATGTGATTTATATTTATATCAATTATAATAAGCTGCGTGCCTATTTATACATGAAAAGCGACATCTCGGCGGATCTATTGAGGACCTGTTCCTCAATTATCGGGGATCCAGATAAGACCAATTATCGTCCAAGTTATTGAAAACCGCAATTCTACATTTGGAATTAAGTTTTTTTAATATCCTTAATAATTGAGCAAAAAACATCATGATAAATCATTATAATATTTGTTCTCGATAGATTTATAAACAAAGGAAGTACACGATAGCCAGGTGTTACCAGAGCAGCTCCACGAATTCGAGGGGATATCCTGCCAGAGCCGAATCCTGTCCGCTCAATTGCCCCGAAAGACCGGATCTGAATCTGCACCTATCATAAGACAGGTGATGGAATCGGTGTGGAGAAGCTGGAACATACCAATTTGAGGGTTAAAAGGAGGATTTTAATTGGCTGAAGGAAAAACTGGAACGACCAAGGTTCTGATGGAAGAGACGAGAATCTTTGAGCCGCCAAAGGACCTGGCCGAGAACTGCAACGCCTGGGAGTGGGCGAAGAAGAAGGGCTTCAAGACCGAGAAGGAGATGCGGGCCTGGTGCGGCGAGCACTACCTGGAGTTCTGGGACGAGATGGCCAAGACCTACGCAGACTGGTACGAGCCGTACTCCAAGGTTATGGACGACTCCGGCATGCCCTACTTCAAGTGGTTCACAGGAGGCAAGATCAACGTCTTCTACAACGCCATCGAGAGGCACATCAAGGCTGGAAAGGGCGCAAAGGTAGCATATCACTTCATCCCGGAGCCGACCGACCAGGCCGAGAAGGCGTACACTTACCAGGAGATCTACGAGACCGTCAACAAGCTGGCCAACGGCCTCAAGAGCCTCGGCGTCGTCAAGGGCGACAGGATCTCCATCTACATGCCCATGCTCCCAGAGACTGTCATGGCGATGCTCGCCTGCGCCAAGATCGGCGCCATCCACAGCCTGGTCTTCTCCGGGTTCAGCTCCAAGGGCTTTGGAGACAGGGTCCAGGACTGTGAAGCAAAGGCCGTCTTCACCTCCGACGGCTTCTACAGGCGCGGCAAGCCGATGCCCCTCAAGCCTCAGGCTGACGAGGGAGTCAAGGACGCGCCCAGCGTCAAGAACGTGATCGTCCTGAAGAGGACCGGCCTTGAGGTCCCGTGGACCGAGGGGAGAGATGTCTGGTTCCACGAGCTGGTCGCAAGCCAGTCCGCCGACTGCGAAACCGAGGTCATGGATGCTGAGGACAGGCTATTCATCCTCTACACCTCCGGGACCACCGGCAAGCCCAAGGGGATCGAGCACGCACATGGTGGGTACTGCGTCTGCCCCCCCCAGACTCTCAAGTGGGTCTTCGACCTGAAGGAGGGCGACGTATGGTGGTGTACCGCCGACGTCGGCTGGATCACAGGCCACTCCTACGTCGCCTATGGGCCGCTCTCCCTGGGCGCAACCAGCATCATGTACGAGGGATCCCCCGACTTCCCCGACTTCGGTCGCTGGTACAAGATCATCCAGGAGCACAAGGTCACCGTCTTCTACACCGCCCCCACAGCCGTCCGAATGCTGATGAAGCAGGGCGAGGAGTGGCCAGAGAAGTACGACCTCTCCAGCATAAGGCTCCTTGGATCCGTCGGCGAGCCCCTCAACCCCGAGGCGTACATCTGGTACAGGAAGAACTTCGCCTACGACAAGGCCCCCATCATGGACACCTGGTGGCAGACCGAGACCGGCTGCTTCGTCATATCCCCGCTGCCCATGACCCCCTGCAAGCCAGGATCCGTAGCGTATCCCCTCCCCGGCTTCAACACCACCATCTTCGACGAGGAAGGAAACGAGGTCCCCCTGGGCGAGGGCGGAAACATCGTCAACCCGACCCCCTGGCCCTCGATGCTCAGAGCCTTCTATAAAGACGAGATCCGATACAAGAAAGAGTACTGGGAGATGTACTGGAACACCAAGCCCGGAACCTACCTCGCCGGCGACAAGGCAACGAGGGACAAGGACGGATACTGGTTCGTCCAGGGCAGAATCGACGACGTCCTCAGCGTAGCTGGCCACAGGATCGCCAACGCCGAGGTGGAGTCCTCTCTGGTAGCCCACAAGTCCGTATCCGAGGCTGCGGTCATCGGCAAGCCCGATGAGGTGAAGGGAGAAGCCATAGTCGCCTTCGTCATCCTGAAGAAGGGGGTCGAGCCCTCCGACGACCTCGCCAAAGAGCTGAAGACCCACGTCAGGACCACCATGGGACCCCTGGCCATACCCGCCGGCGTCTTCTTCGTCGACGACCTGCCCAAGACCAGGTCCGGCAAGATCATGCGCCGTGTCGTCAAGGCCAAGGCCCTCGGAAACCCAACCGGCGACACTTCAGCCCTCGCCAACCCCGAAGCTGTGGACGGAATCCCCCTCATCTGAGGGAGTCCGGCCACATTCTACCTTTTTTATAATTTTTTTAGATGGCCCTTTTATGGTCTCTTTAGGCTTTCTTCGATTTTGATGGATAGATTACGTCATCTCTGCTGGTCGCCCCCGTCTCTCCCAAAGACCCACGACCCTCCCGCCCCGCCATTCAACCCGCCGCGCGCCGCGAAGAAGTTCTAACCCCGATATGCCAGATTACATCCTCATCTCTTCGCCTCAAAATCGTCGGGGAATCAAATTCACTTTTTGAATTAAAAATGTGCATGATCTTTGACAATTAAACATCATATATCGTTATAATTCCTTATAAAATGGCATTTTTCGACACATTTATAAACGAGAAGAGGAAGATCGCATCAACGTTTCCGAGAATGCCCCGGAATAAAATGAAGATGCTGACTCATGGTCGCGAAAGATAGACGCTGACCCGTGATTCGTGGCTGCCGGGAGGTTTGCACTCCATTCGACGCGGATAGGTAGTTCCGAGGTCGATCTCGTCGCGGAGAGGGGACTGTTGCGGAAACGGCTTCAAGCTGAAAGTAGAAAGGAGGTAGAAAAGTGGCTGAAGGAAAGACTGGAACCACAAAGGTTCTGATGGAAGAGACGAGGATTTTTGAGCCGCCAAAAGACCTCGCCGAGAACTGCAACGCGTGGCAGTGGGCGAAGAAGAAGGGCTTCAAGACAGAACAGGAGATGCGAGCCTGGTGTGGCGAGCACTACATCGAGTTCTGGGACGAGATGGCCAAGACCTACGCCGACTGGTACGAGCCCTACACTCAGGTGATGGACGACTCGGAGAAGCCCTACTTCAAGTGGTTCGTCGGCGGCAAGATCAACATGTTCTACAACGCCGTCGAGAGGCACATCAAGGCTGGAAAGGGCGACAGGGTAGCATACCACTTCATCCCCGAAGCTACAGACCAGCCCGAGAGGGCCTATACATACCAGGAGATCTACGAGACCGTCAACAAGCTGGCCAACGGCCTAAAGAGCCTCGGCGTCGTCAAGGGAGACAGGATATCCATCTACATGCCCATGCTCCCCGAGACGGTCATGGCGATGCTGGCATGCGCCAAGATCGGCGCCATCCACAGCCTGGTATTCTCCGGATTCAGCTCCAAGGGGTTCGGCGACCGAGTCCAGGACTGTGAGGCGAAGGTCGTCTTCACCGCCGACGGGTTCTACAGGCGCGGCAAGCCCATGCCCCTCAAGCCCCAGGCCGACGACGGCGTCAAGGACGCAGCAAGCGTCAAGAACGTCATCGTCCTGAAGAGGACCGGCCTTGAGGTCCCATGGACCGAAGGGAGAGACGTCTGGTTCCACGAGCTCGTAGAGAGCCAGTCTTCTGAGTGCGAGACCGAGGTTATGGACGCCGAGGACAGGCTCTTCATCCTCTACACCTCCGGGACCACCGGCAAACCCAAGGGGATCGAGCACGCCCACGGCGGATACTGCGTCGGCCCCGCTTACACCTGCAAGTGGGTCTTCGACCTCAACGAGGATGACGTCTACTGGTGCACCGCCGACGTCGGCTGGATCACCGGCCACTCCTACGTAGCCTACGGCCCCCTCTGCCTGGGCGTCACCAGCGTCATGTACGAGGGTTCTCCCGACTATCCAGACTTCGGCCGCTGGTACAAGATCATCGAAGACTACAAGGTCACCGTCTTCTACACCGCTCCGACGGCCGTCCGGATGCTGATGAAGCAGGGGACGGAGTGGCCCGAGAAGTACGACAGGTCCAGCGTCAGGCTGCTGGGATCCGTCGGCGAGCCCCTCAACCCCGAGGCTTACATCTGGTACCGGAAGTACTTCGGAAACGAAGTCTCCCCCATCATGGACACCTGGTGGCAGACCGAGTCTGGGTGCCACGTAATATCCCCGCTGCCCATGACCCCCTGCAAGCCAGGATCCGTCGCGTACCCCTTGCCAGGATTCAACACCACCCTCTTCGATGAGGACGGAAACGAGGTGCCTCTCGGTTCAGGCGGAAACATCGTCAACCCGACCCCCTGGCCATCGATGCTGAGAGCCTTCTACAAGGACGAAGTCCGGTACAAGAAGGAGTACTGGGACATGTACTGGAACGTCAAGCCCGGCACCTACCTGGCTGGCGACAAGGCGACGAGGGACAAGGACGGATACTGGTTCATCCAGGGCAGAATCGACGACGTTCTCAGCGTCGCTGGCCACAGGATCGCCAACGCCGAGGTGGAGTCCGCGCTGGTAGCTCACAAGGACGTCGCTGAGGCGGCAGTCATCGGCAAGCCCGACGAGATAAAAGGAGAGGCCATAGTCGCCTTCGTCATCCTGAATACGGGCGTTGAGGCGACCGACGACCTGATGAAGGCCCTGAGGACCCACGTCAGAACCTCCCTCGGACCCCTGGCCATACCCGCGGCAGTCATCCCCGTCCAGGACGTTCCCAAGACCAGGTCCGGCAAGATCATGCGCCGGGTCATCAAGGCCAAGGCCCTCGGAAACCCCACCGGCGACACCTCCGCACTCGCCAACCCCGAGTCAGTCGACTACATCCCTCTGATCTGAGGGAGATACCCAAAAAAAGCCGTGTTGAGAGGGGATCTGACCCCCTCTCGACATTTATTTTTCTAAATCATGGGGTTTGCCACGTTCAGAGACGTATAATAAACGTCGCCGGCTGATACCGCCCAGAGGATTGGAGAACCGGAGGTATCAGCATCTACAACCTCAGTGTTCGTGTTCATCTCCGTGGTCGTGGCCGCAGCCACAGCCGTCCCCCTCTTCGGGACCCTGGATCAGAAAACCCTTTCCCAGCTCTTCGGTGTCCACGTAGTCTATGATCGTCGGGCTGTCTCCCAAAATCTCAGCGTCCTCGGGGGTCATGTGAACTTTTATGCCGTTGCTCTCATATATAACATCCTCGTCTTCGGGGTCTCCCCATGCCAGGACGTAGTTTGCGCCGGTGGCGTCGGTGGCGGCCAGGATCATCCTGACGACACGACCTTCTATCATGCTCCCTTTCAGAACTTCTGCGGCCACGTCTGTTATATCGATCATCGTCATCACCTACCTACTAGCCTTTATCTACTCCTCGTTCAACGGATATTTAACTTTGGGATCAGAAAGACGGAACCGATTAGAGGGCGCTGTTGAGAAGGACGGCAGAATTGAACGATTAAAGGGCGGAGTCCTTATGGGAGTCGACTTGGGAGATCTCCTGGAAAGGGAGAATATAGAGATAAAAGAGCTTTCGGGGAGTTGGATCGCGGTGGACGCCTTCAACACCCTCTACCAGTTTCTGAGCATCATCAGACAGAAAGACGGAACCCCCCTCAAGGACGGATCGGGGAGGACCACATCCCACCTCTCAGGGATCCTCTATAGGATGACGAACCTCCTGGAGGCGGGGGCGAAGGTCGTCTTCGTCTTCGACGGAGAGCCGCCCCGTTTCAAGAGGGGGACCCTGAACCAGAGGGCTGAGACGAGGTCCAGGGCCCAGGAGATGTGGGAGCGGGCGAGGGAGGAGGGGCTTGACGGCTTCAAGTACGCCCAGGCAGCCTCTCGCCTCGACGACGATATGGTGGCAGATTCTAAGCGGCTCCTTGAAGCGATGGGTGTCCCGATCGTTCAGGCACCCTCCGAAGGAGAGGCCCAGGCGGCGTTCATGGCGATCAGGAGCGACGTCGATCTCGTAGGGAGCCAGGACTACGACGCCCTCCTCTTCGGAGCGCCGAAGGTCGTGCGGAACATGGCGATCACCGGCAAAAGGAAGCTTCCGGGAAAGAACGTATACGTCGACGTCATGCCTGAGATCGTAAGCCTCGACGAAGAGCTTTCGCGGCTCGGGATTGAGAGGAGGCAGCTGGTGGAGATCGGGATAATGTGCGGTACCGACTACAACGAGGGGCTTAAACGGGTCGGGCCCAAGACCGCCCTGAAGCTGATAAAAGAGCACGGAACCCTGGAGAGGGTCCTGGAAGCTAGGGGAGAGACGATCGAGGAAGCCGCCGGGATCAGGGAGCTCTTCCTCCACCCCCCGGTGACGAAGGAGTACGAGATCGAGATGAAAAGGCCTGACGCCGAGAAGGTGATGGCATTTCTCTGCGATGAGAGGGACTTCTCGCAGGAGAGGGTTGAGAAGGCGGTCAAGAGGCTGGAGGAGGCGATGAAGGTTGGGCAGAGCACCCTCGACAAGTGGTTCTAGCTCTGAGCTTTACGACCTTGACCTGGATCAGGCCCTGGACCTGATCAAGAGGTCGGGGGCAAGGAAAGTAGGGGTCCAGGTACCAGAGGGGCTTAAGAGGAGAATCTCGGCGATCGCAAAAGAGATGGAGAAGAAGACCGGCGCCGAGGTGATCGTCTCCGGTGACCCGTGCTACGGGGCCTGCGACGTCGACCTCGACCTCTGCAGGGCTGCAGACCTGGTCATCCACATCGGCCACTCGGAGATGCTGGAGGGCGACCCCCTCCACGACAAGGTCGTCTACGTCGAGGCGAAGATGGTGGCCGACGTCCGGGAGGCAGTCGAGAAAGCGATTGGCCTCCTATCCGCCACGAGGGTCGGCGTCGTCACCACGGTGCAGCACGTTCACAAGATGGAAGATATCGTAAATGTGCTGGAGGAAAGGGAAATCGAGGCAGTGGTCAGACCGGGAGGTGGCAGGACTCGTTATCCGGGGCAGGTTCTGGGGTGCAACTACGAGGCCGCCCGATATGCGGATGTCGAAGAGTATCTGTTTGTGGGGACAGGCAAGTTCCATCCTCTGGGTGTGGCCCTCGCCACAGAAAAGGGGGTGGTCGCCGCCGACCCCGTGACCGGAAACGTTTCGGTCATCGACACTCTGCCGATGCTGAAGCGTCGCTACGGAGCGATAGCCAGGGCTGGTGACGCCAAACAGATCGCCGTCCTTGTCTCCAAGAAGCCGGGACAGAAGAGGTTGGATCTCGCAAGAAAGATGGCGGCTCTGGGAGAAGAGCACGGAAAGGAGATGGTTCTGGTCTACCTGGACAGAGTGGTGCCCGATGTTCTGGTCAACCTGGGGGTGGATGCCGCCGTCTGCACCGCCTGCCCCAGGATCGCCCTGGACGATCAGGCGAGGTACCCGGTCCCGATCCTGACGCCGCCGGAGTTTGAGGCTCTTCTGGGGGTGCTAAAAGGGGACTACCTCCTCGACGAGATAGAGTAGGCTATCGAAGGACATTTATTAGAGCAAAAGATTAGGTGAGGTGGCAGCGATCCATATTTCCCGAAGGCTCACGCCCCAGTGGGCGTCTGATGCGGCATGGTTGGATGGATTTGTGATGGCAGTAATTATGGAGCACTGGTTTCGTCCCGGGCTGCGACGCGCTTTTACTTCTCTCTCATTCTTTTGATCTCAGCGACGATCTCCTCAAGACTCTGGTCCAGCCATCTTGCCCTCTGCTTGGTGTAGTCGCCGCTGCCAAGATCGAAGCTTTGCAAGAATCTCGCCATATCCACTGGCCCCAGGGCTTCTGCGAGAGCGTCTATCCCAAGCTTCCTTATCTCATTGATGCTTCTGACATCCATTTTAGAGTACATCCAACAACCACCTTGCAGGGTTCATGACTCTGACCTTGATGCTAATGCTCGCGCTCTTTCTCATTGCCGCCCTCACGATCTCATCATCCGTTGTCAGCATGACATCTGCCGATCTCTCCGCACAGGCCAGATGCAACGCATCCATAGGCCTTAGCCCTTCCTTCTCGATCTCCCTAGCTCTGGAGACGATAGACTCATCCACAGTGACCTTTTCTCTTGATATCGATGCAATTCGCTGCGCTTTGCCTCGCCTCTCGACATCTGGTATTTTGGAGATTTCGTAATCTATGGCTTCGCTACCTATGAGAGTCCGCTATCTATTATAGTCTTACGACTAAATTGATATAATAGAACAGACAAAATAGATCTTATGAAGGGAGATATTGTAAGTATACAAAATGCTGAGGAGCTGCCGGAAAAGCTTCGTGCAGAGACTGATGGGCGTATCAGGCCCAGATTGATATTTCTCAATGCTATGGCCAATCACGGCATTAGCTATGAGAAAGCAAGTGATATTTGTGGACTAAGTATGTCGACAGGTTATGTTTGGATCCGAAAATGGAATGCCGAAGGATACGACGGATTGACCGATAAGAAGGGCACAATCTAAAAATCGAGTGATATCCGGTTGTTGAGAACAAAACAATCTCTCATTTTCCCCTTTTCCTTTAACTTGTTCACGAATATTGGGTGAATTCAAATTTATTCTTCAACATAGTT
>Ga0334885_1000477_pt1 | contig 69120 bp, 59 predicted proteins | sample GraSluR1_MG_8_FD_207233 | JGI IMG/M metagenome (GOLD analysis project Ga0334885, IMG submission 207233) | Sludge microbial communities from methane-producing bioreactor in Wageningen University, Netherlands - Granular Sludge_31_05-R1 | ecosystem: Engineered > Bioreactor > Anaerobic >...
TTTCTACAAAGCCAAAATCCGAAGGATTTTTATCAATAGCTAATTTTCAGGCACTTATATATCAACAATGTAAAGAACTTTTCAACTCTTTTATAAATTATTATCGCTAGCAACTTGAATTAATTAACCAAAAAGATATTAGATATGGCTACGGATAAAATGGGATTCAACTCCAAGCTAATACACGCTGGAGCCGATAAAGATAAATTTGGCAGCGCCACGATATTGATTTACGAAATAAATTTCGGGAAAACAGTGTGAAACTGGTTAAAAATCAATTTAATAGCATCTTTTATGGACAAAAACTTGCTAACCGCTACAACCAAATACTAACCAGAACTACATAACTTATAACATTGGGGGTGATTTCAACTTATGATTAGGTGCTTTAAGCACTTAATCAATCTCAACTAGTACTTAACAACTTAATTGCATACTTACACGTAAAATCTACTACCTTAATTTTTTTACTTTATTTACTTTGCTATCTTTGTTACATTAGACTAATTGAGTAAACCATAAGGCTGAATATCCTAACTTTAGCATATTTTATTAACATAAGCACCATGAATAAAACTCTACTCGCTAGCATTTTAGCATTAATCATGGCTTCGAGCGTAACGTTTGCCCAAACCGAACGTATGCCATTTGGCCACCAAAGCAGCTACCAGCTTAATGCAAAAGCAAAATCTTCGCCCATAAAGGCTACAGCCAAGGAGTTAGTCTTTTCTGCTGATTTTGAGGAGTACTCAACCGCTTTCGACCCCCAAGTTTGGGATGTAATGCGAAGTACCGATACAACAGCGGTAGATTTAGCCTCAGCTTCAGGTTCACAGTGGTTTGTGTGTACACCCAGCAATTTTAGCGGGAATGGTTACAGCTATATTCATTCTGGTGAACGATCTGCGGCCATTTCTTACACAGCTAGCAACGCCACCTGGCTAATCACAAAGGATTTAATTGCCATTTCGTCGCAAGAGCAAAGCCTCAACTTTTGGCTCTATTACCTCCATAATGAAGCTCAGAAAATTACAACTAAGTTCTATGTAATGCTTAAGGAAGAGAATGAAACCGATTGGCAATCTATTGGGAAATGGGAAACCGACGACGATACAAACCTGTTTGGGCAGATAATATCTATTGAATTTCCTAAAGATTTAGTTGGTAAAAATATTCAGATTGCTTTTGTGTACGTAAACGAAGCAAACGAGAATAGTGGTTTTCAAGTTGCCATTGACGATATAACCATTGGCAACGCAACAGATCCAAATCTGGATATTAAAGCATTCAACTACCAATATTCAATGGTTCCTCTGGCCCTGCTTAACACGTTCGATTACAAACTAAGAGCCTTTGTTAGCAACCAAGGACAGGATTACCAAGGGAAAGGGGCAACTGCTCAGGTAGCCATTGAGGAGTTAAACGGCTTTGAATCGCTACTTGAGCTTGATTTTACCATTGAAACCGGAGAATCCGAATTTATCCGCTTTAACGATACCCCCGAATTTTCTAGTAAAGGCAGTTACAATGTGTTATACTCAATAAATCAAGATTATAGCAGTGATGATGGCGACGACCAAGAAGGTAAATCCGATACTGAAAAAGAATTTACTTTTACTGTAACCGAGAATATTTTAGCTACCGACTACTGTGCTTCTGCAGGCGTAGCAGGAGGATTTACTGCTGGCCAGATTGCTCCGTTTGGCAATAAGTACAAAATTGACAGCGATATAGTAGTGTCTGGTTTTGAAATCAATTGGCCAGCAATGACTCAAGAACACGCCTTTGTTGGTCAAATTTATGAAGTAAATGTAGTTAATAACACCGTGGATTTACTCTATGAAAATGAATACTTTAAAGAAGCAAACACATCCGACACTACAATTCAGTTCAACTTTGAGCCCATATTCATAACAGCTGGTGCAGAGTTTTTTGTAGCCGTAAAGCAAATTTCGAATACTCCACTTAATATTGGATTCGACAAGGTGAGCAATGGTCAGTTCTGGCGATACAAAAACAACGAGTTGGAATTGCTAAGCAACCCCATGATTGGAAATATTGCTGTACGTTTGGTTCTTGACCACCCAACCGATACTCCAACCTTATCGTTTATGGTTACCAACGGCAATGAACCAGTCGAAAACGCTAGCATCCAAGTAAATGGTAAAGAACCCATTAGCACCGATGACGAAGGGAAAGCATCTATTGATCTTGCAAATGGAAAATACACCTATACCATCACCAAAGATGGCTTTGCCACAGTAACCAACGAGGTAACGCTGAACTACACAAGTATCAGTAAAAATATCACGCTGTTTCCAGAGCATAAGGTTACCTTTGTTATCAACGAGCTGGATGGCGATCAGGAGGTTCCGCTGCAAGATGTAGAGGTACTTATGGCCGAAAAATCAGCATTAACAAACGACTTTGGTATCGCAGAACTATATGTCCCCAAAGGAATTCACAATGTAAACATTCTTTATGATGAGTATATGCCGTATGCGGATTTGCTGGAGATAATCAGCGATACGACCTTTACAATATCATTGGAGAAAACAACAACTTGCCATATTGATTTTGCCATCGCCGCCAGGCATCTCGATAATGGCCTTGAGGATGTGGAGGTTGAACTTGCCGGCTACGGCACAAAGTTCACCAACGCCGATGGAAAAGTTCTATTCTCTGGCATTCTCCCATCAACAAGCGGTATTCAGTATACCATTAGCAAGCAAGGGTACAAGCAGGTAAAAGGAACGACAAGCCCCGTTGAATTGGATACCCTTACAGTAAACGACACCCTCGATATCATTACGTTTTACATCCGCATAGAAGTATCCGATAAGACCTCACCCGTAGAAGATGCTATAGTTAAACTGGGGTCATCAGAGCTACAAACCGATAATACAGGGGTTGTACTGTTCCCAAGCGTTATACCTGCTACTAACATATCACTTCGCATTAGCAAGGAGGGTTACCTCAGTCTTGATACTCAGGTATCGCTTTACAGCAACAACCTAAGGCTGTCGTATACCATTGAGCCAGAACCTAGTAGTGTAAACGTATCTGATGAGGATCAGTTTTCGATTTACCCAAATCCTACCAATGGTCTTCTAACAATCAAAGGGAATGGAACTTACAGCATCATCATCATGGACATTAGTGGCCGAATTGTTTATTCCAAAAAGCAAAACGCAGAGCAGTCAACTATAGATGTTTCAGATTTGCACCGGGGTGTTTACATAGTACAACTTTCTCGCAATAATAAAATTTTTACCCATAGAATTGTAAAACAGTAAACTAACCATTTTAAGAGCGGGTTTACACACCTGCTCTTTTTTTTGATTATAAAAACCCTATCTACAAAAACTTATTTATGCGTCCATTTTGCATAAATTAACAAAATGATTATCAAACCATTGCAAAATAGATATGTGCACAATAATATTTTATGATTATCCGTATAGATACCAAAGCACCCTCTACCGTCATTGCTTCAACCCTTAAAATGCAAGGGTTGAAGCAATCTTTATTTTACTGAACAATAATAGATTGACCGCGTCGAACTCCGCTGCGCTTCGGTGGCTTCGTTGTAAAAAACACTCCCGGCCTATCGCCCGCCTGCTGGCAAAGGCAGGGCAAAAGCAGGCTACCAATGACGTGTTGTTATATTTGTAACCTTTAGGTAAGTTAGCGGACAATCATATATTTATTTATAGATTTGCATAGCACAACACATTTACACTCAACCCTTGCAAAACAACCAGAATAAAAACGTTACGCCCCAACGAACATCTTACAGCCACTGGCTACTAAGAGGTATTTTCTTGCTTTTGCTTTCAGCTGCCTCCTCGTCAGCTCTAATTGTTATTGCCTACCGATGGGTTAACCCACCCTCAACATGGCTAATGGTTGAGAGGTACTTTTGGGGTGATGAAACCCATTGCATGACCATACAGCATGATTGGGTCAGTATCAGCTCAGTACCCAACCATATGGTGCTGGCAGTGGTGGCAGCAGAGGACAACCTGTTCATGACGCACTGGGGATTCGATTTTAAGTCAATTAAAGAGGCACGCGAAGAGATGCTCCAGGGGAAAAGGGTGCGCGGGGCCAGCACCATCAGCATGCAGGTGGCAAAGAATGTATTCCTATGGCACGGGCGAACCTGGACTCGAAAAGTGCTAGAGGCGGGATTCACTGTACTGGTAGAGGTAATATGGGGTAAACAAAGGATTATGGAAGTATACCTAAATGTGGCTGAGTTTGGCCCCTCGATTTATGGTGTAGAGGCTGCCTCGCAGGAGTATTTTAACAAACCTGCTTCGGAGCTTACCCGTCACCAAGCGGCGCTACTTACAACCGTGCTACCCAACCCGCTCCGTCGGAACCCTACAAAACCCTCACAGTATATGCGATCATACCAGCAACGCATTCTCAAAAATATGGACAATATCGGTGAAATCAATCTTGGCACAAAAAATATGAGTCGTTAAGCCCTTGGAGATGAGAACTAAAAACATCATAATCATTATACTGAGTTTTGCCCTTGAACTTGTAGCGATACAATCCAATGCACAGCTCAACAAGTACTACTTCTACAATCAGGCTCGCACCCTAATTACACAGGAGCAACATACCGAGGCCATAGCAATGCTTAACCAGCTTATTGCAGCCGATAATTCGCTGGCAGAGGCCTGGTTCCTCCGAGGACTAGCCAAGTACAACCTTAGCGATATGCAGGGTGCGCTGGCCGATTTTTCGAAGGCCATAGAGCAAAACCCTGTTTTTTCTCAAGCCCTTCTATACCGAGGGGTTGTTCTGGGCCGCTTATCGAAATACCCTCAGGCAAAAAGCGATTTCGATATGGCCATCGACCTTAGGCCCAATTGGGCCGAGGGATATTTTAGTAGGGGTGTAAACTTCCTGCTCATGCAGCAAACCCAAAGGGCAATCGATGATTTCTCCAAAGTTATTGATTTTGAACCCCGAAACGTAGATGCATGGATAAACCGAGGAACATCTTACTTGTACCATGGCGATTCGCTTAGGGCACTTAACGATTACGCTCAGGCCATTAAGCTGAATCCGTTCTATGCCGAGGGGTATAGCAAGCGAGGGCGATTGCTGATGGAAATGCAAAATTATCATTTGGCAATTGACGATTTAAGCAAAGCCATTGAGCTAGACAGCACATTGTCGATTAACTACTTTCTTAGGGCAATCGCAAACAATTACATCAACAGCATAACCCCTGCAATTGAAGACCTTGACAAAGCCATTGAGCTATCGCCAAACAATGCCCTTAGCATTTACAACAGGGCACTACTCTACTGGCGAATTGGAAAAAAATCGGATGCATTAGAAGATTTTGATCGTGTGGCTAAGCTCAACCCCGAAAATCTCCTTGTATACTACAACAGAGGAATCTTGCAGCTCGAGCTAAGCGATTTGCAAGAGGCAATTGATGACTTTACCAAGGCCATTGAGATTTTTCCCGATTTTGCCAATGCTTACAGAGCACGATCGTCGGCCTATGCACAGTTGGGCAACTACTCCGAGTCGGAGCTCGATAGAAATTTTGCCCAAAGCATAGCCGAAAAGTACAGCGATAGGCACAACCAACCCCTTACCGACACCACAAGCACTTTCGATAATCTAATTGCATTCAACTCCGACTTTTCGCCCAGAACAACCACTCCATTGCTCGATGAGCTAGCCTCCAGCACAATAGATATCCTCCCTTTCGTAAGGGTGGTAATCGTTGACGCCAACGAGCTTACCCTTTCAAACCAGCACTTCGTTCCACTCGACTCCATAAACGCAGGTTTAAAAGATCATGGCTATGCGCTCACATTTAGCATTTTGAACACCCAAGCAATTCCTGATGAGATAACGCTAAACAATAGTTTTACAGATAATCTGACCAGAGGTATAGCCCTAAGCACACAGAGAAGGTACAACGAATCGATAGATGCATACGAAGTGGCGTTGGCAATATCGCCAAACAACCCCTTGGTACTCATAAACCTTGCTGCAGAGAAAGCCAATATGGTACACTTCATTGCATCATTTGAGGCGGAGCATAGCGAGGTTGCACTAGGGCAACGCGCAAGGAATACTAGCAGTGTAGGCTCACTTGGCAATGCACAGCTCGAGTCGTACACCGAATCGTTAGAGATTAACCAAGCCCTACTATCGCAGCTAAAGAACAACCCTATTGTACTGTACAACCAGGCAAACATTTATGCAATGGCAGGCCATATGGACGAAGCCATAGAGCTGTATACCAAAGCAGTGAGTGCCGATGATGAGCTGGCACCAGCATGGTACAATAGGGGCTTAATCCATTTTATGCAGAAAGAAAATCAACAGGGGTGCTTTGATATGGGTAAAGCAGGTGAACTGGGAATACGGCAGGCATACCTGCTAATTCATCGGTTCTGTAGGCGGTAAGCTACACCTTACTACCCACCCATCTTTTTGACTTAAGGTAGGTATACGATACCGTGATAAGCAGCAATCCGTACAACACCTCAACGCCCCACACCAGCTCTACTGGCACGCTGAACACCCTAACCAGTACTGCTGTAATTGCCAGATAGATAGTTAGAACAGAAACTTCAATAACTAGCGAAACGTTAGTTTTCCCTGCGCCAGAAATTCCGCTGAATAAAATATTGCCCATGCCCAGCATTAACGAGGCTACAGAAATAATGTACACTATGGGGACACCCATTTCGATTAGATGCTGATCGTTAGTGTAAATAGAAAGTAGCTGTTCGGGGATTAGAGAGCATATGGTTACTATAAGCAGAATACCAGAGGCGCACATAATCATAATTTTCCGAATGGTTTTAAGCACCTCTCCCACCTCACCACGACCAATAAGGTAGCTAACCAGCGTGTTGGTTGCCGAGGCAAATCCCATTATGGGAATCATGAGAATAACATAGATTGAGCGGATAATATTCGATACTGCCAGCTCGCTCTCGCCCATCTTCTCTATTATCAAAAAGAAAACGAACCATACTGAGAACGAAAAGAAGTTAAGCAGCATCATAGGAGCCGAAACCTTTATCAATCGGCCCAGCAACCTGGGGCTAAAAACCGAGAAGCTGAAAAGGCGATACTTTTTGCGGGGAATTCGTAGCGCAGTATACGCAATAAATGCCAGCGAGCAGGTAAGCTCTGCTATTACCGATGCCAATGCTGCACCGCTAACCCCCATTTCGGGTAAACCAAAGTTTCCAAATATTAGTCCGTAATCGAGAATCACATTAACAATTACCATCACCAGGGTGGTTAGGGTAATTACACGAGTTTGGCCAATGCCTACGTAAAACGCCCTAAATATAAAGTTGGTATGTGCAAAAAAGATTCCCCAAATCCTAAACCGAATAAACTCGTTGCTTGTTTGCATTACCGCTTCCGACTCAACTAGCATAGTTAGCAGCTGACTGCCAAAAAGCTTAACCAATGAGAAAATTAGAATAGCTAGCAGCAGCTGAAAAAAGTACCCGTGCTCAATGGTTCGGCCGATGGGCCGAAAGGCGCCCTCGCCAAATCGGCGGGCAACAACAATCTGCGTTCCAATACCAAATCCCCACCCAAACATGATGAGCGCCATATAGAAAAGCCCACCAATGGCACCACCTCCCAGCGCAACCTCGCCCAAGCGCCCAATGAACGCCGTATCGGTTACATTGATAATGTTTTGAGCTATGCTACCAATTATAATAGGATAGGCAATTGTCCAAATCCTTTTGTATGAAACGGTTGATGTCAATGGGTTGTAAATAAAGTGAGGTTTGAAAAATTCTCCGCAAAAGTATAAAAGATTTCGTGAGTTTTCATGCAGAACAATTGCAAAACATCTTTTGATATTACTTGATAAGTTACTACTTTCAGCTCAAAATTAGCCTTACCCTAACCAATCTTTACACCTTATGCTAACTCTCGACTGGGTAATAATTGCCCTTTTCTTTGCAATTAGTTTAGCCATTGGATTTTACATGAGCAAGCGTGCTGGGCGCAGCACCAGCGATTTCTTTTTAAGCGGTCGCAATTTGCCTTGGTACATTGCAGGCACCAGCATGGTGGCTACCACATTTGCTGCCGACACCCCGCTAGCCGTTACCGAGCTGGTGGCCGAAAGCGGCATTGCGGGGAACTGGCTATGGTGGAATATGCTGTTTGGGGGAATGCTTACCGTTTTCTTTTTTGCGCGGCTTTGGCGACGTTCGGGAATACTCACCGATTGTGAGCTGGTAAGCATCAGGTATTCGGGCGGGTCAGCTCGTTTTTTGCGTGGATTTAGAGCCATCTACATTGGTGTGCTGATGAATGTTGTTGTGCTAGCTTGGGTCAACTTGGCCATGGTTAAAATTCTGGCAGTGATGTTCCCCGACCTCACTTTTTTCGGATACAGCAGCTTTACCATTATTGGAATCGAACTTTCTTCGCATTTACTGCTGGTTGGTATGCTACTTCTATTTGTTTCGTTCTACTCCGCCCTATCGGGCCTATGGGGAGTGAGCTTAACCGATAGTTTCCAATTTATCATCGCGATGGTAGGTTGTATTGTGCTGGCAATATTTGCCCTTAGGCATCCGAGCGTTGGGGGCATATCGGGGCTTAAAGCACAGCTCCCCGACGCTGTATTCTCCTTCTTTCCCACCGTTAGTAACAAGGGAGAGTCGTCTGGCACTCAGATGCTCACCCTGAGCCTTACTGCATTTATAACCTACCTCGGCGTGCAGTGGTGGGCTAGCTGGTACCCAGGCGCCGAGCCCGGAGGTGGAGGTTACGTAGCCCAACGAATGATGTCGGCTAAGGATGAGAAGCACTCGCTCATGGCAACCCTATGGTTCCAAGTAGCCCACATTGCCATTAGACCCTGGCCATGGATACTTGTGGCACTGGTTACGCTGGTGCTATACCCCGATGCTGCCGACAAGGGAGCTACCTACGTAATGGTTATTAAGGATGTTATGCCTACGGGTTGGCTGGGACTGCTAATGGCCGCATTTCTCGCCGCCTTCATGTCAACCATAGCTTCACAAATAGTGTGGGGCACCTCATACATTGTGAACGATTTTATAAAACCATTTGTAAAACCTAATGCCTCAGAAAAATATTACGTTAAGGTATCGCGCATCACAACCTTTATCCTGATGTTCTTCTCGCTAATTGCCACCACACAATTTTCGAAGATTAGCGATGCGTGGCGCTTCATTCTGGCCTGCAGTGGAGGCATCGGACTAGTACTAATTCTGCGCTGGTTCTGGTGGCGAATCAATGCCTGGTCGGAGATTTCGGCTATGGTTGCCCCATTCCTTGTGTACCCATGGCTAAAGCTATACACCAACCTCGACTTTGAGCCCATACTGCTTATCACCGTGTTTTCATCTACCCTCATTTGGATACTAATTACCTACCTAACACCTCCAAGCGACAACCAAACCCTGCTCTCATTTTACAGACGAGTGCACCCCGGGGGCATTGGTTGGAAACCAATTGCATTGCAGCTGCCTGATGTGGTGGGCGACTCGGGCTTCAAGTATCTTTGGTACGCATGGTTAGGTGGATGCGCCACCGTTTTATCATTTCTGTTTGGAACAGGCAAACTACTTTTGGGTGAATACCTCTATGCTGCTGTATTGTTTGTGGTTGCTGCGTTGGGAATTAGAATAATAATTGTATCTTTACGAAAACACGGCTGGAAAAAGATGGTAAACTAACCCCCTCATGCTTTTTTATTGCTCAAAGCGCAATATTTGTCACATTTTTTTTATAATTGCAAGTAAAATAATTAACCTAGCAATAAATGCCTATCAAAATAAATACTAGAGGCACAATTTTTTTACTCCTAATTCTGCTTCTACCAATTGCTTTTACAAATAGTTCATGCTCTGGGCAACAGGACAAGAAAGCGCCATCGGCCGTTCACCAGCCCTATAAGCCCGACACATCATCGTTTCTTATTAAGTTCGAAAGTTCCCTATTCCCCTTGCCATCGCCCTACCAAGTGGCACACCTTGTTAAAAATTTGGGCATCCCATTCAACGACAACATCCTGAATAAGCCCGAGAACCTAAAGCTATACACAACTTCCTTTAAGCAAGCCCTTAACTTGGGCATTTATGGCACCGACCTGAGCTACATCAACATATACGAGCGTACACCACAGTCCATCTCGTACCTAAACGCGATAAAAAAATTAACGCAAGAGCTGGGATTAACACCTGCATTTAATCAAAACTTTTTCGAAGGGATTGAGCGCAATATCAACAGCAAGGACTCATTGCTAGCTATGCTTAGCCGATCGTACAGGGAAGCTGACTCGTACCTTAGGGAGAGCGACAGAACTGAAATTGGAGCAATGATGCTAGCCGGAGGATGGATTGAAAGCGTGCACATCCTTAGCCGATTGGCCAAGTCAACCTCGAACCGAGAGCTAATCAACCGGTTGGGCGAGCAAAAACATCCGCTCGACAACCTCATAGAGGTGCTAACACCCCTGTACTACAAATCGGCTGAGTATGCCCAACTCATCGATATGTTTATTGATTTGGCATACGAGTTCGATGGCATTATTTACTCCTACTCATACAAAGAGCCAAAAGTTGATGAGGACAATAAGATAATTTACATCAACAGCCAGTCGAGAGTCATCATATCTGAGTATCATCTCGACATAATTAGCAATAAGATTGAGAACATTCGTAACTTTATGATAGAATAGAGGTAAATGCTGAACACGAATTAGAAATGAGACGAACACTCACCATAGCTTTTGGCACCCTTGCATTACTGATTATGCTATCGAGTAGCACCTCTGCTCAGCTGAACCAATTACAACACATCTGCTCGCTATACTTCTCACCCGAGTACATAGCCGACGGTCAGGAATACTTAGCCCAGCTCAAGCCCGACCAAAAGGTGGAGTTCCGCACCACTTTTTTTGGCGATAACACCTACCGAATTGTGGCCTGCACAAACCTCAAGCGGAGCGATGTGATTTTTTCGGTTTTCGACACCGAAAAGAACTTGCTTTTCACCAACGCCAATTACAATAATTCACCATATTGGGATTTCCGGTTCACATCCACCGTAACCTGCATTATACAGGTTGATGTGCAAAATCAGAAATTCACCCCGGGGTATGTAATGCTACTGATTGGTTACAAACCTTAGGCATAGTAAACCCTAAACCTCCTATCGCATGAGCGAGTCCATACTTAAGGCCCTAATGCAGCTGTTTGCCATTATTGCCCGCCCCGAAGACGAGTCGGAAGATATTGAAAACGATAGGAGATCGGTTGTTGAATCGTTTTTGCGCCAGCAGCTAAACCAAGAGCTGGTTAGGGAGTACCTAAAGGTTTTTGACTACTACTACGAGCTATATCAGGAAAAACAAAGCGAGAAAAGCAAGACCAAGAAACGCACCTCTTCGAGCTCAGTTAGAGTGCTAAAAATTTGCACTCAAATAAACGAAGAGCTTACACAACAGCAAAAAGTTGTGGTGGTGGTTAGGCTGTTAGAGTTTGTAAAGACTGAGGAGAACTCAATAACAGAGCAGGAGATGGCGTTCATCTCCACCGTGGCCGAGACTTTTTACATTGGAAATGAAGAGTTTGAGCAGATATACCAATTCATAATGAATGGTGGCACCAACACTTCATTCCACAGCAAAATACTCCTTATTGACCATACCGAAGGTTATGGATCGGAGGTGAAACACATTCAAACGCACTCCCTCCAGGGCCAAATCAACATACTTTGGGTTGAGCATGCCAACATCTACTTCTTGCGCTACTCGGGCAACGATGAACTTTATCTCAACGGGCATCTCCTTCGCAGAGATAAGGTGTACGTAATGAATAACGGCTCTTCCATCCGCAACCCCAAGATCACCCCAATTTACTACAGCGACATAGTTGCTCGTTTTACTCTCGACAAGATTAAGGAACGAATTGTGTTTGAGGTAAACGACGTTGAGTATCGATTCAGGGGGGGTAAAGTTGGCCTAAACCGAATGAGCTTTGCCTACGAATCGGGGCACCTTGTGGGCATAATGGGTGCATCGGGTGCTGGTAAAACAACGCTACTAAATGTTTTAAATGGCTCAGAAACGCCTACCCACGGAAGTGTAAAGGTTAATGGCTTTGATATCCACAGGCAATCCCAGGAGGTAGAAGGCCTAATAGGGTTTGTGTCGCAGGATGATTTGCTAATTGAGGAGCTAACCGTTTTCCAAAACCTCTATTACAACGCCAAACTTTGCTTTGATAACTACACGGAGGAGGAGGTTGTAAAGGCCGTGAGCGATATGCTAATGAGCCTTGGGCTATTTGAGATTAAGGATATGGTGGTGGGTTCACCCCTAAACAAAAAGATTAGCGGAGGCCAACGCAAACGGCTAAACATTGCGCTTGAGCTAATTCGTGAGCCAGCCATTCTGTTTCTCGACGAACCAACCAGCGGCCTAAGCTCCCGCGATTCGGAGAATATTCTTGACCTACTAAAGGAGCTTACCTTTAAGGGTAAGCTGGTTTTTGTGGTAATCCACCAGCCCTCCTCTGACATCTTCAAGATGTTCAACAAGCTGCTGATTCTTGACACAGGAGGCTACCTGATTTACAACGGCGACCCCATTGAGTCGATCATTTACTTCAAATCGAGGGTACAGCATGCCAACTGGAACGAGAGCGAATGTAATGTATGCGGTAACGTTAACCCTGAGCAGATATTCAACATTGTTGAGGCCAATGTGCTGGACGAATACGGCAACCCAACCCGCTCGCGTAAAACAAGCCCCAACGAGTGGTACGAGTTTTTTAACGAGACCACAAGTACAGATGAGCAAGAGGTTGACCTGCCACAAAACCTCCCAAAGATCTTATTCAAAATACCCGGTTGGTTAAAGCAGCTTAAGGTATTTGTTGAGCGTGATGTGCTTAGTAAGATTGCCAATAAGCAGTACATGATTATAAACCTGTTTGAGGCACCACTGCTGGCATTTTTGCTGTCGTCCATCATTAAGTACTACAACGTTGACCCGGCAAACCAGCATGGGTACACCCTGCTTGAGAACAGCAACCTACCGGTGTACCTGTTCATGTCGGTAATTGTTGCATTCTTTGTGGGGCTTACGGTTAGCGCCGAGGAAATTATTAAGGATAGAAAAATTCAGAAACGGGAATCGTTCCTCAACCTTAGCTGGAGCAGCTACTTGATGTCGAAAATATTTATTCTTTTGGCACTCTCTGCATTCCAATCGCTTCTCTTCGTTCTTATAGGCAACAGTATCCTTGAGATTAAAGGGATGTACTTTGAATACTGGCTGGTACTTTTCAGCACTTGGTTCTCGGCCAATATGTTAGGGCTGCTTATATCCGACAGCTTTAAAACGGTTGTAACGATATACATCCTAATCCCATTCCTGGTAATTCCACAAATTATTCTCAGTGGCATTATCGTTAAATTTGAGAAGCTAAACCCGGCCATTTCGTCACCAAGTAGCATACCCGTATACGGTGAGGCTATTGTGGCACGTTGGGCATATGAGGCGCTGGCCGTGAACCAGTTTAAAAACAATAAGTACCAAAAGCCCTTTTACTACCTCGATGAGGCAATGAGCGTATCGGACTACAAAAGGAACTATTGGCTGCGTACCCTCCAGAACAAGGTTGCCGTTTGTGAGAGGAATTTGAACAACCCCGATAGAAGAGATGAGGTTGCTAACGCGCTAAAACTATTACGGAATGAGTTTGAATACGAATCGAAAAGCCCAAGCAGCTCGCAATACCCATTTAAGCTTGCCAACAATCTATCCATTGAGAACCTTGACCAAAACCTAATAGACGAGATAAACACTTACCTTGAACAGCTTCGAATATACTACGTAAGGTTATACAACAAGGCTAGCGATAGGAAGGACAGCATTATCAATTCGTACCATCAAACGCCCGAAGAGAGGGAGCAGTTTCTTGCGCTTAAGCGCAACCACTTCAACGAGAGCCTTAGCGAATTTGTGAGAAACTCATCGGAGGTAGAACGGATTATCGAGTACAAAGGCAGACTTTTACAGAAACTCGACCCCATTTACCTGTTGCCAGAGAATAGGTTTTTACGAGCACATTTTTACGCGCCTGTTAAGCAGCTATATGGCCACTACTATAGCACGTTCTGGGTGAACATTATTATTATATGGCTCTCGTCAATTATACTTTACGTAGCTCTTTACCTTAGGCTGCTAAAACGATTACTCGACTGGCTGGAGAACCTATTTGCAAAAGAAGGGGAAACATAACCCCCCCCTCTCTTGCGATTCGTTAACTCCTGGCTACAGCATTAATTATCTTCAAGGTCTTCCATATCCTTTTGCAGAGCCGCCATCTTAATGGCGGTTACAGCGGCTTCAACACCCTTATTGCCATGCTTACCCCCTGCCCTATCCTTGGCCTGCTCAAGGGTGTCGGTAGTTAGCAATCCGAATATAAAGGGGATGTTGTAATTCATGTTCAGCTCGGCAATGCCATGTGTTACCCCTTGGCATACATAGGTAAAGTGAGGTGTTTCGCCTTGAATAACACACCCTAGGCAAATCACCCCGTCCAAGTCGGCATACTCGGCCATGAATTGTGCCCCCAAAATAAGCTCGAAACTGCCAGGCACATGCTTAACCAGCAGGTTATCCTCCTTTGCCCCATGGGCAATAAGGGTTTCGTAAGCACCCCGTAGAAGTTCATGGGTAACATCGGTGTTCCAGTCTGAAACCACAATCCCAAATTTCATCTTTTTGGCAGAAGGTACTTTGGTTGAATCGTAATTGGAAAGGTTCTTAAGGTAAGTTGCCATTGCTATGTAATTTTGTTTGGTGCAAAAATAAAGAAAACCAACCTGATGAGGTTGGTTTTAGATGTAAAAAAAGGCTAAATAATTATTTTTTCAGGTTAACCCGCGTGATGTACTTCTCAATTTCACGAGCTTCGGTAGACCTAGGAAATTTATTCTTAATCGCTTCGTACTGCTTTAAGGCCTCGCTGTTATTACCAAGCTCTTCAAGAACAATACCAGCTTTAAGCAGGAAGATAGGTGAGGTAAAATCGTTCTCGTTGGTGTTTGCGGCTCTTAGGTAGAACTTAGCCCCCTCCTTCAGGTTTCCAACCTCAACGTAGCAGTCGGCTAGCGCTCCAAATGCAACCGACTTAACCATCATATCCTTAGTGCTAAAACGCTTAAGATGATCGATAGCGCTATCAAAATCACCCAGCTCGCGGAATGAAATGCCCGCATAGTAGTGCGCTAGGTTTCCAACTTTCGATGGCCCATAGCTATCAATAATATCTAGAAAACCAAGGTAGTTGCCATCACCATGAAGGGCAAGATTAAACGAATCGCGCTCGAAGTATTGCTCAGCAGCAAAAATCTGTGACTGAGCCTCCTTTTCCATTGGAGCAATGTAAAGCCTAGTGTAACCCAAGAAAGTACCAACAATCACAATTACAGCTAGCACGATTATGGTTAAGCTCTTTTGGTTATTCTCAATATACTGCTCGGTTTTTGTTAATGCATTCTCCAATGCTTCTGCGCCTGTATCATGCGTTTCCTTCAGTTTATCTTTTGCCATAGCTAAATAAATAATGAATTATAGTTTATTACGATTTCTGCTCAACAAAAATTGAACGTGCAGTTCTATGCATTTTCAATTGGCAAGCGCAAAAGTAATGGTTTTTCGCTAATGGTGAAATATTTGCCACAATTTTTCTTGTGCGTTTTTCTGTTTACCTTTGCATATCCATAGCAAACAGCCCAAACCGATGCACCTCAAAGAACTTAATACGCTGAATTTTAAAACATACAGCCACGCTGACCTTAAGCTTCACCCTAAGGTCAATTGCTTTGTGGGCAACAATGGCGTGGGCAAAACCAACCTGTTGGATGCCATCTTTTACCTCTCGATGTGCAAAAGCAACTTCAACTCCACTGATTATCAAAACATACGCCACGGCCAAGATTTCTTTGTTATCCAAGGCTTATACAGCAGGCAGGAAAAAGAGGAAGGCATATACTGTGCCGTGAAAAAGGATGTGGGCAAAACCTTTAAACGAAACGGAAAGGAGTACGAACGATTAGCCGATCACATTGGTTTTATCCCCATAGTTATCATCTCTCCAGCCGACTCAAGCCTGATTCTTGACGGGAGCGATGAACGCCGAAAGTACATGAACGGAGTAATCTCGCAGTATAACCAACCATACCTCGATAATATCCTAAAATACAATAAGCTATTAGCCAATCGGAATAAGCTACTCAAAGAGAAATCGTATGGCTATGCGAACATCAAAGAACTATTCGAAGTAATTGATGACCAGCTAAATAATTTGGCCAAGCAGATATACGATCAGCGGCTAAACTTTGCGCAACAGCTAACCCCAATTTTTCAGCATTACTACCAAAGGGTTTCCAACGGTGGCGAGGAGGTTCGCCTCGAGTACCAATCGCACGTAGCAGAAAAACCTCTAAAGGAGTTGCTCACCGAATCGATTGATAAGGATAGAATGGTACAGTATACAACCAAAGGAATCCATAAGGATGATTTGGTGCTTACCCTCAACGGACATCCCATCAAGAAAGAGGGCTCGCAAGGGCAACAGAAAACCTACCTGATTGCCCTAAAGCTAGCACAGTTCCATTTTATCGAAAAAATTTCGGGTATCAAGCCCATGCTGCTGCTTGACGATATATTTGACAAGCTAGACCTTGAGCGAGTTGAGCAGTTTATCCGGCTGGTATCCGATGATACCTTTGGGCAAATTTTTATAACCGACACCAACAAGAGCCGGCTCGATAGCATTCTTGGTCAAATAGATAGCGGGTACCATCTTTTCGAGGTGAAAAATGGTGAGGTGAATCTTGTTGACACCAAATAGAGGCTACTATGAATAATGTAATATCACTTGGCGATGCCATCAAAGAGTTTCTGAAGGAGTATAAACACCGCGATAAGCTCCAGGCATCGGAGGCTGTAAATGCTTGGACTATAGTAATGGGAAAAAACATACAGGCGTTAACCCAAACAGTGTATGTAAAAGGAAACAAGCTTTATGTACACCTCAAGTCATCGGTGCTTCGCAGCGAGCTCATGATGCATCGGTCAAAAATTGTAAAGGCTATCAACACGCAGGTAGGGGCTGAGGTTATTAAGGATGTGGTGCTAAAGTAACCACAAAATCCTAGTCTAGTATCTCCTTCTGAGCGAAGAAAAACGACCACTCCTTCTGAGCATTCTCAGGGCTATCGGAGCCATGAACGGCATTCATGGTAACGCTCTCACCAAAAAGTTTCCGAATTGTACCATCCTCGGCTTGGGCCGGATCGGTAGATCCAATGAGCTTTCTAAACTCCTCAATGGCATTTTCCTTTTCAAGCACAAGGGCAACCACTGGCCCCGAGCTTATAAATTTGGTAAGCCTTCCGAAGAACTCCTTACCCTCATGCATTGCATAAAATCTCTGAGCATCAACTTCACTTAGCTGTATCATCTTCATTGCCTTTAGGGCAAATCCAGCCTTGGTAATTATATAGATAATCTCACCATAATGATTCTTTCTAACGGCTCCAGGTTTTATCAGTGCAAATGTTCGCTTACTGTTCATAACGGTATGTATTTTTAGCCCAAAATTAGGATTTTTTTATGGCAACGGGTACACGATTTTATATTAACTTTGATTTTTAAAAATCACACAAAAATAATGCAAAAGATTTCGACGGGTAATGCAAATATAATCAAGAACTTAATTGCTTCAAAGGAACAAATAGTCATCACCTCGCACCATAACCCCGATGGCGATGCCATTGGGTCGGTTCTTGGACTTCACCACATACTAAGCGCAATGGGATGTAGCAGCATGATGATAATCCCAAATGAAATCCCAGATTTTCTGACCTGGCTACCCGGTTCAGAGAAGATTCTAAGATTCTCGAAAAACAGTAAAGCAGCAGCTGAGGCCATTAGTAGCGCCGAAATCATTTTTTCTCTTGATTACAATAGCCCCAAGCGTCTGGAGGGAATGCAAAGCTATTTCGATCAATCAAGCGCCATAAAAATCCTTATTGATCACCATCCCAACCCCGATAACGTATTTCAGTGGACACTCTCCGATACCTGGGCCAGCTCCACCGCAGAACTCGTATATGAGTTTGCTACAATATTGGATATGGAAAGCCGCGTAGATGAAAATGCAGCACTGTGTATTTACACTGGCATTATGACCGATACCGGATCGTTTAGCTACGCCTGCTCAAACCCTAGGACTTTCGAAATTGCGGCAAAATTAATTGCAAAAGGGGTTAAGGGAGAGATGGCGCAGCAGCTGGTATATAACAACTTTTCCGAGAGCCGCATGCGTCTACTTGGCTATTCACTCGAGTCAAAAATGAAGGTTTTCCCCGAGTTTAGGACTGCCTTCATATCCCTTACCCAAGAAGAGTTGAAACGATTTAAATACAGGATTGGCGATACCGAGGGGCTAGTAAACTATCCGTTATCAATAAAAAACATCATTTTCTCTGCCCTTTTTATTGAGAATAAAGGTTTTGTGAAAGTTTCGTTGCGATCGGTTGGGGAGTTTCCTGCCAACAAAATATGCGAGGAATTTTTCAGTGGCGGAGGCCACGTAAATGCTGCCGGCGGTAAATCGTTTGCCACAATGCAAGAAACCGAAACAAAGTTCGTTGAAATACTAAAGCAATATCAAAAGGAGCTAAACCAATGATAATTCTTCGTAAAGTAGCCATAATTCTTTTTGTTACTATAGCAACAGCGGCCTGCAAAAACAGGCCGAACAACTTGCCCAAAACGCCAGTATCGGAAGCAAAGAAAAAGTTCGAGGTGGTGAACCGTGCATTGGTGGATAAGGATAGGGAGCGGATTGAGGCATACATCAGCAGGCACAGGCTCGAGGGGATGGAAGAGAACAAATCGGGGCTGTACTACCTTGTTTGGGGTGAGGGTCATGGTCCCAAAGCAAAAGCAGGCGATATAGTGCTGATTAGCTACAAAATAAGTATGCTTGACGGCACCGAGCTATACAGCTCCGAAACCGATAAGCCTAAAGAGTTCTTAGTAGGAAAAGGCGGAGTTGAAGCCGGGCTTGAGATGGCAATTCTACATATGCAGCAGGGCCAGAAGGGGAAATTTATTCTACCCCCCCACCTGGGCCATGGATTGCTGGGCGATAGCGACAGGATACCCCCTATGGCTGTGCTGGTTTTTGATGTTGAACTACTAGCGATAATTGAAAGTTAACCGAAATTATTTACCTTTACACATAAAATATAGTGAAACCCATACCGAGGCTTCCATGAGATACCAAAAACTTTTTCCGCTTGCGCTCGTTGTTCTACTTTGGAGCTGTAGCAACGAATCGAAGATATTCCCAGGATTTTCTGTAACCAAAAGCAACATTCACTATCAACGAGTATCCTTAGGTGAGGGTGAGCATAAAGCCGTGCCCAGCAACTACGTTACAGTGCAAATTGCTTACCGCACTCCGCAAGACTCCTTATTTTTCCACGGCCTAAGAACATTTCAACTTACCGAGCCCCAGTTTCCGGGATCGATTGATGAGTGCTTTGCCATGCTGGCCAAGGGCGATAGCGCAACATTCTACATCTCGGCGTACGACTTTTTCACCCAAACCATTGAAACCAATCTTCCTCGCTTTTTAAATCCCGACGATTACCTCAGGGTTGATATACTTATGCTCGATATACTTAGCGAAAAACGTTATCAGCAGGAGAAAGAGATTTTTTTGAACTGGATTGAAGACTTTGGTGAGTACGAACAGGTGATACTTAGGCAATACATCGAGGAGCAAAATCTTGATTTTGAAAGCACACAGTCGGGGTTGCACTACATCCCAATAACCAGGGGGCTTGGCAAACAAATTCAGGAGGGCGATACGATCACCGTTCACTACGAAGGACGCTTCTTCAACGGCAAATACTTCGACTCCACTCGCAAGCGCAACGAACCCTTTCAGTTTGTTTACGGACAAAAATGGCAGGTTATCCCGGGGCTCGAGGAGGCAATTGGCATGATGTACCCTGGAGAAAAATCGTTGTTTATTCTCCCCTCGTACATCGCCTTTGGGCAAGGAGGAAGCTCAACCGGAATTGTTCCCGCATTTACTCCGGTTGTTTTCGAAGTTGAAATAGTAGAAGTTAAACCAAAAAATCAATGAGATTTTTAAAAATAGTTCTTCTCGCGGCTACTTTTTATGGACTTTACAGCTGCGAAGATTCACTAACAGAAGAGAAACGGGTTGCTAACGAGCTAACCATTCAAAATTATCTTACCAGCAACAATCTCGAGTTCGTTAAGCACGACGGGGTATTTGTAACCATTCTTTACAAAGGCTATGGTTACCATGTTGTACCTGGCGATTCCATAGGATTCTGGTACGTTGGCAGAACGCTCACCGGAAATGTCTTCGACACAAACATTAGTGAAGTTGCCGAAGAGGTTGGCATAAACCCCGAGGCCAGAAACTTTAGTCCAGTTGAAATTGTTGCCGGAAACGACAACCTGATTCAAGGTTTATCGCGAGGCATTCCCCTATGCCGCGAAGGGCAATGGAACACTCTCTACTTCCCCTCTACTTTAGGTTACGGCGATGAGCAAGCGGGATCGGTTGCCCCTTGGACCCCGCTGGTGTTCGACATATTTATAATTTACGTTAAAAACGAAAAAATCATACAAGAGCACAATAATATCAATAACTTTGTGGCCAGTATGCAGGGTTTTGCACCCGACACCACGGGTATGTGGACAAGATACACTGCAGAGGGATCAACTCTTGAGTCGCCAATGCCATCTGATACTGCTTACGCATGGTATCGATTATCAACGCTGGATTTTAAACCCGTATTCGAGATTGAAAACGAAAACGAAGAGATTATCCTAAGCAACCAGCTTATTGAGGGTGTTAAGCTGGGCCTTATGAAGTTGAAACCAGGGGAAGCAATGCAGCTGGTTATACCCTCGCCACTTGGTTATGGTGTTGAAGGCTACCAGAACGTAATGCCCTACACCCCCTTATTTTGTGAGATTAGACTTGATAGCATTAAATAATAATACGAATTACGATGATTAAAAAGATTTTATTTTTTTCCTTAGCCTTTATTAGCATATTATCGTTTGTTGCATGCGAAGAGGAGGTTGACGAAGGGTACTCCGATGAATTGCTACGCCTTCAGGCCTACATGAGCATACACTACCCCAATGTTGAGCCAACGGCATCGGGCTTGTACTACATAATACTCCATGAAGGGAGTGGAGCAAGACCTCAGGCTGGCAACTACTTACTTTTCGACTATACCGGTCAGAACCTAAACGACATTGTTTACGAAACCACCATTAAGAGTATTGCCGAACTAAACGACATCTATTCAAAAACCACGCACTACGCTCCCAAATACCTAAAGTATAAGGATGAGCAAACCGTCCTAATTAAAGGGCTCGACGAAGGATTTTCGTATGTTAAAGAAGGCTCGGAGGTTAGATTTATCATACCATCGCCACTAGCATATGGTGCCAAAGCATACAAAACGCTTTATCCCTACTCTACCATTATCCTTGATGTTGAACTTCATGAAATCGTAACCGATCCTGTTCAGTTTGAGCTAGATCAAATATCGAACTACGTAGCGCAAAACTACCCCGACCTGGATGTTGATCAGGTAATTTCAACCATTACTGAGGATGGAGTGTACATACTGGAAGAATCGTTAACAGATGTTGAGGTTGATGAGGAGGAGGAAGAGGCTACCGAACCACACATTGACATTGAGGACAACGACGTTATTTCTGTTGACTACACTGGCAGGTTCCTCGACCACTGGATTTTCGACACAAGCATAAAGGAGGTTGCCGAAGAGAATGGAACCTACCAAGCAAGCAAAACCTACGAGCCACTGAAGGTAACCATCGGGGGAACAGGTTTTATCGAAGGGTTTTCGCTATCGCTTAAGAAGCTAAAAACAAACTCGAAAGCTAAAGTAATCATACTAAGCAAGCATGCATATGGTGAGTATGGTTCGAACAACATCCAACCCTATACTCCACTTATTTTTGAGCTAGATGTTCACGCCAAAACAACCGCAGCAAACAGCAAATAAGCTTAGTACGATTGAATACCAAAGATGCTCGGCCGCTTATGCAGGTCGGGCATTTTGCTTTTCAGCTCCTTGGCCCGCTTGGTTATAACCAGCTCGGTGGGCATGGTAAGGTCTGTGGATATGTGCACAAGCGTATCGGGGTGTAACGTGCTAGCTAACGACTCCAGCAGCTTGTTGTTACGATACGGCGTTTCGATAAAGAACTGGCTTTGCTTTTCCTCTCGCGATCGCTGCTCTAACTGTTTTATCCTCTTGACTCTATCGTTTGGCTTTATGGGCAGATAGCCCACAAAGGCAAAGTTTTGGCCATTCATTCCGCTACCCATTAGTGCCAATACCATGGAGCTAGGCCCTACGAGTGGCACCACCCTCACCCCCTTTTGATGAGCAAGCAAGACCAGCTGAGCTCCAGGGTCGGCAACGGCAGGCACACCCGCTTCGGACATTAGCCCTACAGAAATGCCATTAAGCAACGGGCTGATGAGACCTTGTATTTCATGAAATGTTGAGTGCTCGTTAAGTTCAAAAAAATTTAAGTTCTCAATTGGGTGGGGCATTCCTAGCTTCGAGAGGTACCGTCTTGCGGTTCGAACATCCTCAACAACAAAATGCTCCAAGCTGCGGGTTAGCTCTAAAACATACTCAGGAATAACATCTGCAATACTGTCGCTACCTAGGGTAGTGGGCAAAAGGAAAAGCTTGGCGCTCATTTATATAGATTCATTAAAATGGATTTGATCTAAGTAATGCCGATTGACATCCTCCCCACATCAAGGAGAGGATACTAAAATTAATGGGTAGTAAAACGTTACCCAAAAAATTTGCTATAATGCAACCTACTCCTCAATCAGTTCGTAGCCCACTGGAATAATGTACAACGGAATCTCATCATCGGGGCCACCAAGTAGTTGCTTCACCTGCTCATCGGAAAAAGAACCTACTGGTAAAGTTTCACCACGTTGTTGGATGTGAAGGTTAAGTTTTTCCGCCCTGCAGGGCGGGAAGACTTAAGTCGGAAAAAACACCTTGCTTTGTAAATTATTAACCATAAAAATTTACAACCTATGCAAAGGTATCATTCCAACACAACGACAAATGTACACATTCGTTGCGAACTGCAAAAAAGGAATTTGCCAATGAACATACCGGCAGCTCAGCTTCAGATTTCCAAAAACACGGTCTTTAAGTGGAAAAACCGCAATGGACAAGACAACAGAAGTTCCCGACCTCACACCATTCATTACTCCCTTTCCGCTCAGGAAAAGGAAATTATGAACTCCGCCCGCAGAAGTTCATGGCTGCCGTTGGAAGAAATTACGGAAGTGGCAAAGCAGGTGAAACCGGCAGCATCACGTATCGCTGTGCATAGAACTTTACGGGAAGCAGGACTGAATAAAGTTCCGCAGCAGGAGAGGGAAAGGGCAAAAAAGTTCGAAGCGTATGAACCAGGTTACCCGCACAAAGATGTAACCTATTGCCCTAAATTAGAAGGCGTGAAATGGTATTTATTCGTGGCTATTGACAAGGGCTACCCGACTTATCTTGTATGAGCTCTATGATGCTAAAACTGCTGAGAATGCTGAGGATTTTATTCACAAATGCCTGGCGCTTTACCCTTTTCAAATCACACACATTTTAACCGACAATGGACTTGAATTTACCAATGCTCTTCCCAAATCTAAAAACGTAAAACCATGTGCTAAACCTTCCAAGGTGGATGAGCTGTGCACAAAGGGAAACATTAAGCATCGTCTCACAAAACCCCATACACCCAAAACAAACGGCATGGTGGGAAGAGCTAACGGCATATCAAATCAAACACCATCCTCAAAGAGCAATATGCCAACAAGCAAAGCATGGAAGCACACCTCTTGGAGTTCCTCGTCTTCTATATTCTTAACAGACGACACAGAAGTTTGAAAAGGGAACTCGGTGTGAAAACGCCGTACGAAGCAGTTGAAAAACCTGTGGTGAGCAAAGCCGAATCATGGTATGAGCTGAAACCGGGAATTTTTTTAGGAAAACCCTTGGTGTTTAAAATAAAGTCGTTAATTGGCAGCGTCATTTTAAGTCAAAGCAAGGTAGCTTTATCGAACAAGCTTGTGAAACTTGACACATAGTGGTTTAGTTTTTATGTTTAGGTTGGCTAAAATTTATGCTTAGTCCACAACTTTTTAAAGTGTTCCCAAATCTTCTTAAGCCTATAAGCAATAAGCATTACTTACTCCAACCCTTTGCCCGTTCCACGGCATCGGTCCATTTGCTCTTTAGGTTTGCGCTTTGGGTGGCATCCATGGTGGCGTCGAATTCCTTATCCAGCTGCCACTGCTGTTTTAGCTCGTCGATATCTTTCCAAAAACCTGTAGCAAGACCAGCAAGGTAGGCAGCACCCAGGGCAGTAGTTTCAACCACTTTGGGCCTTATTACTGGTACGCGTAGCATATCAGCTTGGAACTGCATCAGCAGGTTATTGACCGATGCGCCGCCATCTACCCGCAGCTCGGTGATTTCCAAACCTGTATCGCTCTTCATAACACCAATTACATCCATGGTTTGGTAGGCAATACCCTCCAGCGCGGCACGTGCAATGTGGGCACGGGTAGTGCCGCGGGTGAGTCCAACCATTAAACCACGTGCGTACTGATCCCAGTAGGGAGCACCCATACCCGTGAAGCTGGGTACAAAGTATACATCGCCATTATCATCGGCTTGCGCAGCAAGGGTTTCAATCTCTGCTGATGACTTAATAATGCCCAATCCATCTCTTAGCCACTGTACCACTGCACCGCCAATAAATATGCTACCCTCCAGGGCATAGGTGGTTTTGCCATCAATTTGCCAAGCAATGGTGGTTACCAAATTGTTTTTTGATATGAAGGGCTTGCTACCAGTATTTTTAAGGATAAAGCAACCCGTTCCGTAGGTGTTCTTTACCATTCCCTCGTTAACGCACATTTGCCCAAAGAGTGCAGCCTGCTGGTCGCCTGCAATACCACCTATGGGCACTTTCGATGCAAAAAAGGTGGTGTTGGTATAATCGTACACCTCGCTCGACGATGCTACACGGGGCATCATTGCAATAGGGATCTTTAAAAGATTTAGTAGCTCCTTGTCCCATACAAGCGTGTTGATATTGAACAGCATGGTACGGCTAGCGTTGGATACATCGGTTACGTGAGTGCGACCCTGGGTTAGCTTCCATACTAACCACGTGTCAACCGTGCCAAAGGCCAGTTCTCCCTTCTCGGCTCGTTGCCTTGCTCCTTTAACATTGTCGAGTATCCACTTTATTTTTGTACCGCTAAAGTAGGCATCGACCACCAGACCAGTTTTCTCTCTAATCATATCTGCCAATCCCTTGTCCTTGAGTTCGTCGCATAGCTCCGATGTTCGCCTATCCTGCCATACTATCGCATTATAAACGGGTTCGCCCGTTTTTCTGTCCCAAACAATGGTGGTTTCGCGCTGGTTGGTAATTCCAATTCCTGCTAGGTAAGTTCCGTTTATGCTTAGCTTCGATATGGCCTCGGCGGCCACTGCTACCTGTGATGACCATATCTCCCCAGGATCGTGCTCAACCCATCCGGGTTTAGGGAATATTTGGGTAAACTCTTTTTGGGCCACCGAGCGTATATTTCCATTGTGGTCGAAAAGTAACGCTCGTGAGCTGGTTGTGCCTTGGTCGAGAGCTAGGATAAACTGTTCCATACTACTTTTTAGTTGGGTTTCTTTTAAAAATCCGAAGATAGTAAACTCGTTTAATTATTGCAGAATGTAGCTCGATGCAATTTTTTCAAACTCCTTGATTTGCTCCTTTTCCCACTGCTCATTCTTACCCAGCTCTGCCGCCATAATCTTGGCAACTTTGGGGGCCACAAGCATTGCCTCGCGGGCATCGAGCAGCAGAGCGCGTACCCTACGCGAGAGGAAATCCTCCACGGTACGAGCCATCTCATGGCGTACAGCCCAAATCACTTGTGCTGCATAGATGTTCAACCTGCTACTTAGCAACTGCTTGGTTTCGGAATCTTTCTCCATCATATCGACTAGCTGCTCCTTATCGCTGCCATAAAAGTAAAGCGGATCGTTTTGGTCTATTGCTGCCTGATAGCCGTGTAGTTTTAAGTTTTTAGTGGCCGTTTTTGTTCGTGCCCAACCCTTGGTTTTCTCAACCTTATCAATCATATCCTGCGCCATACGGCGAAAGGTAGTCCACTTGCCACCAATCATAGTGAAGAGGTGCGATTTGGTAACGGTGATTTTATGGCTTCGTGATATCTCCTTGGTTTTTGACCCCCCATTTTTTGGCGCAGCCAGTGGGCGCAATCCGGCAAATATGCTTAGCACATCGCTTCGGCTGGGCGCTTTGGTTAGGTATTTGGCCATTGTGGACAGGATAAACTTAATTTCCTCTTCAAGCGCAACGGGTTCAAGGCTAGGTGCATTTATGGGTGTATCGGTGGTGCCAACAACAATTTTGTCGTGCCAAGGTACGGCAAATAGCACCCTGCCATCATCAGTTTTGGGTATCATTAGGGCGTAATCGCTTGGTAGAAACGATTTGTCTAGCACTAGGTGAATTCCCTGGCTCGGACGAATAGTTTTACGCTGTCCCGGGCTATCCATTTGCAGAATATCATCAGCAAAAACCCCTGTGGCGTTTATTACGGCTTTTCCTTTTATAGTGTATTCTTTGCCACTTTCAATATCCAAGGCAACCACACCGCAAGCAAGCCCATTCTCGCCCTTTTTGATGCTATTTACCTGCATATAATTAGCGGCTATTGCACCATGCTCTACAGCTGTTTGTAGTGCATTGATGGCAAGGCGCGAATCGTCGAACTGACCATCGTGATAAACCACACCTGCTGATATTTTTTGCTGATTGATGGTTGGCAATTTCTCAATGGTTTTCTTTTTCGAAACCCTAAGCGAACGCCCAAGGCTGTACTTGCCAGCCAGCAAATCGTAAAAGGTAAGGCCAACGGTGTACATCAGCTCATCGAAAAGCCCAAACGTTGGTATAACGAACGATTGGTTCTTAACCACATGAGGGGCGTTCTTTAGCAATCGTCCTCGCTCTACGCACGCCTCACGAACCAAGGCTATGTCTCCTTGTGCAAGGTAACGAACCCCACCGTGCACCAGCTTAGTACTTTTGCTCGAGGTCGATTTGGTAAAGTCGGATTTTTCCAAAAGTATTGCGCTGTATCCTCTTGTAACTGCCTAAAGGGCTATACCTATACCAGTTGCACCACCGCCAATTATCACAAAATCAAATTCTTTATCGTTGGCAGCGAGCATTTCAATTGCCTTTTCTCTATTCATCTTCACTAAGTTTATTGTGTAAATTATATATTGCAAAAATAGCTAATTATATCTAAAACGAAAGATAACGAAAGATTTAAATTACGTATACTTACTTTAGGTGATTTTTATATAGAATGCAGTAGTTTTTTGTATTTTTGTTAATCAAAAAATAATATGGGCAGATGTCGAAAAGTATTGCCAAGCGGCACCAGTATATCCTGAATAAGCTTAAGGAGCAAGGATTTGTAAACGTGAATGAGCTAAGCGAAGAGCTTGATGTGTCGCTGGTAACCATACGTAAGGACTTAAAGCTTCTTGAGGATAGAAATCTGCTTCACCGAACCCATGGGAGTGCAACGCTTACGGATCCCTACATCACCGAAAGGAATATTCATGATAAGGAGAAGATTGGGGTAGAACAGAAGCAGGGTATTGCATCCAAGGCGCTGAGCCTTGTCGATCCGAACGATAGCATTATTTTAGCCTCAGGATCAACCATCCTCGAATTTGCTAGGCATCTATCGGCAGTTAGCCCGCTGTCGGTGGTTACTGCCTCGCTAAATGTTGCTCAGGTACTAAACATCAATCCTAATATTGAGATTCACCAGCTGGGAGGAACGATCAGAAAGAGTTCCAACTCGGCCGTAGGCCCCTTTGCCGAGCGAATGATGGAGGGGTATAGCTGCAATAAGCTGTTTGTTGGAGTTGATGGAATTGATTCCGACTATGGCCTTACCACTACTAACGCCATGGAGGCATCATTAAATCAGGTGATGATAAGATCGGCCCAAAGGGTAATAGTGCTGGCGGACTCAAGCAAGTTTGGGCGTAGAGGATTTGGGCGGATATGTAGCCTCTCGGAGGTTGATGTAATAGTTACCGATAGGGGCATTTCCGATTCGATGGCCAAGCGTATTGAATTGGCTGGGGTGGAGCTGATAATTGCTTAGTGGAATTTTTATGCCAATTAGCCAAATTCAATTGCATTATAGCTAAAAATAGATTAGGTTTGAACATCAATAAATATCAAAAAATAATTTTATGAGCGTACTGGTTAACAAGGATTCCCGAGTTTTAGTGCAGGGATTTACAGGTGGCGAAGGGACTTTTCATGCAACCCAAATGCTGGAGTATGGAACCAACGTGGTGGGTGGCGTAACACCTGGCAAGGGTGGACAGAAGCATCTCGATCTTCCAGTTTTTAATACTGTTGCCGATGGAGTTAAGGAGGTTAATGCAGATGTATCTGTGATATTTGTACCTCCCGCCTATGCCGCCGATGCCATAATGGAGGCCGCTGATGCAGGCATAAAGGTGATCGTGTGTATCACCGAGGGAATTCCCATTGCCCAAATGGTAAACGTTAAACAATACCTTTCGGAGAAGCACCATGTTAGGCTAATTGGCCCCAACTGCCCTGGGATTATTACTCCCGATGAGGCTAAGGTGGGTATTATGCCAGGCTTTATCCACAAAAAAGGTAATGTTGGTGTAGTGTCGCGCTCTGGAACCCTAACCTACGAGGCCGTGGACCAGTTAACAAAGGTTGGCCTTGGCCAAAGTACGTGCATTGGAATTGGGGGCGACCCCATTGTGGGCACCACCACCCTCGATGCCATAAAGCTATTCAACGACGACCCCGATACTGAGGGCATTGTTATGATTGGAGAGATTGGTGGCAGCATGGAGGCCGATGCCGCTCGATGGATAAAGGAGAATTGCAAAAAACCTGTGGTTGGTTTTATTGCCGGACAAACCGCTCCTAAGGGTCGCCGTATGGGCCATGCCGGCGCAATTATTGGTGGTGCCGATGATACCGCTGCAGCAAAAATGAAGATAATGACCGAGTGCGGAATACACGTTGTGGATTCGCCTGCTAATATTGGTACTACAATGCTAAATGCTTTAAAATCCTAAACACTGGGTTTCAAAAACTTATCCCTTGATGCTATTACAAACCGCTTTAGCGAGAACCTTTAAGCTTGTTCTAGTTATTTCTCTCATCATCCAAAGTGCTATTGCATTTGCACAGCGCGATGCAATTTCTTTTGAGCGAATTTCAGTGGAGCAGGGCTTATCGCAAAATACGGTGTATGCCATACTTCAGGATCACAAGGGGTTTTACTGGTTTGGCACTGAGGATGGTTTGAATAGGTACGATGGCATTAATTTCAAAGTTTTTACCCATAGGGCAAACGATAGCTTATCGCTAAGCAATAGTAGGGTTATCGCTATTATTGAAGACTCGAAGCGAAGGCTATGGGTAGGAACCATAGGTGGTGGGCTTAATCTTTTCGATTGGGATAGCGAAACCTTTGTGTCGTATGTGAACGAGCCAACCAATGAGCACAGCTTAAGCAACAACCGGGTGATGGCTCTGCTAGAGGATCCTAGCGGTAAAATTTGGGTTGGCACGGCCGATGGAGGCCTTAACCTTTTCGACCCCGAAACCGGTCGGTTCAGGGTTTATAAGAATAGCATGGCCAACGCTAACCTGCTCCCCAGCAACATTATTCGTTCCCTTTTTATCGATTCCAATGGCTTGCTATGGATTGGAACCGATAATGGAATTGCCACCTACAATCCTACTACTGATTCGTTTGATGGTTTTACTGTTCGTAATCCAGATGGAACAGCTTATAGCACAAGCATAATTCGTAGATTTTTCGAGGATTCAACTGGCAAGATTTGGATTGCAACCGATGAGGAGGGCCTAATTAGCTATTGCACTAAAGGTGCAGAGTTTTCAATATACCGGCATAATCCGCATCGACAAAATACCCTACCAAGTAATACGGTACACGATGTATATGAGGACGATAAGGGTTGTATTTGGATTGCAACCTACGGCGGGTTAAGCAAGTTTATTCCAGAAAGCAATACTTTTACTAATTACCAGAACTGCTTATACAACCCCGAAAGCTTATCAAGTAACCTTATACGAACCCTTTACGAGGATAGGTTGGGCATTCTATGGCTTGGAACAAACAATAACGGGGTTAATAAGTTCGATAGAAAGAGCAAGCGGTTTACCGTATACCGAAACTTACCCAGCAATGCCTTTAGTGTTCCTACTACTTCTGTAAGTTCAATACTTGAGGACAACGAGGGTGTTATTTGGATAGGCACATACGGTGAGGGCCTAATTCAGCTCGACATCCAAAGTGAGGTGTTCCAATACCATAGGGCAAGTAGCCATTCGGGTTATCATTTGCCCAACAACTATGTAACATCTATTGCGCAGGATCAGCATGGTTACTTGTGGGTGGGCACCAATAACGGTTTAGCCAAGTATAGCAAGCAAACCAATCGGTTTAATACTGTTGGTTACGATTTGCTGTTACACAATCAGCTCCCCGAGAATCGAATCAAGTACATCTATATTGATAGCGAGAATGTGGTGTGGGTTGCTACCCTTAACCGTGGCATTAGTCGCTTGTTGCCCGATGAGAGATCGTTCCAATCATTTGCGTTTAATCCCGATGACTCAACTACGATTAGTCAGAACAGAATAACCTCACTATTCGAGGACTCCTATGGCAATTTCTGGATTGCCACAAGCCACGAGGGTTTAAACCTATTCGACAGGGAAAAAGGGCGCGTGGTACAAGTGTATAGAAAGGATGCGACCAATCCAAGATCAATCGCATCGGATCGAGTGCTTTACTTCTTTCAAGATAGTAAAGATCGTCTTTGGCTTGGCACCAACGAGGGGCTAAGCTTATTTAACTACAGTGATAAAACCTTTAAGAACTATACAATACTCGATGGGCTTCCTAGTAATGTGATTTATGGTATTGAAGAGGATAGTAAGGGCAGGCTTTGGATGAGTACCAATAAAGGTTTGTCATGCCTAGATTATAGCAACCCTTCCGAGCCTGACTTTAGAAATTACGACAAGTACGATGGGCTTCCGTTGAATGAGTTCTCGCACAATGCCAGCTGTAGGTTAGGCTCGGGCAATATCCTTTTCGGGGGAATAAATAATCTTATCGCTTTTAATCCCCTTGAGATTCATGATGATACCATTCCACCGCTAGTTTATGTTAATGAAGTAAGGGTGTCGCAATATGAGCAAGATGGGCAGCAATCGGGCGATGAATTAGTTATTAACCTGCTGCACAAAGATTCACTCGAGTTCAATTTCTCACAGAACAACCTTTCGTTTTACATTACGGTAATACATCCCAGATCACCACAAAAGAATAGGTTTAAGTATATGCTTGAGGGGTTCGACTCAAAGTGGATTGAGTCTACCATTGCACAGCAATTTGTAAGATACACAAACCTTAAGCCAGGCAAGTATACGTTTAAGGTAATCGCATCAAATTCCGATGGGTTGTGGAATGAGCAGGGAGATTCAGTTCACTTCAAAATTAGAAAACCCTTTTGGAACAGATGGTGGTTCTATGTGCTGGTATCTAGTATTTTCCTAGCAATTGCATACCTGTTGGCACGTTTTCGAGATAACCGGTTGATGCATTCAAAAGCTCAGCTAGAGGATATGGTAAATGAGCGAACCCAAGAGCTTTTTACCAAGAGCCAAGAACTGCTTATCCAGTCGGAGCGATTACAACAAGCCAATGAGGAGATCCGGGCTACATCAGAGGCTCTTGGAGAGCAGAATGAGCTGCTTACGAAAAAGAACGAGGAGATTACGCTTAAGAACCTTGAGCTTGAGGAGCAAAAGAACTCTTTGGCCAACTTGGCTTGGGAGCTACAGGATAAGAACGAGGAGATCACTGCACAACGTAACGAGATTGAACGCCAAAAGAAAGAGATAACCGATTCCATATTCTATGCGCATCGGATTCAGCAAGCTGTTTTACCCTCGCAGGATCAGATTAAAGAGCTGTTTACCGAGTTCTTCATTTTTAATAGGCCAAAAAGTATTGTTAGCGGCGACTTTTACTGGGCTACACGCATAGGCCGGCATAGGGTTGTTGCCGTTGTCGACTGTACAGGCCATGGCGTACCCGGTGGCTTTATGAGTATGCTGGGTGTGTTAATGCTTAATGAGGTAATTTCCTTACGAGGAATAGTCGATCCTGCCAAGGCGCTAAACCAGCTCCGTCAGGGCATAATCTCGGTGCTACACCAAAAGGGCGATTTTTCCGATGCAGCTGATGGTATGGACCTTTCGCTGTGTGTTATTGATGATGAAGACAAAACGCTTACCTACTCGGGAGCAAATAGTTCGATGGTTGTTTTTGAGCCAAATGCCAAGCCTGGCGATGAGATAGTGGTTTTGCGTTCCGATAGAATGCCCATTGCCTACCATCCTCTTATGAAATCGTTTACCAACCAGGTTGTGCCCCTTACCAGCGAAACGTTAATCTTTTTATATTCCGATGGTATCATTGATCAGTTCGGAGGTCCAAAAAATAAAAAGTTTCAGCACCATAGGCTCGTAGATTTCATTATCTACAATAAGGATTTACCTTTGGAAACCCAAGGGATTGTGATAGAGCAAACCTTTGATAAGTGGAAAGGCAAAACCTACCAGGTTGATGATGTGCTAGTCATGGGGCTTAGGGTGTAGCAAACTATTCCCTTCGTTTTATCGCCTCCCAAATAATTTCCACTGGGTGTTGCGCATCCTTGCTAGTCCCATCTTTAATTTGATGCCGACAGCTTGTGCCTGGGGCTGCAATCTTCACTCCGGTTGGGGTTTTTCTTACGTCAGGGAAAAGAACTAGCTCGCCCACTTTCATCGACAGGTCGTAATGCTCCCGCTCGTAGCCAAATGCACCTGCCATTCCGCAGCATCCGCTGGGAATCTCATCAACGCTGTAGTTCGTAGGGAACGAGAGCATGGCTTTGGTTTCCCTAGTTGAGGCAACGGCCTTTTGCTGGCAATGTCCATGTAGCTTAATGCTTCGTTCATCGTGTGTGAACTGTTCATGCACAATGTTTCCGGCCTCCACCTCGCGCATAAAAAACTCCTCGAACATCAGGCAATGTTTGGCCAGTTCAATGGCCTTGGGCTTATTAACATCATCAACAATCTCGGGGTATTCATCCCTAAAGCTTAGAATGGCCGATGGCTCTATGCCAACCAGAGGGGTCTCTTCCGATATCAATTCGCATAGCGTTAGGGTGTTGCCATTGGCAATGCGCTTGGCGGTGTTAAGCAAGCCCTTCGATATGTAGGTTCGTCCACTTTCCGAAATTTTTGGTATTTCCACTTGGTAACCCAGGTGCTCAAGCACCTCAATGGCTTTAACCCCTATGAGCGTATCGTTGTAGTTGGTAAACTCATCGGCAAACAAATACACCCTTTTCCCATGGGCCGATTTAGCATTCCTTTTATGCCATTCCTTGAGGGTGGTTTTGTGCAGAAGGGGTAGCTGTCGCTTTGGAGCAAATCCAAGGGCGCTGGTCATCATTCCCTTCGTAAAGCGATTTGATAAAAAGAAGTTGGTGATGCTAGGTACTAGTTGCCCAACGGAGTATATGCGGGTGATATTGGCAATTAGCCAGCTGCGCAGCGGCACTCGATGCGATTTATACCACTGGTGCAAGAATTCGGCCTTAAGTTTGGCCATATCTACACTCGATGGGCATTCGCTTTTACATCCCTTGCACGATAGGCACAAGTCCAAAATGTCATAAATCTCCCTATGGTTAAAAGGATTTTTCTTATCGCTATGAGTAATAAATTCCCTAAGGATATTTGCCCTAGCACGTGTGGTATTGGCCTCATGCCGTGTGGCCATGTAGCTTGGGCACATTGTTCCACCCGCAAGTTCAGTTTTTCGGCAATCGCCCGAACCATTGCATTTTTCAACAGCCCTAAGTAGTCCTCCTACTTTAGAAAAATCCATAGTAGTATCTATGCTGGGCTCGTCTCTGCCAGGCGTTAATCGTAGGTATGTGTTGTTAGGCGGGGTGTCAACAATTTTATTGGGGTTAAATATTCCATGGGGATCCCATGCGTTTTTCACCTCTTTCATGAGGTTATATACCTTATCGCCCACCAGCACAGGTATTAGCTCGCCACGTAGGCGCCCATCGCCATGCTCTCCACTCATTGATCCTCGATACTTTTTCACAAGGTGAGCCACCTCAAAAGCGATGGTCCGGAAAAGTTCCACATCGCCCTTATCCTTAAGGTTTAGCACGGGCCTAAGGTGTAGTTCGCCGCTGCCAATGTGTGCGTGGTAAACGCAGTCGAGATGGTGGTTGCTCATAACCTTTTCGAACTCGGCCATGTAGTCGGGCAAATCCTCCACATCTACCGCCGTATCCTCAACCAGCGATACCGGCCTGGCATCGCCCTCAATGTTGGAGAGTACCCCAAGCCCAGCCTTGCGCAGAGCCCAAACTTTACCAATATCAGCACCCCATATCACTGGGAAATGATATCCGTAACCAGCCTCCCTCATCTCTGCCTCCATCTGCTTGGCAATGGCATCAATCGCCTCGGGGGTCTCGCGGGCAAACTCAACGATAAGTATCGCTCCCGGATCGCCTTGAATAAAGAACCTATTCTTCCGTTGCTCTATGTTTCCCTTGGTACACTCTAATATTAGGTTATCCATTAATTCCACAGCCCCGGGGCTGTATCTTAGAGCAATCAGGTTGGCTCTAAATGCCTCGTTGCGGTTGGCTAGGTGAACACAAACAAGCGCCTTGTGTTTTGGAGGTAGAGGTACTAGGTTAAGCTTTATTTCGGTGATAAAACCAAGCGTACCCTCAGCGCCTACGATAAGGTTGCAAAAGTTAAAGGGTAAGGGGGTGTCGGTAAAAACCTCATTCTGCATAAGCAGGTCAAGGGCATAGCCTGTATTTCTTCTTCGGATGGAGGGCTTTGGGAATTGGTGAGTTATCTCATTCCTATTTTCTTCCGACGTGAGCAAGGTGTTTATCTGTCTGTACAGCTCGCCTTCGCGATTGCTCAACTTCAATTTTTCTTCAAATTCTACCTTTGATAATGATTTAAACTCATATTCATTGCCATCATCAAGCATCATCATTACCGATAAGGTGTGGTCGCGCGTGCTGCCATAAATTATGGAGTGCGACCCGCAGGAGTTGTTGCCCACCATTCCGCCCATCATACATCGGTTCGATGTGGATGTTTCGGGGCCAAAGAATAGCCCGTGGGGTTTAAGGTATAGGTTTAGCTCGTCCAGAATAACTCCGGGCTCAACCCTAACCCAGTGCTCCTCAGTATTTAGCTCTACTATTCTTCCCCAGTACAGCGACATATCAACAATAATCCCCTTCCCCACTACCTGCCCAGCCAGCGAGGTGCCTGCTGTGCGTGGGATTAAAGCAATACCCAGCTTTACTGCAAAGGCGATAAGTTTCTTTAGATCCCCTTTTGTTTTGGGCAAAGCAACAGCATCGGGAATTTCGCGGTAAGCCGAAGCATCGGTGGCGTATTGTAGGCGCGTTGAGATGTCCCAGTATACATCGCCATCAAGCTCTTTAGCAAGCTTCTCGAAGTGGAAGGATGGAACCATAATTCTCAGCTTTCAGCATTTTTGTTAATCTGTAAAAGTATCCATTTTACTGTTATTGTATTAACTTCTAACGACAAAAATACTTGCTACATCCCTAACTGGTTCAAAGTTTTTACTTTAAAAATACTTGGGAATACCACCCTTGTCTCATAGATATTTATTAATTTCGATATAATTACCATGGATTTATGCTTAGTTCACGTAGCTTGGTTTTATTGGTTGTTTGGTTTTTACTCACCCCACTGGGTGAGCACAGCCCCTTACCTGTTAAGGGTGCGTATGCACAGCAGCCCGATCAGGTGGAGATCACCGTCACTTCCAACGACGATGCAATTATTTATATCGATGGAGATGTAAAGGGCACTTCTCCTTGGACTGGTTTGGTTTCGGTTGGCAAGCATAAGATACGGGTCGAAAAGGCAAATTACTTCACCCGAGAGTACGAGATTGTGGCTGTTCGTGGAAGGACGCTAAAAATTGACCTGATGCTTACCGCAAAAACTGGAATTATTGATATAGTTACCGACCCGCCACAGGCAATGATTAGCATCAATGGTCGGATGTATGGTTTTTCACCTCGAACTATTAGCGACTTGCCCTATGGTGAGTACACCGTAACTGTCGAAAAAGCAGAGTATTCAAGGGTAGTTCGTAGGGTGGTAATTAACGATGTAAAGCCTCTAAAGCTCGAACTCTCTCTATACTCCGGCAAGGATGTTTTGCTAAAAACAACACCCGAAGGATCAAACGTGTTTCTTGATGGTGAACTGCTGGGTACTACGCCGCTTACTTTATGGTTAAAATATGGGTCTCATCTAATTAAATTCGAGAAGGATGAGCTAAGCATTGTGGAGAATGTGGTGGTGTCGCAGTCGGGCAAAAAAAGTTACGAGTTTAGCTTAAGGGTAAGTAACGATCCTTTTGAGAACCAAATGGTATTTGTTAAGGGAGGAATTTTTAGAATGGGCGACAGCTTTGGCGATGGCAATAAGGAGGAAAAACCAGTGCACCAAGTGTCTGTGAGCGACTTTTACATTGGAAAGTACGAGGTCACCCAAGCTCAATGGGTATCAATTATGGGGAGTAACCCAAGCCATTTTGCGGGATGCGATAATTGCCCCGTTGAGCGAGTTAGCTGGTTAGATGTGCAGGAATTTTTAGCCAAGGTAAACGAGCTTACCGGTAAGAGCTATCGCCTCCCTACAGAAGCAGAGTGGGAGTATGCAGCAAGGGGAGGGCAGGAAAGTAGGGGGAGTAGGTATGCTGGTACGAATAACATCAATTTTGTAGCTTGGTACTCAGGCAATAGTGGCAACAAAACTCATCCGGTTGGACAGCTCGAACCCAATGAGCTTGGACTATATGATATGAGTGGAAACGTATGGGAGTGGACGTACAACTGGTTCGACTTCTACACCGATACCCCTACACCTGCCGATAATCCATCAGGACCCGAAAGTGGCGACTTTAGGATTGTAAGGGGTGGTAGCTGGTACGGCTACATTGGCGGAAGTCGTGTAGCATGCCGAGGAAGCGATGACCCCAGCAACAAGCGGAGCTACATTGGATTTAGGGTTGCCCATTCGGCTGTTGTCCCTTAGGTATAAATGATGTTTTATATCATTGTTCTAAAACACCTCGCTTTGCTAACCCCCTAGTATACCCAACTTTCTGTAAATGAATGAGGATGACAAAGGTTGTGCCTGTTAAAAAATTAACATAGACACTTTAGGTTTAGGTTGTTTTTTCGTACTTTTGAGTGATCTTTTAATTGAATACAACTATCTGAAAATCAAATACTAAAATTACTCCCGATGATTATTCTTGTTCTGAATTGTGGCAGCTCTTCGATTAAGTACCAAGTAATCGATATGTGTGAAAAGGAAAAACTCCTAGCTAAAGGTCTGGTTGAGCGTGTAGGGCTAACCGATGGAATACTAACCCACAAACCCGAGGGCAAAGAGCGCTACGAGGTTATTAAGGATATTCCTGATCATACCGTTGGGATCAATCTTATCCTAAAAGCACTGGTTGATAAAAACCATGGAGTAATCAGCAGCCTCGATGAGATTAAAGCTGTTGGCCATCGCGTTGCTCATGGCGGTGAGTTTTTTACCGAGAGCAGTTTGGTGGATGAAAGGGTGAAAATGGAGATCGAGAAGTGTATTGAGCTTGCTCCGCTCCACAACCCTGCCAACCTAAAGGGTATAATTTCTATGGAGAACCTTCTACCTGGAGTGCCACAGGTTGCCGTGTTCGATACTTCTTTTCACCAGAGTATGCCAAAGCATGCGTATCTGTACGCCATTCCTTACGAGTACTACGAAAACCTCAAAATTCGCAAGTATGGTTTCCATGGCACTAGCCATAAGTACGTGGCCAAAAAGGCATGCAAGATGCTGGGAATGGATTTCGAAACCAGCAAAATCATCACTTGCCACTTGGGCAATGGTGCATCAGTTGCTGCAATTAAGAACGGAAAATCGGTAGATACATCTATGGGCTTCACGCCTGTTGATGGCCTTATTATGGGCACACGCTGCGGAAGCATCGATCCTGGAGTTCTGCTTTATATTGCCGAAAGAGAAAACCTGAATTTCAAAGGCATCAGCGACCTGATTAACAAGAAGAGCGGAGTGGCTGGTATTTCGGGTATTTCGTCCGATATGCGCGACCTGGAGAATGCAGCTGCCGATGGCAACGAAAGGGCCCAGCTGGCCCTTGAGATGTACTACTACAGGGTTCAGCAGTTTATTGGTTCATACGCCGCCGCTATGGAAGGAGTCGATCTAATTATTTACACTGGTGGAATAGGCGAGAACGATAGCGTACTCCGCGAAAAGGTATCAACTTCTCTAGCCTTTATGGGAGTCGATTTCGATCCTGCTGCCAACAGAGGAGTTCGCGGAAAGGATCAGCTGCTTACCAAACCAGAGTCAAAGGTTAAGGTGATGGCGGTTACCACCAACGAGGAGCTGGTTATTGCTTCCGATACTGCTCAGATTATTAGCCGCATGAACAAATAGAGGTAGTATAAAATTGTAAACTTAAAAACATTCTAGCAATGGCTATAACAAAACTCGATCAGATTTTTGATGTACTAAGGAGTAAACCCAAAAAGCGCCTAGTGGCTGCTTATGCCAACGACGATCATACCATTGAGGCCGTAAGCATGGCTGTAGATATGGGAATCGTTGATGCTACCCTTGTGGGCGACGAGGCAACTATAAAGGAGGTTAGCGCCAAGCATAATATCGACCCATCGAAATTCAAAATCGTTCAGGAGAACGATGAGATGAAGGCTGCGGCTAAGGCTGTTGAGCTGATTAACAGTGGCGAGGGCGATGTGCTGATGAAGGGTCTTGTGAGCACCGATAAGTATATGCGTGCTATCCTTAATAAGGAGAAGGGGCTTCTTCCTCCCAAAGCAGTGCTTAGCCATGTAACGGTGGTGCAGGTGCCTACCTATCACAAGCTGCTGATTGTTGGTGATGTTGCCATTATTCCTGCTCCCGACCTGAACCAAAAGGTTGCCATTACCAACTACTTGGTTAAAACTGCTCACTCTTTGGGTATCGAAAAGCCCAAAGTGGCGCTGCTGGCTGCAACCGAGCAGGTATCGGCAGCCATGCCGGCATGTGTTGATGCATCAATCATCTCTAAAATGGGCGATCGCGGTCAGATTAAAGGAGCACTCATTGATGGGCCTTTAGCCCTGGATGTGGCAATCGATGCCGAGTCGGCAAAGATTAAAAAGCTTACTGGCGAGGTGGCTGGCGATGCCGACTGTATTCTATTCCCAAATATCGAGAGTGGTAACGTATTCTTTAAAGCGTGTACCAAGCTGGCAAAGGGAGAGCTTGGTGCAATGGTTATGGGAGCTAAAGTTCCATGCGTTCTCACTTCAAGAGGCGATAGTGTTCAATCAAAAATGTACTCAATTGCTTTGGCTGCTAACGCTGCCAAGTAAGAATAATAAGCTACAATGGACGAATTCCTAATTCTTGCCATAAACCCAGGTTCAACATCAACCAAGATTGCTGTTTACCAAAATGCTAAGTCGGTTTTCCTTAAGACCCTTAGGCATAATTCTGATGAGCTGGTTAACTTCAAGCGAATAACCGACCAGTTCCAATTCCGTAAGGACATCATTCTTAAGGAGCTGAAGGAAGCAGATATTGATATTAGTAAGATTTCGGCTGTTGTAGGTCGTGGAGGACTAATAAAGCCCATTGAGTCGGGAGTTTACTTTGTGAACGACCGAATGAAGGAGGATCTTAAGAATAGCATCAGGGGTGAGCATGCCAGTAATCTGGGGGCTCTAATCGCCGATGACATTGCTCGCAGCCTACCTAGCGCAAAGGCATACATTGCCGACCCCGTGGTGGTTGATGAGCTCCAGGATGTAGCTCGTATCTCTGGCCATCCAAAGTTCGAGCGGGTTTCGATTTTTCATGCACTGAACCAGAAGGCCATTGCGCGTCAGTATGCCAAAAGCCTCGATAAGAAGTATGAAGAGCTAAACCTAATTGTTGCTCATCTTGGTGGCGGTATCTCTGTTGGTGCCCATAGCAATGGACGCGTTATTGATGTTAACAATGCGCTCGATGGTGAGGGGCCATTCTCGCCCGAGAGGGCAGGCACTGTACCTGCTGGTCAGCTCGCTAAGCTTTGCTTCAGCGGCGAAGTAACCTACGATGAGGTTAAAAAAATTCTTACCGGCCAGGGTGGTTTGGTTGCGCATGCTGGCACCAACGATGCCTACGAGATCGAGATGAAGGCAAAGGCTGGAGATAAAAAGGCTCAGCTGCTTCAAGATGCCATGTCGTACAATATTGCCAAAAACATTGGCCAGATGGCAACAGTGCTTAAGGGCAAGGTCGATGGTATTATTCTTACCGGTGGCATTGCTCATAATTCTTACCTAGTGGAATATGTAAAGGAGATGGTTGGGTTTATTGCTCCTGTTGCCCTTTATCCTGGTGAGGACGAGATGCAAGCCCTAGCGCTTAACGGCCTCATGGTTCTGCGTGGCGATGTTTTACCCCACGAGTATAAGTAGTTAACAAAATGGTACTACTGCATATTTAGTGGAAGATTTATAAACTTGAAATACAATTTTTGTGAAGCTAGTTTGAAGACCGATGTCTCAGCTTGTCGCGGCCTACGAAGCGTAACGAGAGGATGCGAAGCGTAACTGGGGAAGCAACGCCACTTCTGGCTTCTGACTTCCAACCTCTTACAGAAAGGATAATTGTGGGGTTACACTAATAGTTGTGTCTTTCCACAAAATTGGTAGTTGAACCAAGATAATATAGCTTTAGCTACACCTTCCCCACCAGAAACTTACCCGTTAGGCTCTCTTTGCAACCAGTAATTTCGTTGGGGGTACCAGCAAAAACAAGGTTACCTCCACCCTCGCCGCCCTCGGGGCCCAGGTCGATAATCCAGTCGGCATTCTTTATAACCTCAAGGTTGTGCTCCACCACAATTAGGCTGTGCCCCTTTTTAACCAGCGCATCGAACGACTCGAGTAACTTTTTAATATCGTGAAAATGAAGCCCCGTGGTGGGCTCATCGAAGATGAACAGCTGATGCTGGGTGGCCTGCTCCTTCTGCAAGAAAAACGCCAGCTTAACACGCTGGCTCTCGCCCCCGCTCAACGTGCTCGACGATTGCCCCAGCTTAATATACCCAAGCCCCACATCCTGCAGGGGTTTTAATCGGGTTACCACCTTGGTAGCCGTTTTGTCCTTATCCGAGCCAAAGAACTCGATGGCCTGATTTACGGTCATATCCAGCACATCGTATATATTCTTGTCGCGGTAATGAACCTCCAACACATCCTCCTTAAAGCGCTTGCCTCCGCATGACTCACAGGTAAGGGTTACATCGGCCATAAACTGCATCTCAACCTTAATCACGCCCTCGCCCTGACACTCCTCGCACCGTCCACCCTCCACGTTGAACGAGAAAGCCGAAGGTTTATACCCGCTTCTAGTGGCGTAGGGCTGCTCCGAAAAGAGCTTGCGAATCTCGTCGTAGGCCTTAATGTATGTTACCGGATTTGAACGAGACGAACGGCCAATAGGGTTTTGGTCCACCATCTCAACCCCTTTCAGCAGATGAATATCTCCATCCACGCCATCGCATTCCCCGGGTTTATCGCCCACACCCAATATCTTCTTGGCCAACGAAGGGTATAGTATCCCTTTTACCAATGATGATTTTCCCGAGCCGCTTACCCCAGTTACCACCACCATACTGTTAAGCGGAAATTGTACATCGATATTTTTAAGATTATTCTCGCGCGCCCCCTTCACTCTAATAAAATTAGTCCATTTGCGTGGTGCGGTTAGTGGTGCAATAATCTCAACTCCATTAAGATATTTGGCAGTGAGGGTTTGTCCCGATTTTAGCATTGCCTCTGGGGTCCCCTCAAACACCACCTCGCCACCATGCCGGCCAGCTAGCGGACCAATATCAATTATGTAATCGGCAGCACGGATTATCTCCTCATCGTGCTCCACCACCACCACCGTATTTCCCAAATTGCGCAGATTATATAGCACATCAATAAGCAGATGCGTATCGCGCGGATGTAGCCCAATGCTTGGCTCATCGAGGATGTACAGCGAGCCCACCAGGCTTGAACCCAGTGAGGTAGCCAAATTGATACGCTGCGATTCACCACCCGATAGGGTTGACGACAATCGGTTAAGCGTTAGGTAGCCCAAGCCCACATTTAGAAGATACGATATCCTATTCCTAATCTCGGTAAGTATTCGCTTAGCTACCTTTTGCTCATGCTCCGTAAGGGCAATATCTTGGAAAAAATCGTGAAGCCTGGTAATGGGCAAATCAACCAGCTGAGGAAGATTTACACCAGAAACCTTAATGTATGTTGCCTCCTTACGCAGGCGTTGCCCCTTGCACTCGGGGCACAAGGTTTTGCCAGTGTAACGCGACAGCATCACCCTGTACTGAATCTTGTACTTCTGACTCTCGAGGTGGGCAAAGAAATCGTCCAATCCAACAAAACCATCGCCACCACGCCAAAGCAAATCTCGTTGCTCCTGCGTGAGTTGATAGAATGGCTTGTGAATGGGGAAGTTATACCTATCGGCCACCGAGATAAATAGCTTCTTGTACTCGCTCATGGTCTCACCTTTCCAGCAGGCAATGGCATCTTCGTATATCGATAAACCCTTATCGGGCACCACCAGCGCCTCATCTATCCCAATAATCTTACCGTATCCCTCGCATCGGGGGCAGGCGCCAAGCGGATTGTTGAAGCTGAACAGATGCTCGGTTGGCTCCTCAAACGTAATTCCGTCCGCTTCAAATCGATTTGAGAAAACTTCCTCCTTCCGTGTATCCCCTTCGAATGTTGCCAATACGCACACGCCATTGCCCTCGGCAAAAGCGGTTTGTACCGAATCGGCGCAACGGCTCAGGAAATCGTCGTCGTGCGAAACCGAGAACCTATCCACCACCAACCTTAGCTTTGCTTTGGATATGGAGAGCAGCTGTCGAGTTTCGTTGCTATCGATACGCTGAATCTGGTCACCCACCTCAATACGCGTAAAGCCCTCGTTGGCCAGCATGGTTAGGCGCTGCTCAACCGTTTCCTTCTCCCTAATATTTATTGGAGTCAAAAGCATCTGCTTGGTACCCTCGGGAAACGAGGCGATGAAATTAACCACATCGGTAACGCTGTGCTTGGTCACCTCAATGCCCGAAATCGGCGAATAGGTGCGCCCAATTCGGGCATAAAGCAATTTAATGTAGTCGTAAATTTCGGTTGATGTTCCAACCGTCGACCGAGGGTTCTGCGTGTTCACCTTCTGCTCAATGGCAATGGCGGGGGGGATTCCCGAGATTAAATCCACCTCAGGCTTGGAGATTCTCCCCAGAAACTGGCGGGCGTATGCCGATAGGCTCTCGACATAGCGCCTTTGCCCCTCGGCATAAAGGGTATCGAAGGCTAATGATGATTTACCAGAGCCGGAAAGGCCCGATATTACAATTAGCTTATTTCGAGGTATATCAACGCTAACATTCTTAAGATTATGAACCCTAGCGCCCTTTATAGAAATTACATTCTGGTTTTGCATTACTGTAGAAATTAACCCACAAATGTAGGCAAAGATTTGCTTTTATACCATTGGTAAACACACAGGCTCACAGCATTACAATCATCATTTCCCTAATAATCAACTCATAGCAGTCTTTTGTATTACATTTTTTTGGTAGATTTGTTTTTTTTCGCTTATTTGGCACAGTAAATGCTAGCAAATACAAACACTAACCATTAAAATCGATTGCCTATAGAATCACATCTACCCAACTAATCAATAAGTAAGGAGATGGATTTGAGCACAAAGCATCAAACCGATAATGAGCTTGTAGAACAGTTCATTTCGGGCAATCAGCAGGCAATTGATACCCTTATCCGTAGGCATCGCAAAAGAGTATTTGGCTACATATTACTTTTAGTTAAGAATCATACTTTGGCCGAAGATATTTTTCAGGACACCTTTGTTAAGGTAATTCAATCGCTACAGTTTAGAAAATACACCGATAACGGACGTTTCGTTTCGTGGGTGATGCGAATAGCCCACAACCTAATAATTGACCATTTTAGGCGCGAAAAACAGCTTAATACGGTTTCGAACGAGAGTACCCCGGTGGATATTTTTAACTCGTCGCGCTTCTCCGATAAGAATGTGGAGGAGCATATTGTTTACGACCAAATACTATCGGAGGTAAGGGTACTTGTGGACTGCCTCCCCGATGAACAGAAAGAGGTTGTTCTGCTTAGGCACTATGCAGGGCTTAGCTTTAAGGAGATTGCCGAGCAAACCAATGTGAGCATCAACACGGCCTTGGGTCGTATGCGGTATGCCCTTATTAATATGCGGAAGATTATGGAGGAGAGAAATATTTGCCTATCCAAATAGAAACAAACGTTGACTTTTAAGGTATTTGTGGATCATAGTAGCATATATTTCCTTTCACTAGTGTCCAACTAAGTATTTTTTTAAAATGATAATAATGTAATAGATTTCTCGCTTCGCTCGAAATGACAGGCTGTTACGCTGTAGGGGAGAGGGGGGGGGGGGGGGGGGGGGGGCGGCCGGCCCCCCCCCCCCCCCCCAGCTCTCCCCTTAGACCTCTTGAAAGTACTGTCATTTCGAGCGAAGCGAGAAATCTATATTTATTAGTCGGTCAGTAGTGATTTCCTTTGCGACTTTCTCAACATTTGGGTTACATAGAATATGCGTTCTACAAAATTCGCAAGATTTCCACTATGTAGCGCATAAAGACATTTATTTCTGTAGGTTTTTTGGTTGGCTAAAAACCATACCAATAAATTTTAAAACGAAATTACAATATCAGGCTATTGTAGTCGTTTTACTGTTGAAAACTAATTTATGCAATGCATACCAACAGTAAAATGCCTATGAATAAAACCTTTACTCCAATTCTATGGAACCTCCAGAGCTTTCAGTATTATCAGATTGACGAAATTTACAACCTACACAACCTGTTAAAACCTCTGGATACATTCCAAAATCTTCTGAAAGATATTGACGAGAAAGCACCTGATGTCTTGGACGAAGTTATCCAAAGGATAATGAATCGAACTAATTAACAACAGGTTGCATTACCATTTAAAAAAAGCCAGAAAAAATTTCTGGCTTTTTTTTGCTTTATTCAAATTCAATATGATATATTTGTGATACCATTTTAATATCATTAATCTAAAAAAATATGAAAACACAGGAAGAACCCTTCAAAGGATTAAAGTTGAACGGCATACTAATGCTAATCTTCAACTTTCTGCTACTATTTGGCATCGTATTCCTATTTATTAAGCTGGTTAGCACATCAGGCATCAGCCCGTTAATGGCTACTCTTTCGGGCATTGGATTAGGTGTTCTATTTATCCTAAACTGCATATTCTGGGGAGGATTTATGCAAATTGAGCCCAACGAGGCACGAGTAATGGTGTTCTTTGGAAAGTACGAGGGAACGGTTAAGGAGAACGGTTTCTTTTGGGTAAACCCATTCTACGCCAAGCAAAAACTTACGCTTCGCGCCCGCAATCTCGATGCCGACCCCATTAAGGTGAACGACAAGAGCGGAAACCCCATCATGATTGGTATGGTGCTGGTATGGCGACTGTTCGATACGTACAAAGCATCATTCCTAGTCGACAACGCATCGATGGCTGCCAATACTGCTGGGGCAACATCCACCGCCCGACTTAACGAGAAGATGATGGCCTACCAGAACTTTGTTAAGATACAGTGCGACGCTGCCCTTCGCTACGTTGCTGGGATGTTTGCCTACGATATGAACGAGGCCGAAAGCGCTAAGGAGCTAACCCTACGCTCGCACGGCGACGATATCAATAAAATTCTAGAGGAGCAAATTAACGAGCGCCTTGCCATTGCAGGTATTGAGGTGGTTGAAGCACGCATAAACTACCTTGCCTATGCCCCCGAGATTGCCGCCGTAATGCTACGCCGCCAGCAGGCCGATGCCATTATATCGGCTCGCGAAAAGATTGTTGAGGGCGCTGTGGGGATGGTTAAGCTGGCGCTAGATAAATTGGCCGAGGAGAAAACCATTGAGTTCGACGACGAGAAGAAAGCCGCCATGATTAGCAACCTAATGGTAGTGCTTTGCTCCGAGGAGTCGGCAACTCCAATTGTAAATGCCGGGACGTTACACCAATAGATAAGTTATGGCGAAAAAGAAATCATTTGTGCTACGGATTGATCCGGACAAGCTGGAGGCTTTGGAGAAGTGGTCGGCCGATGAGTTCCGTAGCATAAATGGTCAGATAGAATGGATTATTGATCAGGCGCTGAAAAAAGCAGGGCGATATAAAAAAACATCAACAGATGAAAAAGATTAGCAAGCTATGGTTATTCCTTATCATAACCTTTACCATCAACTTCTCGATGGTAGGAATTTTTTTAAGCTTGGGGTACGAATACAAAGATACCGAAGGCGTAATCCTTGGCGTTTTGTATATGTTTGTTCCAATGCTTGCAGCCCTTTTTGTCGAAAAAGTTGTTCATAAGCAAAAGGCTGCCAAATCGCTTTTTATATCGTTTAAATTCAATTGGTGGTTTTTAGTCGCCATTATTATACCAATTGTTTATGCAGGGCTATCTATAGGCATAAGCCTAATGTTTCCCGGGGTCTCGTTCTCGATGGAAATGGAGGGTCTTTTCACACGCTTCGAGGGGTTAATTACACCTGAGGAGATGGAGCGAATGCAGCAGGCACTTGCTGCTTCGCCCATACACCCCATTCTTTTAACCCTAATGCAAGGTATTATTGGTGGCATTACGGTAAATGCTGTTGCCGCATTTGGTGAGGAGTTGGGTTGGAGGGGTTTTCTGATAAAAGAGTATAAAGATTTGCATTTTGCCAAAGCCAGCTTAATAATTGGATTTATATGGGGAATATGGCACGCCCCCATGATACTGATGGGGCATAACTACCCTAACAACCCTCAAGTTGGCGTGCTAATGATGACCATTTGGTGCATACTGCTTTCGTTCCCATTCAGCTACATTGCCATTAAAGCAAAATCGGTTATTGCTGCGGCATTAATGCATGGAGTGATTAATGGAACTGCCGGTTTAAGCATAATGCTTGTGGTTGGAGGCACCGACCTTACGGTAGGCGTAACGGGATTAGCTGGCTTTATTGCTTTAGCAATGGTTGCTCTTGCTATCTATATCTACGACTATAAAATATCAAAAGAAAAGATTATGGGGCAAACGCTGGCCCAGACCTTAAACAAACAAAATTAAAAAAACCATGCCATTAGTACGATCGAAACAACCCTGCCCCAAGTGCGGCAGCAAAGATTTTGAGCTTGGCGAGGCCTACATTGCAGGCAGCATGCTAACCAGAATCTTCAATATCCAAAACCGAAAGTTCAGCTCGTTTACCTGTGTAAAATGCCGGTACACCGAATTTTACCAAGTGCCCATGCGCAAAGCGCTAAATGTGCTCGATTTCTTTGTTGGATAAAATTAGCAGAGATGAAAAGGCTTATACAAGTTGCAGCGCTTTTGCTATGCACTGTCGCTGTTTATACTACCAAGGCGCAAAGCGATGAGGACAAATTATATCGCTCATCGGAAGTAGCAATATTCAACGGACGCGACACGCTAAGGGGAACCCTGCTCCTACCCGATGGTAAAGAAAAACCAGCCGTTGTTCTTATTATTGCAGGCTCGGGCCCCACCGACAGGAATGGAAACCAGTTTGGTATGACCAACAATAGTTTGAAGTTTCTGGCCGAAGAGTTAGCTACAAACGGAATAGCATCGCTACGATATGACAAGCGCGGTGTAGGCTTTAGCCGTAGCAACCAACCCGAGAGCGAAGTTGTTTTTGATGATTTTATTGACGATGCCGCCAAGTGGCTCACGATGCTCAAGGAGAGCGGTAACTACTCAAAAATTTATGTGGCTGGACACAGCGAGGGATCGCTTATAGGAATGGTTGCTGCGCAAAATGTTAGCGTTGATGGTTATATATCAATTGCAGGTTCGGGTAAACGAATTGATAAGATTCTTTTAGAACAATTGGGGCAGATACCTGAACCAATGCTTAACGATGCCAAAATTATAATCGATAGCCTTGTTGCCGGGCAACAGGTAAAAAGGATTAACCCTATGTTGCTATCGCTTTTTCGCCCCAGCGTGCAACCATACCTAATTAGCTGGATGAGATTAGACCCAACCGTGGAGATTGGCAAGCTAACCATTCCAATACTAATTACACAGGGCACTACCGATATTCAGGTATCGACCGAAAATGCAGAACTGTTGGCTAAGGCCAACCCGCTAGCACAGCTGATAGTGGTTGAGGGGATGAACCACGTGCTAAAGATGGTTGAGATGGAACGGGAAAAGAATATGGCAGCATACATCAACCCAGACCTGCCTATTTCGGAAGAGTTGATTAGTGCAATTGTTGAATTTGTGGGAGAATAATACTTTGTGATTATAGCCTAGAGATTTTATTAGAACACAGAGGATTTACCTATACTCATTTCGGTAACTGCTTAAGCAATGAATAGGGTTAAATCTCTTGACAGTTCTTGACTACAGAGATCAAACACTGAGGACACAGAGCAATTTTGATAATTTACCTTGCGGTAAATTATCAAAAAAAACAGAGAGCGGCTGGTCTTAAGTATTTTTAAATACTCACGGGGTGACCTATTTGCTTAACAGATAGTCACCCCGTGAGGAAATACATTGCTACCGCACGAGTCCCCTCGTGTGGGTTTTCTAGTCTTCATTGCCACACGAGAGGACTCGTGCGGCAGCGCTGGGAGGACGATACAACAAGCAGCTTACTATTTTGCCCTGAGGTAGTAGTAATCGGCTCGTTGTTTATTATCGAAGCGAGTGTAAATATTTCCCAAGTACTGAGCATATCGAGGGTCGGGATTACTCTTGTATAGCCGCTCGAAATAATCGCGCGAGCGCTGGAAATCGGCATTGATAATTTCGAGGGCATTGAGCAGCTGGCGATACTGCTTATTGGTTCTGTTCTTCTGATAGGCCTTCATCTCGCTCTGGTAGGCTGCCTCGGCGCTATTGAAAAGTTCAATGGCAAGCGATTCCATAGCCTCGGTGTTGCCTGGTTCATGCTTTAGAATCCTTTCGGCGGTTGCAACTACCTTTTCGGTATCACCACTGCGCTTCACCATCTTAAGATAGGCTATGAGCACATTGTGGCTATCCTTACAATCACTATGCAGGTTATCCCAAAGGTCGACGGCTAAATCCCAATTCTCGCTCTTTACGTATGCTAAAAACAGCTGACAGCGTACCCCGTCAATCTCATCACCGTTGGGGTAACTATCGAGATAAATGTTCAGGTTGATTATTTCGCGGGATAGATTGTCAATCTTTAGATATGCTTTAGCCAAAGTAAAATATGTAGCACCATTGGCTGCTTCCAACTCCTTGGCTCTCTCTAAATAATCTAACGTCTTCTGGGTTTGTCCTACCTCCCATGCTGCTAATCCAGCATTCCTATATATGGCCCCATCGTCCTCCTTACCTCGACTTGTGCCAAGGGATATCAAGCTATCAAAGGCGTTTAGAGCGGTGGAATAATCTGATTTATCAAACGCTATCTCTGCATCAGTTTTAAGCTGCGACATCTGCTTTGAGACCGTGCAGGAAGTGGCCAAGGCCAAAGCAATCACTGGAATAAGTAATCTTTTAATCTTCATCTAATTGTTTTTTAACAAGCCGCAAAGGTAATAACAAATGGAGAATTTAAAAGATAAGCGAGCGTGTAACTCGCGATTCTATGAGTGCCTATCAGGCATTGTGCCATAGGACTAGCAAAAATTACTTCTTTAAATACTCCTCGAACAACTTCTCAAACTTATCAATCTTAGGCAGTATAACCATTTGGCAGTATGGTTGTTTGGTGTTGTTCTCAAGGTAATTCTGGTGGTAATCTTCAGCTTTATAAAATGCGGTGAATGGAGTTATCTCTGTAACAATGGGATCGTTCCAAATAGCAGCTCTACTAAGCATATTCTTCACATCCTGGGCTATAGCTTTTTGCTCATCGGTGTGATAGAATATTACCGAACGGTACTGCGTGCCCACATCGGCACCTTGCCGATTAAGCATAGTAGGGTTGTGGGTTTTGAAAAATATCTCAAGGATTTTAGCATAGCTAATTACGGTGGGATCGAACCTTACCTGCACCACCTCGGCATGGCCTGTTAAACCCGATGACACCTCTCGGTAAGTAGGGTTTGCAATCTTCCCACCCGTATATCCCGATACAACATCGTGCACACCATTTACCCTTTCGAATATAGCCTCCACACACCAAAAGCACCCTGCGCCAAGGGTGGCCGTTACTAAATCAGTATTCTTCATCTTATAAGATATTTTTTGTGAGCTAACCGACCCAAAAGTTAATAGAGTTAATAGGGTTAGGCTTAGTAGTTTGGACATACCATAATTTTCAATCAAAACAAATCTGGAGTAGCAATTGTTCAGAATACACAAAGGGATATTGCTGCGAGAGATGCCTTAGGGGGAGATGAACCTTGATGTTAGATGATGTGCAGACAATACTTGCATTGAAAAAGCACACTTAAACTGCGCAGCTTATGAAGAGAACTAAAAAAATGGGGCTCGCAATGCGAGCCCCATTTTGGCTTGAATATGAATGATTATGATTATCCGCTATAATGCCTATGACAAATAAGTTGATTAAAATGACACGTCATTGCGAATCCGCCAGCCAGCGGATGAAGCAATCTTTTGACTAACAGTATTTTATAGATTGCTTCAACCCTCAAAGCACGAGGGTTTGACTTCGTCGAGCACTTCGTGGTTCGTATGACGCAAAGGCTTTAGGTACCATAACGGCCAATCATTTTAATGATTTTGGCTCTAGTACTTAAAAATCTTACTGCTACTAAGGTTTACAACTTTCCCGAAGTTACCAAGTTGCTTTCTGTCAATCAATTTTCTGTCAACCACAATACCAATAGCAATAGGTTTGCTATTGATTTTCTGCTTGTAGAAACCGAGAATGTCATCAAATTCAACCGAACCATAGGCTTCAGATAGCTTAATGCGAGGATCCTCGTTGTAGCCTGCCTTCATCCAACTCTCAACAGTTTGAGTAAGTTGACGTTTTGAAGGTGAAGACGATACGGTTGCTTGAAATAGATAATCCTTGATATTATCCATTCTCTCGGGATACTGTGGCATGTCGTTAATTAGACGTAAGAATTCGCCAATTGCATCAAGTGTTTTATCTCCCTGTGTTCCGATGTAACCAGTAAACATAGCTTTTCGGCCAGGAACTGGGGGAATACTATAGTTGGCACTTGCTGTATAGGCAAACGAACGTAACTCTCTTAGTTCCTGTAAAACAACACCATTAAAACCACCCCCAAAGTACTGGTTGAAAGCATCAATCACAGGTCTCTGCTCAAGCTGATATTCTTCGCCTGGGATAAAAATATAGACATCACCCTGTCGAGCGTTCCGATTGTTGAACATAAAGATTGTATTCTCAGTATATTGTGCTTGTGGAGTTGAAACGGGTGATGCGCTAGACTTTAGGTTAGATGGAAATGCTAAGTTATTGGTAAGAATTTTTTTAACTTCTTCGAATGAAAATTTCCCAGTGTAGTGAACTGAAGTTTCATAATGCGTTGCATTTATAAAGTTTGCTGCAAGTTTTGAAACCGTTAGCCCTAACACATCCTCGTTTGATAATCTGTTCAGGTAGCTCGAATTCTCACCAAACCTCAGGTATTCATTTAATGCAGCTGATTGGATGTCTTTATTTCTTGACTCCATGCTCCTTGAGCCCAGTTGACTCCCAATCAAACTGTTAAGCTGTTTTTCGTCCAGCGAGGGCATAAGATAAGTACGGGAAAGCAATTGGCAAGCCTTTGCTAAACTCGATTCCTTTCCCCGTAGGGTAACATAGGTGTAACTTTTATCATTATAAAAGTTAACAGTACACCCCAGCTTGCTAAACTCCTTTTTCAATTCGTAAGGGGTATGAAGCGCCATAACCCCAGCCCTATTCATAAGATTTACACTATAGTCGAGACCTGGAATAGCAGCACTACCAGCTCCATACTTAATGGTAAGAGAGAAAATATTGCTCTCAGGATAATCGGTATGAAATAGCGTTACCTTTTCGGCCAATTCGCCTTTAGAAAAATCTTTCTCAAAATCAATTGGCTTGAACGGTGGTATGTCAACCTTCTCGCTTAGCCATTGCTTTGCAAAAGAAGCGGTCGATTTCCCGCTGTATGGAACCCTTAAACTTGAGCACCAATAGGATTATGGTTTTGATAGGTAACTTTCGATGACGGATAAGCACTCCATCTTTCCCGTCTCTAAAACGGCTGTTAAATTGCTTACTGTCAATTACATAATGGATATGTTCAGTTAGATTTTCACGATAAACTGGTATTTGGTTACTACTTGAGTTACCCCCTATATACCCCTATAAAAAAATCAATATTTTGTAAATTACAAACTTTTCAAAAAAGAACTATTTCATATCTACAACTCAATTAAATCAATTCAATACATAATTTGTTATTCGTTTAAACAATGTATAAGTTAATTAAACTTCGGTTAAGCTAGTACTAAACATTTGGCATCATTTAATAAACCATAAATAAACCACTAAATTGTATTTTCGTTTTAGCTATCAAACACATACATCATTATCTGTTTAATTTAATTTTGACATCATTTGCACTACCCCTTACAAGACCTTCTCCCAACCTTTGTATCGTCAGGGTAATATGTCCTCTGCTGACTTCTCAATTCCAATGGCTGGTTGTCTCCAAACAGCTTGTCGCTGTAACAACTGGAAGTGAGACTTCTCGGGATAAGGTGGTAAACTTTCCTTGCGTACTGCCTGATTTACTGGTTGGGGTTTATGTTGAATTTTGGCTGTTCCAAATCCAGTGCTCGGTTGCTCTTGCCAAGTCAGCCTTGTATCAGACTTCTGCTCGTCAGTATATAAAGTTTACTGATGGCTTCCTTCAATTACAGGGTCACTCCTTACAACCTTGCCTATCGCTAATGTTTCCAATCAACTTAGCACATACAGGGACTTGCACCCTGTTAGTTTATAAGCAAACTCAACGTACAAAGACAAAAAAAGGTGGCTAAATAGCCACCTTTTTAAAAGAAAATAAATAGTTATAATTTTGTCAATACAAAAGTATGAGGTGCTCCTCTAAATGTACCTTGATCAACACCAATAGTTACGTATAATGTATGTGTTCCATTGCAGGTATTTACTTCACCAAATCCTTCATACCATATATTTGTGTATGGTACCCCCCACGGAGCTGTTGAAGAGGCAAGTACAACTTTTGGAACACTAATTGCAAAGTTTAAAGGATTAACAATCATTACAAGAGGTCCTTTGTCTTCATCAAGGCCATCAATAGTGGCAAGTCCGGTAACATATAATTTGTACTCATCATCAGGATCAGCAGTAATTGTAACATTACCATCAACACCCCATGAATCACTTACAGCGTTGTAGTTACCAGTTACTAAATCAGGGTTGTATGCACATACAACTGCTGCATTAAAACTAGCACTAGAGAAGTAGGTCTTACCCCCTTTAGATGTTGTTACCTCAAAATTAAATACATCACCAGTTTCTACACTAGCAAGAGCGATGTTTAACTTGCTAACAACTTCGGTAAGTGGTAAATTTATAACAGTTGGAAAACTGCTATAGGTAGCAACTTCTGCTCTGGCTTTGTCACCATTATAGGAAACTAAAAGCTTTGCCTCAGTAGCAGGAGCTACGTCATCCAATGTAAATTGAATAAACGTATTTTCCATGTCGTTGGAATCAAAAACAGCTGGGTTTAAGTCAACGATAGCTGGGACAACTCCTTCGCCTCTAACTCCAGCAGGATCGTCTACATCTGTTTCGCAAGCAGCAAATGTTAACACCATTGCAGCAAAGAAACCTATTATTTTGTATGTTTTCATATTTAAATTTTTTTTAAGTTAACAATAATAGGGGACTATCGTGTACCGCCTGCCCACCAAACGTTCTCACTATAAACATAGGTACCGTCACCGTAAGCCTCGCGAACATTAGCATTGGTTGTAACATCACTTCCGCCATATGTAAAACGTAAAGGGAATTGTGTATTGTTCTTAGGGTTAGCTAGCTCAATAACATCATCACCCATTGCTTTCAACCGTCGGTAATCATTATAAGCCTCAACAGCTTCTTCCTCAAAGAATGCAATATACTTCTGATTCATAACCTCTTCGAGTGGATTAGCTGTAAATCGGGCTAACACATAATCATCGAAGTAAGTTTGAGCTTCAGCATCGGTTAAACCAACATTAACTTTTTGGAATGCCGCTGAAATTGCGTTACGCAAAGCTGTTTGGGCTAAAGCAAGGTTTGCTGCACCACCCAAACGAACATAAGCTTCAGCTTTTAGGAACTCGATTTCATGATAACTCAATAAGTAGGTAGGGGCATCTGCAACCGATAGAGCAGATACTCCATAACGCCCTTGAACTTGAACTGGGTCACCGTTAGGTGCAAATTCAAAATCATCGGCATTTGGATGTTTTTTCCAGAATACATTTGCTCTTGGATCGTTTCTCTCAACTAGCTTATCATTCAAACTTTGGCTTGCGCCAAAATAATCACGGTCGGTAAAGAAACGATAGAATGGGCTGTAAGCAGATGATCCATCGTACTCGAATTGCGCTTGCTCATCAGCAGAAGCAAATGAGTTGTTAGCTAATGTTATCACCGCAGCATATGCAGGCGACCTATGCGATAAGCGCATGGTGTAACGAGCTTTAAGACCGTAAGCGAATTTCAGCCAACTTTCAGAATCACCACCATATATAAAATCTTGTCCACCTAGAGAGGGGTATAAAGATTCCTTTTCTAGATTTTCAATTGCATCGTCAAGAAATTCAAAAACAACACCATAAATATCTTCCTGCTTGTCTAACTTTGGTGTGTAAATAACACCAGGCTGAAGAGCTTCGGACCAAGGAACATCACCCATTAGGTCGGTAAGCGTTGCTAATGTTAAGGCGGAAAGGGTCTGCGCAATACCAAGGGTATGGTAGTTCCCTTCCTCCGAACCACCTTCCGAACACTTCTCAATTATCACATTAAGATCGTAGAGGTTCTTGTACATAGCATTCCAGTTATTGTTGTAAGTAGTAGAACTTACAGGTTCACCAGAACGAATTTCAGCATTATAGTGCTGGTTCCAAATTCCCACATTGTGCTCAATATAAACAGAGGAGTAGAATGCCAAATCGCTACCAACAATACTAAATGCTGTTCTTGTCATAGTATTAGTAATGGTTAACCTTGTGGCAACATCTGTTGGGTCGTTCACATTTTCGTTTATCTCATCCATGATATCCTCAGAGCATGACCATGCTGAGAAACCTATGACTCCAACTAACAATATATACAATATTTTTCTCATAATTTCACTAGTTTAAAAATTAAAATGTAAAGTCTAGGCTAAATCCATAGCTGGTTGTTTGTGGCAAAGAGAATCTTTCGAATGAACCGCCCATATTATTATTACCCTGTGAAGTCTCTGGGTCAAGGTTACGGAGAGCTGACCAAAGAAGTATATTCCTTGCATATAAAGAAACACCAACATTAAGGGTCTTGTAGAAGTTCCTTGGAAGTTGATACCTTAAAGCTACCTCGCGAAGCTTTACAAATGAGTTATCGTGAATATAGTACTCGTCCACATTGCTAAGTACATTGGTGTAAAGATCTTGCAGAGCATCAGGATCATTTGCACCACCACGAACGATATCGTTAGGCGTTCCATCGGGCTTAACACCAGGATATATAAAAGTTGATTCCCTATCCTCAGTAACAGCTGACATACCATAAAGATCAAGCAGGCCATTTGAACCAGAGTACATCTCGCCACCATTCTTCCACTCAAACACAGCGCTAAGCGATAGCGATTTGTATGAGAATGCAGTTGTACCATTTAAAATGAAATCGGGTGATACCTCACCAATAACTGCTGGATCACCTGCCTGTGGCATACCGTGGTTCCATGCCCCAGGATTATCAACAACAACAATATTACCATCACCATCACGTACAAATGAAGTACCATATATTACTGGATAAGTACTTCCAATCCCTGCACGAACCTGAGGAGTAACAAAACCACCAAGGAAAATACTCTCAACACCAGGGGCAAGTTCATTAACCATATTCACTATTTTTGAGTAGTTGAATGACAAGTCCCACTGAAAATCGTTAGTTTTTACAGGAGTTACGTAAACCATAACCTCATGAACATCGGTAGTTACTGAACCACCGTTCATCATAAGCTGAGAAGCACCAGTTGAACCAGCCAACGGCACAGGGAAGATCTGGTCTGTTACATCTTGCTTAGAGTAAGTGTAATCGACTCCAAATCGGTTATCAAAAAACTTCAGATCCACACCAAATTCGTATGACTGAGTATTCTGTGGCCTTAGGTTGGGATCATACATCACACTGCTAGGTGCATAAGAACTAATTCCATCATAAGGATACTGGAAAGGTGTACCAACCCAGAATCCACCACCATAACTTGGAGTTACGTAATAGTTCTCATAAAAGGTACCTGCCTGACCAACCTCTGCATACGATGCCCTAACCTTTGCAAATGATAGCCATGGAACACTCTTAAGCGCATCAAGTTCAGACGCCACAAAGGATAGAGAAACAGATGGATAAAAGAACGAACGATTACCATTGGGCATAGTAGAAACGATATCGTTCCTTCCTGTTGCATTAAAGAACACCATAGATTTCCAAGACAAAGAAAGATTACCAAAGAAACCTACGGTACGGCTTTGGCTCTGACTTTCTGAAGCAGTTTGTGTACTTGCATTTGAAATATGATTCCATCCTGCAAAATTAAAATCAGTACCAGACTCCGAATATGACTTTCTATCGCTATGGTTCACCTCGTTACCTACCATTAAGTTGAAATCCAAATCGTCACTTATCCTCCAATCAAATGAGGTAGTGAAAAGCGAGTTAAATGTTGATAATGTAGCACCATAGTTATCAATAGTACCCCTTGAATTGTTTCTACTGCCATAACCAAAAATATCCTGAAGATGTGTTGTGTATGTATCCATACCTGCCTGATAACGCGCATTTAAACTCATATTATCAGCCAAAGCAGTATTGTAATCAATATATGCATTCCCAAAAAAACGATCAGTTTTTTCGTTGAATGTATTGTTATGAGGTACCCAGTATGGGTTATCGAAACTTCCTCCTCTAAAATAGATTTGACGGGTTGGTTCTCCTGGATAATGGTAAGGTATTCCCTTTAGGTTATAGCTAGCAGGAGCAGCAAGGATACCAGTTAGTGATCCATCATTAGCTCCAGATAACTTATCAATATCAATTTTAGAATAGTTCGCACTTGAACCAACTTTAAAGTTATCATTAAGTTTCCTTTCAGCATTCATCCTAGCATTATACCTAGTCATCCCTGTTCCCAAAGTAATACCAGATTGTTCAGTATTACCAAAACCGAATGCATAACTTCCATCGTTTGTAGCTTGAGAGATATTGATGTTATTAGACATTGTATAAGCGGTCTGGAAATAGTCAGTCCAATTATTATAAACCGCAGGAGCAACCCAAGGATCAAGCCCAGCGTTATCTAGCTGTGGAACATAATAAAGGCCTGGATATCCATTATTGTTACCTCCTCTGGTTGGATCGTCTGGAAGATCCTCAATTTTGGGCCCCCAAGAGAAAGATGTCGTAGGTGCGTACACCCCATAACTACCTTGAGCGTAAGTAGATTGATAGTCAGGATTCCGTGAGACTTGAGCAAAGTTACTGTTGTGATTAATTGATACCTCTGCCTTACCAGTTTGTTTACCCTTTCCGCTTTTAGTTGTAATGATTATTACACCATTTGATGCACGAATACCATAAAGTGCTGCTGCTGCCTGCCCTTTTAGCACATCAATACTTTCGATATCGGCTGGGTTAATGTCAATTGCACGGCTCGATACGTCGGCACCGGTTACACTATTACCTGTACCATAAGCTGGTGTAGACGAAATTGGCATACCATCAACTACGTACAAAGGAGTGTTGTTGCCTGTGAACGAACGTGCACCCCTGATAACAATTTGTGAAGAAGCACCGGGCATACCGCTGGATGGCTTAATGTCGATACCGCTTAACTTGCCCTGCATAGCACCTAGTAAGTCGGTGTTACCGGTTCGTGCGATATCTTCATCGCTAACTGCCTGCACTGCATAACCTACGGCCTTCTTCTCACGACGAATACCAAGAGCAGTAACAACAATCTCCTCAAGTGATAGAGCGTCGGACTCAAGCACAATATCAATAATTGTTCTCCCACCAATTACAACCTCTTGAGTTTGCAGACCAATAAAACTAAAAACAAGAGTGGTTGCTGATTGTGGAACGGATAGTGAATACTTACCGTCAGCATCTGTAGCAACGCCAATGGTAGTACCCTTAACCTGAACTGAGGCGCCCGGAACGGGCATCCCATCCTCGGCACTTGTTACGGTACCGGTAATTTGCACTGTTTGCGCTTGTAGGAGATTTATCCCCACAAACACAACAGCTACAAGGAATACACATAGTCTTTTCATAGAACAAAATTTAGGTTTACAAATAGAGCTAATAATTTTTAACACGGCTAAAATATTACAATTATTTAATAATTCAAACCTTTTGAGTGAAATTCTTTTAACAGCTGCAAACATTTTAACACTGCAACGTTAAATTTTCACAAAAAAACGGGTGACTAGAAAGCTTAATCCGTGAACATTAAATAAAATTAAAAATAAATTAAGCCTTGGATATTTTTTTATTAACAATTTCAAGGATGGTGTTCTCCATATCCTGCGCATGTAGTACCAACTGTTCACCTTTGGCAAGAAACTCTTTAACTTTTTCTTTATCATCTAAGCCCTCGGCATTAATTTTCACATTAAGGAATGCCCCCATGACAGCTGAACGGGCAGCCAAGGCCCCAACCCCAGCATCGGATACAGAATTGGGATTGCCAATCTCGGCCATGGCCTTCATCACCTCCATCGATTGGAATGAGAGTTCCATTACCTTATAAGGAATCTGGATGGCATATAGGGTAGCATCCTGAATGGCCTGCTTGCGGGCTGCCTTCTCGGCATCAGTCCCTTTGGGTAGGCCAAAGGCATCCATTATCTTATTAAAGGCATTGGTGTCCTCGTCAACCAGCTTTACAAGCTGATCCATATACTCCTTGCCCTTGTCGGCCCACTGCGAGAACTCCTCCCAGCGGTCGTCCCAACCGGCCTTATGGGCCGATAGGTTGGCCACCATGGTACCCAGCGCAACGCCCATAGCGCCCATGGCTGCCGAAACGGATCCACCACCTGGTGCAGGCGACTCGGAGGCAGTTTCCTCGGTGAAACCCTTTACGGTCATATCAACCAGCTTCTTCTGGGTATCATCCTCAAGGATATACTCAATAATTTTCTTCTTGGGATCGAATGGGTACAGCTCATCTAGGCCCATCGATTTTACAGCAATCTTAATTATCTCCGCATCGGAAATACCGGTTGAGCGGTTCTGCTTGTGGAGGAAGTATTTGCCTGCATCGAGCATAGCTTTAAGCGGTACAACACCTACCAGCTCCGAACCGGTTACCCTAAGGCCACGCTCCTGCGCCTTTCTGCTGGCCTCCTCAAAGGCAATGTGCATTGGGGTAATGGATATATCGGTAAGGTTAATGGAGATTTGGGCAATGCCATACTCATCGATAAACCAGCCAATAGCCTTGCAGGCCTTTAGCGCTCCGGGTATCCAAATCTCGTTGCCCTGCTCGTCGAGCGCTTTTTTGCCGGTGATTGGGTTACCTACCCGCTGCGGGCGTCCCTTCTCGCGGATATCAAATGCAACGGCATTTGCCCTGCGGGTAGAGGTAGTGTTAAGGTTGATATTGTAGGCCACCAAAAAATTACGAGCACCTACAGCGGTAACACCGCTTTTGGGGTTGAACTCGGCAGGGCCAAAATCGGGTTTCCACTCAGGATCCTGTAGCCTTTTGGGTAAGGCCTCGTACTCCCCTGCCCTGCAGCTGGCCAGGTTACGGCGCTTCTCCTCGCGGGCAGCAAACTCGTAACAAAATACTCCTATGCCCAGCTCCTCGCCAATGCGCTTGGCCAGCTTATGGGCGTACTCAACGGTTTCGTCCATGGTGATGTTGGAAACGGGCACCAGCGGGCATACATCGGTTGCGCCAAAGCGTGGGTGAGCCCCCTTGTGCTTGCTCATGTCGATAAGCTCGGCGGCTTTTTTTACAGCCCTAAAGGCTGCCTCGCATACCTCATCGGGTGTACCCACCATGGTAACCACGGTACGGTTGGTGGCGGCTCCTGGGTCCACATCAATTAGACGAACCCCCTCAACGGATTCTATCTCGTTGGTAATTTGCTTAATAATGTTTAGGTCGCGCCCCTCACTAAAATTTGGAACACATTCGATAAGCTGTTTAGTTTTCATGATGATTAAAACGGGTTATTTATGTTAAGTTGATTGGATGATTGGATGATTGGATGATTGGATGATTGGATGATTGGGTGATTGGATGATTGGATGATTGGATGATTGGTTTAGAGTTTAGCACCTCGACCCTTCGACAAGCACTTCGGCAAGCTCAGCGTACCACTCAGGGCAACGCAGCTCAGCGTAAAAGTTTTGGGTTGAACCTTGAACATTGTACATTAAACATTGTACATTAAACATTGAACATTAAACATTGAACATTGAACATTGAACATTAAACATTAAACCTTAAACCTTTGACCCCTTCGACAAGCACTTCGGCAAGCTCAGCGTACCACTCAGGGCAACGCAGCTCAGCGTAAAGGTTTAGAGTTTAGAGTTTAGAGTTTTGCCTGAACCTTAAATAGTGAACATTGAACCTTAAACTTTAAACTTTAAACCTTGAACTTTAAACCTTGAACATTGAACATTAAACATTAAACATTGAACATTGGACATTAAACATTGAACATTAAACATTGAACATTGAACATTAAACATTAAACCTTAAACCTTTGACCCCTTCGACAAGCACTTCGGCAAGCTCAGCGTACCACGCAGGGCAACGCAGCTCAGCGTAAAAGTTTTGGGTTGAACCTTGAACATTGAACATTAAACATTGAACATTAAACATTGAACATTAAACATTAAACATTAAACCTTAAACCTTAAACCTTGCCCTCCCTCCTACTGCTGTGCAAATACCTTTTTAAGTATATCGGTTACGCGGGCAGCTGGATCGTTACGGATTAAGGCCTCCTCTTGAGCCATGAGTTTGAACAAACCATCAATAGCCTGCTCGGTGATATACTCCTCAAGGTTTGGGTTCACCTGTTCGCCACCTGTTAGTAGCGTTAATCGATTATAGTTCGTTGCAATGGGATTCCAATAGCTGGTTACATTCACCCTATCGATGGATTGCTTAACAATGGGGCTAAATTCTGATTTTAGCTGCGAATAGGTTCTACCCCGCAGGTAATCGGTTGCCGCACTCTCTCCCCCCTTTAAAATCCCCATGGCATCGGTTATGGTCATGGTGGTAATGGCGTTCCTAAATATTGGGTACGCCCTTTTGCTGGCATCCTCGGCGGCACGATTGATCGACACCACAAAATCATCGATTGGTTTATTCAATCCTGCTTTCTCTAGGGTATTCTTAACCTTAATGGCCTCCTCGGGAAAAGGTATACGAATAAGATTGTTCTGATAGAACCCATTGGTAGCTGATGCCTTGGATGTAGAATTTTGTGCACCAACGGTTAGCGCCTCTTTGAGGCCCTGTACCACCTCGGCAGTGGTTAATCCCATCTCCTGCTGTTGGGGGAATGTTAAATCGGTGGGGAAGTTAAACTGTCCGCATCCAGCGATAGTAAGAAAGGGTATCACCGACGCTAGCAGCAAAACCTTTTTGCACATCGTTGTCATAATTTTTTGATTTAGATGATTACTGTAACCCAATAATTCTAGCGAAGCCACATCTACATATTAATCTCTTCACCATTCAGAATCACGCGATCAACCAGCTTGGTGGTGTACGCATAGGGCATAAATTCGTATGTTGATATGGGTTTGGTGATAAACACGTTGGCCACCTTGCCCTTGGCAATGCTGCCGTGCGTATCGCTAATGCCCATGGCGTAGGCAGAGTTTATGGTAACGGCATTAATGGCTTCCTCGGGCACAAGGCGCATGATGATGCACCCTAATGACATAACGAACTTCATATCGCCGCTGGGCGATGAGCCAGGGTTAAAATCGGAGGCCATGGCAAGCGGTAGGCCAGAATCAATCATCTTACGGGCAGGTGGATAGTCCATCCCCAGAAAAAATGCTGCCCCTGGCAGCAGGGTTGGCATGGTGTCGGAGTTGAGCAGTGCCTTAATCTCATCGTCGCCGGTAAACTCAAGATGATCGACAGATAGTGCACCGTACTTAATACCCGTCTGAATACCGCCCGAAAAGTCGAGCTCGTTGGCGTGTATCTTTCCCCTCATCCCGTACTTCATGCCCGCCATAAGGATACGCTCAGTTTCCTCAACGGTGAAAAAGCCCTTATCGCAAAAAACATCGATATAATCGGCCAGATCCTCGACAGCCACCAATGGTATCATCTCGTTGATAATTAAATCGACATACTCGCGCTGGCGTCCCTTGTACTCGGCAGGAACAGCATGGGCTCCCAAAAAGGTCGATTTAATAGTAATAGGTGTGGTATCGCGTAGGCGTTTAATTACGCGGAGCATCTTTATCTCATCCTCAACGGAAAGGCCGTAGCCGCTTTTTATCTCCACAGCACCCGTTCCCAGCGCAATAATTTCGTTGATTCGCTGTAGCGACTGGTTGTACAGTTCATCCTCGGAGGTATTGTGCAGCAGCTTGGCCGAGTTTAGTATTCCCCCACCCCGCTTGGCAATCTCCTCGTACGACAGACCGCGAATCTTATCAACGTACTCAATCTCTCGGCTGCCAGCGTATACAAGGTGGGTGTGCGAATCGCAGTACGATGGAAAAACCATTCGTCCCTGCGCATCAATCACCTTAAAATGATTGCCCACAGCAGGAATGCATTCCATTGGCCCAAAATCCTGAATAATACCATCGCTAATCAGCAGAAAAGCATTGTCGATGGTGGAAAGGTTTGCCATATCGGCACCAGCCACCCACTCGCGGGGTGAATCCTCGGTTTGGATTAGCTTCTTGATATTTTTTATGAGTATAGCCATAGCATTAGTTTTTGAAGCCACTAAGTTAGTTTATTTTGATGTGAAAAGAAAAATGGGTTACGATTGACTCCTTTTCGAGTCGAGCATTTTTTGGAGCGATAGCATCTCGTCGCGATGCTGTGCCGCCTCAATAAAATTAAGCTGTTTGGCTGCTGCCTCCATCGACTTTTTGGCCTTGGCAATGGCTTTTTCCAATGCATCAACATTCATGAGCTTAACAACCGGATCGGCTGCAATGTCGGCCTTGTCGGGTTCAACGTAGTATGGTTTGGGCTCGGTTTTACGGCCAATTCCTGCACCCAGGATTGACTTTTGGGCTTTAACAATTTGCTGGGGAGTTATGCCGTTGATCTCGTTATACTGGAGCTGCTTCTCGCGCCTTCGGTTGGTCTCATCAATGGTTATCTGCATGGAGTTGGTAATCTTATCGGCATACATTATCACCCTGCCATTGAGGTTACGGGCAGCACGACCAGCGGTTTGCGTAAGCGAACGAGCCGAGCGGAGGAAACCCTCCTTGTCGGCATCGATAATGGCCACCAGCGACACCTCGGGCAAATCGAGCCCTTCGCGCAGCAGGTTTACGCCCACCAGCACATCGAACTTGCCGTTGCGCAAATCCTCCATGATCTCAACACGCTCCAGGGTATCCACATCGGAATGGATGTAGCGGCAGCGGATATCGAGCTTAACAAGATATTTTACCAGCTCCTCAGCCATTCGCTTGGTGAGGGTTGTCACCAGCACGCGCTCGTTCATCTCGGTCCGAGCATTGATCTCACCAACTAGGTCATCCACCTGATTCAAGCTGGGGCGAACCTCGATAACGGGATCGAGCAAGCCTGTAGGCCGTATAACTTGCTCCACCAAAACCCCCTCGCATTTCTGCAGCTCGTAATCGGCCGGAGTAGCACTTACGTATATGGTTTGCCCCACCAGATTTTCAAACTCGTCGAACTTAAGTGGTCGGTTATCGATAGCCGCAGGTAAACGGAAACCGTACTCCACCAAATTTTGCTTACGAGAGTTGTCGCCACCATACATAGCCCTAACCTGAGGTAGCGTTACGTGGCTCTCGTCGATAACAGTTATGAAGTCACGGGGGAAGTAATCGAGCAAACAGAATGGTCGGGTACCTGGGTTACGCCCATCGAAGTACCGCGAGTAGTTCTCGATTCCCGAGCAGTAGCCCAACTCCTTGATCATCTCCAAATCGTACTCTACCCTTTGCTGTATTCGTTTGGCCTCAAGCGGTTTGCCTACACCCTTAAAAAACTCAATTTGCTTACCCAAATCGATTTGAATATTGGCAATGGCCTGATTGATGCGCTCACGTGTGGTTACAAAGATGTTGGCAGGGTAAATGGTGGCCTCATCGAGCTCCTCGATACGGGAACCCGATACAGGGTCGAATTTCTCGATGGCCTCAATATCATCGCCCCAAAAGATTATACGATAGGCAAAATCGCCGTATGCGGCGAATATATCCACCGTATCGCCCTTAACGCGAAAGGTTCCATGCTTAAAATCGATTTCGCTGCGCGAGTAAAGGCTATCGACCAGGCGGCGAAGGAGGACGTTACGACTAAAAACATCGCCCTTCTTAATGGTTACCGTATTGCTATGGAAATCCTGTGGATTGCCAATACCATAGAGGCATGAAACGGACGAAACAACTATTACATCTTTACGCCCTGATAGTAGGGATGATGTGGTGCTTAACCGCAGCTTCTCAATCTCCTCGTTTATTGATAAATCCTTCTCGATGTATGTGTCGGAAACTGGCAGGTAGGCCTCGGGCTGGTAGTAGTCGTAATACGACACGAAGTACTCCACCGCATTGTTTGGGAAAAAAGATTTAAACTCGCCATATAGCTGGGCTGCCAGCGTTTTATTATGGCTTAGAATAAGGGCTGGCCGATTAAGCTGCGCTATTACATTTGCCACGGTAAAGGTTTTCCCGGACCCCGTAACACCCAAAAGGGTTTGAAAGCGATCGCCCTCACGAATTCTGGCAACCAGCTGCTCAATGGCCTGAGGTTGATCACCTGTGGGCTTAAAATTGGATATAAGTTCAAAATCCATACCTTACATAATAGTTACCAAGCACACCCCAAAAGTACATTAATTTAGCAAAACTACCACGAAAGCGGGTGTGCAGTACGATGACAAAAAAAAAGTGACACCAATCTTGATGCCACTTCTAGGTTAAAAGGTTTGGGGGAAAACTAATTATTATTGATTACCTCAATTAGATCGTGAGCTAACTTGCGACGGAAATAGTAGTCCATTGTTTCGAGCAGTTTATCACGCGATATTGGCTTAGCTATGTAAGCATTGCATCCTGCATCGTAGCATCGTTCCATATCGCCAGAGATGGCACAGGCCGTTTGAGCTATTACGGGCAGGTTTGGTTGCAGCTTCCTGATTTGCTTGGTTGCTTCGAGCCCGTTAAGCCCTTTGAGCTTAATATCCATAAGCACCATATCGACTTTTAGATTAGATTTAATAACATCGATGGCGCTTTCACCATCCTCAGCTACAATAATTCTGACTCCCGTTCTTGTAAGGATTGCTTTTAGGAGCATTAGGCTGGAAAGATCATCCTCTACAACTAGAACAACCTTATTGGGCCACGCATAACTTGTTGTTGAATCCACAACTAAATAGATTTAGGTTTTTTTAATGGTTATGCAAGTTATAGCTAAATATTTATTAATTAAAAATTTTTGGTTCGTTTTTTATCAACAACAGCCCAAATATTTACATTTTTTTACCTTTTGCAGCTTTTCTACCTTATTTAAGTATAGCCAGCCACTAAAAAATCGAATCGCCAGTATATGTTGTGAACTTCTCCAATGCTTCTATACCCGCTAAGGAATTCCCAAGCTCGTTTAGTGGTGGCGACCACACACAGAGGCTCAATTTTTTGGGAATAACTCCAGCGATACCTCCTCCCACTCCACTTTTGGCCGGAATACCTACCCTATAGGCAAAATCGCCCGACTCATTGTATAGTCCAGAGGTAATCATCAATGCGCTAATTCGTTTCGCTTGGCTCATGGTTAGTATTTGCTCATTGGTTGAGGGAACTATGCCATGGTTAGCTAGGTACTGAAACGATTTGGACAGACATAAAGTGCTCATCTCAAGTGAGCATTGCAGAAAGTAGAGGTCGAGCACATCCTCCACATGATTATGAATATTTCCGAAACTCTTCATGAAGTAGGCAAGTGCAGCATTTCGGTATCCAGTTTCCTTCTCAGACTTGGCCACTTCTAAATTGTAGTTGATGCTGGGTTCATCGGCAATACGGCGTACGAACTCAAGGAGAGCTTGCTGTGGGTTTGGGTAAAGCGACAAAAGGATATCAGAAACTACTATGGCCCCCGCATTAATAAAGGGATTACGAGGAATTCCCTGCTCATACTCGAGCTGAACCAGGGAGTTAAAAGAGTTCCCTGAGGGCTCCTTGTCAAGCCGTTTCCAGATTTCACCCCCGAGCATTTTGTAAGCCATGGTAAACCCAAATACCTTTGATATGCTCTGTATAGAGAAGGGTTCGCATACGTCACCAATTCTAAAAACCTTACCCTCATTGGTGTGCACGCAGATAGCTAGCTTACTAGGCGAAACACTTGCCAATGCAGGAATGTAACTTGCCACTTTCCCTTGCGAAGCAAAGGGTTTAATCTCGCTGTATATTCTTTCTATAGTACTCTGCAAATCCATTACCCATTGTTTTGAATGGTAAAATTAGCACAAGATTTCCTACATTTGCTAACAAATCAAACATTTAAAAAAACATGATTATGCTTAAAAGAATTCTTCCTTTACTAATCGTTATCATTGCGGCCTGTGGCACAGGAAATAAGCAAAACGAAAGCAAAAGCCAGGAAGCAGATTCACCCTTTATCAATAGCGCCCATGAGGAGTTCGTTAAGAATTTGGCCACACTCTGTGGCAAGTCCTTCAATGGTGAGCAGGCATATCGTAGTCACCATGGCGAAAGCTGGGCCGACCGAAAAATGATTATGCACGTAACCGTTTGTGAAGATGATAGGGTGTACATACCCTTTCACATTGATGATGACCACTCACGAACATGGATGTTTGTAGCCGAGGATGGCAAACTGCGCTTTAAGCATCAACATCTGCACGAGGACGGAACCCCCGAGGAAGGTTCGATGTACGGAGGGTATGCCAACGATAAGGGGACAGCATTTGTACAGCATTTCCCTGCCGATGAGTATACAGGACAGGTAATAGATGGTGGGGCAGGCAATGTGTGGATTGTTTCGATTGCCGAAGATTTATCGTGGTTCTCCTACCGCCTCGATCGTGGCGGGGAGAAACGGTTAGAAATTCGCTTTGACCTAACAAACCCAATCGAATAAAACAAAAAAAGTCCTGCCAAAAGGCAGGACTTTAATCAACAAAATGCTTATATCTTCACCTACGTAAGTTTCACATTTACAGCGTTAACACCTCGCCTACCCTCTTCTAGGTCAAAGGAAACTTCGTCGTTATCTGAAATCCTGTCAATTAAACCTGTTGAGTGTACAAAGTACTCTTTCGTTGAATCGTTGTCTTTGATAAATCCAAAACCTTTGGTCTCATCAAAAAATTTTACTGTTCCGTTTATCATTAAATTGAATTAAATAATTAGGCTGCAAAGGTAATGCAATAATTGGATATACCATATTTATTTTCAATAATTTACATTTTATTTTAATAAACCTAATGTTTATGGGGGTTGTAGGCATAAAGAAAATTATAAATTAGTTTTAATGATATAAAATGATTACTTTTGGAATGTTCTCGCCTATCATTCAATATTTTCCTCGCGAGATGATATTTCTGGCCATCTCTATAGCCTGATTTAACCTTTAAAATTATAACGATATAGCACCATGCTGTATTGCTATTAATATGCAATAACGTTTTATTGGCAAAGCAGATAATCTACTTTAAATATTAATTCACCAAACGAAAGGGACTAAAATGTACGAGAAAAAGCAATCTACACACAAAGCACCAGACCTTACCAAGATGCAGGCTGTGGTAATTGATAACAGAACAACCATTTATATTGCCCTAGATGCAGATCCAAAGGAAGCGCGAAAGCGTTACAATACCCGACCCGCCTACGGTAAGCACTAGGAACAGGGTCGCATCATTTCAAAAAAAAAATCATTGAACCCTAATTGCAGAGTATTGTTTGT